>Ga0194133_10000631_pt1 | contig 68427 bp, 71 predicted proteins | sample TA2KigOf40mmetaG_FD_155448 | JGI IMG/M metagenome (GOLD analysis project Ga0194133, IMG submission 155448) | Freshwater microbial communities from Lake Tanganyika, Tanzania - TA2015055 Kigoma Offshore 40m | ecosystem: Environmental > Aquatic > Freshwater > Lake | place: Tanzania: Lake... | reverse complement strand
CTACCGACTCATTTCCCAAGACATTATGGATAGTTGAGGGGATTTGTCGAGGCGATTTTTTGTAAGCTTTTTAAAAGCTGTTATCTTCCCTTAGCATATCTCAGTAACCATGGTAAAATCTTTCCTCCTTTTTCTTGTTTTCTTAAGCTTCTTTTCCTTGGCTGCCCTTGGGCAACAAGGCCCAGAAAAGCAATTGCAAGAAGCGCGTTTGGCCTTAGCCAAAAAGTTAGCCCAAGAGATTATTTTGGTGGATGGCCATGTAGATCTTCCCTACCGCATGAAAGTGGGAGGATTTACGCTTCAGCGGGAAATACTGGATGTGTCGGTGAGAACTCCCGATGGAAATTTTGATTACCCCCGAGCAAAAGAGGGAGGATTGGATGCCCCTTTTATGTCTATCTATATCCCTGCGAGCAACCAAACCATTCCAGGAGCATCCAAGGCCCTGGCCGACTCCTTGATTTTGATGACAGAGCGATTGGCCAGAACCTTTCCCAATCAATTTGCCATGGCCTATTCCCCTGCAGATATTGAAGAAAATACCGCTAAGGGCCTCATTTCACTTCCTATGGGAATGGAAAATGGAGCAGGTATTGAAAACGATCTTTCCAATGTGGCCTATTTTCACAAGCGGGGCATTCGATACATCACACTCACCCACGGCAAGGACAATTTGATCGGGGATGCGAGCTACGATACCACGGGGACTTACGGAGGGCTTAGTGAATTTGGAGAAAAGGTCGTGGCCGAAATGAATCGAGTAGGCATCATGGTGGACTTGAGCCATGTCTCTGACAACACCTTCCGGGATGCGCTGGCCATCAGCCAAGTGCCTGTCATTGCCTCTCATTCTTCGGCAAGAAAATTTACTCCAGGATTTGAAAGAAACATGAGTGACGAATTGATCCAGGCCATGGCTAAACATGGTGGGGTGATGATGATTAATTTTGGAGGATCCTTCTTGGATTCTGCTTATGCCAACGGTTCGGCAAGGGTAAGGGAGCATCTGGTAAACTGGTTGGCAGAAAACAACTTAAGTAGAAGAGATTCCGTGGCACAGAAATATATCCAGGAGTACACGGCACTTCACAATCCCTTTCCCACCGTGGGTAAGGTGGCAGACCATATTGACCATGTGGTACAGCTTGTGGGAATGGATCACGTAGGTTTGGGTTCAGACTTTGATGGGGTGGGGGATTCGCTTCCAACGGGTCTCAAAGATGTCTCCATGTTTCCCAACTTGCTTGCCGAGTTGCTTCAGCGGGGCTACACCCGAGAAGACATAGAAAAAATTTGTTACAAAAATATTTTTAGAGTCTGGAAGGCAATGGAAGATTTTGCTTCTGCACAAAAATAAAAATCCCTTTCTTGATCGAAGCTCTGGGGACTAGGGGTGAAAAGGAATCAAGTCATTTTTAGGAAAAAAATTACCTCTTAAAGGATCACGTGCAGCTGTCAAAATTTCCGAAACACCCCTGATTTTCAGTGTTTTTCGGTCAAAATGACGGAAATGCAAGTTTGGATTTCATTTTGTGGAATTTTCACTGATCAACTATCCACACGTACAGCATGGACTTTAATCTGTTTACCAACAAATCTCAAGAAGCGATTCAGCGGGCGGCTGAGTTAGCCTCTGAAGCTAAGCATCCTTCCATAGAGCGAGTACATTTACTGAAAGGGATGATGCTGGAAGATGAAAATGTAATCCTGTTTCTATTCAAAAAATTGGGAATAGAAAAGAAAGCACTCGAATTGGCCTTGGATAAGGAATTGAAAAAACTCCCTCAAGTGAGTGGAGGCAATCAGCAGCCCTATTTATCCGCATCCGCCAATCAGGCCTTAGCCAAAGCCAAGGAGTATCTGAAGACTTTTGGAGATAGTTATGTGGCCATCGAGCACTTGCTCTTGGCAATTTTGGCTGGCAATGATGCCGTTGCCCAGATTTTGAAGCAACAGGGGATATTAGAAAAGCCCCTGATCGAAGCAATAAACCAACTTAGAAAAGGAAACAAAGTCACAGATCCCAATGCAGAAAGCAAGTACCAGGCCTTAGAGAAATATTCTAAAAACCTGAATGAACTTGCCAAAAAAGGAAAAATCGATCCGGTCATCGGACGAGACGAGGAAATAAGACGCGTGCTGCAGATCCTAGCACGGAGAACGAAAAACAACCCCATCCTGCTTGGTGAGCCTGGAGTGGGAAAGACGGCGATTGTAGAGGGACTGGCTCAGCGCATTGTGTCTGGGGATGTACCTGAAAATTTGAAATCCAAAACCCTAATCTCGCTGGATATGGGCCTTCTGGTAGCAGGAGCTAAGTACAAGGGGGAGTTTGAGGAGCGACTCAAATCGGTCATCAAGGAAGTAACCGATGCAGAAGGGGAGATTATCCTTTTTATAGACGAAATCCATACCTTGATAGGTGCAGGAGGAGGAGGGGAAGGAGCTATGGATGCGGCCAACTTGCTCAAGCCTGCCTTGGCCAGAGGGGAGCTTCATGCCATAGGGGCCACTACGCTCAAGGAGTACCAAAAATACATTGAAAAGGACAAGGCCTTGGAGCGACGCTTCCAGGTGGTCGTAGTGGATGAACCTGACGCGGCGGATGCCATTTCCATCTTGAGGGGAATCAAGGACAAGTACGAATTGCACCACGGGGTACGCATCAAGGACGATGCCGTGATCGCAGCGGTTGAACTTTCGCAGCGCTACATTACCGATCGCTTTTTGCCTGACAAGGCCATAGATTTGATGGATGAGGCAGCAGCCAAATTGAGGATGGAAATAGATTCCTTGCCTCAGGAATTGGATGAACTCAACCGCCGTATCATGCAATTGGAAATTGAGCGGGAGGCTATTCGAAGAGAAAACAACAAGGATAAAGAGGCTGTCTTGAGCAAGGATATTGCAGAGATATCTGCCAAAAGGCAATCGGTACGTGCCAAATGGGAAAGTGAAAAGGCGGTAATTGTAGGAATAAGACGAGAAAAAGAAGCCATAGAAAAATGGAAGCAAGAGGCTGAGCAAGCCGAAAGAGCAGGGGATTTTGGTAAGGTGGCGGAGATCAGATATGGAAAAATCGTGGAAACGGAGAAAGCCCTAGAGTCTTTCAAATCCCAATTGGCTGAAATGCAGGCGGGCTCTCCCTTGCTCAAAGAGGAAGTGGACCAGGAAGACATTGCTTCGGTGGTATCCAAATGGACTGGAATTCCATTAAGCAAGATGATACAATCGGAAAAAGAAAAGCTCTTGCATTTGGAAGAGGAATTAGGCAAAAGAGTGGCGGGGCAAAAAGAAGCCATAGCAGCCCTATCGGATGCCGTACGAAGAAGTCGAGCAGGTCTTCAGGATCCCAAACGTCCCATAGGAAGTTTTATTTTTATGGGAACTACAGGGGTAGGAAAAACCGAATTGGCCAAGGCCTTGGCAGAGTACCTCTTCAATGACGAAAATGCCATGGTTCGCATAGACATGTCGGAATATCAGGAAAGGCATACCGTCAGCCGATTGGTAGGGGCGCCTCCAGGGTATGTGGGCTACGAAGAAGGAGGGCAGTTGACCGAAGCCGTGCGCAGAAAGCCTTATGCGGTGGTGCTCTTGGATGAAATTGAGAAGGCCCACCCCGACGTATTCAATATTTTATTGCAGGTATTGGATGATGGAAGGTTGACCGACAACAAAGGACGTTTGGCCAATTTCAAAAATACCATCATCATCTTGACGACCAATCTAGGCTCTCATCTCATTCAGGAAAGATTTTCTGAAATGCAAGCATGGAATAAAGAAGAAATCCTTGAGCAAACCAAGCTTGAAGTTTTGGACTTACTCAAAAAAACGGTAAGGCCTGAATTTCTGAATCGAATTGATGAAACCATTGTCTTTGAACCATTGACCAAACCTTTGATTCGAAAAATTGTAGATATCCAATGGAAGGAGATACAAAAACGCTTGGGAGAAGCGACCATCGAGATTGAAGCTACTTCGGAGGTCTTAGACTACTTGGCAGAGGTAGGATTTGATCCCAACTTTGGCGCTAGGCCCTTGAAGCGGACGCTACAGCGCTTGGTGCTCAACGAGCTTTCCAAACAAATTCTCTCTGGCTACATCAAAAACGATGCAGCGGTGCTGGTAGACCTTGATGCGGATCATCAGATTTATTTTAAAAACATCGATGAGAAGGTGATGGTTTAATCCTTAAGTAGCTCAATGCCAATGAAACCTCCTGTCCAACTTTGGGCAGGAGGTTTTTGTTGTTATCTTCCTGTCCCATCTCTTTTAGGAGATGCAAAGTCCCTTATATGCCTAGTCCCATGCTGATTTCCGCCTCAGATACTCTTGAAATAATTTGGCCCAAACTATTGGAGGAACTCAAACAGGGTGTTGCCGAAGCTTCTCATCCCTTTCGTTACCTGACTTTGGCTACCCAAGGGCTTCATTTCCCTCAGGTCCGTACGGTAGTCCTTAGAGAAATTACATCAAGTCTGCAGCTGGTCGTATTTACTGACTACAGGTCTGGAAAAGTAAGCGAACTTGTAGAAAAACCGAGGGCAAGCCTACTTTTCTATCATCCCACAAAGAAAGTTCAGGTGCGAATCAAGGCCCTGGCTAGTGTGCATGCAGGTGATGAATTTGCTCAGGGATATTGGAGAAGCCTAGCAGCCCATAATCGAAAGGAATATACGTCTCTACTTGCTCCTGGAACTAAACTAAAGGGCCCGGAACAGGGGGCTACCTGGAATGAAAAAGATAATTTCTTTGCGGTGATCGCTTTTTCTCCCCTTACCATAGAAGTACTACAATTAACTAAGCAAGGGCATCTCCGTATACAATTTGATCAAGCTTCGGCATGGCAAGGGACTTGGCTGGCGCCGTAAGCAAAAAAAAAGCCCCGACACTTCGGGGCTTTTCGAGGATTTATACCTTCATGATGTCTGCTTCTTTTTTTGCAAAAAGCTCATCAATTTTTAAAGAGTAACTATCTGTAAATTTTTGAACCTGTATTTCTGCCTTTTTGATGGCATCCTCAGAAGCTCCCTCTTTTTGTAATTTTCTAATGGATTCGTTGGTGTCTTTTCTGACGGATCGAATCGATATTTTCCCAGTCTCACATTCCGATTTTGCATTTTTTACCAATTGTAGCCTGCGCTCCTCGGTCAATGCGGGGATAGTTAAAATGATGATTTCCCCATTATTCTGTGGTGCTAGGCCCAGGTCAGAGTTGATGATGGCTTTTTCAATATCTGAAATCAGACTTCGTTCAAAAGGCTTGATGGTGAGCGTCCGTGCATCAGGGGTAGTCACAGAAGAAACTTGCTGCAGGGGGGTAGGGGTTCCGTAGTACATCACCATGACTCCGTCGAGGAGGTTGGGCATGGCTTTACCTGCACGAATTTTCACCAATTCAGAAGCCGTATGGTCTACAGCTTTCTGCATGAGTTCTTTTGCTTCTTCTAAAAATAATTCAATTTCTTCCATGAGGGTATTGAGATTAAACGGTGATTAAGGTGCCAATTTTTTCTCCATTTACGAGCCTGGAGAGGTTGCCTTCGGCATTCATGTCAAATACAATGATGGGCAGGTTGTTTTCCTGGCATAAAGTGAATGCAGTCATATCCATGACATTTAAATTCTTCTCGTACACTTCGGTAAAAGATATGTGCTGGTATTTGGTGGCATTGGCGTCTTTTTCGGGATCGGCCGTATACACCCCGTCCACCCTTGTGCCTTTGAGGACTACGTCAGACTCTATCTCAATCGCCCTAAGTGCAGCAGTAGAATCGGTGGTAAAATAAGGGTTCCCAATGCCCGCTCCAAAAATTACAATTCTTCCTTTTTCCAGGTGCCGAATGGCTCTTCTTCGGATGAATGGTTCGCACACACTTTCAATCTTTATACCTGACATGAGTCGGGTATAAAGTCCAATTTGCTCCAAGGCGCTTTGGAGTGCCATGGCATTAATCAGCGTAGCCAACATGCCCATATAATCTCCTTGTACACGGTCTATGCCTGATTTTTCTGCCTGCACCCCGCGAAAAATATTACCTCCTCCAATAACGATGGCGATTTCTACTCCTAGATCCTTTACCTTTTTGATCTCCTCGGCGTATTGTTGAAGGATGTTAGGATCAATTCCGTATTTTTTTTCTCCCATTAGGGACTCTCCACTGAGTTTGAGTAGAATTCGTTTGTATTTCATGGAATAGGAACGGGTTTAGAATACTGGTGATGTTTTTCTTCTGGACCGAAGGCGTGCAGCAGTAAAATCGGTAGTATAACTCACCGCAGGAGCCAAACAATCTGCCAAATATACTTGCTTCCTTTCTAGATTGTAAAAATGCCAAAAAAAATTGGGCTCTAGATTTTATTTTTCTTTGAAGGGAGAGGAGTCCGAAGATTTTTAAACCATGGAAAAAATTAAAATTGGATAAGCACCTGGTTTTTTTCCACGCTTTGCTTCAGAGAAACCAGCACCTGTTTTACCGTCCCGTCCCCAGGGGATTTAATTCCATTCTCCATCTTCATGGCTTCCAATATTAAAAGAAGGTCTCCTTTTTTTACCTTATCTCCTGGCTTCACCAACAGGTCCAAGATCAAACCTGGCATGGGTGCTTTCACTTCCTTGAGTTGGCCAAAACCTGAATTGTTGAAGCCCATTTGTGCCAAAATCAAGTCAAAGCGATCTTTTACCTTTAGGCTTGCCTTTTTATGTCCAAGCCGGATCTCTAAGGTTTTGGTTTCAGGATCTAAAGACAGCAATTCTGCTTCATAAGACTGATTGCCTCGGATAAGGTGAATCTTTCTATTCCCCACCCAGTGACAATCCCAATTCAAGTCCTCTTGGTTAATCGAGAGTCCTCGGGCGGTTTTTTCAATGCTGAACGTAGAATTTTGGAAAATAACTGAAAACATTCTTGTTAACTTGGCTACAGAATCAATGGCTTGGCCTATAGGTCTAATCTAATTTTCCCAAATATGAATCAAAAACTCAATTGTCCAAAGCAAAAAGGAAGTTCCTTTTTTCTTTACCTACTCCTAGGCCTTGCTTCCATCTATTTTCAAGCCTGCAAGTCCTCAGCAACAATGCCTTCGGATACTGCAATTACCGCAGAAGGTACAGCTGATGATCTTTTAGACCCTACTACCTTCTGGGCGGAAGAAGAAACACCCCCTTACCAGCCTAGTGCAACTCGAACCATGGATATCGTCCATATGGATTTAGACTTAAGGTTTGATTGGAAAGTCCAGCAGGTATTAGGGACAGCAAGACTGAAGATGACCCCCTTCTTTTCTCCACAAAAGACGGTGGTATTAGATGCCAAAGATTTTGAATTTGAAAGCGTGTATTTACTTCAAGGGGAAAAGAAAGAATTACTTTCTTACCGATACGACGAAAAGCAACTCACGTTATACTTCCCCAACGAAGTCAATCCCAAAGATACACTTACCGTAGAAGTCTCTTATACTGCCTTTCCTGAGCGCAATTCAGGAGAGGGGAGTGCGGCGATTACAGACACCAAGGGCCTGTACTTTATAGATCCTTTGGATACCCTTCCCTCCAAAGCTACCATGCTTTGGACTCAGGGGGAGACCGAACACAACAGCAAATGGTTTCCTACCCTAGATCGACCCAACGAACGATTTACTCATTCCATAAGCCTGACGGTCCCAGATACCATGGTCAGCATAAGCAACGGGAGATTGGTCAGGCAAGAGCCCAAGGAAAATGGAATGAGAACAGATTACTGGGAGATGAATTTGCCTCATGCTCCCTATTTGGTAGCTATCGCGGTTGGGAATTTTGGAAAAGTTGAGTCCTCGTACAAAAATATACCCTTGGCTTATTATGTGGAGAAAGGCTACGAGCCTGGAGCTGCAAAGGTATTTGAGCGTACTCCCCAGATGATGGCATACTTTGAATCTCTCTTGAAAACTCCATTTCCTTGGCCCAAGTACGACCAAATTGTTGTTAGAGATTACGTATCAGGGGCTATGGAAAATACCACTGCCTCCATTTTCATGGAGGAGCTGCTATTGGACGAAAGAGAGGCTTTGGATTCGGAATGGGATTATATTGTTGCTCATGAACTTTTTCATCAGTGGTTTGGGGATTTGGTTACAGCAGAATCTTGGTCCAACCTCACCTTGAACGAAGCTTTTGCCAATTATAGCGAGTACCTATGGACAGCCCATCAAGAAGGTCAGGACGATGCGGCAATGAAATTAATCACCGAAATGGAGGGCTATTTTTCTGAAGCTGAGTCAAAGCAAGTGGACCTGATTCGATTCAATTATGCAGATGCGGAAGATATGTTTGATGCCCATAGCTACAACAAGGGAGGGGTGGTCTTACACATGTTACGTCGTCATTTAGGGGATGAGGCATTTTTCAAAGGGCTGACCTTGTATTTGAATACCCATGCTTTTGGTTCGGTAGAGGCGCATGATCTCCGACTTGCCCTAGAAAAAGTAAGCGGCCAGGATTTGAATTGGTTTTTCAATCAGTGGTTTTTTGACAAAGGGCATCCCGAGCTAGATATTGAGGTGGATTATTCTCAGCCAGAAAACATTTTAGTCACCCTGACTCAAGTTCAGGACACCTACGAAGGCCCAGTATTTCAGTTACCCATACCCTTGAGTTGGTACCAGGAGGGAGAGCGATTTACTCGTACCTTTTTAATGAGCGAGGTTACTCAGCAATTGGCTTTGGAAAACCAAGTACCCATCGAGCAATTGTACATCGATGAGGGTCAAGAGTTCCTGGCTAAAAAAAGTCAAAGCTTCACTTCTGCCCAGTACCTGAGACAATATAAAGAGTCTCAGTTAGGTATTGCAAGGTACGAGGCCTTGGACAGTTTGGTTTCTCGATCTGCATCTGAGGAACTGAAGGAGATTTTGCCTTTGGCGATGAAGGATACCTTTTGGTCCATACGGGAGCGTGCCTTGAGAGTCCTTCAATCCGATATTTCGTGGAAAGATTCCCTTCCCGAATTAGAGGAGCAGGTATTTGCCCTAGGGGATCAGGATACTAAAAATGAAGTAAAGGCCGCCGCCATAGATGTTTTGACCGAATGGAATCCTGATGCTTACCAGAATGCTTTTCAGCGTTGGGTAAGGCATCCTTCGTACCTGGTAGCTGGGGCAGCACTCATGGGCTTGGCCTATGGAAAGGATCCTGCGATGCCCCTAGACTATATGGTCTCTTTTGAAAAGGAAACCAATTACCGCATGAGAGTGCCATTGGCGGAATACTACCTCATGAATAAAGTAAAAGGTAAAGGGGCTTGGTTTGACTCAGCTTTGAAATCCATGGAAGGAGTAGGACTATATTATTTTATGGGGTATTATACCTCCTATTTTTCTGAATTTCCTGAGGAAGGCAAAGCAGAAGCGGTCACGTTCCTTCTTGGTTTGCTCCGATCCCATTCCAAGGATTACGTTCGATTGGGAGCATTTCAGAGCTTGCTGTCTTTTACCGAAGAGCCTGGAGTATTGGAAAGTTTGGAAAAGGCTTCTGAGGTGGAGAAGTCTGAGGATCTTAAAAACTACTTTTCTTATTTCCTAGAAATGTTTGATGAAGAAAATTAATTCCTTGATTTTTAAAAGTTTGAACTAGTCTTGGCGAAAAAGTTTTCAAAAATCAACATCTGTCTTTGATACTTTAATAAAAGGCTATAGTTTTGCAGTCCGTTAAACTCACCTGGGTGCTATCTAGGTGAGTTTAATGCAGTTGGGGGAATACCAAAGCGGCCAACTGGGACGGACTGTAAATCCGTTGACGTATGTCTTCACAGGTTCGAATCCTGTTTCCCCCACTTTTTGCTTGATTGTAAATTTTTTTTTCTAATTTTGCAGGGCAAAAAATTAACCGGGTTTCCGGAGTAATAAGCGGGAGTAGCTCAGTTGGTAGAGCGGCAGCCTTCCAAGCTGCAGGTCGCGGGTTCGAGCCTCGTCTCCCGCTCTGTGCTTTTTTTAAAGTACACTGCGTAGTGAAAGCCGACGTAGCTCAGGGGTAGAGTACTTCCTTGGTAAGGAAGGGGTCACGGGTTCAATTCCCGTCGTTGGCTCAACACAGAAAAAATTTTATTAATTAAACTATATCTAAAACTAAAACTGAGGATTTTCAAGCATGGCAAAAGAAACATTCGACCGTTCCAAGCCGCACGTAAACATCGGTACGATTGGACACGTAGACCATGGTAAGACCACCTTGACTGCAGCCATCACTACCGTATTGGCAAAGAAGGGTCTTTCTGAATTGAGAGATTTCTCTTCTATCGACAACGCTCCAGAAGAGAAAGAAAGAGGTATCACCATCAACACCTCTCACGTGGAGTATCAAACTGAAAAGAGACACTACGCTCACGTAGACTGTCCTGGACACGCTGACTACGTGAAAAACATGGTAACTGGTGCAGCCCAGATGGACGGAGCTATCCTTGTGGTAGCTGCTACTGATGGACCTATGCCGCAAACAAGAGAGCACATCCTATTGGCTCGTCAGGTGGGTGTTCCTCAGCTAGTTGTCTTCTTGAACAAAGTAGACATGGTGGATGACCCTGAATTGTTGGAGCTTGTAGAGATGGAAGTTAGAGAACTTCTTTCTTTCTATGAGTTTGACGGAGACAATATCCCTGTAATCGCTGGTTCAGCACTTGGTGCATTGAACGGTGAAGAGAAGTGGGTACAAACCGTAATGCAATTGATGGATGCAGTAGATAGCTACATTCCATTACCTGAGCGTTTGATTGACAAGGATTTCTTGATGCCTGTCGAAGACGTATTCTCGATCACGGGTCGTGGTACTGTAGCTACTGGACGTATCGAGAGAGGAGTTATCAACTCTGGTGATCCTGTTGACATCATCGGTATGGGTGCAGAAGGCTTAAAGTCTACTGTAACTGGTGTGGAAATGTTCCGCAAAATTCTTGATAGAGGTGAAGCGGGGGACAACGTAGGTTTGTTGTTGAGAGGTATTGAAAAAGCACAAATCAAGCGCGGAATGATTATCTGCAAGCCTGGTTCTGTGAAGCCTCACGCACACTTCAAGGCTGAAGTTTACGTACTTTCAAAAGAAGAAGGTGGACGTCATACTCCATTTTTCAACAAGTACAGACCGCAGTTTTACTTGAGAACTACTGACGTAACGGGAGAGATCAAACTTCCTGCAAACGTAGAAATGGTGATGCCAGGTGATAACGTAACCATTGAGGTGAATTTATTGTCTGCAGTTGCTTTGGAAAAAGGATTGAGATTTGCGATTCGCGAAGGCGGTCGTACTGTAGGTGCCGGACAGGTGACCGAAATCCTAGACTAAGCATACACACTTAGCATATACAATGCGATCCCAAAGATTATTTTGGGGTCGCATTTGTTTCTAAAGACTTTATTCCTAATTTTGCGTTCCGTTTTGGAACGTTCGTGTTACACGGGCATAGTTCAATGGCAGAATAGCGGTCTCCAAAACCGTTGATGGGAGTTCGAATCTCTCTGCCCGTGCACTAAGAAAACAGACTATGAATCTTAAAAACTTTGTCCTCGAGTCATACGATGAAATGAAAAACAAGGTGACTTGGCCTAAGTATTCATTTCTTCAAAACAGTGCCATTTTGGTATTGGTAGCTTCCTTGATTTTTGCCCTGTTTATTGGAGGGGTGGATCTGGGCTTTGAGAATATCATGACATGGTTTTACGATTTATTCTAATTGAATTGCAGGATGGCTGAACATAAATGGTACGTACTTAGAGTTGTCGCCGGACAGGAGAAAAAAGCGAAGAACTACCTAGAAAATGAAATTTTCAGGCAGAAGATCAGCGAATTTATTCCTGAAGTGTTGATTCCCTCTGAGAAGGTATATGAAATGCGCAATGGCAAGAAGCGAGTGCGGGAAAGAAACTTTTTTCCCGGTTACGTTTTGGTCAATGCGGATTTGTCAAATGGTGAGGCCAATCACGTGATTACGAGTATCCCAGGTGTAATTGGTTTTCTTGGATCAAACCAGGGGGGAGCTTCCAAAACCCCTGAACCATTACGTCAATCCGAAGTCAACCGTATTTTAGGTAAGGTGGAGGAAATTGATGAGTTTGCCGAGAAGCAGGATACCCCATTTATAGTCGGAGAGGCCGTCAAAGTAATGGATGGTCCTTTCAGTGGGTTTACTGGGACAATTGAGGAGATTTTTGAGGAAAAGAAGAAGCTTAACGTTATGGTTAAGATTTTCGGCCGCAATACTCCTGTAGAGTTAAATTTTATACAAGTAGAAAAATAAGACTAAGCAATGGCTAAGGAAATCACTGGTTATGTAAAACTACAAGTGAAAGGTGGCCAGGCTAACCCGTCACCTCCAGTAGGTCCAGCTCTTGGTTCCAAGGGTCTGAACATCATGGAGTTCTGTAAGCAGTTTAATGCGCGTACCCAAGAAAAAATGGGAACCGTATTGCCCGTATTGATTACAGTATATTCTGACAAATCTTTTGACTTTGTAGTTAAGACTCCACCTGCAGCAAACCTGTTGTTGGAAGCTGCAAAAGTTAAGGGAGGTTCTGCGGAACCCAACAGAAAAAAGGTAGGATCTGTTACCTGGGATCAGGTACGAGTGATTGCCGAGACGAAAATGCCTGACCTCAATGCTTTCAAAGTAGAATCTGCCATGAAAATGGTAGCAGGTACCGCGCGTAGCATGGGTATCACAGTATCTGGGAAGGCTCCTTGGGAAGTATAACTAAACAACAATGGCTAAGTTAACAAAAAAGCAAAAAGAAGCTCTTTCTAAGTACGACCCAAGCCAAATGTACTCCCTGGAGGCTGCTTCTTCGTTGGTCAAGGAAATTACCACAACAAAATTTAATGCTTCTGTAGATGTGGACGTTCGATTGGGCGTTGATCCTCGTAAGGCAGATCAAATGGTAAGAGGGGTCGTTGCCCTTCCTCATGGTACAGGCAAAGCCACCAAAGTATTGGTGCTATGTACTCCTGACAAAAACGCAGAAGCCACCGAAGCAGGTGCAGATTACGTAGGTTTGGACGATTATATTGCCAAAATTGAAGGCGGATGGACGGATGTGGATGTGATCATCACCATGCCCAACGTCATGGCAAAAGTAGGTAGACTAGGTAGAGTATTGGGTCCAAGAGGCCTTATGCCCAATCCTAAGTCTGGAACGGTGACCTTAGAAGTAGGAAAGGCAGTTAAAGAGGTGAAGGCTGGAAAGATCGACTTTAAAGTGGATAAGTTCGGTATCATTCATGCAGGTGTAGGCAAAGTTTCTTTTTCCCCTCAGCAAATCGAGGACAATGTAAAAGAGCTTATCCTAACCATCTCTAAGCTAAAGCCTTCATCTTCAAAAGGTACATATTTTAAAAGCATCCATTTATCCAGCACGATGTCCCCTGGGATTTCGATAGACAAGGGTAGCATTCAAGGAATTTAATCATGACTAGAGACGAGAAAAAAGTTATTATCGACAGTCTGACGGAGAAATTGAAAGAAAATCCTTTCTTCTATATCACAGACGCATCTGGCTTCACGGTGGCAGAAGTAAACGCATTCAGAAGAACTTGTTTTGAAAAAGGGGTAGAGTACAAAGTGTACAAAAACACCCTTATTGCCAAGGCTCTTGAGAATTTGGATGCAGATTACTCCAAACTTGTGGAAGGAGCTTTAAAAGGGTTTTCTGGTATCTTATTTTCAAAAGAAACCAGTAACCTACCAGCAAAAGTATTGCTGGATTTTAGAAAAAAACAAGGCGGAAAAGACAATAGACCACTTTTCAAGGGTGCAGGGATTGACTCAGATGTATTTTTAGGAGAAGACAACCTAAAAGTATTGTCAAGCCTCAAATCCAAGGGAGAATTGCTCGGAGAGCTTATCGGTTTGCTACAGTCTCCTGCCAAAAACCTCGTTTCAGCTTTGCAATCAGGTCAAAACAACCTTACTGGTGTTCTCAAGACCTTGGGAGATCGAAACGAAAACTAATCTTATCAAAAATCATTCAAAAACAATTAACTAATTAATACAATGGCAAATCTTACACAACTTGCAGAACAGTTGGTAAACTTGACTGTAAAAGAAGTAAAGGAATTGACAGACATCCTTAAGGATCAGTACGGCATTGAGCCTGCTGCAGCTGGTGCTGTAGTAGTAGCTTCTTCAGGTGCTGGCGCTGGTGCTTCTGAAGGTGCTGCTGCAGAAGAGAAATCTACTTTTGACGTCGTGCTTAAAGCAGCTGGACCACAGAAACTTGCTGTCGTGAAATTGGTGAAGGACTTGACTGGTCTTGGCTTGAAAGAAGCTAAAGATCTTGTTGACGCTGCGCCAAAAGCAATCAAAGAAGGTATTGCAAAAGACCAAGCGGATGCACTGAAGAAGTCTCTTGAAGAGGCAGGTGCTGAAGTAGAGATCAAGTAATTTGCTTATCTCTGGCCTATTTAGGACAGAGATCGGCACGAAGACCTGACTGAAATAGTCAGGTCTTTTCCTGTTTATGCACAGGTTAAAAATTGCATTATTTTAAGCGAAAATAGTAGCTTTCTAATAATTAATTTCACTTTAAACTATATACTACCTTGGCTATCAAGAATCAAACCGCAAGGAAAAGTTTCTCCTCCATTAAGGTGGTCAAAGACTATCCCGATTTTCTCGATATTCAGCTGCAGTCTTTTAAAGACTTTTTCCAGTTGGATACTCCTGCAGAAAAGCGTAGGGCAGACGGCTTATTTAAAGTTTTTGCTGAAAACTTTCCCATCAGTGATTCCAGAGAGAACTTCACATTGGAGTTTATCGATTACGCTGTAGATCCACCGAAATACAGCGTGGAAGAATGCATAGACCGTGGTCTGACCTATTCTGTTCCTCTCAAAGCAAAATTGAGATTGCTTTGCCACGATGAGGACAATGAAGATTTTGAAACCATTGAGCAAGAAGTGTTTCTTGGCAACCTCCCCTACATGACAGAGAAAGGATCTTTTGTCATCAATGGTGCCGAGAGGGTCATTGTATCCCAGCTTCACAGATCTCCTGGAGTATTCTTTGCCCAAAGCAAGCATACCAATGGAACCAAACTGTATTCTGCTCGAATCATTCCTTTCAAGGGTTCTTGGATCGAATTTGCAACCGACATCAATAATGTGATGTATGCTTACATCGATCGCAAAAAGAAATTCCCCGTTACCACACTCCTAAGAGCTATTGGTTTTGGCTCTGACAAAGACATCCTAGACTTGTTTGGTCTTTCTGAAGAAATTCCAGCCACCAAGGGTTCTTTGAAGAAAGCAGCAGGAAGAAAACTGGCTGCAAGGGTTTTGAGAACTTGGGTAGAAGACTTTGTGGATGAGGATACCGGAGAGGTAGTGTCCATAGATCGAAACGAAATTTTGTTGGAAAGAGATACTATCCTTACCGATGAGGATATAGAGATGATCGTAGAGTCCGGATCCAAGTCTATCATTCTTCACAGAGAGGATGTGAACGTGGCCGACTTTTCTATCATTTACAATACCCTACAAAAAGATAATTCTAACTCAGAAAAAGAGGCGGTAGAAGTCATCTACCGTCAGTTGAGAAATACAGAAGCTCCCGACGAAGCTACAGCTCGAGAAGTAATTCAAAGTTTGTTTTTCTCAGACAAACGCTACGACTTGGGTGAAGTAGGACGGTACAGAATCAATAAAAAATTGGGTCTAGAAATAGAACCAGACAAGATTGTATTGACCAAGGAGGATATCATCTCTATCGTGAAGTATTTGATCGGATTGATCAATTCCAAAGCTGTAGTGGATGATATCGATCACCTTTCCAATAGAAGGGTTCGTACAGTTGGGGAACAACTTTACAGCCAATTTGGGGTAGGTTTGGCGAGAATGGCTAGAACCATTCGCGAACGAATGAACGTGCGTGACAACGAGGATTTCAAACCCGTTGACCTAATCAACGCCCGTACCCTATCTTCTGTCATCAATTCCTTCTTCGGAACCAACCAGTTGTCTCAGTTTATGGATCAGACCAACCCTCTGGCTGAATTGACTCATAAAAGAAGACTGTCCGCTTTGGGTCCAGGTGGACTTTCCAGAGAAAGAGCTGGATTTGAGGTTCGTGACGTACACTATACCCACTACGGAAGATTGTGTACTATCGAAACTCCAGAAGGACCAAATATCGGTTTGATTTCTTCGCTTTGCGTGCACGCCAAAGTAAATGCCATGGGATTCCTAGAGACTCCGTACCGAAAGGTAGACAATGGCAAGGTGAGCATGAAGGAAGACGATATCGTGTTTCTCACGGCAGAAGAAGAAGATAACAACAACATCGCTCAGGCCAATGCAGCTTTGGATGACAAGGGTCGCTTTGTTCAAGAAAAAGTAAAGGCTCGCTTTGAGGGGGACTTCCCTGTGCTAGAGCCTAGCGAAATTTCATACATGGATGTGGCTCCTAACCAAATCGTTTCGGTTGCTGCTTCCTTAATTCCTTTCTTGGAGCACGATGATGCAAACAGAGCCCTCATGGGATCCAACATGCAGCGCCAAGCCGTGCCGCTTTTGAAGCCAGAAGCACCTATTGTGGGTACTGGTTTGGAAAGCAAGGCTGCGATTGATTCAAGAGCGCTCTTGATTGCCGAAGCAGATGGAGTTGTAGAATACGTAGATGCCAAGAAAATTACCATCAAGTATGACCTAACTAAGGACGAGCTTTTGGTTAATTTTTCGGATGAGTATAGAACCTACGATTTGATCAAGTTTAGAAGAACTAACCAAGATACCACCATCAATTTGACTCCTTTGGTATTAAAAGGAGAGCGTGTCAAGCAGGGGCAGGTCTTGGTGGAAGGGTATTCTACCAATCAAGGAGAGTTGGCTTTAGGAAAAAATCTTAAGGTGGCCTACATGCCTTGGCAAGGATACAACTTCGAAGATGCGATCGTGATTTCGGAGCGCGTGGTAAGAGAAGATATTTTCACTTCCATACACGTGGAAGAATTCCAATTGGAAGTTAGGGACACCAAGCGAGGAGAAGAAGAACTTACCTCCGAAATACCTAACGTATCCGAAGAAGCGGTTAAGCATTTGGATGAAAATGGTATTATCCGAGTAGGTGCTGAAGTAAAAGAAGGAGATATCATTATCGGTAAAATCACTCCTAAAGGGGAAACCGATCCTACTCCTGAAGAAAAGTTGCTTCGTGCCATCTTTGGAGACAAGGCGGGAGACGTAAAAGATGCTTCTTTGAAAGCTTCTCCTTCGTTGAACGGGGTGGTCATTGAGACCAAATTATTCTCTAGACCTAAAAAGGATAAAGATAACCGTGCGAAATCAAAGGCAGAGGTAGAAAAGTTGAAAAGCAAATACGCCAAAGACTTGCTTGCCATTCGCGCGCGCATGATTGAGAAGATGGTGACCTTATTGGAAGGAAAAACTTCTCAAGGAGTGAAGCACAAATTTGGGGACGAGATCCTAAGCAAAGGGGTGAAGTTTACGGCCAAAAACATTGAAAGTAACCTTTTCCCAGCGAAGAATCCGTACCGAGACGAGTCTAATTACAACGTACCTGAAGAAGCTAACTTGATTTCAGATATCGTCCTTGACGATTGGACTGAGGATAGCTATACCAATAGCTTGATCGTGAAATTGGTGAAGAATTATACCAATTCTAGAAATGAAATTTCTGGACGATTCAAGAGAGATCGTTTCACTCTAGAAGTTGGAGACGAATTGCCTGCAGGCATCGTTCAACTTGCCAAAGTCTACATCGCCAAGAAGCGCAAGCTGAAGGTAGGTGATAAGATGGCAGGTCGTCACGGAAACAAAGGTATTGTGGCTCGAATCGTAAGAGACGAAGACATGCCTTTCCTAGAAGATGGAACTCCTATGGATATCGTGTTGAACCCTCTAGGGGTGCCTTCTCGAATGAACATTGGACAGATCTTTGAAACCGTTCTGGCTTGGGCAGGTCAAAAGCTTGGAAAGAAATATGCCACCCCAATCTTCGATGGAGCATCTCTAGAAGAGGTTTCCACGGAGTTAGCTGCGGCTGGACTTCCTGCTTTTGGTAGAACTTACCTCTACGATGGATTGAGTGGCAACCGTTTTGACCAGCCTGTGACTGTAGGAATTACTTACATGCTGAAACTGGGTCACTTGGTAGACGATAAGATGCACGCCCGTTCTATTGGACCGTACTCTTTGATCACACAGCAGCCGCTAGGTGGAAAAGCACAATTTGGTGGTCAGCGATTTGGGGAAATGGAAGTGTGGGCTCTCGAGGCTTTTGGTGCTTCCCATGTCCTTCAAGAGATCTTGACAGTGAAGTCTGATGACGTCATCGGTAGAGCAAAAGCATACGAAGCAATTGTGAAGGGTGAAAACCTTCCCAAACCTAACATCCCAGAATCTTTCAATGTATTGGTTCACGAGTTGAGAGGATTGGCTCTTGAAATTACCTTAGATTAATTTGGCTCATGGGGCGGGCGACCGTCCTTAACATATCTCAAAAAACTATGTCGTTTAGAAAAAATAAAAAACTCAACAACGATTTCTCCAGAGTTACCATCAGCTTGGCCTCTCCAGAATCTATTTTGGACAGCTCCAACGGGGAGGTAACCCAGCCAGAGACCATCAATTACAGAACGTACAAGCCCGAAATGGGTGGCTTGTTTTGCGAGCGAATTTTCGGTCCGGTTAAAGATTGGGAATGTCATTGTGGAAAGTACAAGCGCATTAGATATAAAGGAATTATCTGCGACCGTTGCGGGGTAGAAGTGACCGAAAAGAAAGTTCGCCGAGAGCGCATGGGACACATCGAATTGGTGGTTCCTGTAGCGCATATCTGGTACTTTAAGTCCTTGCCCAACAAAATCGGATACCTTCTTGGACTACCTACTAAAAAGCTAGATCAAATTGTTTATTACGAGCGGTATGTGGTTGTGCAAGCAGGGGTGAAAGAGGAAGAAGGTGTGCAATACCTGGATTTCTTGACAGAAGACGAGTACCTGGACATCATGGACAAGCTTCCAAAGGAAAACCACCTTTTGGACGATGCCGATCCCAACAAGTTTATTGCTAAAATGGGTGCTGAGGCACTTGAAATGTTGCTTGCTCGTTTGGACTTGGACGAACTTTCCTATTCCCTACGTCACCAAGCCGCTACGGATACTTCACAGCAGCGTAAAGCAGAAGCCTTGAAGCGTCTAAAGGTCGTAGAAGCCTTCCGTGAAGCCAGAACTCGCATTGAAAACCGTCCGGAATGGATGGTGGTGCGCATGGTTCCTGTCATCCCGCCAGAATTGAGACCTTTGGTGCCTTTGGACGGAGGTCGCTTTGCAACATCGGATTTGAATGACCTCTACCGCAGAGTAATTATTCGAAACAACCGATTGAAGCGATTGATCGATATCAAAGCGCCTGAGGTGATTTTGAGAAACGAAAAGCGAATGCTGCAGGAAGCGGTAGACTCGCTATTCGACAATTCTAGAAAAGTAAATGCGGTAAGATCCGACGGTAACCGTGCCTTGAAATCCCTTTCAGACATGTTGAAAGGTAAGCAGGGTAGATTCCGTCAAAACTTGCTCGGCAAGCGTGTGGATTACTCCGGCCGATCCGTGATAGTGGTAGGTCCTGAATTGAAGCTTCACGAGTGTGGTCTTCCTAAAAATATGGCGGCCGAGCTTTTCAAACCGTTCATCATCCGAAAGTTGATCGAAAGAGGAATTGTAAAGACCGTGAAGTCTGCCAAGAAAATTGTGGATCGCAAGGATCCAGTGGTTTGGGATATTTTGGAAAACGTATTGAAAGGACACCCAGTGCTCCTCAACCGTGCTCCAACACTCCACCGATTGGGTATCCAGGCGTTCCAGCCGAAGTTGATCGAAGGAAAAGCGATACAGTTGCACCCCTTGGTGTGTACTGCATTTAATGCTGACTTTGACGGTGACCAGATGGCGGTACACGTACCACTAGGTCATGAGGCGATCTTGGAAGCATCCACCTTGATGCTTTCTGCGCACAATATCCTCAATCCGGCTAACGGAGCTCCTATCACTGTACCTTCCCAAGACATGGTTTTGGGTCTGTACTACGTTACCAAAGGAAAAAAATCTACTCCTCAGGAACCGGTGTTGGGTGAAGGCATGACCTTCTACAGCCAAGAGGAAGTAATCATTGCCATGAATGAAGGGCAGCTTTCCAAGCATGCCAACATCAAGTGTAAGGTGAAGGTGCGCACTGCTGCAGGCGAGATCAAAGAGCAAATCATCGAAACGGTGGCTGGTCGATTGATCTTCAACCAGTTTGTGCCTGAGGAAGTAGGCTATGTCAATGAACTATTGACCAAAAAGAAACTTCAGCAAATCATCGCTGAGGTCGTAAAGGTATGTGGCATTGCCCGTACCGCTCAATTCTTGGATGATATCAAGCAACTTGGTTTCCAAATGGCTTACCAAGGGGGATTGTCTATGGGATTGAATGACGTCATCATTCCTGAGGAAAAAGAGCCGATGATTGGCAAGGCCAAGGAGGAAGTAGACCAAGTATGGAACAACTACCTCATGGGTCTAATCACCGACAACGAACGTTACAACCAAGTGATTGACATTTGGACGAGAACCAACTCTCATCTTACCAACAATTTGATGAAGAAGATGGAAGAGGACAAGCAAGGATTCAATGCCATTTACATGATGATGCACTCTGGAGCCCGTGGTTCACGAGAGCAAATCCGTCAATTGGGTGGTATGAGAGGACTGATGGCCAAGCCTCAGAAAAACCTTCAAGGTTCTGTTGGAGAAATTATCGAAAACCCAATTCTCTCTAACTTCAAAGAAGGACTAGACGTATTGGAATACTTCATCTCTACCCACGGTGCCCGTAAGGGTCTTGCAGATACCGCCTTGAAAACTGCCGATGCGGGATATTTGACCCGTCGTCTAGTGGATGTTGCACAAGATATGATCATCACCGAGGAAGATTGCGGTACCTTGAGAGGTTTGGTGGTACAGGCCCTAAAAGACAACGACGAAATCGTAGAACCTTTATCTGAGCGTATTCTAGGCAGAGTGTCTGTGCACGATGTATACGATTTGGCTACAGACGAATTGATCGTACCCGCAGGCATTGAAATTACCGACGAAATCGCCAAGCGAGTGGATGAATCTTCCGTTGAAGAAGTTGAAATCAGGTCGGTATTGACTTGTGAAACCAAGCGTGGGGTATGCTCTAAGTGCTACGGACGTAACCTAGCCACTGGCAAAATGGTGCAAGCAGGAGAGTCGGTGGGAGTTATTGCCGCACAATCCATTGGCGAGCCAGGTACGCAATTGACCCTTAGAACCTTCCACGTAGGAGGTACAGCTTCCAACATGGCAGTAGATGCCAGCATCAATGCCAAGTTTGATGGGGTAGTGGAATTTGATGAAGAACTTCGATTCCTTGCCACCACCAATAGAGAAGGTGATGCAGTCACCGTGGTCATGGGACGCTCTGGAGAAATAAAAATTAACGAGGCCAAGTCAGGAAAGACCTTGGTGTCTAACCACGTGCCTTATGGAGCGATTTTGAACGTGAAAAACGGTCAGAAAATCACCAAAGGAGAATCTCTCTGTACATGGGATCCGTACAATGCCGTGATCTTATCCGAGTTTGATGGTACAGTGGAGTTTGAATCTGTGGTAGAAGGCATTACCTACAAAGAAGTAGCCGACGACCAGACCGGTTTCCGTGAAAAAGTAATTATTGAAACCAAGGATAGGGCCAAAAACCCAGCCATTATTGTCAATTACAAAGGAGATTCCAAGACCTACAATATCCCTGTTGGCGCGCATTTGGCGGTAGAATCAGGAGAGAAAGTAAAAGCTGGTCAGATCCTAGTAAAAATCCCTAGATCTGTTGGAAAAACTAGAGATATCACCGGTGGTCTGCCACGCGTTACGGAATTGTTTGAGGCTAGAAACCCATCCAACCCTGCCGTAGTTTCTGAAATCGATGGAGTAGTGACCTACGGAAGTGTGAAGCGTGGTAATCGTGAGATTATCATCGAATCCAAAGATGGAGTGGTCAAGAAATACATGGTTTCCTTGTCCAAGCACATCCTAGTTCAGGAAAATGACTTTATCCGCGCCGGAGAACCTTTGTCTGATGGAGCGATCACGCCAAGTGATATCCTTTCTATCAAAGGACCTACTGCGGTACAGGAATATCTAGTCAACGAGATTCAGGAAGTTTACCGTTTGCAAGGGGTAAAAATCAACGACAAACACATCGAAGTGATTGTATCCCAAATGATGCAAAAGGTAGAGATCTTGGATCCAGGAAATACCAGCTTCTTGCAGGGCCAAATCGTAGACAAGTGGGCTTTCCGTGAGGAGAACGACAATATCTTGGACAAGAAAATTGTCTTGGATGCAGGCGATTCCTCCAACTTAAAACCGGGCATGATCATTTCTGCTAGAAGATTGAGAGATGAAAATTCAAGCCTAAAGCGAAAAGACCTCAAGTTGGTACAGGTGATGGATGCGGAAACTGCGGTATCTGCACCTACCTTGCAAGGTATTACTGCGGCTTCCTTGGGTACAGAAAGCTTTATATCTGCGGCCTCCTTCCAGGAGACAACCAAAGTGCTCTCTGAGGCTGCCATTCGAGGCAAGCGAGATGAGCTTTTGGGACTAAAAGAAAACGTAATTGTAGGGCATTTGATTCCTGCCGGTACGGGTCAGCGTGGCTTCCAGAAATTGATCGTAGGGTCTAAGGACGAATACGAAAAACTTTCTGAAAACATGGAGAAGACCTCTTCCAAAACAAGCAGCGAAGTGATCGCTTAAATTGCATAATTATCTACTTAAAAAGGCCTGCAAGCAAAGCGTAGGCCTTTTTTTACTTTAAAAACCTATGGATAAAAATCAGCCACAAGACCAGCAAATCAACGTGGAATTGTCAGAAGAAATTGCCGAGGGGGTATATTCCAACTTGGCCATGATTGCACATTCCAATTCCGAATTTGTCATCGATTTTATTCGCTTAATGCCAGGGGTGCCCAAGGCCAAAGTAAAATCGCGCATCATCGTAACTCCCGATCATGCCAAGAGATTGCTTGGGGCATTGAAGGAAAACATAGAGAAATACGAAGCCTCCTTTGGAAAAATCAATCAAGGGGGAGGGGTTCCTTCCTTTCCTCTTTCCTTCGGAGCAGCAGGCGAAGCTTGATAAAAATATAAGTGCTTAATTTTGTTACTCTTATTACTTCTTGTACCTTTGCAGTCCAAAAATTAACAGTTTACAAACAAATAAAATTTTAAACAGGGAATGCCTACTATTCAACAACTAGTAAGAAAAGGTAGAAATACGCTGGAATTCAAATCAAAATCTAGGGCTTTGGACGCTTGTCCTCAGCGAAGAGGGGTTTGTACTAGGGTATATACCACCACCCCAAAAAAGCCTAACTCTGCAATGAGAAAGGTGGCTAGGGTGAGATTGACGAATGGAAAAGAAGTGAATGCCTACATTCCAGGAGAAGGCCACAATTTGCAAGAACACTCTATCGTATTGATCAGAGGGGGTCGTGTAAAGGATCTTCCAGGGGTAAGGTACCACATCATCCGAGGTGCATTGGATACTGCTGGGGTAAAAGACCGTAAGCAAGGTCGCTCCAAGTACGGTGCAAAAATGCCAAAGGCGGGCAAAGGTGCTGCATCTCCAGGCAAAAAGTAATTTAAACTACATTAAAAAGAAATGAGAAAAGCGAAACCAAAGAAGAGATATATTCTTCCTGATCCAAAGTTCAACGACACTTTGGTGACCAAGTTTGTAAACTGTCTGATGTTCGACGGGAAGAAGAGTATTGCTTACAACATTTTCTACGATGCAATTGCCAAAGTAGAATCTAAAGTAGGCGAGAATGGTCTTGAAGTTTGGAAAAAGGCGCTTAACAATATTGCTCCAACCGTTGAGGTGAAGAGTCGTAGAGTTGGTGGTGCTACGTTCCAGGTTCCTATGGAAGTCAGACCAGAGAGAAAAATGGCTTTAGGTATCAAATGGATGATACTCTATTCCCGTAAGCGAGGTGAAAAGACCATGATGGACCGTTTGGCAGGTGAGATCATCGCAGCAGCAAAAGGCGAAGGAGCCGCTGTGAAGAAAAAGGATGATACCCACAGAATGGCCGAGGCGAATAAAGCATTCTCCCACTTTAGATTTTAATTTAAATGGCTAGAGATTTAAAATTCACCCGAAATATTGGAATTGCTGCGCACATTGATGCGGGCAAGACTACCACCACCGAGCGTATCCTGTATTACTCAGGTAAGTCCCACAAAATAGGAGAGGTACACGAAGGTGCAGCTACCATGGACTGGATGGCTCAAGAGCAAGAGCGTGGCATTACGATTACCTCTGCAGCTACCACGGTGTTTTGGAATTACAGAAGCAACCAGTACCAGATCAATATCATCGATACTCCTGGACACGTAGACTTTACGGTAGAAGTAAACCGTTCCTTGAGAATTTTGGATGGTCTTGTGTTCCTTTTCTCTGCGGTTGACGGGGTAGAGCCTCAGTCCGAGACCAACTGGAGACTTGCAGATAATTATAAAGTAGCACGTATCGGTTTCGTGAATAAAATGGATCGTGCAGGCGCTGATTTTTTGGCTGTATGTAAGCAGGTTAAGGAAATGCTAGGTTCTTTCGCAGTTCCTTTGCAATTGCCTATCGGCGCAGAAGAAAAATTTAGAGGAGTCGTTGATTTGATCAACAACCGAGCCATCATCTGGAACGAAGACGATATGGGAATGACCTTTAAGGAGGTTCCTATTCCGGACGACATGAAAGAGGAAGTTGCCCAATACAGGGAGCATCTTTTGGAGGCAGTTGCTGAATACGACGAGTCCTTGATGGAGAAGTTTTTTGATGATCCCAACTCGATCACTGAGGCTGAAATTTTGAAGGCCTTACGTGCAGCTACCATAGACATGAAAATTGTTCCTATGGTTTGCGGTTCTTCCTTTAAAAATAAGGGAGTTCAAACCATGTTGGACTTGGTGATGGAATTGCTTCCATCTCCTTTAGATAAGGACGACATCATCGGCCATTCCTTGGACGATGAGGACGAAGAAGTTCGAATCTCTCCTAAGGAGACCGAGCCCTTCACTGGATTGGCGTTTAAAATTGCAACTGACCCGTTTGTAGGTCGCCTATGTTTTGTGAGAGCCTACTCTGGGGTTTTGGAATCTGGATCCTACATTTTCAATAGCCGTTCTAGCAACAAGGAGCGTATTTCTAGGGTATTCCAAATGCATGCCAACAAGCAGAACCAAATCGAGCGCTTGGTAGCGGGAGATATTGGGGCTGTGGTAGGATTTAAGGATATCAAAACGGGAGATACTCTTTGCGACGAAAAGCGCAAGGTAGTATTGGAGTCCATGGTATTCCCTGAGCCGGTGATTGGTTATGCCATTGAGCCTAAGACTCAAGCAGATGTAGACAAGTTGGGTATGGCCATTGCCAAATTAGTGGAAGAAGATCCAACCCTTCAAGTAAATACGGATCAGGAAACAGGTCAGACCATTTTGAGAGGAATGGGAGAACTTCACCTTGAAATCATCATCGATCGATTGAAGAGAGAATTTAAGGTGGAAATCAACCAAGGTGCTCCTCAGGTGGCGTACAAAGAAGCCTTGTTTGGTTCGGTTGAACACAAAGAAGTGTACAAGAAGCAGACTGGTGGTAAGGGTAAATTTGCCGACATTGTTTTTGAATTAGGTCCTAAGGATCCAGATCCAGAGACGCATGAAATTAAGGCAGGTTTGGAATTTGTCAACGGCATCGTGGGTGGTGTGATTCCTAAAGAATTTATTCCGCCAATTCAGAAAGGATTCCAAGAGGCAATGAAAAATGGTCCTCTTGCTGGATATCCGATCGAATCTATGAAAGTTAGATTATTCCATGGTTCCTACCACGACGTCGATTCGGATGCTCTTTCTTTCGAATTGGCAGCTCGAATTGGTTTCAAGGAGGCAGCTAAGAAGTGTAGACCACAATTGCTTGAACCCATCATGTCTGTGGACGTGGTGACTCCAGATGAATATACGGGGCCTATTACAGGTGACTTAAACAGAAGAAGAGGCCTGATGAAAGGAATGGATACCAAGGGTACTTCTACCGTAGTAAAAGCAGCAGTTCCTTTGTCAGAATTGTTTGGTTACGTAACGGATTTGAGAACCATCACCTCAGGTAGAGCTACGGCATCCTTGACCTTCTCTCATTACGAGCCTGTTCCAAGTAACATTGCCGAAGCAGTCATTGCAAAAGTAAAAGGGGATAAAGCCTAATTGAAACGAACATGAATCAGAAAATCAGAATAAAATTGAAATCATACGATCACAGCCTGGTGGATAAGTCATCAGAGAAGATCGTGAAGGCAGTAAAAGCTACTGGCGCAGTTGTCGTTGGGCCTATTCCCTTGCCTACCAAGAAGGAAAAATTCACCGTATTGAAATCTCCTCACGTCAATAAAAAGGCTAGAGATCAGTACCAGCTTTGTACCTACAAGCGATTGGTAGATATCTATTCCAATTCTTCTAAAACGGTGGACGCTTTAATGAAAATTGAGCTTCCTAGTGGGGTGGATGTAGAAATCAAGGTGTGACAGGCCTTAGGCTTGGAACTTTCAAAAGACCTGTATGTGTACAGGTCTTTTTTTTTGAAATTCAACTCATTTTTAGGCTTAGTATCTCATGGTCCCAGCATTTTTTTTGGATTTGTTTGAAAATAGTAGGATTGGGATTTGCTGCCAAACATAATTTCAGTAACTTTGCAGTCCTTAAAAAGGAGCCGAGTGTGCATACACGAGGTAAGTATCAAAATATCTTGATTAAGATGTCTGGTATAATTGGAAAAAAAGTAGGTATGACTAGCATCTTCAGTGCCGATGGACGTAATGTCGCATGCACGCTAATTGAAGCTGGTCCTTGCGTAGTGACGCAAGTAAAAAACGTTGAAACAGACGGGTACAACGCAGTGCAGTTGGCATTCGGTGAGCGTAAGGAAAAAACTACGCCCAAGCCGCTTATTGGCCATTTCAAAAAGGCTGGTACGACGCCAAAGCAGAAGGTTGTTGAATTCCGAGACTTCGATGCTGAGTTAGCCGCTCAGTTGGAGCTTGGAAAAAGTGTAAGTGCATCAGATGTGTTCGGGGAAGGTGACTTCGTCGATGCTATAGGCACTTCTAAAGGTAAAGGATTCCAAGGAGTGGTAAAGCGCCATGGATTTGGGGGTGTGGGTGGACAAACTCACGGTCAGCACAACAGACAAAGACACCCAGGTTCAATCGGTGCCTGTTCTTGGCCTTCACGCGTATTTAAAGGCATGAGAATGGCCGGTAGAACGGGTGGAGATCGTGTAAAAGTTGCCAACCTACGGGTATTAAAGGTATATGCAGAGCAGAACCTGATTTTGGTGTCTGGTTCGGTACCTGGTCCAAAAAATTCATTCGTTATTCTAGAGAAGTAAGCCATGGAAATAGCAGTAATCAATCATAAAGGACAAGATACAGGTAGAAAGGTGACTCTTTCTGACGAAATTTTTGCGATCGAACCTAACGATAACGCAATTTACCTGGATGTGAAGCAATACCTTGCCAATCAAAGACAGGGTACTCACAAATCAAAAGAGCGAAACGAAGTAGCGGGTTCTACTAAGAAGATCAAGAAGCAAAAAGGTACCGGTGGTGCTCGTGCGGGATCTTTGAAGGCTCCCAACTTCCGTGGAGGAGGTAGAGTTTTTGGTCCAAGGCCAAGAGATTACTCCTTCAAACTGAATAAAAAGGTGAAGCAATTGGCGCGTAAATCTGCGCTTGCTTATAAGGTACAAGAAAATAGTTTGTTGGTTATGGAGGACGTCACTTTTGATGCGCCTAAAACCAAAAACTACATTGCCTTGCTCCATGGACTTTCTTTGACGGACAAAAAAACCTTGTTGGTTCTTTCTGAAGACAACAAAAACGTGTTTTTGTCTAGCCGAAATCTACCCAAGGCAAAGGTGGTGACCGTAGATGATGTAAATACTTACCAACTTCTCCATGCGGACCGCTTGGTACTGTGCGAAGGATCTGTAAGTAAGTTAGAAACCATTTTATCTAAATAAGACAATGGAAATTCTGAAACAGCCTTTGATCACAGAAAAAGTTTCTGCAGGTAACGAAAAGGGAGTATATGGATTTATCGTTGAAAAAACTGCCGATAAACTCCAAATCAAATCTTCTGTAGAAGCGAAATATGGGGTTCACGTGGTATCTGTGCGCACCATGCGTTATGCTGCCAAGCACAAGACCAGGTATACCAGCAACAGAGTCGTATCAGGCTTTACCAATTCCTTTAAAAAGGCAATTGTACAAGTAGCTGATGGGGAAGTAATTGATTTTTACGGAGAACTTTAATTGAATCAATACCATGGCAATTAAAAAATTAAAACCTGTAACTCCAGGAACCCGATTCAGAGTAGCTCCTGCGTTTGACGAGATTACCAAGTCAAGCCCAGAGAAATCTTTGCTCGCTCCTGTGAAAAAATCAGGTGGTAGAAATAATGAAGGCAAAATGACTGCGCGCTACATTGGTGGCGGTCATAAGAAAAGACTACGTTTGGTAGACTTTAAGAGAAACAAGTTTGGGGTACCTGCTACTGTAAAAGGTATAGAATACGATCCAAACCGTACAGCCCGTATTGCCCTACTGTATTATGCAGACGGTGCTAAGGCCTACATTATCGCTCCGGAAGGTTTGCAAGTGGGACAAACAGTGATTTCCGGTGAGCAGGTTGCTCCCGAAGTGGGCAACGCCATGCCTATGGCTAATATTCCAATGGGTACCATCGTACACAACGTGGAATTGAAGCCAGGTAAAGGTGGAGCATTGGCCAGAAGTGCCGGAGGATATGCACAGATTGTCGCTCGAGACGAGCGTTATGTGACCGTCAAACTCCCTTCTGGTGAAATGAGACTTATTCTTGGTGTTTGTATGGCTACTGTAGGTACTGTATCCAATGCTGACCACATGAACGTGGTTTTGGGTAAGGCCGGTCGTAAGCGTTGGTTGGGGGTTAGACCTCGTACCCGAGGCGTTGCGATGAACCCAGTAGATCACCCTATGGGTGGTGGGGAAGGACGCTCTTCAGGGGGTCACCCTAGATCACGCAAAGGACTTCTTGCCAAAGGTAAGAAGACCCGATCTCCCAAGAAGTATTCAAACAAGTTCATTATTAGCAAAAGATCTAAGTAAGTATGGCACGTTCATTAAAAAAAGGTCCTTATATCGAGCACCATTTGGTGAAGAAAGTAGATGTCATGAACGAATCGGGCAAGAAATCTGTGATCAAGACCTGGTCAAGACGGTCTATGATTTCTCCGGAATTCGTGGGACATACCTTCGCTGTGCATAATGGAAATAAGTTTATCCCTGTATTTGTTACCGACAACATGGTGGGTCACAAATTGGGTGAATTTGCTCCTACCCGAAACTTCCGTGGTCACGTTGCTAAAAAAGATAAAGGAAAGAAATAATCATGGAAGCACTAGCAAGATTAAAGAATGTTCCTACCTCTCCTCGTAAAATGCGCCTTGTCGCAGACTTGGTTAGAGGAAAGCGTGTGGGCCTAGCCCTTAGCGTATTGAAATTTACGCCCAACCATGGAGCGATACGATTGGAGAAGCTTCTCCTTTCTGCCGTAGCCAATTGGCAAGCTAAGAATCCTGATGTGAAGTTGGAGGATGCTGATCTCTACGTAAAGACCATTATGGTTGACGAGGGACGATCCTTGAAAAGACTTCGCACTGCGCCTCAAGGTCGCGGACACAGGATTAGAAAAAGATCCAATCATGTAACCCTGGTGATTGATTCCATCAGCACAGAAGAGGTTACCGCTGATGTAGCAGTTACTAACGAAAAGGCAAATTAAGAAAGACTATGGGACAAAAAATTAACCCAATAGGTTTTAGACTTGGTGTAATCAAGGGCTGGGACTCCAACTGGTATGGAGGAAAAGACTTTGCTGAAAAATTACACGAAGATCAACAAATCCGTAAGTACGTCCTTGCCAGAATACCCAAGGGAGGTATTGCCAAAGTAATCATTGAGCGCACGCTCAAGAGAATTACCTTGACTATCCATACCGCTAGACCTGGGGTAGTGATTGGTAAAGGAGGAGCCGAAGTAGAAAAGCTTAAGGAAGAGCTTAAAAAGATCACTAATAAGGATATTCAGATCAATATTTTTGAAATCAAGCGTCCTGAATTGGATGCCAAGTTGGTGGGAGAATCTATCGCTCAGCAACTTCAAGCAAGAATATCCTTTCGCCGTGCCATGAAGCAGGCGATTGCAGCGACCATGAGAGTGGGAGCTGAAGGGATTAAAGTAAAGCTTTCTGGACGTTTGGGAGGTGCCGAAATGGCGCGTTCTGAAATGTATAAGGAGGGAAGAATTCCATTGCACACCCTTAGAGCAGACATTGATTACGCTATTTCCGAAGCGCTTACCGTGTATGGAATCATTGGAATCAAGGTGTGGATCTTCAAAGGAGAAGTGTATGGGGTAAGAGATCTTTCTCCTAATCAAGGGGCGAGCAATGAGCCGAAAGGACAGCGAACGCCTGCGCCTAAAGGAAGAGAAAAAGACGGTCCTAAACGCAGAAAAAGAAATAGCTAATTTTCCCTTTCAAGAGAGAAATCATGTTACAGCCGAAAAGAACAAAATTTAGGAAAATGCACAAGGGCCGTGTCAAAGGCATTGCACAAAGAGGGCACGAGCTTTCTTTTGGCAACTTTGGCATTAAATCCCTTGAGCCAGGATGGATTACTTCTCGCCAGATCGAGGCAGCTCGTATTGCCATGACAAGAGCGATGAAGAGAGAAGGTCAGGTTTGGATCAGGATTTTCCCTGACAAGCCGATCACTAAAAAGCCCGCAGAGGTACGTATGGGTAAAGGTAAAGGTGCACCAGAGTATTGGGTGGCCGTTATCAAACCGGGTACTATCCTTTTCGAAGCTACAGGCGTGAGCCTGGAGACTGCTCATGAGGCATTGAGACTTGCGCAGCAGAAGCTACCCGTAAGTACACGATTTGTTGTAAGAAGAGACTACGCTGAATAATCAGGAACTATGAAAAACACTGAAATCAGATCACTTTCAGCAAGTGAAATCGCCGAGCGAATTACCGCTGAGCAGGGGAATCTAAGCAAACTTAAGTTTGCCCATTCGATTTCCCCAATTGAGAATCCTAATAGAATTAAGGAGTCAAAGCGTTTGATCGCAAGATTGAAGACGGCCTTGACTACCAAATAACTAGCTAACAGAAAAGAAAATGGCTACGATTGAGAGAAATCTTCGTAAAGAGAGAGTTGGTAAAGTCGTGAGCAACAAAATGGATAAGTCCATCACTGTGGCTGTAGAACGTAAGGTAAAGCACCCCATCTACGGCAAGTTTGTTGCGAAAACTACCAAATTCATGGTTCATGACGAGAAAAATGAATGTCACCCAGGTGATGTGGTGAAAATCAGTGAAACTCGTCCGCTGAGCAAAAATAAGCGATGGAGATTGGTTGAAATTATAGAAAAGGCTAAGTAATCATGATACAACAAGAATCCAGACTAAGCGTTGCGGATAATTCCGGTGCCAAAGAGGTATTGGTGATCCGCGTGTTGGGAGGAACAAAGAAGCGTTATGCTTCTATCGGTGATAAAGTAGTCGTGACTGTTAAGTCTGCCCTATCTTCCAGCAATATGAAAAAAGGTACCGTGTCTAAAGCGGTTATCGTAAGAACAAAAAAAGAAATTCGTCGTAAAGACGGTTCCTATATTCGATTTGAAGACAATGCCGCCGTGTTGTTAAACAACAACGATGAGCCTAGAGGGACCCGTATTTTTGGGCCAGTTGCTAGGGAACTCAGAGAGCGACAATTTATGAAAATCATTTCCTTGGCCCCTGAAGTACTTTAAATCATGGAAAGAAAATTCAACAAGCAGCCTAAGCTGCACATCAAAACCGGAGATACGGTACAAGTAATCTCCGGAGATGACAAAGGAAAAACCGGCAAGGTTCAATCCATTGATACGCAAAACAGAAGAGCCATCGTGGAAGGTCTCAACATGATCACCAAACACGTGAAGCCCACTGCAGCTAAGCCTCAAGGAGGCATTGAAAAAAAAGAAGCATCTATACATTTGAGCAACCTGATGTTGGTAGATCCTAAAACAGGAAATCCTACCCGTACAGGTAGAAAAATCGATGCTAAAGGAAAATTGGTAAGGTATTCAAAGAAAACTGGGGAGGTGATCAATGGCTAATCCAAGAAAAAAAGAAACCTACTTGAACGAAATCGTTCCTGCTTTGATGGAGAAGTTTCAATATTCTTCCATCATGCAAGTGCCAAAACTTACGAAGATTGTTCTGAATAAGGGAATTGGTGCTGCTGTGGCAGATAAGAAATTGGTAGACCAAGGCGTCGAGGAATTGTCCTTGATCACTGGACAACGTGCAGTGGCTACCAAATCTAAAATTGCGGTCTCCAACTTTAAGTTGAGAGAAAATATGCCTATCGGTGCAAAAGTTACCCTTAGAGGGGAGCGTATGTATGAATTCCTAGATAGATTGATGACCGTAGCCCTTCCACGGGTTCGTGATTTCAAGGGAATTTCCGACAAAGGTTTTGATGGCAGAGGTAACTATACCTTGGGTGTGACAGAGCAAATTATTTTCCCAGAAATTTCTATTGAGAAAGTAAATAAAATCTCTGGCATGGATATCACCTTCGTGACCACTGCCCACACAGATGAAGAAGCTTTAGCTTTGCTAAAAGCCTTCGGAATGCCATTCGCTACAAAAAATAATTAATACCATTATGGCAAAAGAGTCCATCAAAGCTCGCGAGAGAAAAAAACAAAGGCTGGTAGTTAAGTATGCCAAAAAAAGAGCCGAGCTGAAAGCTGCAGGAGATTATGAGGCACTTGACAAATTACCGAAAAATGCCTCTCCGGTAAGACTTCACAACCGTTGCAAGCTCACCGGTCGTCCTAAAGGATACATGAGAAAGTTCGGTATCAATAGGGTAACCTTCAGAGAAATGGCTTCTGCAGGTAAGATCCCAGGATTGACAAAGTCTAGCTGGTAAAACAACGACAGTAGTTTTTATTCTAAAAATCAATTCGTAACTTTGCACGCCCAATTTGGGCTGTGCTAGACTTTATTAAATATGACTGATCCAATAGCCGATTATCTAACCCGACTAAGGAATGCCATCAAGGCATCCCATAGAATCGTTGAGATACCTGCTTCTAACATCAAGAAGGAGATCACCAAAGTATTGCATGACAAGGGTTACATTCAAAACTATAAGTTTGAAGAAAATGGGCCTCAAGGTACCATCAAAATAGCCTTAAAGTTCAATCCTACTACCAAGCAAAATGCTATCGTGAGCCTGGAAAGAGTTAGTACTCCAGGTTTAAGAAAATATGTCAAGCACGACGAGCTTCCCCGAGTAATCAATGGTCTTGGGATAGCTATCGTTTCTACTTCTAAGGGAGTGATGACAGACAAAGAAGCCCGAACCGAAGGAATCGGAGGCGAAGTACTTTGCTACGTTTATTAATATACTATCATGTCTAGAATAGGTAAAAAACCAATACATGTACCCAGCGGTGTTACTGTAGACGTGACAGCTCACGGAACTGTCACTGTTAAAGGTCCTAAGGGTACCCTGGCTCAGGATGTGAATCCAGATATTCAGGTAAAAGTGGAGGGCGGCGAGATTGTTCTCACTAGGCCCACGGAGTCCAAAAGACATAAATCTATGCACGGCCTTTACAGAGCCTTGATCAACAATATGGTTGTTGGTGTCTCTCAAGGGTACAAGAAAGATTTGGAGTTGGTAGGTGTGGGATACAAGGCTTCTAATCAAGGCCAAGTGCTAGAGCTTAGCTTAGGCTACTCTCACAATATTTTCATGGCCCTTCCAAGTGAGATTTCCTTAAAAACAGATACTCCCAAGGGAAAAAATCCCATGATCACTCTAGAAGGAATTGACAAGGAATTGATTGGCCAAGTAGCAGCTAAGATCAAATCCCTACGTAAGGTTGAGCCTTACAAAGGAAAAGGGGTGCGTTTTATTGATGAAATTGTTAGACGTAAGGCTGGTAAAACTGCCAGTAAAAAATAAAAGGATATGGCATTTAATAAAAGTTCCAGAAGACTTAGAATCAAGCAGGGTATCCGCAGAAAAATTTTCGGTACCGATTCCAGACCTCGTCTGTCAGTATACAAAAGCAATACTGGCATTTATGCTCAATTGGTGGATGACCTTAAGGGACAAACACTCGCTCAAGCTTCTTCCAAAGAACTAGGAGCAAAGGCAAATACCACGGTAGCTGTTTCTAAAGAAGTAGGTAAAAAACTTGCTGAAAGAGCAGTGGCTAGTGGGCTTTCTGAAGTAGTCTTCGATCGTAACGGCTACTTGTATCATGGTAATGTAAGAGCTTTGGCAGAAGGAGCTCGAGAGGGAGGCCTTAAATTCTAATCGTTATGTCTCAAGTAAGAAGAAAGCCTATCAGGGCTACAGATACAGAATTGAAAGAAAAAGTAGTTGCTATCAACCGAGTAGCCAAAGTGGTAAAAGGAGGTAGAAGATTCTCTTTCTCGGCAATTGTGGTAGTAGGTGACGGCCAAGGTGTTGTTGGTTACGGGTTGGGTAAAGCCAACGAAGTTACCGATGCCATTACCAAAGGCATCGAAGATGCTAAAAAGAATTTGGTGAAAGTTCCCGTATTAAAAGGAACTATCCCTCATGAGCAAATTGGAAAATTCGGAGGAGGTCTGGTGTTGATCAAGCCCGCAGCTGCAGGTACGGGTGTAATTGCCGGTGGTGCGATGCGCGCAGTGCTTGAGTCTGCTGGAGTTACCGACGTATTGGCCAAATCCAAGGGCTCTTCCAACCCTCACAATGTGGTTAAAGCAACTATCGACGCCCTTGTGCAACTCAGAGATGCTATTTCCGTGTCTCAGCAGAGAGGAGTAAAAATGGCTAAAGTTTTTAACGGCTAAGCATTATGTCTAAGATTAGAATTACTCAAATAAAAAGTACGATCGATAGGCCTAAGAATCAGAAGGCCACCATTATTGCGCTTGGTTTAGGTCGTATCAGCAAAAGCGTGGAGGTTGAAAATACCCCGCAAATCGCTGGAATGGTAAATAAAGTGAATCACCTTGTAAAAGTGGAGGAAGTATAATCATGAAACTAAATACATTAACTCCCGCAGAAGGATCTACCAAAAACCGCAAAAGAATCGGTCGCGGTACCGGTTCGGGTAGAGGCGGAACCTCCACAAGAGGTCATAAAGGAGCAAAATCAAGATCTGGGTACAAATCAAAAATTGGATTTGAAGGGGGTCAGATGCCACTTCAGCGTCGTGTACCTAAGTTTGGTTTCAAGTCCTTGAATAAGGTAGAATACAAGCCTATCAATTTAAATACCTTGCAAAACCTTGCTACGGAATACAAACTCACTTCTATTACGCTAGAAACCTTGGTTTCTCATGGTTTTGCCTCCAAAAATGATAAAATTAAGGTTTTGGGTGGGGGAACGTTGACTTCCAAACTAGACGTAAGTGCTCACCAATTTTCTGCTACTGCTACCGCAGCTATAGAGAACTTGGGAGGAACTGTAACCAAGCTTTGATTAAGTAGATGAAAAAGTTTATTTCGACAGTTAAGAATATTTTCTCCATCGAAGACCTAAGGGTCAGGATCCTTAATACCGTAGGATTCCTGATCATCTTTAGGTTGGGGTCTTTCATTGTTCTTCCTGGAGTAGATCCTTCCAAACTTGGAAACGCTCCCGAAGGGATTTTTGGATTAATTGACACTTTCCTAGGAGGCGCTTTTAGCAATGCCTCTATCTTCGGCTTGGGAATTATGCCTTATATCTCTGCATCCATCGTGCTGCAGTTGCTTACTGTCGGAGTTCCTTATTTTCAAAAAATGCAAAAAGAAGGGGAATCTGGTAGAAAAAGAATCAACCAAATTACCCGTGTACTTACTATTGCGATTACCATTGCCCAAGGAATTGGATACGTCACTGCGACGATTCTACCTACCGGTGCGGTGATGATTGATACTTCTCTTTTCATGTTTAGCTCTCTGGTTTTGCTCGCAGCAGGCACTATGTTTTGCATGTGGTTGGGAGAGAAAATCACTGAAAAAGGCATAGGAAATGGTATTTCCATGCTGATTATGATAGGAATCATTTCCCGCTTCCCTGGAGCCTTGATTGCAGAAGGCTTGGAAAAGGGTTCTTCGGGCATGCTTTTATTGATCATTGAAGCGCTTGTTTTATTCTTCGTGGTCGTGGGAGTTATAGCTTTAACTGAGGCTACACGTCGTATTCCTGTACAATACGCCAAGCAAGTAGTAGGTGGAAAAGTATATGGTGGACAGCGTCAGTACATTCCTATCAAGGTCAATGCCTCTGGAGTTATGCCCATCATTTTCGCACAATCCTTGATGTTTGTTCCGGCCTTAATTGCTCAAATTTGGGCCGGAGAAAGTGATATTGCCAACTACATTGGCACGACATTCTCTGACTTTACTTCTTGGCAATACAACGTATTATTTGCTACCCTCATCATTGTCTTTACCTTTTTCTACACGGCCATTACAGTCAATCCAGAGCAAATTGCGGAAGACATGAAACGAAATGGGGGCTTTGTACCAGGTATCAAGCCTGGAGCGCCTACAGGAGAATTCATCGATGGCATCATATCCAAGATCACTCTTCCAGGTTCAATTCTTTTGTCAGCAGTGGCCATTCTTCCTGCACTTGCTATAGTTGCTGGAGTGGGTGGGGAGTTTGCACAGTTCTTTGGAGGTACTTCTTTGCTCATCATGGTGGGGGTCATCATGGACACCTTGCGACAGATTGAAAGTTATTTGTTGATGAGGCATTACGAAGGCATGATGAAAAGTGGTAACGTGAAGAATAATTCTTCCAATTACCAAGTAGCGTAAATATGATTCAATACAAGACTTCGGAAGAAGTTGAGAAAATAAAACAAAGTGCCGACATTCTTGGAAGAGCTCACGGAGAAATCGCCAAGTATGTCAAGAAAGGGGTAAAGACCTCCTTCTTAGATAAAATTGCTGAAGAGTATATTAGGGACCACGGAGCAGTACCTTCCTTTAAGGGCTACAACGGGTTTCCTAGCTCCCTCTGTATTTCTGTAAACGAAGTAGTAGTTCATGGATTTCCGAGCGAGTACGAATTGAAAGATGGCGATATAATCTCAGTAGATTGTGGAGTCTTTCACCAAGGTTTTCATAGCGATTCCGCTTATACATACCCCATAGGTGAAGTATCCCCTTCTGTCTTAGCCTTATTAAAAGCCACTAGAGATTCACTCTACTTAGGAATTGAAGCAGCCACATTTGGCAATCGTATAGGCGACATAGGCTATGCGATTCAGAAATTTGTAGAAGCCAAAGGCTATACCGTTGTCCGAGAATTGGTCGGTCATGGCTTGGGTCGAAAACTTCACGAATCTCCTGAAGTTCCTAATTACGGCAAGAAGGGCAGTGGCCCCTTGCTGAAGCAAGGTATGGTGATTGCCATTGAGCCCATGATCAATCTTGGTACACGTAATATTGTCCAAGAAAAAGACGGATGGACCATTCGAACAGCAGATCGAAAGCCTTCCGCCCATTATGAGCATACGGTAGCAATTTTTGAAGACAGAACAGAAGTTTTAACTACACATAAATACATAGAAGAGATACATAGATTCTAACATGGCCAAACAGACGTCAATAGAGCAAGATGGCACCATTACAGAAGCATTATCCAATGCGATGTTTAAGGTGGAACTTGAAAATGGACATCAATTGATTGCCCATATTTCTGGAAAAATGAGGATGAATTATATCAAAATCCTTCCAGGAGATAAAGTAAAACTAGAGTTGTCTCCCTATGATTTAACAAAAGGTAGAATTGTGTATCGATATAAATAAACTGAAATGTAATCGAGCAAGAGGAGTGATCCCTATGGATTCTTTCTTCTTCTGCGGGATTGCATTTGGCCGAAATTTAAAATAATAAGCAAATGAAAGTTAAGGCATCTATCAAAAAAAGAAGTGCTGAATGTAAGGTGATCCGAAGAAAAGGAAAGCTTTACGTCATCAACAAAAAAAATCCTAAGTATAAACAAAGACAAGGTTAATCATGGCTAGAATTGCAGGTGTAGACATACCAGACAATAAGCGTGGCGAAATCGGACTTACCTACATTTTCGGTATTGGTAGAAGTTCAGCCAGAGCTATCCTGAGCAAAGCAGGAATCTCCTTCGACAAAAAAGCCGGAGAGTGGAACGATGAAGAATCAACCGCGATCAGAACAATCATCTCTGAAGAGTTCAGAACAGAGGGTGCGTTGAAATCGGAGATTCAACTCAACATCAAGCGTCTGATGGATATCGGATGCTATAGAGGATTACGACACAGAAAAGGACTTCCTGTTCGTGGTCAGAGCACGAAAAACAATGCCAGAACAAGAAAGGGCAAGCGTAAGACCGTTGCCAACAAAAAGAAGGCAACTAAATAAAACCTGATTTAGATTATGGCTCAGAAAAGAAACGATAAAGCAAAAGGTAAAAAAAGAGTAGTGAAGGTAGAAGCAGTGGGCCAAGCTCACATCAAAGCTTCCTTCAACAACATCATCATCTCTATTACCAATATTTCAGGTCATGTCATCTCATGGGCTTCTGCCGGTAAGATGGGTTTCCGTGGATCTAAAAAGAATACTCCTTACGCTGCTCAAATGGCCGCACAAAATTGTGGGCAAGCAGCTTACGAACTTGGATTGAGAAAAATCGAAGTTTTCGTAAAAGGACCGGGCGCTGGTCGAGAGTCTGCGATCAGAACATTGCAAAATGTAGGTTTGGACATAACGACCATCATTGACGTTACTCCTATGCCTCACAACGGATGTCGTCCACCTAAGCGTAGAAGAGTTTAATTGTAAAAAAGCACTAGTATGGCAAGATATACAGGTCCAAAAGCTAAAATCTCCAGAAGATTTGGAGAAGCAATCGAAGGGCACAGCAAGGCACTTCAAAAGAAAAACTACCCTCCAGGCATGCACGGCAGAGGGAGAAGAAAGAAGCAGTCTGAATATGCTATTCAGCTTTCTGAAAAGCAGAAGGCAAAATACATCTATGGAGTGTTGGAAAGACAATTCGCGAAAATGTTTGACATCGCTTCTAGAAAATCAGGAATCACGGGTGAAAACCTTCTTCAGTTACTAGAGGCCAGATTAGACAATACCGTGTACCGATTGGGGATTTCCCCTACGCGTCGTGGTGCCCGTCAGCTGGTATCTCACAAACATATTTTGGTCAATGGAGAATTGGTTAATATTCCTTCTTATACCTTGAAGCCCGGAGACGTGGTTTCGGTAAGGGAACGTTCCAAATCTCTTGAAGCAATTACCAATAGCTTGGCAGGTAGAGGCACTCAGCGCTATTCCTGGCTAGAGTGGGACAATGCTTCCATGGCGGGTAAGTTCGTTACCGTACCGGGAAGAGACGATATCCCAGAGAATATTAAGGTTCAACTCATTGTCGAACTTTATTCTAAGTAATATTTCCCTATTTTCAGCTAAAACAGAACAAACGATATGTCCATATTAGCATTTCAAATGCCCGAAAAGGTGGTGATGGAAAAAGCCGATGATTTTCATGGCTTATTTACCTTCAAACCCCTTGAAAAAGGCTACGGAGTTACTATAGGTAACGCCCTAAGAAGAATTCTGCTTTCTTCCTTGGAGGGATACGCCATCACTTCCATCAAAGTTCCAGGAGTGGTGCATGAATTTTCCACCATAGAAAGAGTAGTCGAAGATGTGACTGACATTATCTTGAACCTGAAGCAAGTTCGATTCAAGAAAATTCACGATGCATTTGATGGGAAAATTTCTGTTGAAATTAAAAATCAGTCTGTTTTTACTGCAGGTGACATCGCAAAATTTACCTCCTCTTTCGAAGTCTTAAATCCGGAATTGGTAATTTGTCATATTGACTCCACCAAAAATTTCGAAATAGAGATAATTATCGAAAAAGGAAGAGGATACCTTCCTGCAGAGGAATCTAAGCCTAAAGAGCAAGTATTTGGTCAAATCGCAATAGACGCCATTTTTACCCCCATCAAAAACGTTAAGTATAGCGTTGAAAATACACGGGTAGAACAAAAGACTGACTTCGAAAAGCTTATTCTAGAAGTAACTACAGACGGATCTATCCATCCTGAGAAAGCCCTTCAAGAGTCTGCTAAAATCTTAATTCAGCACTTCATGCTATTCTCTGACCAAACTATGGTCTTGGATTCTTCTGGAATTGCTGAGCCAGAGCCAATCGATGAAGAGTTCCTTCACATGCGTAAGCTGCTCAAAACTTCTTTGGGAGACCTAGATCTTTCCGTTCGTGCCTTCAATTGCTTGAAAGCAGCGGATGTAAGAACCCTAGGAGATCTTGCAAAGCTTGAAATTTCAGACATGATGAAATTCAGAAACTTTGGTAAGAAGTCTTTGGCTGAATTGGAGCAATTGATCCAAGAAAAGGGTTTGACCTTTGGCATGGATATTTCTAAGTACAAACTTGATGAAGAATAATAACAATGAGACACGGTAAGAAAATAAACCACCTGGGTAGGACTGCTTCGCATAGAAAAGCTATGCTTTCCAACATGGCATCTTCCCTGATTCTTCATAAGCGTATTTCTACTACGCTTGCCAAGGCGAAAGAATTGAAAAAGTTTGTTGAACCTTTGGTGACTAGAGCCAAGGAAGACACCACCCACAATAGAAGAATTGCTTTCTCCTACCTGAAAAGTAAGGAGGCTATCAAGGAGCTTTTCGGTGAGGTAGTGGAAAAGGTAGGAACTCGACCAGGAGGTTACACCAGAATCATCAAGACAGGATTTCGTCTAGGAGATAATGCAGAAATGTGTATTATCGAATTAGTAGATTTCAACGAACTGATGTTGAAGGATGCCAAGCCTGCGAAAAAGACTACCAGAAGATCAAGAAGATCTTCAGGTACTACTCCAAGTACTCCTGCTGCCGTAACTGCCAAAGCAACTGCGGTGGAAGAGGCTCCAGTTGTAGCAGAAGAGGCTGTAGAAGAGGGGGTCATTCCTGTAGCTGAAGTTGTTGAGGAGGCGGAAACTCCGGTGGCAGAAGCCACCTCAGAGGAGTCAGAAGCACCTGATGCATCTGCAGAAGGGGAAACTGAAGAAAAATAAGTGGAAAGTAATTTCACATCAAAAGGATTGGACCAAGTTCAATCCTTTTTTTATGCCTTAGTCTCTCTTATGGCTTCCTAAGATTTATTACCTTTGCCCAATCGCCAAAATCATGATTAAAAAGAACGCTACTCTCCTTCTCGCTGATGGAACTGTTTTTTATGGATCACTCATAGGTGCTCCAGGCACCAATGGAGGTGAAATCTGCTTCAATACTGGAATGACTGGATACCAGGAGATTTATACAGATCCTTCCTACACAGGACAAATCGTAGTCACTTCTACCTCACACATTGGAAATTATGGTGTACATCCCGAAGAAGTAGAATCCAATCATCCTTGTGTTGCTGGAATTGTAGTCAATAGTTTCTCTGAGGTATTTTCCAGAATAGATGCTTCGGGTTCCCTGCAGGATTATTTGGTACAAGCTGGCATCACAGGTATCGCCGATATTGATACCCGAAAGCTGGTGCGACACCTGCGCGACAGAGGGGCCATGAATGCCATCATCAGCTCCGAATATGAGGGAGACCTAACAGGACTTGCTGCGGCCTTGGCCAAAGTACCAGACATGAATGGCTTAGAGCTTTCTTCTCAAGTCTGCACCCAAGAACCTTATTTTTTTGGCGAGGCCAATGTACCCATCAAAGTAGCTTGCCTCGATTTTGGGATCAAAAAGAATATTCTTCGAAATCTGGCAAGTAGAGGAGTATATTGTAAGGTATTTCCTGCTAAAACCAGTCTTCAGGAAATGGAAGAATGGAATCCAGACGGATATTTTCTATCCAATGGACCTGGTGATCCTGCTGTTATGGACTATGCTGTATCCACAGTTACTCAGATTTTAAGCACGGGAAAACCTGTTTTTGGCATTTGCTTGGGCCATCAGCTTCTTGCCGCATCGGTAGGAATTCCTACCTATAAAATGCACCACGGGCATCGCGGGCTCAATCACCCGATAAAAAATTTAACCTCAGGAAAAAGCGAAATCACGTCCCAAAATCATGGATTCAATGTGGTCCGCGAAGCGGCTGAGCAATGCGCTCAAGTGGAAATCACCCACGTACATTTGAATGATCATACGGTAGCAGGAATTCGCCTTAAAAATAAACCTGCTTTCTCTGTTCAATATCACCCAGAATCTTCTCCAGGACCGCACGATTCTCGCTACCTGTTTGACGATTTTGTTTCTTTGATGAATAAAAATTAATGCTAACAAACCTTTTAAATCATGACCTTGATTCAATCCATTCATGCAAGACAAATCCTAGACTCTAGAGGAAATCCTACCGTAGAAGTTGATGTAGTTACAGAAAATGGCGCTTTTGGTAGGGCAGCTGTCCCAAGCGGGGCCTCCACAGGAGTCAATGAAGCCGTAGAACTTCGAGATGGAGACAAATCCAAATACTTAGGCAAAGGAGTATTAAAGGCCGTTGCCAACGTCAATGAAATTATTGCCCCCGAGTTGGTCGGGATGGATGTTTTCGAACAAAATACCATCGACCAAATCATGATAGACTTGGATGGTACCTCTACCAAAAGCAAGCTTGGAGCAAATGCTATCCTAGGGGTGTCTCTGGCCGTAGCCAAGGCTGCAGCTATGGAATCTGGACAGCCACTTTACCGCTACATCGGTGGAGTAAATGCGAATACTCTTCCTGTACCGATGTTGAACATCATCAATGGGGGTTCCCATTCTGATGCTCCTATCGCTTTCCAAGAATTTATGGTTCGCCCGATTGGAGCAAGCAGTTTTTCCGAGGCCATTCGTTGGGGAGCGGAGATTTTCCATCACTTGAAAAAAATACTTCATGACAAGCACCTCAGCACTGCAGTAGGGGATGAAGGTGGATTTGCTCCTAATTTCTCTGGAGGAACAGAGGAGGCTTTGGCCTGCATTTTAGATGCAATCGCTAAGGCAGGATATACTCCTGGAAAAGAGGTTACCATTGCTTTGGATTGCGCGTCCTCAGAATTTTACAAGGATGGAAAATACGACTATTCTAAGTTTGAGGGTCCTACTGGGAAGATTCGAAGCCGTGAGGAACAAGTGGCCTATTTGGCTGAATTGACCGAAAAATATCCTATCGACTCTATTGAGGATGGCTGCGCCGAAGAAGATTGGACAGGCTGGGCCATGCTTACCGCTAAAATTGGATCCAAGATCCAATTGGTGGGAGACGATTTGTTTGTCACCAATGTAAAATTTTTGAAAAGAGGAATTGAAGAAAAATCTGCCAATTCTATTTTGGTGAAAGTAAATCAAATAGGTACCCTCACAGAAACCTTAAACGCCATCAGCATGGCGCAGCGAGCTGGATTTACCGCCGTAATGTCACACCGATCTGGAGAGACAGAAGATTCTACCATTGCCGATCTTGCCGTGGCAGTCAATTGCGGGCAGATCAAAACAGGTTCTGCATCCCGCTCCGATCGTATGGCAAAATACAACCAGCTGCTCCGCATAGAAGAGCAACTTGGTGATGCTGCTGTTTTTAATGGAAAATTGAAGTAATTGACAGTTCTCAATAAAATCAACAGTCCCGGAAATCCGGGACTGTCTTTTTTTGCATGATATTTGTATATTCGTTCGTATTATTTCCTTTCTATGGAGAAGTTCTTAAAATACGGTAGAAATTTTTACGTCTTGGCCTCCCTTTCTTTTTTGTTTTGGATGCTGTTTATTGATTCCAATAGTCTGACCAATCACTACCAGCTTACCAAGCAACTTTGGGATTTGGAGGATCAGAAAGTTTTTTATGTGGAGAAAAAGGCACACTTACTTCAGCAACAAAAAGAACTGATGGGCAATCCGGAGCTCTTAGAAAAATTTGCTCGAGAAAAGTACTTGATGAAAAAGCCTACCGAGGATCTTTATGTGGTGGTGGAAAAATAAAATATTTTTTCTGATTTTTTTAGGCATTACAGCCCTTCCCTTGTCATCTTTCGCGCAAAGAGAAATTGATCCTGAAGTCCCCTTTGTGCTAAAAGATAGGATGTACTATGGGGGCAATCTCGGACTGCAGTTTGGGACAGTTACCCTCATTGACATTTCCCCGCTTGCAGGGATCATGGTAAATGAGAAAGCTTCGACTGGGCTAGGGCTGACTTACCAATATTACGACGATTCCCGTTTTCAAGGTGCTGCTGGATCTTCTTACGGAGCTAGGGCATTTGCTCGGTACAATATATTGCCCAATATTTTTGCTTATTCCGAACTAGAATCGATCAATTGGAATGCCTATTCATATGCAAAGGATAGCTTTGAAAGAACATGGTCAGAATCTCTTTTTCTTGGAGCTGGATATTTTGCTCCCTTTGGCTCAAGAGGAGGTGCAAACTTCACTTTTTTGTATAATCTCAATTATTCCAATCTCAATTCCTATTACAATGAACCCTATGTTTTCCGCGTAGGGTTTGTCATGTAAGGGAGTGCTCAAATTTCTTCGTTTTTTAAGACGTAAAGAAAAGCTTCATTTTTTCTAGTCCCGTTTTTACTACATAATCAGCATCCATTTGGTAATAGCTTGGATTAAAAAGTTCTAGGGATAAAATGATTTCCCCTCCCTTGTCTCGTAAGCGATTTGCAAGTTCCTCCATAGGTGCACCCCCATCCCCAGGAAAGACCCTATCCTTGTCCTGTTGGCTGGTTCTAGGAATGTCTTTAGGGAAATCATTGAGATGAAATATGTCTATGGCTTGCCCATCTAGCAATTCTAATCCTTCAAATCCCGAACCCCCGCGAAATAAGTGGTAAACGTCCGCTAAAATTTTCGCATCTGCATCGTCCGCAGCTGCTGCCACGGCCATGGCTTGCGCCAAATGATAGAAAGCGGGAAATGCACCCCAAAATTCCAATTGGGGCATGACTCCAGTTTTCCTGCCTAATGTCAACAAGCGCTTGTATTTTTCTCCTGCTTGGAGCAAATCCAACGGGGCCTCCGCTCCAATCGCAGGTGCAGCGACTCGGGTACAGCCCAATTCTGCCAAGAGCCCCATTTCTTTTTCCATTTGCTCAAACCCCTGCTTACTCTTCGTCTCATCTTGTGCCAACCAAGTCGGAAATCCTATGCAATCTACCAGTTCTATCCCCGCATCTCGAATCCGCTTTTTGAGGGAAGCTATGCTATATCCCTCCTTTTGATAAGCCTCTATCTCCATCATCCAGGGTTCAATGCCGTCATATCCGGCTCTTGCCGCAAGGTCAATCATCTGAGGCAGGGATAACTTTTGGCCCCTGATGGTGCTGGTGTTTAAGGAAAATTTAAATTGCGTGTCCCTTTTTTTTATAGGATTTGCCTGAGCCAAGGGAATGGAGGTAACTGCCAGTGGAGCTACAGCAAGGGTTTTGAGAAACTGTCTTCTTAAGTGCATCGTAGTAGATTCTATTCCGTTTAACCTAGCCATTGACCATTTAAACATATTCTGAATAAATAAGAATTATAAGAATTTTCAATCGTATTTTTCAGTATGCGAAAAATACAATTTTTATTCTTTAGCACCTTCCTTTTTCTACCTGTCTTGGATTTTGCCCAGGTAGTTCGTGCTGATTTGCCCTACTTGAGTGCCTATAGAGAGGAGATTCCTTATTTTCAGGAACTCATCACTGGTGGGCAATATGCCGAGCCCTCCCTTTTCATCAAAGGTGACCCTTACCATATCTCTAGGCAATTTGAGAGAGGAACGCTCCGAATCAATGGCATTACTTATCCCGATGTTCCCTTGCTTTACGATAGTTACCAGGACCAGTTACTTACTTTTCATCCCATATTCAACCAGAAGATCTTGATCAAGCCTGAAAAAATAGATGGGTTTGTTCTTGGAAATGGAGACCACTTTCGTTTTTTCTCAGGAAATGAAAGCTACCCACACCATGGAAATGGGATCTATCAGGTGCTGGAAGAGAAAAAAACCATAGCGCTTTCCAAGCCCTACAAGACCACCAAAGCCCTTCGAGAAATCTCTAGGTTTCAAGAAGAATACCTCGAAAAAGTAGATTATTTTCTTTACCAGGAGGGGGGCTTCCATCCTATAAAAAAGGCCTCGGATGCCTATGTTGTTTTAGGCCTCGACCAAAAAATAGGGAAGAAAGAAGTGAAATCAAAAGGCTTGTCTTTCAAGAAATCACCCCCTGCCTTTTTGAAATTTATAGTATCCTATTCTAGCACAAAATAATGTCCCTTAAATACCACCGCATCCTTTTAGCTTTTTTCCTGGCTTTCATGGCCTGCTTCCCTGCTTTTGGACAGCAGGATAAAGAAGTTACTGGATTGTTCGCAGGTATTTCTTTCCAACGATTTGCCGAATTGATAGAGAAGGAAACCCCCTATAGATTTATTTACCATTCGGAGGATGTTTCACAATTGACCGTAAATCTTCAAGCGAATGGAGACAAATTAGAGGATGTCTTGGGAATTATTTTCTTAAAAACGGATCTGAATTTTTCCATTTCTGCTCAAAAAGAGGTGTATATTCTTAAAGGCGGAAAATTTCCTGTAGAATTCTTGCCTAATTATTTTCAAGCAAGCACCTCATCCGCTTTGAATAGCGCATCTCCTCAAGACGAATTCGTAAGAAATAGACGGTACGTGATTGGCAGGCCAGGTCTTGGTACCGAAGCTAAACTTTCTGGAGTAGTAAAAAGCTTGGAAAATAATCAAGCCATTGAAGGGGCCATCGTCTACGAAAAGGAGTCCATGCGACAAACCATCACCAATAAAGAAGGTGAGTTTGATCTGGTTTTGCCTAAAGGATACACGACCCTGTATATTCAAAACATAGGGGGATATACCGAGCAACGACTCTTGGATGTACTTGGGGATGCCGTTTTAGAACTTAATATAGGTGAGGGGATTTTTTCTCTTAGTGAGGTGGTGGTGCGCTCTGGGGCATTGACCAATGTCTCTCGTCCAGAAATGGGGGTACAGTCCCTATCGGTGCAAGAAATGAGAAGATTACCTGCAGTCATGGGGGAAGTAGATATCATCAAAGGACTTCTGACCATGCCAGGAGTAAATACTGCCGGGGAAGCTTCTGTTGGTTTCAATGTCCGTGGAGGTGCCGCCGATCAAAACCTCATCCTTCTGGACCAAAATACCTTGTTTAATCCCTCACACTTATTTGGATTTTTTTCAGCCATCAATTCAGATATGGTACAGGGAGTGGAACTGTACAAATCAGGTATCCCTTCAAACTTAGGAGGGAGGTTATCTTCCGTCTTGCAAGTAACTCCCAAAAAAGGGAGAACAGATAAAATCGGAGGATCTGGGGGGATTGGGCCCATGACGAGTCGCTTTAGCTTAGAAGGCCCCATAGGACAAAACACTACCTTTGTCCTGGGATCACGCTTGACGTATTCGGATTGGTTACTTGACTTTTTAGCAGATAAGATCGACTTAGGAGCTAGTAGGGCATCTTTTGGAGATTTTAATGGAACCGTCACCCATCAACTCGGGGAAAAAGATGCACTTCGAGTATCCGGGTACTACAGCAAAGATGAGTTTCAATTTGATCCAGATACCGTATACAGTTATTCCAATAAAAATGTAGCGATTTCTTGGACCCATTATTTTTCGGATGACTTGGAAGCGACCTTCTCTGTAGGGCAAGATGCCTATGCCTTTAACGTAGAAGGAGAAGACAATCCCCTGAATGCTTACCGCTATCAATTTGATCTCAAGCAGCAATTTCTTAAGGCAAATTTCCGACAAGAGAAAGGAGAAAAACACCTGTTGACCTATGGGGTACATGGCATTCGCTACCAACTCAATCCAGGTAGGCTACTGCCCTTTGGGGAATCAAGCGGGGTAATCCCCGACGAATTAGCACAAGAACATGCCATGGATTGGTCAATTTTCTTGGGAGATGAACTAGAGATCAACGAAAAATGGTCTCTTAGTGCGGGTTTGAGATACAACCTCTATACCTTCCTAGGCCCGCAAGTGCTCCCTATTTATGCGAAAGACGAACCCTATTTGAGTGAAAATATTACAGGAGAGCAAAATTACGATGCAGGTGAAAATGTGCAGACCTACCACGGGCCCGAGTTGCGGCTATCTGGGCGCTATGCGATTTCTAGAAATTCATCCATCAAAGCAGGGATTAATTCCATGAGACAAAACATCCATTTGCTGAGCAATTCCTCTGTAGTCACACCTACCGACACCTGGAAGTTGAGCGATTCTTTCTTGGCCCCTCAACTTGGAATTCAATATGCCCTAGGATATGTCACAAGTTCCCAACAAGGGGCGTTAGAGTTTTCGGCTGAACTCTACTACAGGACTATGGAGCGCTTGCTAGACTATCGCTCTGGAGCAAGTATTGTGCTCAACCAACGCATAGAACAAGACGTCTTGGTCACACAGGGAAAGGCCTATGGACTAGAGCTCTACATGAAAAAAACCAGAGGAAAACTCAACGGTTCCTTAGCGTATACCTGCAGTAGGTCCTTGTTGCAAACAGACCCTAGCGAGAGAAAAGAACAAATCAATGGTTCCAAGTGGTACCCCAGTAATTTTGACCAGCCACATAATGCCAACCTAGTCAGTAACCTAGAGCTGAGCAAGAGGCTCAATGTGACTCTAGCTGGCAAATACAGTACCGGAAGGCCAGTGACCTTACCTATAGCCAAATTTGACTATGCAGGATCAGAGCGCGTTTATTTCTCAGAACGAAATGCCTTCAGGGTGCCAGATTACTTTAGATTGGATTTTTCGGTGAATCTAGAAGGCAATCATAAGATTGCCAAATTGGCTCATGCTTCTTGGTCTTTTGGGATATACAATATCTTGGGAAGAGACAATGCCTACTCGGTGTACTATGTCCCTGAAGGAGGAAAGTTGAAAGGGTATCAATTGGCAATATTTGCCGAACCCATTCCCTTTATCACATATAATTTTAGATTTTGATGAGATACACTACACTCTTGGTGATTGCTCTCCTAGGAATCTTGATGGGTTGTCGAACACCCTATGACCCGGAGCTTCCTTCGACCGAACTTCGACTTCTGGTAGTAGAGGGGTATTTGGATACCGAAGGGCTAAAAAGTGAATTGAAGCTTAGCCGCATGGTACCCCTTTCTGCTACACAGACCATGCAGCCTGAATTGGGAGCCAAGGTTACCTTAAAAGGACCTGCTGGACAATCCTATTCTTTGCTGGAAAAAGGGGCAGGGGTCTATCTTTTTGAAAGCAACATTGATGAGAGTAAAATCTATACCTTGGAAATTGTGCTTAAATCTGGGGAGCGCTACCTTTCAAAAAGCTTAAAACCTATCATTACCCCTGAAATTCTTAGTTCAGGTTTTAAAAAGGATCAGGAAGGGGTAGAGGTTTTTGTGACTACTCAGGGTACCCCCAATGCAGATGATTTTTTGTGGACCTTTGAGGAGACGTGGATTTATAGACCTAGAATCAGGTCACCCTACATCTACGTGCCTGCATTGAAAGACGTCAGAGATAGAACAGAAGCTGAACAAAATGCCCTCTGCTTTAAAACCCAGCCCAGCCCAAATATTTTGTTGGAAACAAGCTCACGCTTCCAGGATCAATTGGTATTTCAACAGACCATAACAGAGATTCCCTTGGGCGACGAACGGATCATGGAACGTTACAGCATTTTGATTTCCCAAAAAGGCCTTTCTTCCGAAGATGTGCCTTTTTGGGAAGTTTTAAAAAAGAATACCGAGGATATTGGGTCCATATTTAGTCCACTTCCTTCTTTGATTGGAGGCAATATCTACAGCTTAGATGAAGGAAAAAATCCTGTAATTGGACAAGTAAGTTTGGGGATCATTCGCCAGAGAAGAATATTTATTGACCTTACAGAGGTAAGTCCTTGGAATTACCTAGATCCAAAATTCAACGATTGTGTCATAGGTGAAGAGGCAGTATTAAAAAAAGATTACCAAACGATTTTTGGGAGTGGGGCGGTATTGCCAGCAAGACCCCTGATGGTAGGAACAACCATCGTGGGGTACTATCCTTCCGCACGGAGATGTACCGACTGCACCTTGTATGCTTCCAAAATTAGACCTGCCTTTTGGGTAGACAAATAAGATGAAAACAAGAATAATCTTGGAACAAAAATTCTCCTGGGCTACCCTGATTTTTGGGTTCACTTTTCTTTTTGGTATCGTAAATTCATCTTTGGCTCAAGGGCAAAATTTGCCAAAGGAAAAGGTAAGTTTTCATACACCAAAAACCCTCTATTTCACAGGTGAAAAACTATGGTTTGATGCTGAGGTGGCTCTTGGCTCAGTCCCTTCCTCTTCTCAAATTCTTTATGCCGAATTGCTAGATAGAAATTCAAATTCTATAGCCCATATTAAAGTACCCATACGAGAAGGAAAATCAGTGAATTTTCTGTCCCTTTCCGACCAAATCCCTTCTGACCATTACCTCTTGCGGGTATATACCCGAATTAGTCCTCACCTGGATATGGATTTGGGCATGGCCCAACAGCTGGTTACCATCATCAATCCTCGTATACCTCCCAAATACGCTCAGCAAGCTGATCGTATCCCCTTGATTCCAGAAAAAGTATACAGCAAAGGAAGCCAAGTGCAATTTTCTTTGAATCCATCATCCGGGAAGCAGGTACTAGCATCTGGAATTTCTATCGCCAACCCTTTTTTGAATGAGGAACATAAACAGTGGACCTCCACTCAGCTCTATACATCCTTAAAAAGTGAACCTCTCTTGCCCGAACTATTTGGACATCAGATTCAGGCAAAGGTGACAAGTCTGGACACCACCTTGACTTATTTTCTTTCCGTACACGGAGAAAAAAGTGTGTTGTTTACAGATCATGCAGATGCTACAGGTAGGCTGGTATTTGACTTAGGAGGGATGCGGCATTGGGATCGTATTATTCTTCAATTGGAAAATGGTGAGGAAATGCAAGGCTTGGAGGTTCTCGCTCCGGTCATTCAAACAACCTTTAGGTCAGATTTTTCATTTCCAGAATTAGCTCTTAGTCAAGAGGATTTACCCCTGCTCCAACCTCTGCTAAAGGCTTCTCTCATCCAAACATATTACCTACAAGAAATCCAAAAAGATTCCTTACAAGTGGTTACTGGTTTTGTGGCTGACTATACCTACGATTTGGATGACTATACCCGATTTGAGGACATAGAAACCATCTTGAAAGAGTATGTACCAAGTGTTTCCGTACGTATTCGGGATAAAAAGAAAACCTTTCGCTTGCTCAATGAAGCAAATAAAAGTGTATTTGATGCCAAACCATTGATTTTGGTAGATGCCATGCCTGTCTTTGATTCAGACCTCTTGGCTTCCTTCAATCCCAAATTATTAAATACCTTGGAGATCCTCAATCGTGAATTTTACCTCAACGACCGGACCTATCCAGGAGTGATCAGCTTTAGCAGTTATTCCAATAATTTTGGTTTATTTCCTCTAGCCCCTGCTGCACGTTTTTTTGATTATCAGGGACTTCATCCCTGGATAGATCTCCCTAGCAAGCAGTTTACTTTACCTTCATCTCAGGATAGGATTCCCGATTGGAGAACGGTCTTGGCTTGGGAAAAAAAATCACCTGAGGTAAGCACACAACTTTCTCAATTGGAAGGGATATTTTTGTTTTGGCAAATGGTGGATGAAGGAGAAAAAGCAACTCTTCAACGAAGTTATTTCCAGGTGAAATAAAGCCCAGAGATTATTTTTTATGAGAAATAGGGATCCCCACTTTGCGTCCTAATCAGGAATCACAAACTCATACACTGTAGTACCTACCCGAGTGCGTATAAAATATTGGCTCAATTCAGCTCTATGACTGAGTTGGATTTCACCTTCGCTTGGCATGGGAGAAGAAATCACCAAGTTTCCACTGAGATCATAGAGATATCCCATCTTTTTTTCCAAATCCGTAACGGCAATGAGCTTGCGATCGGGCCCAAAATTAAAATACCCCACCCTGGCTTTTCCTCCAGAAATGGGTACAGTTAAAAGGCTTTTTTCTTGCTCTGAAAGGAATTGGATTTTATTGAATTGCTGCAAAAGAATCAAAAAAGAAGTTCCTTTTTGATCAGGCAAGTAAGTAAATCTATCGTCTCTATTGGTTTTTAAGAATTGAGATGTTTTCAGTGTCTCTCCAGAAAAAGTAATGGTGGATACCTCTCCTCCGTCGCTTATGGCATAAAGAGTTGGGGGAGTAGTAGATTTATTGATTACTAAGGGACTCCGAAGTTTTTCTTTCAGAACTACCGGAGATCCTGCTTGGATTTCCCCCCGTCTGTTAAACAAATGAATTTTCCCCGAACTACCGAGGGCAACCATGAAGTCCCCTTTACCAGAAACTCGCACATGAAAAGGAGGTCCAATACTTGTTTCTCCCAATGCCAAGGGATTCCATCCCTCCAAAGGCTTACCGCCTTTATCCAAAAGCCAAAGGGTTCCTTGTTCGGTAGAAATAAAGTAACGATACTCTCGGTTTTGATCGTAATCTAAAAGATTCAGGTGCGTTATTTTTTCTCCTTGAAGTTTAACAGGAAATCCAGGAAGGGATTCGCCTAGTCTGTCGATACCGTAGAGGTAATTGGCTGTGGCGACCAAAAGCTGAAGTTTGCCATTTTTATAAAAATCAATTTGAAAAGCTTCTGAAACTATCGGACCATCTAATACTTGATCAAAAACTTGTTCGCCTGCAGAATTGATTAGGTACAAGGTGTTGGAAAGATCTTGAAGGACGAGATCTTCACTCCCATCATTGAAATTTATAATAGCCTTGGGGCCATATCCTAGGAGTTTGGAAAAACTCACTTCTTTGGCAGGTATAAGATCGAAAGATTTTTTTTGCAAAGAGTCCCCTGGTGATTGAGCATTGTATCTCAAACTGAGGGAAGCTTCAGGGCCAAGGGTAGATTGGTTGATTCGAAAAGAAAGTGTAGTGAAGGATTGAAGCGCAGCGGCATATTTCTGCAAAAAAGTACTCCAAGTAGGATTAGTAAGTTGTGTCCAAGTGGGCCATAACTTATTTAAAAGAATGATTTTGCTATATCCTGAGCTAGGTAAAAGGAGCTTTTGATCTGGCCCAGGAGCTTTTTTGTCCCAAGTTTCTCCTTGAAAATGGTCATCCAAGAGTACTTTCATCCCAGCTGCAGAATTACTCATCAGGAGGATGTCTCCAATTCTGCTGATATAAGTCTGTTGAAATCCGGCAAATTTTCCATTAAAAAGGTGCGCAGGAAAGTTTTCTTCCGGGAAAAATAGAATTTCATTTTCTAAGTAGCTTTCTACGGGATTGAATTCGGTAGTATCTCGGTATTCCTGTAAGAAATTCCAAGCTTGGTCAATCTGGCTTGATTTAACAAGGAGGGCAAGATTTTCTTGCCCTCCTTCCAGAGGTTCTAAGCTCAATAAATACTGTTCTCCCGATAAATAATCAAAAAAACCTCTATCTATCAGCCGGGATTGAATTTCCCCACTTACGGTAGAGATAGGAACGAAGGCCGAATTTTTAAGTTTTTGGGTCTCGTAGCCATCCTTAAGGTTGATTTGGGTGATGGACAGGGATCTCGTAGAAATCAGGCTTTCAAAATCCGAAAGCTGTGCTTGTACCGAAGGCAAAAATTGAACTTCTTCTTGCCACTGCATGGGGCCTTTAAAAAGAAGCTGATTTTCTTCCAGATAAAGAGTAAGTGCAAGGTAATGATCAAAGGATTCGAGTTCTTGGATAGCCATGGTTTCCTGGGACTGGCTAACGCCTTTCAGTAATTTTGCTATGCCCTTGGAGGAAATAATCAAGCGGCCCAATCCAGAATCTTGACTTAGGGGATCAATTATTTTTTCGGAAAGCCGATTGGGACTGTCGCTTAGGTAAAATCGAATAGCCTCTTCTATGGCAAAAGAGGAGGAAGAAATTAACAAGACATTGTTTAGCGAGGTAATGCTCCATTGAATGCTATTGCTGGGGCCAATGACATCGATAATTTCTTGTTCACTGTAAGTTCGGGACTGCAGTCTAGAGGTCTTAGGAACTTTAGGCTTTAGGCTTTCCAAAAATTCCAAGGGCGATGCTGACCCAAAGTTGATGGTGTAAAGTAGGCTGAAATCATCTGTTCCCTCGGCATGATAGGAGATGGTGACGTGTTTATTCCTAAGGGTTTTCGAGACAAAGTCTTCTTCGCCAGATAGACTGTCCAAAGCAATCCAATGCTGTTGAAAAGTTTGGAATGCTGGAAATTGGGATAAACTAAGCCAAAGAGGATGACTTAGAACTTCCTTCCATGTTTGATCGGCCTGCTTGGTCTCAAAAACAAAAATTGCATCACTTGAGATAAGTTCCAGACTATTTATACTTCGGTTATAAGCATACTTTTGATATGCTTCGTAAGTTCCCCACGCCACGAGAGCTAGAAAAAGAAGAACCAAAAGACTTTTCCAAATTTTCACGAAGTAGGAAGGCTTAGGTGTAAAACCTAGAAAAAAGACCTAAGTGCTTCCTTCAGGAAGTTTCTTAGGTCTTATTGGGAAAAAGAGATTTTTAACTTTTCAATTGATCTAAAACGGTCATAACTTCTTTTACATGTCCTCTTGAAGTTTGTAAAAGCGCCATTTCTTCTGCATTCAGGTTAAGCTCAATCACTTGCTCTATACCATTTTTTCCTAATATCACAGGAACGCCAAGGTAGCAATCGTTTATTCCGTATTCCCCGTCCAGTTTGATACATACAGGAAATACCCTTCTTTGATTTTTCAAAATGGCTTCTACCATTTGAGCGGCAGCAGCTCCAGGAGCATACCAAGCAGAGGTCCCCATGAGCTTTACCAATTCTCCCCCTCCAAATTTGGTACGTTCGATGATTGTGTCCAATTTTTCTTTAGCTACTAGCTCTGTTACTGGAATTCCAGCTACGGTAGTGTATCTTGGCAAAGGCACCATGGTGTCTCCATGGCCCCCTAGGAGGATGGCTTGGATTTCTTTGCCTGAAACATTTAACTCTTCGGCCAAAAATGCTCTGTACCGAGCGGTATCCAAAATTCCTGCCATTCCCATTACTTTATTTCTTGGTAATCCTGAGGTCAAATGAGCTTGATAGGTCATGACATCCAAAGGATTAGATACCACTATGATGATGGCATTTGGAGAATACTTGATGATATTTTCTGTGACGGATTTTACGATTCCTGCATTCGTTTCAATCAAATCATCGCGGGTCATACCTGGTTTCCTAGGAAGACCAGAAGTGATTACTACCACTTCAGATTTGGCAGTTTTGCTGTAATCGTTGGTGCTACCTAAGGTACGGCTATCGTATTGATTGATAGGGGCTTTTTGCCAAATATCTAGGGCCTTACCTTCTGCAATGCCTTCTTTGATATCTACCAATACAATCTCTTCTGCTACTTCACGATACGCCAATACATCTGCACAGGTTGCGCCTACATTTCCTGCACCAACAACGGTTACTTTGCTCATGATATTTATTTTTTTTGGTTTGAAAGACCTTGAAATTTGGCCCTAAGTTACTAAGCTCTTGATAGGAATAGAAACTCTGAAAGGATTAGTTTGTTGATCCTTTTGAATTTTTTCTCCTATTCTACTTTAGTAGGGGAAAATTATTCGAACATTTGCCTTAAACTGAAAAATCCAAAGGATTCCCTGTAGGACCGAAAAAGCCGCTGGTTGTTTGTGTTGAAATACTCTGCCAATGCCGCCATCATCTTTGCCTTGATTTTTGGATTGCTATCAAATATTTCTTGGATAGCGAAATGTGGAATCACCAGCAATTCTGCTTCGTCCGATGTTACCAAGGCAGTGTAGGTACGTTTGGTATTTTCAAGTAGGGAGTTTTCTCCGAAAGCTTCCCCCCGCTTGAGTTGCATGATAGTCTCAAAGTTGTCACGCAGGTCAATGGTAAGATCGATCGTTCCTTTTCGAATTAAATAGAGTGCTTGGCTTGGATCTTTGCTAAAAAAAACCACCTCATCCCGTACATACTTTCTTTCGTGCATGGCAGGTAGAAATCGAGCCAACTCATGTTGTTTTAGGGTCTCAAAAAATTTAATGCCCTGCATGAAATCAAACATGCTCAATTCTTGAGGATCATAGTTTTTTGAAAAAGGATTTCTCATGATGTAGCGCTTTTGATATACAAGATTTTTAGGGTATTCGGGGTAATTTTAGCCCAGTCAGCAATTCTCATCCCCCATACCCAGGCTATTTTTTTTCCTGAAACTACAACTTTTACTTCCTTTTTTAGAGGAAGGGGTACTTTTTGATCAATTAAAAAATCCGAAATCTTTTTTTCAGATTGCATTCCTAAGGGAGTGAAGCGATCTCCTTCTTCCCAGTTTCTCACCACAAGCGGGTACTCCAAGGTATCAGCATCCAGCTGGGCATGGGAGGGATTAGGGTCCAAGGCCACCGCTTGAGTTTCCCATCCTAAATTATATTTTTTTGAAAAAATGGAAATAACTTCCATTCCATAAGAAATAGAAATTGGATCAAAATGGGGAGGGATAGCACTTAGGAAGAGCGCATTTCTGTCCAATCCTACTTGATGGCTCGAACTTAGGAATAGTCTGCCAGATTTGGGATCTTTCAGACTTTCGAAGATGCTTCTGGCCTGATCTGAATTAAATCCATAAGGCCGAAGCCAAAAATAGAGTAACGTGGCCGCTCCATTTACCTGCAAGAGGGCTTCATAAGGCAGAATGGAAAAATCATCAGCTTCCTCAACGTGTTGGATTTTCCAAAATTCAAAAAGAGATAAAAAAGCTTTTCCTGTATCTTTTAGGCGATCAAAGCTATGAAGTAAATTTTTTCTAGCATCCTGCTCTAAAGCATAAATGGCTGGTAATCCATCGTGGCGAAGTTTGTTTCTTTTGTAATCAGAAGAGGCATTGCTTCTATCCTCTCTCCAAGCATGGCCCTCTTGCTGCATGTACGCCTCTATTTCTTTTCTAGAAAAAATCAACAAGGGTCGAATGAGCCATCCTTTTCTATCGTTCATACCGGTGATGCCTTCTATGCCTGTGCCACGCAAGAGATGAAGAAAAATAGTTTCTAGTTGATCGTCTTGATGGTGAGCCAAAACAATTCCGCTCAAGGCTCTTGAAGAACGAATTTCTTCAAAAAAATGGTAGCGAATTTCCCTCGCCGCCATTTGGATGGAAATCCCTTTTTCGCTGGCATAGCTTTTGGTATCCGAAGAATGAACATGTACTTCAATCCCGTTTTTTACGCCCCAATTTCTCAAGAAAGCTTCATCTCCCAGGCTTTCTTCTCCCCTAAGTTGAAAATTAACATGGGCCAATTCGAAGGGAATCTTGGCTTTTAGGAGCAAATGTGCCAAAGCCATGCTGTCTAAGCCCCCACTACAGGCCAAAAGGTAGCGCTGGGTCGGTGTGAGCAAGCGTGCGGTTTGGATATGTGAGATAAAGGCATCGAACATTGTCCAAAAATAGCTTTTTCTACTAAATTTGCAGACCTTTCCTTCACGATGAAACTATCTTTTCCTCTAAGACTGATTTTTTTTGTAACCTTATTTGGTTTCAGTAGACTAGGAATTTCCCAGGAATCCTCCTTATTGGAGATCAAAAGTGCTGATCTTTTGATGGGTGCCAAGGGTTTTGAACGCCTATTAGGAAATGTGGAAATGAAGCACCAAAATTCCTTGATTTCCTGTGATTCGGCTTATTTTTTTAGAGAACAAAATCGGGCACAACTTTTTGGCACGGTAACCATAAGGGACGAAATAGATCCGATTACCACCACAAGTGCGTATGCAGAGTACGATGGAACTACCAAAGTGGCCAAGCTGAGAAATAGGGTGGTATTCACCAACGAATCCATAAAATTATTTACTGAACACTTGGATTATAATCGGGAGACCAATGTGGCATCCTATTTTAATGGGGGTAAAATGGTAGACTCTGTCAATGTGCTTACTAGTGAATTGGGGAGATATGAAATCAATGTAGAGAAAATTAGTTTTCAGCAACAAGTGGTTTTAGTGAATCCTGATTATACCCTTAAAACAGATGATTTAATTTATTTGACAATTCCCAAAACTGCCCAAACTCCAGGATTGACCAACATCGTTTCTAAGGAAGGCTATTTGTTGGATGCTCAAAAGGGGATTTATTATGATACCCAAAAGAAACAATTCAAATTTTTTGATGGGATAGTAGATACAGAAAAAAGCAGAGTAAAAGCAGATGAATTGTTTTACGATGAACCTGCTGCGTATTACGAAGGGAAAAAAGACCTCAGAATTTTTAATAAGGAGAGAAAATTAGAGGTATTTGGAGACGTGGGTACCTATTGGGAAAAGAAAAAATATAGCCAAGTATATGGCAATGCCTTAGTGAGAAAATACTTTCAACAAGACACCTTGTTGATGACCGCAGATACACTAATTTCTCTTGACAATGACCAAGATTCTGCCAACTACCTCTTGGCCTTTCACCAAGTAAAAATGGTAAAATCTGACTTGTCTGGAAAGGCAGATTCCCTGTTGTATACCTTTTCTGATTCTTCTATCCATCTTTTTAATGATCCCATTTTGTGGAATAGAAGCAGTCAAATTTCTGCGGATAGCATGGTTTTTTACATTAAAAACGAAACTTTAGATCGCGTTTTTATGAAAAATAAGTCATTTGCCATCATGTCTGATACCCTCTTGAATTTTAATCAGATGAAAGGAAGGAAGATGACTGGCTATTTTAAAGAGGGTCAACTCAGCAGGTTGATCATTGAGGGAAATGGAGAGTCCCTCTACTATGCTTTAGAAGGGGATACGCTAACCCAAGGAATAAATAGAATTTTGAGCGCTACCATTGCACTATCCTTTGAAGATGGATACATCAAAAAATCAAATTTTGGGATTAAGCCCGACGGTAAATTTACTCCTGTACAGGATATTGACGAAAAAATTAGCCGCTTGGAAGGATTTCGATGGAGGGAGGAGGAAAAGCCTGACCGAAAGGAGATAGATGCCTGGAGGAAGGTTGTTGAAATTGATTTTGGGCTAAAAAATTTGTTCAATGAGCCCGAAATAGAGTTAAACATGCCTTCGCAAAAAGAGCTTGATAGGGCGCTCAAAGGAAAATTAATTCCAAAAGGATAGTGAGTTTGAGAAAAAAGAGAGAATTTTTTAAAACTTAACAACAATTAACCCCTCTTTTTTTAGTAAAAGTATCACCTTTTGGGTAATTTTATCGTAAACAAGATAGCTTTAGCAGATTAAAACGAAGCTTATTGAAAAAAAGTATACATGATTACTAATTTACGTATTCTTGCTTGTGTCATGTTCATGTCACTCCCTTTGCTATCGGGAGCGCAGCAAGTACGTGTATTGAGTGATGTAGTTGATTTTTCTGGAAAAATAGGTTCCTCTCAGCGAAAAACTATTTTGCTCCACAATGAATCTTCGCAAACCAAAACCTACCTGCTTAAGAATATTATTGGAGGTATTGGGTCTTCCCAAAAAATGCGGCTATGTTTTGGAGATCAATGTTTTGATCCAAAAAAGGATTTGGCAAAAGTGAGTGTTAAATTGGCTCCAGGAGAAATTTACACCGATTTTTATCTTGAATTTGAGTTGGGAATTGCCGAGACGGTAGGGACCTTTGAATTGGTTTTTGTCAATGCAGATGCATTTCGAGAATCTTTTTTGGTAGAGGGCCGCTATGAAGTCACCGGTACTGCTAAGGGAGATTTTTTACACAAAGACATCAAAGTCAGTGAGATTTATCCTAACCCAAGCAACCGGGTAGCACAATTGGATTACACCCTTCTCAACCCAAAGGTTAAGTCAAAAATTACAGTTACTAGTTTTATAGGAAATCCTATTGCCGAATACGATCTTGACCCTACCCGAAATTCTTTGGTTATCAACGTTTCTGAATTTCAGCCTGGAGTCTATTTCTACACCTTGGTTGTTGACAATAAAAATGTAGTTACCAAGAAGCTTCAAGTGAAGAAGTGAGTTGTAGCCTACCTGGACTTTCCTTTGAATACTTCAAAAATCCCCCTATATTTGCGGTCCTTTAATTCATAATGCTTGTGCGTCGAATTCTCTCAATCCTTGGAGTGGTTTTGTTGAGCGCCTGTGGCCCTTTTGCCAAGTTGGAGAAAAGTACCAACTGGGAAGAGCTGTACAATGGAGCCAATAAGTATTACCAAGAAGGGGAATACAACAAAGCCATCATTTTGTACGAAAAGGTATTACCTGTAATAAAGGGTTCTGAAAAAGCTGAGATGGCTGAATACAATTATGCCGACTGCCATTTCAAAACCAAGCGCTACATAGAGTCTGGAGGGTATTTCAATACCTTTTATAAAACCTATTCTAGAAGTGTACTGGCAGAAGAGGCCTTGTTTATGCATGCCTATTCCTTGTACTTGGATGCGCCAGATTATAATCTAGATCAGCAAAGCAGCAAGGAGGCAGTCACGGCCATACAGCAGTTTGTTACTAGATTTCCAGCCTCGGCAAGTTACGAGAGGGCCATGGATATGCTCAAAGATTTGGAATCAAGATTTGAGCAAAAGGCATATAGTGAGGCAACGATGTATTACCGATTGAAGGACGGTCTCTTTCCAGGAGATTTTTATCGGGCGTGCATCATCAACTTTCAAAATTTTGCTAAAGATTACCCGGAGAGCAAGCACAACGAAGAGCTGGCTTACAAACTGGTAGAAGTGTCTTATGCGTATGCAAAAAATAGTGCCTACGATAAAAAAGGGGAGCGCCTAGCCGATGCCCTTAAGTTTGCGAGTAATTTTTACCGCAAGTTTCCTGCGAGTGGATACTTGGGAGAGGTGAAAAAACTAGAAGAGCAAACCAAGGAAGAGGCCATCGCTCACGAAAAAGTTAAAAAAGAAGTGGCAGAGCGTAAAGCAGCAGAAGAAGCTGTTTCCTCTGGAGAAAAAGAAATAAATAATCAGAATTAATCCTTATTCCTATGGCGGTAAATCCATCCATCATCACCAGAGACTTAGATAAAGTTGCCGAACCAACAGGCAATATTTACGAGTCTATTCACATTGTTGGGCAACGTGCCAAGCAAATCTCTTCTAGCTTGAAAGAAGAGTTGAACAACAAGTTGTCAGAATTTGCATCAACAGTAGACAACTTAGAGGAAGTTTTTGAAAACAAGGAGCAAATCGAAATTTCCAAGTTTTACGAAAGAATGCCAAAGCCAACCTCTTTGGCTATGGAAGAATTCTTAGAAAGTAAAGTTCACTTCAGGTATCCTACAGAGGAAGGGGAAGAGTAATTCCATGGACCTGAAAGGGAAGCGAATTTTACTTGGGGTCACCGGTAGCATAGCTGCTTATAAAAGTGCCACGCTAATTCGCTTGCTTTGCAAAGCTGGAGCAGAGGTGCAAGTCATAATGACACCCTCTGCTTCTGATTTTATAACCCCTTTGACCTTGGCTACCTTGTCTAAAAAGCCAGTTTTGACTTCATTTTTTGATAAGGAAACAGGGAGCTGGCACAATCATGTGGAATTAGGACTTTGGGCTGACCTCTTTGTGATTGCGCCCTTGACTGCAAGCACCTTATCCAAATGTGCCCAAGGGATTGCAGATAATTTATTGATTGCTACCTACCTATCAGCCCGATGCAGTGTGATGCTTGCACCAGCCATGGATTTGGACATGTACCAACATCCCTCGGTAAAATCCAATTTAGAGGCATTAAAAAAATACAACAATATCCTGCTCGATCCAGAAACAGGGGAATTGGCCAGTGGATTGGTGGGTCAAGGCAGGATGATGGAGCCGGAAGGCATTATCCAACATATCTTTGATTTTTTTGCTCCTAAAGGAAAATTTTTAGGTAAAAAAGTGCTCATTACCATGGGCCCAACTCAGGAGGCAATAGACCCGGTGCGATTCCTAAGTAACCATTCCAGTGGAAAAATGGGTCTAGCCTTGGCTCAGGCATTTCAGCATCAGGGAGCAGAGGTCTTTGTAGTTTCTGGTCCGGTGGATTTGAAATTAGAAGATAAAGGGTTTCACATTAGCCGCGTATCTACTGCTGCAGAAATGTACCGTGAAGCTCAGGCATTGCACGGGCAAATGGATATAGTAGTCTTTGCAGCGGCTGTAGTAGATTTTGTGCCCCTAACGGTATCCTCCGAAAAGATTAAAAAGCAGGAAGAAAGCTTGTTACTTAAGCTAACAAAAAACATAGACATTGCTCAAGAACTTGGGAAAAGAAAACGATCTGGACAATTTCACGTGGGATTTGCCTTAGAGACGACTCGTGGGGAGGAGCATGCCAAGGAAAAATTACAGAAAAAGAATTTGGATCTAGTGGTGCTCAACTTGGCCAACGAAGAAGGGGTGGGATTTAGGTACGATACCAATCGGGTGAAAATTTTTCATGCTCAGGGTAAGGTGAGGCAGACTGACCTCCTTCCCAAAACTACCGTTGCAGAAATTATCCTCTCCGAAATCAATCCGTCATAAGCCAATGGCTTAGCCAAGGTTTTTTAGTAAGTTTAGCTTCATGAATAGAAAAATATTTTTGGTCCTGCTGCTGTTTTCCCTTAACGGATTCGTCTTTGGCCAAGAGCTTGATTTCAGAGTTATCATCAATAGCGATAGGTCTAGATTTCAAAATACGGATGTTTTCAATCAGATGAAAACAAGTTTTGAACAGTTTTTAAACGGGAGGTCTTGGACTACAGATGATTTTAGACCTGAAGAACGAATCAAAGGAAATCTATTGATTACCATCAATGAAGTTCCTCAAGTGGGGGTGTACAATGCGACGGTTCAGGTTCAAGTCCTTAGGCCAGTCTATGGCACCAACTACGAGTCCTTGATTTTTAATTTTATCGATAGGAATTGGAGCTTTGAATATGTAGAATCACAGCCCCTGGAATTCAATAGATTTACCTTCCTGAACAACATCAGTTCCATGCTGGCATTTTACGCCCATATTGCCTTGGGAATTGATTACGATACTTTTTCTGCTCAAGGGGGTAATCCCTACTTTGAAATAGCCAATGATATAGTAAATAATGCGCAGCAATCGGGACGTGCAGGATGGGTACAAAACCCTAGTGATCGAAGAAGTAGGTATTGGCTGATCAATGATATTTACGTCTCTACCGTATACTCCTCCATTCGGGAAGCATATTACTTGTACCATAGGAAAGGAATGGATCAGCTTGCGGTAGCACCCGAGGAAGCCTACACACACATGTTGGAGGCTATTCAGCGGGTGGCTGATGCGAATGCACTACAACCCAACGGAATTTATACCATTACCTTTATCGATGCCAAAAGCGATGAAATTGCACAAGTACTTAAAAGTGCTCCTTTTGAGCTTCGAGAAAAGGCGGTAAAAATGCTCTTGGGCCTGGATCCAAATAATGCCAGAAAGTACAACGAACTGCTCAAAAGCTGAGCGTTATTTTTTTTAGCTTTGTAGTATAGCCTAATTCAACTTATGCTTACCTCCCTAAGTATTTCCAATTATGCTTTGATTGATCAGCTAGAAATGAAACCTAGCTCCCAATTGAGTATGATTACTGGTGAAACAGGGGCAGGAAAATCCATCATGCTGGGCGCCGTTGGACTTTTATTGGGAAATAGAGCCGACACCAAAGTTCTCCTCCATAAAGATCAAAAATGTGTGGTGGAAGGCACGTTTTCCATTCAATCCTACGGACTTCAATCTTATTTTGAAGAATTGGAACTCGACTATGAAGCTACCTGTATCATTAGAAGAGAGATCAGTCCCAATGGCAAATCTAGATCCTTCATCAACGATACTCCAGTTTTGCTAGAAAGTTTGAAAAACTTAGGGAGTAGACTTATGGACGTACATTCCCAACACGATGCCCTTTTGTTAGGCGAAGGGGAATACCAGCTGGATATTATTGATGCATTTGCTCAGGCAGGAACTGAAAAAATCAGGTATCAGCAGAGTTTTACGGCTTTTAAAAAGGCAAAAAAAAATTGGGAAGAGCTGCATCAGCAATCTCTAGCCCTCAAGAAAGAGTATGATTTTTTGCAATTCCAATTGAACGAATTGAGTTCGCTTTCCCTAGTTGCAGGGGAGAAAGAAGAAATGGAATCCTCTCAAGAAATCCTTGAAAACGCCGAAGAGATTAAAATAAAAATCAACGAAATCCTTCAAGTCTATTACAAAGAGGAGCAAGGAATTCTTCAAGGACTAGCACAGGTGCAGGCAAGCTTGCAGGGATTAGAGCGCTTGGCACATCCCTTCAAAGAATACAGCAGGAGATTTCAAGAAATCCGACTTGAGCTCAAAGATGTTGTGGAGAGTTTGGAACATGAAGACCGGCTCGTAGAAGTGGACGAAGAAAAGTTACAGCTCCTGCGGGATCGATTGAGTGCCATTTACCGATTGCAGAAAAAACATGGGGTACAAAGCGTGGAGGAACTCCTCGTACTCGAAAGTCAGTTTGCAGATAAGGTATTTCAAGTTCAACATGCCGATGAGAACCTGGACAAGGCCAAAAAGGAATTTCAAGATGCAGAAGCTGTTATGCTCGAGACGGGTAGACAATGGAGCGAAAAGCGTACCTCAAGTTTTAGGGAATTTGAAAATGCGGTAATTGGATTGCTCCGTGACCTAGGAATTGAAAATGCCAGCTTTCAGCTGCAAAGACAAGAGATGGCTCCAAGCCTAAGGGGAATAGACGCCATAGACATGCTGTTTTCAGCAAACAAAGGCGCATGGCCACAATCCTTGAAAAAGGTAGCCTCGGGCGGTGAGTTTTCACGTTTACTTTTTGCCATCAAGTACTTAATGGCTGACAAAATGGCTCTTCCATCCTTGATTTTTGATGAAATCGATATGGGAATATCTGGGGAAATTGCCCTTCAACTGGTAAGGATGATGCAAGAAATTGCCAAGCGACATCAGGTTATCTGTATTACCCATTTACCTCAGGTTGCAGCCAAGGGGGATACCCATTATTTTGTCTACAAAGACAATTCCTCAGAGAAAACCGTTTCCAAAATTAAATTGCTTACCCCAGAGGAGCGTGTGCAGGCCTTGGCTCAAATGATAGCAGGTGCCAATCCCTCCCTAGCTGCCCAAACTAGTGCGCAAGAGCTCTTGAGGAATTGAAAATATTACTCCTAAATTTTGTTTACTTTTATCCTTGATTTCAAATAAATCTATTGTACGATATGCCAGATAATTTGCTAAAAGGAAAGGTAGGAATCATTACTGGAGCACTTGACGAGAACTCCATTGCCTGGAAGACTGCCTTGAAGGTGAAAGAACAGGGGGGGAGATTTGTACTTACCAATGCTCCTATTGCCATGAGAATGGGGGCCATTAAAGAACTTGCACAGGAATGCAATACCATTGTGGTTCCTGCTGATGCAACCCTCGTAGAAGACCTAGAAAAGCTCTATGCTGAAGCAAAGGAATTTTTGGGCTCTGATTTTGATTTTTTATTGCATTCTATCGGTATGTCACCCAATATTCGTAAAGGGAAAGCCTATGGCGACCTCAATTACGATTGGGCCATGAAGTCTTACGATGTCTCTGCCATATCTTTTCACAAAATGATGCAAGTGGCTGAAAAAATGGATGTCATGAAAGAATGGGGCTCCATCGTTGGCCTTTCCTACATTGCTGCTCAGCGGGTATTTCCTTTCTACACAGATATGGCAGACGCCAAGGCACTCCTAGAGAGCATCGCCAGAGGCTATGGATACCGTTTCGGAAAATTGAAAAAAGTAAGAGTAAATACCATTTCTCAGTCTCCGACCAAAACCACCGCGGGAACAGGAATTGGAGGATTTGACTCCTTTTTCAATTTTGCAGATGCACTATCCCCCTTGGGAAATGCCTCCGCAGATGCCTGTGCAGATTATATAGTCACTTTGTTTTCAGATATGACTAGAATGGTTACCATGCAAAACCTCTTCCACGATGGGGGATATTCCTTTACAGGAATTTCGGAGGAAATCATGGAAAAATTTAAAGACCTCTAAGGTCCACTAGCCATGTGAAGCCCTGAGTTAGCTTGGGGCTTTTTTGTGTCCATTCATTCAAAAAAGGTTTTTAGATTTATAGAATAACCCTATATTAAAGTCAATTTGAACCCCTTTCCTTATGTTGAAAAAAATCTCTTTGCTTGGCCTGGCAACATTTTTCTGTGTTAGCTGGTCATTTGCTCAAATCATGCCTTCTCCCAATAGGGCTGAAGGAGATGGTCCTTACAATCGCCTAATTCTTAGAGGCGTCACCCTTATCGATGGTACGGGAGCACCTCCAGTGGGCCCTGTAGACATTGTGGTAGAAAAAAATCGGATCGCACAGATTCAAGCCGTAGGGTATCCAGGGGTTCCCATCAACGAAAATCGTCGTCCCAAGGCCGATGACAAAACCAAGGTCATGGATCTAACGGGTCATTATTTGTTGCCAGGCTTGATTGACATGCACGGGCATATTGGAGGCAATGGGCAGGGTACCCCTGCTGAATATGTATTTAAGTTATGGATGGCACATGGCATTACTACGGTCAGAGATCCATCCGCGGGCAATGGGCTTCCTTGGGTGCTTGAGCACAAGCGTAAGTCAGCCGCGAATGAGATCACTGCTCCTCGAATTTTGGCGTATACCGCCTTTGGAATGGGGGCTAAAGCACCGATAACGAATGCAGAACAAGCCAAAACATGGGTAAATGAAAATAAGGCCAAAGGGGCAGATGGAATCAAATTTTTTGGTGCAAAGCCAGAGGTGATGGAGGCTGCTATTTCTGAAAATAAACGTATAGGACTTCGATCTGCCATGCACCACCAGCAATTGGATGTAGCAAGATGGAATGTGCTTCACTCTGCGCGTGCAGGTCTTACCTCTATGGAACATTGGTATGGATTACCAGAAGCTCTATTTACCGATAGGACAATTCAAAATTTTAGGCTGGATTACAATTACCAAAACGAACAGCATCGCTTTGCAGAGGCAGGGAAACTTTGGCAGCAGGCAGCTCCACCTTATTCGGAGCATTGGAATAAGGTTATGAATGAGTTAATAGAGCTTGATTTTACCCTTGATCCCACCCTCAATATATATGAAGCCAATAGAGATTTGATGCGGGCACGCACCCAAGAATGGCACGAGGTATACACCCTTCCCTCCCTGTGGAGGTTTTATGCTCCCAATAGGCAATCGCATGGTTCGTATTGGTTTGATTGGACCACAGAGGAAGAAGTACTTTGGAAAGACAATTACCGCCTGTGGATGACTTTTGTGAATGAATATAAAAATCGAGGAGGGAGGGTGACCGCTGGCTCAGATTCTGGATTTATCTATCAGCTGTATGGTTTTGCTTACATCCGTGAACTGGAAATGTTGAGAGAAGCAGGTTTTCATCCCTTAGAAGTAATGCGTTCGGCCACCATGTATGGGGCAGAAGCCTTGGGCATGGATAAGGAATTGGGTACTGTGGAGGTGGGTAAATTGGCAGATTTTGTGATATTAGAGGAGAACCCTCTTCAAAATCTAAAGGTGCTTTATGGTACCGGTGCCATTAGAATCAATGAAAATAACGAGCCCATTCGAGTAGGTGGGGTAAAGTATACGGTCAAAGATGGAATTGTATACGATTCCAAAAAGTTGCTTCAAGATGTACGAACCATCGTGGATCAGCATAAAGCTCGAGAAAACGCTAGGATTACCCAGCCTGGATTGGATTGGTAAGAAAAGTCATCCTAAATTGAGGGGAGGAATGCTTGTTTTTCTTCCTCTTTTTTCATTTTATTTAGACCCATTCCCCAATTTGCTATGCCTACCTTAACACTAAGAGACGTTTCCCTTTACTACGAAGAACATGGAAAAGGGGACGAGACCATTGTCTTTTCCCATGGACTTTTGTGGAGTGCTCGGATGTTTGAAGCACAGGTAACAAAGTTTTCAGAGAAATATCGGGTATTGGCGTACGACCACCGCGGTCAAGCGAGGAGTGAAGTAAAGGGGCCCTTTGACCAGGATACATTGGCTGAGGATGCTGCCGAATTGATTCGAAAACTGGTGGGAGGGCCAGTACATTTTATAGGGCTTTCTATGGGGGGCTTTGTAGGGATGCGACTAGCAGCCAGACATCCTGAGCTGATTCGAAGTTTGATTCTTTTGGAAACTTCTGCTCAAGCGGAGCC
>Ga0194133_10000629_pt1 | contig 68490 bp, 73 predicted proteins | sample TA2KigOf40mmetaG_FD_155448 | JGI IMG/M metagenome (GOLD analysis project Ga0194133, IMG submission 155448) | Freshwater microbial communities from Lake Tanganyika, Tanzania - TA2015055 Kigoma Offshore 40m | ecosystem: Environmental > Aquatic > Freshwater > Lake | place: Tanzania: Lake... | reverse complement strand
CGAAGGTGCCCCGCGCTGCCTTCATGGCGTCCTTATCTGTCATGAGAAGGAAGTGATCGGCACCGAGGCGCAGCGCGTCATCGCGCTTTCCGGGTGAGTGGCTGATGAGTGTGACGTCCGCACCCATGGCCTGCGCGTGCTTGACACCCATGTGACCGAGGCCGCCCAGCCCGACGATCGCGACCTTCTTTCCTGGACCCGCACCCCACTCGCGCAGCGGTGAATACGTGGTGATCCCCGCGCAGAGGAGCGGTGCTGCCTCCTCGAGGCTCAGGCTGTCAGGGATGCGGAGGACGTAGCCCTGGTTCACGACGATCTGCCGGGAGTAGCCGCCGTACGCGGGGGTGCCGTCGTAGTGACGCCCGTTGTAGGTGGGGACGAATCCCTTGATGCAGTAGTTGCCGAGGTCCTTGCGGCAGTTCCCGCACTCCCCGCAGGAGTCCACGAACACGCCCACGCCCACGCGGTCACCGACGGCGAAGCGGGTCACGTTCGATCCCACGGCGGCGACCGTCCCGGCGATCTCGTGCCCGGGGACCATCGGGAAGATCGAGGTGAACCATTCCTCACGGGCCTGGTGGATATCCGAGTGGCAGATCCCGGAGAAGGCGATGTCGATCAGGACGTCGTTGGGTCCCACCTCGGAACGATTGATGGTGGTCGGGGCCAGGGGTGCTCCGGCGGACTCGGCGGCGTAGGCGGCGACCTTCATGGACTCTCCTGCTGAGGTGGGGGACGTCAGATTATTGCGTGAGGCCGAAGATGGCGCTCAGCTCGCGATGCATGACCGCCTTGTCGAGATCGACGCCGGTCCAGAGTTTCCCGTTGATTGCGGCCTGATTCACCAGCATGCCCAGCCCCGTGAGGATCGTGCAGCCACGCGACTCGGCGGCAGTCAGCCAGACCGTCATCGGGGGATTGGCCATCACATCCGCGACCACCATATGCGGCTGCAGGGAATCGGTGTCGACGTCGAGGGTCTCGGTCGATCCGGCTCCGAATCCGATCGAGGTGGCATTGATCACGACGTCGGCATCCGCGGGGACGTCGAAGCGCGAGGTCCACGGGCGGTAGTCGCAGTCGGCGGGGGTTCGGGAGTCGACGAGGGCGGCGAGTTCCTGCCCGCGTTCGGGGGAGCGGTTGACGATCGTGATCGCCCGCGCACCGGCGAGCGCGCACTCCACCGCGATGGCGCGTGCTGCTCCACCTGCCCCGAAGATGACGATCCGGGTGTCCTTCGGGTCTTTGACCTCACGGAGGGAGGCGAGGAATCCCTGGCCATCGGTGTTCTCGCCGGTGAGTCGGCCGTCATCGTTCACCACGGTGTTTACCGCGCCGATGATCGATGCGGATTCCGCGAGTCCATCGATCAACGGGATCACCGCGACCTTGTGCGGGAGGGAGCAGTTGAAGCCGCGCCACCCCATCGCCACCGCGCCCGCGATTGCGTCCGCGAGGCCCTCGGGCTTCACATCGCAGTTGATGTAGCGGAAGTCGAGGTTCCCGGCGGCGTAGGCCGCCTCCATGATCTGCACGGTCGGGTTATCCGCGGCCGGGGTGCTGAACGATCCGGTCAACTGGGGCAGGAATGACGACACGGTGACATTGTTCCCGTCATCGCCCAACCCTGCAGGGTCCTTGGCAGGATGGCGCTGTGGATCTTCGCGTCGGAGTCATCGGAACGGGCAACATCGGGACTTCGCACGCTCTTTCCCTGCACGGCGAGGTCAGCGGAGCAACCGTGGTGAGTGTCTATGACCTTGATGCGGACCGCGCCGACGCGGTTGCCCAGGACATCCAGGCCGACGTCTACCCGAGTCCAGAGGCGCTGATCGGTTCGGCCGAGGTCGATGCCGTCGTCATCGCGAGCCCCGATGATCTTCATGCCGAGCAGGCCCTCACCGCACTCAGCGCCGGAAAGCCCATGCTGCTCGAGAAGCCGCTTGCACCCACGGTGGCGGATGCACGTCGCGTCCTGGATGCCGAGGTCACCCTGGGGCGTCGACTCATCACCCTCGGATTCATGCGTCGCTTCGACCTGGGCTACGTCCAACTCAAGGAGCAGATCACCGACGGTGAGGTCGGCGAGGTCCTCATCGTGCACAATGTGCACCGCAACGCGTCCGCTCCCTACGGGTTGCTGAGTGATCGCACGATGTACAACATGGCGATCCACGAGTTCGACATCAGCCGCTGGTTGATCGACGAGGAATTCACCACGGTTCAGGTGATCAAGGGTCGCCCGGGCCCGCAGACGCCCCCGGGGCAATTCGATCCGATGATCGTGATGTTGACGTCGGCGACCGGGACCCTGGTGGACGTCGAAGCTTTCGTGAACGCCCACTACGGCTACGAGGTGACCTGCCAGGTGGTGGGATCGCTCGGTGTCCTCGACATGTCGGATGGCGCCTTCATCACCCGCACTGCGCGCAACCTGCGTGGGCAATCGATCCCGGATCTCTGGCTCGGTCGCTTCGCCGAGGCCTACCGCGCAGAGTTGCAGGCCTGGGTCAATGCCACCCGCGGACTCACCCGCCCGGTGGGTGCGAGTGCCTGGGACGGCTTCGCTGCGACCTCAATGGCGGAGGCGGCGGCACGGTCGATCGGTACCGGATCACGAGAGTCGATCGAACTGCCCCAGCGCCCCGCGCTGTATTCCTGAGACGCGTTGTCGTCGGTCAGGCGGTGACGGGGGTGAGCGCCTGCTCACTCTCGGGCACCGACATGGCGCCGGTCATGATCGCGACGACGTCGTTCATCGAATGGCTCCGCGGTGTGACCACGGCAGCACGCTTGCCCAGACGCTGGACGTGGATGCGATCGGCGACCTCGAAGACCTGGGGCATGTTGTGCGAGATCAGGATGACCGGGATCCCGCGGGTGCGAAGGTCCTTGATCAACTGGAGCACGCGTGCCGACTCGTTCACGCCGAGTGCCGCCGTGGGCTCGTCGAGGATGATCACCTTCGACCCGAAGACGGCTGCGCGGGCCACGGCGACCGCCTGGCGCTGACCGCCGGAGAGTGTCTCCACGGCCTGCGTGATGTTCTGCACGGTGCCGATGCCGAGGTTGCGCAGGTGCTCGCCCGCTTCCTTGCGCATCCGCTTCTTGTCGAGGGTGCGGAAGACTGTGCCGACGAATCCGGCCTTGCGCTGTTCACGGCCGAGGTAGAGGTTCTCGGAGATGTCGAGTGCGGGCGCTACGGCAAGGGTCTGGAACACGGTCTCGATGCCGGCGGCGCGGGCGTCCTGGGTGGAGCGGAAGGCCACCGACTGACCCATGACGAGCATCTCGCCCGTATCCGGGGAGTGCGCGCCGGAGAAGCACTTGATGAGCGTGGACTTGCCGGCTCCGTTGTCGCCCACGACGGCGAGGACCTCACCGGGGTAGAGCTCGATGTTGGCTCCATCGAGACCGACCACGCGTCCGAAGGTCTTGACCAGGTTGGTGCCCTGGAGGACTGGTTGGACCGTCATGTTTTCACCTTCCTGATCCACTGGTCGATGGCAACCGCGGCGATCACCAGGATGCCGACGGCGAGGACGCGATAGGCCTGGTCGAGGCCGGCGAGGGCCAACCCGTTCTCGACCACGACAATGATGAACGTTCCGATCAAGGTTCCGATCATCGTTCCGCGGCCACCGAAGAGAGAGACGCCGCCGATCACCACGGCGGTGATGGTGTCGAGGTTGATCAATGGGTCTGCGTTCGGGGACGCCGATCCCACGCGGCCGATGTATACCCACGAGGCGATACCCATGATGAGACCCGCCACGACGTAGACACTGAAGACCACGCGCTTGACGCGGATACCAGAAAGTTCTGCCGCAACCGGATCATCACCGACCGCGTACACGTGACGACCCCAGGCCGTGTTGCGCAGGATGTACGCGAACACCGCGAAGAGGATCAACATCAGCACCACGCCGTACATCAACTGGAAGTCGCCGATCTTCACCGTGGTGCCCAGCCACTTGAGGAGCTCGGGGATCTCCGGGCCCTGGATGGTGCGCGCCTTGAACAGGATCAAGGTCAAGGCGGTGAACACACTGAGCGTGCCCAGGGTGACGATGAAGGGCGGCAGATTGAACCGCACTATGAGGAAACCGTTGACAGCACCGGCGAGGGTCGCTGCCAGGATGCCGAGCACGATCGACAGCGCAGGATTCTGGCCCGCGATAGGGAGGACGTTGGACGCGGTCACCGAGACCGCGAGGTTGGCCATCAGCATCTGACCGAAGACCATGATCGCGCCGATGCTCAGGTCGATACCGGCGGTCAAGATGATCAGGGTTTGAGCGATCGCCAGAGTTCCGATCACCACCGACTGCTGGGTGAGGAAGGAGAGGTTGGTGGGGAGCAGGAATCGCTCGTTGAGCAGGGTGAAGACGACCATCGCGACGACGAGGACGATGAGCGGGCTGAGGTACGGGTAACGGTGCAGGGTGCTCTGCACGCGCTGGAGCGGGGTTCGCCGCTCCATGAATTCCTCAGCAAGGTCCACCGTGGGGGCCTGGGACACCGGACTCCTCCTTGATTCAACGATCTCAAGCACGATATCGGAGAGATATGCGCCCGGGGCGGCAATCGTGAGATTGCCGCCCCGGGGCCGTTCATGACACCGCTAGAGGTTTAGCCCCAGGCGTTGTCGATGCACTGCTGTGCGGTCCACTGCTCGGCAGCTGTGACCGTGTCCATCGGCTCCTCGGTGCAGAGCTTCACACCGGTGTCGAAGAACGTGCCATCCGCAGAGGTGTTCGAAGGCGGCGCGCCACCGTCGGCGATCGTCTTGATCGCTTCCACACCGAGCTTGGCCATCAGCAGCGGGTACTGCTGCGAGGTGGCCTGGATCTCGCCGGCCTTGACGGCCTCGACACCCGCGAGACCACCGTCGACGGACACGATGAACACGTCCTTGCCGATGGTCTTGCCGGCTGCCTTCAGGGCCTCAGCGGCACCGAACGCAGTGGGCTCGTTGATGGTGTAGACGACGTTGATGGCCGGGTTCTTGGAGAGACAGGTCTCCATGCCCTTGCGGCCACCTTCCTCATTGGCACCTGTGGCCTCGAGGCAGACGATTTCGTAGTCGCCACCCTTGCCGGTGGTGTACTTGCCGGTCGCCTCTTCGTCACCCATGACCGTGAGGTCCTTGATGTCGATGCCCATGCCCTTGAGGAAGCCGTTGTCACGGCAGTAGTCCACCGACACCATGCGATCGTTGAAGATCACGAGGCGAGCGATGGTGGCCTTCGTGCCGTTGAGCTTGCCCGCGGCCCACTGGCCGATGGCCTCGCCCGCGAGGCAGTTGTCGGTTGCGAAGGTGATGTCCACGACGTCCGGCGGATCGGTCGGGGTGTCGAGGGCGATCACGTAGAGGCCGGCGTCACGTGCCTTCTTGATGGCGTCGTTGACGTTCACCGACATCGGGGTGATCAGGATGCCGGCCTGGCCCTGAGCGATGGCGTTCTCGATCAGGTCGATCTGGCCCTGGTCGTCGCCCTCGGTCTTGCCGGAGCCCACCGTGAGATCAACACCGACGGCCGCAGCCGCCTCCTTCGCGCCCTCCTGCATGGCGACGAAGAACGGGTTGGTGGAGTCCTTCGTGATCAGAGTGACGGCAACGGTGCCGCCGCCCTCTGCCGGAGCCTCCGCCGCAGCGGTCTCTTCCGTGGTGGCAGCTGCGTCAGTCGACTCCTCGGAGCCGCTGCTACAGGCCGCCAAAGTGATGGACAGTGCGCCCACTGCGGCGATCGCAGCGAATCCACGTCCACGCTTCACGCGGTTGAACATGTAGTTTCCCTTCGAAGGGTGGTTGGGATAGTGCAACGCCGCCACAGCTGGGAGACCCCGCCCATGACAACGTTGTCGTAACGTTATTGGGAAGGCATTGATTCCTGTCAAGCGCTTCGGTCTAATGCTGCCGATTCGTGATGACAACGTTATCCGCGGGGGGCCGGCCCAGGCGCCGGGCGAGGCCCACGATGCGCGATGTGGCGGCCCTTGCCGGCGTGTCCCTGAAAACAGTTTCCCGAGTGATCAATCGGGAATCTGGGGTGTCCCCCGAGGTCGTCGCCCGGGTGGACGACGCGGCGGCCCAGTTGGACTACCGCCCCGACATGAACGCGAGCAACCTGCGCCGTAGCGACGGGCGCACCGGGACTGTCGGACTCCTGCTTGAGGACGTGGCCAATGAATTCAGTGCTGCCGCGCACGCGGGCGTCGAATACGCGGCGCGTCAGCGCGGGATCGCCGTACTCGCGTCCAGCACGCTCGGAGACTCCGAGCGCGAGCGGGGACTGGTCCGCGCGCTGTCCCTACGGCGCGTCGACGGGTTGATCGTGGCACCGTGCCCGGGGGACCAGGGCTACCTCGCCGCAGAGTTGGCGCAGGGTGTGCCCGTCGTCTTCATCGACCGCCCGGGACGCGGTCTCTCCGCACCCTCCGTGGTCAGCGACAACATGGTCGGTGCGCGACGCGGCGTTGAACACCTCCTCACCCTCGGTCATCGCTCGATCGCGTTCCTGGGAGGTATCTCGGCGGTCGCGACCGCGCAGGAGCGTTTCGGTGGGTACACCGCAGCGCTCGCGGCAGCGGGCGTCCCCAGCGCCGATCAGACGATCGTTCGGGATATTGGATCGATCGACATGGCCGCGGGCGTGGCCGGAGCGATCCTCGATGGACCCGATCGACCCACGGCCATCTTTAGTGCGCAGAACCAGATCACGATGGGCGTGGTGCGCGCGTTGCGGAAACGGGGACTCCAGCATCAGATCGCGCTGATCGGATTCGACGACTTCACCCTCGCCGACCTGCTCGATCCGGGAGTGGCCGTGGTGGCGCAGGATCCGCGGGCGATCGGTGAGCGGGCTCTTCAGGTTCTGGTCGATGCCATGGAGGAGTCGGTGGACGGTGCGACGTCGGAGATCCTCGTTCCGACGACCTTGATCATTCGCCCATCAGGGGAGATTCGCCCGGAGTGACCTGGGTGGGGCGCGAGGTCTCCGCAACGATGATTCCGGCAACGACGAGCAGTCCGCCGAGCACTTGAATCACACTTAGCATTTCGCCCAAGAGGATGAATGCGAGGACCGCCGCCCACACGGGCTCGCTCGTTCCGATGATTCCCGCCCGTTCGGCGCCGAGGCGTCGTAGTGACCCGAGAACGAGCAGGAATGCGATCACGGTTCCGAAAATGATCCCCATCAGCATGATCAGCCAGATGGGCAGACCGGGCCATCCCGGACCGATCGGCGCCCCCGGCTCCAGCAGCATCGCGAAGGGGAACGACGTCCACGGCGCGATGATCGACCACGTTGCGGTGGAGAAGATGAATCCCCACATCGTCAATGACAGTGCATCGTGGTGGCTCTGGCCCGATTCGCCGAGAATCCAATAGAGCGCGAGGGCGACGGCGGTGAGGAAACCCGTGATCACGCCGAGGGTGTCCAGGGTTGCGCCCTGCCACACCTGAGCCACGAGTGCGAGCCCGAGCAGGGTGAGACCGATCGCCACCCAGATCCGGTTACGCACCGGCTGCTTGCGGATGAACTTGACGTAGATCGCGACCAGGATCGGCGCGAGGAATGCCAGGAGCGTCCCGATGCTCACGGGGAGTCGGGAGATAGTGAAGAAGTAGAGGAACTGCACCAGCGTGAATGCGATGACGCCGTACGCGAGAAGGAACGGCACTTCGCGGAGGCGGACCCTGAAGGCCCGCGGGCGGATCACCGCCACGAGGACGATCAGGATGACCATGGCGCCTGCGTTGCGCAGTTCCACCAGGCGCAACAGAGTGAATCCGACTTCGATCGCCGACTTCGCGAGCACGCCGTTGAGTGCGAAGAAGATCGCGGCAACGAGATACATCACGACACCCACGAGTTGCGGGTTTCGGGAGGAGGAGGGCGCGGGCGTCAGTCGATCTGCAACAGCCACGCGCGTGCACCACCCACCAACGCGGCCGCGTTCGGCACGATCACGACATCGTCGCCGAGGCGGGTGACAACCGTCGGTGTGATGTGCCGCGAGTTGCCCCCTCCTATATAGAGGCGATCCCAGAGGAACACCGGACGCAGCCCGTCGATCACCCGCTGCACGCGGCGAGACCAGAGCGCATCGCCGAGGCGGCGGCGCTCGTGTTCACCGATGTAGGTGTCGTAGGACAGGCCCCAGCGCACAGGAGCTTGGGAGAGTTCGAGGTGCGGTGCCAGGTGGCCGCCGTCGTAGATCGCGCAGCCAAGCCCCGTTCCGAGGGTGAGCACGACCTCGAGTCCCTGTCCGGCGATGACGCCCGCGCCGTGGACCTCGGCGTCGTTGAGAACACGTACCGGAATTCCCAGGGAGTCGGAGATCGCCGCCTGCGCATCGAACCCCTCCCATTGCTCAACGAGTTCGGGTTCGATGCGCGTGCGAGGACCGGATCGGGTGATGTAGTGCGGAGTGGTGATCACAACTCCATGGCGGATCATTCCGGGGAGACCGACTGTGGCGCGGTCCGCCTTCGGCAACTGGGACGCCAACTCGGTCAGCGTCTTCACGAAGAGCGCGGTCGAGAGGGGATAGGGCGTGGGAACGCGCACCGGTTGGGCGCGCATTGTGCCGGTTTCGTCGAGGACACAACCCTTGATGCCACCGCCGCCGCAGTCGATGGCCAATGTGGTTGTCACAGGGAGCAAGTCTGCCCGATACCCTTGCCGGGCTGTTCGGCCGGTTCACCGGCACCACCAGCGTGGAGGCGTCGCCTAGTCCGGTCTATGGCGCCCGCCTGCTAAGCGGGTTGGGGGTTTTGAGCCCCCTCGAGGGTTCAAATCCCTCCGCCTCCGCCATCAGGGCACCCTGCGGGGTGCCCTGACCGCTTCATCCGACGGTGAGGTTCATCCGACGGTGAGGGTGGAGTTCCGCGCGTTCCACGCGGACTTCATGATCGCGAGGTTGGCCGCGGCCGGTCCGCGAACGACGTCGCCGTTGATCTCGAAGAGCGAGGCGTGCGCTGGGCACGACCACCCGGGACCACCCGGGTTCACGGGCACGCCCTGGTGGGTGCAGCGAAGGTCGAGCGCGGTGTAGGTGTCTGTGCCGGTGCGGACCACGGCGGCGGGCACACCCTTGACGGTGCCGAGCAGCACCGCACCGCCGACGGTTCCCAGCTCTCGGACTCGCTTCACGGACACGTCCACCCGGCCGTCCTTGCGTCGCTTGATGCCCGTGGCGGCCTGAGCGTCGTCGGCGAGAAGTGCGGCACCCATGCCTAGGGTCGCGATGGTGCACGCGCCCACCAGGAATGAGCGCCGGGATACGGAGTTTTCTGTCATAGCAGCAGTCTGCCCCGAATCCGTTGAATATGCGCCCCGGTAGGCTTTTCTCTCGGCCTTCGGGCCGTGCGCCCGTAGCTCAACGGATAGAGCATCTGACTACGGATCAGAAGGTTAGGGGTTCGAATCCCTTCGGGCGCGCTCCGTTCTGTGTGGTTCCGGCTGATGCGTGACGTTTTGGTTTCGGCTCGCAGATTCGGTGACCTAGGACCTTGCCCCAGTGCGGCCCACACGCCAGACTCGTGACGGCAGATTGCGACGTCGGTGTGTGAGGAGATGCCCCGTGAGCACCATCATCATCAGCGCGATGTTCTCGTGGAAAGACGGGGCGGACAGCTCGTCGGTTGGCGCTGCGCATAAGGCCCTCGCCGACTTCGCCGGTGGTATCCCAGGTGTGCGCGTATGTCGTTATGGGCTTAACGAGGAAGAGCGGACCTCGACCGTGTATGCGGTATACGACTCTCCGGCGGCACTTCAGGACACGTTCGATGCGCTCGTCACCCGCGGCGGCGACATCGTGGCTGAGGAATCCGCGCTCACGGAACTGGTACCTGGTCAGACCTATGTCCAGGGCAGTAAACAAGCGCTTGATGCCATTGGGAAAGTCATCGACGGGTGGGGGTTGCGCCGTTTTCACACGGATACACAGGGCAATTCGCACCTGGCTCTCTAGGCCACAACTCGCAGTCGATGCCGGCTCACAGCGAATGCGGTGACGGGGAGCAGGATCGCGGTTGCTAAGGATGCAAGGGATGCAGCCCCGGCAGCGCGAGACGCTTCGGCGCTCCCAGGAATGAGCACCGGCAACACTGCGAGAAGGAGAGCGAGGGATAGTGCTAGCAGCATGGAATGCCGTTGTGAGAGAAATGTCTGGACTGAATCCTGCCTGGAAACCCAGACGGCGATAGCCGCGGCTGCTATGGCCCAGTTCAGTGCGTATGGGTAGGTGATGGGCATCAGCGCAGTAGTCAGAGACAGCGTCAAGATCACGCGAAGCCATACTGGAATGGCTCCAATCCAAAGAAGGGGTACGACGACAAGCGCATAGATGCCGATGATGACGATGGCATTGAGAGCAATCCAGGATGCGGCAGAATCAAGCCCGATGAACATAAGGGCGTTAGCCAAGCCTCCTGACAACGAAGTGTTGTACTCGAGAAACTGATTCACAGACTTTTCCTGGAAATCGAGCACGCCTTCAAGAACGTCCGGGATTCCTGAAATTCCTGCGTTACTCGTCATCGGCATAGTGAGCAAGACGACCCCGGCGCTGAGCAAGACGCTCACCCCGGCCCACGAGAATTTTCTCAGCGCCAATAAGAGCAATATGAGAAGGATTGGATAGATCTTTATACAGGCTGCGAGTGCGATACACACAGCCGCCCACCCCCAGCGTTCCTTAAGCACCGCTATCCCAAAGCCGAAAAGCAAAATGGGCAAGAAACCCTGATTATTCGCTCGATCCAATGTGGCGATTGCTGGGCCAGTAAGTACGGCGAGAGTCGTAACGAAAAGAAGTCTCTGCGTAATGGGAAACCCTCGCGACGCAATCACCATGGGGAGGAGAATGCATACGGCAAGCGCAATGAGAAACAGGGTCAAGCCGAGGCCGTAAGGAAGGTATCCAAGGATCTTGAATAGAAGGACGACGGGTGGGAGGTAATTCACGCCACCTGGTTGCTCCCATGGGTTTGGAAATTGCGCCCATACGTTGAGCAACAGATAGTCGCCAAAAGCATGGATTCCGACCAAAGTCTCCGAAGGGTCGCGCCCGATCCACTGATTAACGATCGTGTTGAATGGACGTTCATCACTGTAGTACGAGAAGGATTCGAGAAATCCCACCTGAAAGTAGAAGGCCCGAAAACCTCCATAGATAACGGCCACGGCACTAATGGCAACTGTGAGTCCAGCAAGGTCCAAGGGAAACGACTTTCTCAGCCCCGGCACCCCATCACTTTATCGGCGCCGGGCAGGAGCAGAGAACGGATTGAGGGTGACCAGGAAGTAGCCTCTGGAGTCGGCTCTAGGGCGGAGAATTCACCCGTGTCTGACGCGACCAGCGGCTCTTTGAAGAAGCAACGAGCCCGGATTCTCGATGAGGTTCGGGGTTTCGCTCGCGAGTCGTTGGTCTCAGCTCCGTTCGTTCCTGGTGAGACACCGGTGCCGGTGTCCGGGAAGGTGCTCGATGCGGAGGACTACGCGTATCTGGTCGATGCGTGTCTGGACGGGTGGTTGACGGCGGGGCGGTTCACGGCGGAATTCGAGCGCAAATTGGCGAAATTCGTCGGTGTGCGCGGCGCGGTCTTCACCAACAGTGGATCGAGCGCCAACCTCCTGGCCCTGAGTGCCTTGACCAGCCCGAAGTTGGGCAAGCGTGCTCTGAAGGCCGGTGACGAAGTCCTCGCGGTCGCGATGGGATTCCCCACCACGGTGAACCCGATCCTGCAAAACGGTTTGCGGCCGGTGATGGTCGACGTGGAGTTAGGGACCTACGACGCTATCGCTGATCGGTTGCGGGAGGCGGTGGGTCCCAAGACTCGAGCCATCATGATGGCGCACACGTTAGGAAATCCCTTCAATCTGGACGTTGTTCAAGAGCTGGTGAACGAACACAAGCTGTGGTTGATCGAAGACAACTGCGATGCACGGGGGTCGACCTACCGGGGCCAGCGCACCGGCTCCTTCGGAGACGTGGCGACCGTGTCCTTTTATCCGGCGCACCACATCACCACCGGTGAAGGTGGCGCGGTGTTGGTCAAGAGCCCACTTGTGAGGCGCCAAATCGAGTCGTTCCGAGACTGGGGTCGTGACTGTTACTGCGAGACAGGCAAAGACAACACCTGTCAGAAGCGCTTCGAATGGACACTCGGCGACCTTCCCGAGGGATACGACCACAAGTACACGTACAGCCACATTGGCTACAACCTGAAAGCAACGGACATCCAGGCCGCGCTGGGCGTGAGCCAGTTGGACAAGCTTGAGCGCTTCATCGCCGCCCGTCGGTCGAACTTCGATTACCTGACCGCCCGGTTCACCGGTGTGGACGGGCTATTCCTCCCCCGGGCGACGGAGCACTCGGAGCCATCATGGTTCGGCTACCCGTTGACACTGGATCCAGCTCACCCAGTGAATCGCGAGGAGTTGCTCCGATACCTGGACGCGCGCAAGATCGGCACTCGTTTGATGTTCGCGGGGAATGTGCTCAAGCAGCCGGCCTATCGGAACATCGATGCTCGGATTGTGGGCGACCTGACCAACACCGACATCGTGATGACCCGGACATTCTGGATCGGTGTGCACCCGCAATTGGATGAAGTGCGACTGGACTACGTTGCCGATTCCATCATTGACTTCCTCAAGGGAACCTCCAGCGCTCAGTGATCACCAACTGCGCTTGGCGATGACTCGATCCTGATCGGTGAGCAGCGTTATTGCCCCACTGGTCCACAGAGCGGGCGTACGCATCCTCAGATAGTCCGTCGTCGAGAAGTCCACGATCGAGTCACGTGGAGGTCGACCGACGTTCAAAGTCCAGGTGCTTTCGGGGGCGAGGCAGGTTCCCGGCTGGAAGGAGTAGCGGGTATCTCCCGTCTCGATCCGATAGCCGTCGAGACAGTGAGTGGCCGTTCCCCGGTTGAGGATCCGGACCCACTGTGTTTGGGCGCGCTTCTTGCCCTTCTTCTCCCCAAGGGAGAAGTTGTCGATCAGCAGCGCGCTCCGGTAGGGGTCGTCGAGACATTCCGTGGTGCAGGGGTATTCGCGCCAGAACCGGAAATTGCCGAATCGATCGAGGAGGTATGCCCCATCGCCTAGCAGCGCAGGTCCTTGACCGGCGGCCGTGTACAGGCGAGCTCGGTGACCGACATACAGGTCACGCGGTTGCGGCACGCTCGGCGTGCCCGCGCCGGTGTGAACGACGCGAAAGTCACCTGGGACAAGGATGCTCCCGCCCGGGAATTGGAACCATGCCTGATTACCAGAGTCCCGCAGCACCCAGCCGCTGATGTCCGCAGGCGCAGCGCCCTCGTTCTTCACGACGACGTACTCGTCATTCACAGGCTTCCCGGCATCGCCTCGATGGATTCTTAGCGTGAGGTTGGCCTCGGCCTGATCTGAACCACACAGAGTGGGATTCCACATGCCCTGACGCCGCTCCTGCGCGCGTTCGATGACCTGGCGGTACAGCGAACTCATTGCGGCTTCCTTGGCAACGGTGTACCAGAGTCCCCACCCACGCTCGGCCATCGCCCAGGCGATGTCCAGATCGAACTCCTTGGTGGCTTCGTTGTAGGCGAGGACCACCCGCTGCGGGCGATTCGCCTTCCCTTTGGAGGTCGGATCCGCAGAGAGGAGCCGAACTTTGGTGCCCACGGGGAGGAACCCCTTCAGGGCCTCGGTCGCCTGCCAGCCGCCGCATTGACCCGCGTTCGCAGAACCATGTGGGGACTCAGGGGAGTTGACTCCCAGAAGTCGGATCCGAGACTGCGCCCCGGTGACGTCGTCCGTAACGATCAACGTGTCCCCATCGACGATGCGCTTCACCGTCGCCGTCTCCCACGCGGTGACACCATCCCAGGGTCCCGCCTGCGCCGGGGCGGCGCCAAAGACCATGGCCACGGCCATGAGCGCAGCGGTCGTGATCTTCTTCACTGGTCGTTCCTGTCGTGGGGGATCTCGATTGTGCCACGCGGGTGTGGGGCATCAGAGCGCACGACTCTCGGACGTCGCCCTGCACAATCACGTTCCCTCATTAGGGTGTGCGTGTGGCGAACCTCACCCAACGAACACTTGGTGACCAACAGGTGTCGTGCGTCGGCCTGGGCTGCATGCCGCTCAGTTTCGGCCACATGGTGGAGCGTCGGGAGCAGGCGATCGCCACCATCCACCGTGCCCTCGACCTTGGCATCACGCTCCTGGACACCGCGAATATCTACGCGCCCGCGTGGAATGCGGTCGGCCATAACGAGGCGCTGGTCGCCGAGGCCATCGAGACCTACTCGGGTCCGGCGTCGCTCACCGATCTTCTCGTGACCACCAAGGGCGGGATCACCCGCGGGCCGGGGGAGTCCTGGGGCCGCGACTCCTCTCCCGCATCGTTGATGGCGGCGTGCGAGGACAGCCTCGCTCAACTGGGTGTCGAGGTGATCGATCTCTACCAACACCATCGCCACGACCCGAGTCAGACGTACGAGTCCCAGTTGCAGGCGCTCGCATCCCTCAAGGAGCGCAACCTGGTCCGGCAGGTCGGTGTCTCCAATGTGAACGCGGCCGAGTTGACGCTCGCCCTTGATCTTTTGGGTGGACCCATGGACGGTGGGATCGTGTCGGTGCAGAACGAGTTCTCGCCGCGATACCGCGGTGATGCGGATGTGCTCGACATGTGTACGGAGCGGGGAATCGCGTTCCTCCCGTGGTCACCGCTCGGCGGATCCGACCAGGCGAAGGACGTCGGATCACGGTATGCGGCGTTCACCGAGGTCGGTTCCGAGATCGGTGCGTCTGCGCAGGAGGCCGTTCTCGCCTGGCTGCTCGCGAAGTCCCCAGTGATCATCCCCATTCCCGGCGCGACCCGTCCGGAGACTGTCGAGTCAATCGTGCGCGCAGCATCGATCGCACTGACTCCAGAACAGTTCACCCGACTCGACTCCACCGTCCCTGAGGCCTCGAGCATGTATCCCGACGACGAGCCACGAAGCGCACTGAGATGAAACCCCGCGTCGTCATCGTGGGGGCGGGGTTCGGTGGATTGACCTGTGCTCGCTCCCTGATCGACGGGGGCGCCACCGACGTCACCGTTGTCGACCGCCACCCGTACCAGTTGTTCGCTCCCCTTCTCTATCAAGTGGCCACGGGCGGTCTTCCCGAGGATGACATCGCCTACCCGGTGCGTGCGGCGATCCCGGGACTGAAGTTCGTTCGCGGCGAGGTCGTGAATGTCAACCCGGAACGGCATTCCCTGCGTCTCGCCGACGGCACTGTCATCGAGTGGGAGTACCTCGTCCTGGCTATGGGCAGCGTGGGGGCAACATTCGGCATCCCCGGTGTGGCCGAGCACGCGCTCCAGATGAAGGACATCTCCCAGGCGCGGGCAATCAAGAATCGCCTGTTGAGCACATACGAGCAGGTCGAGATGGGGCACAAGCCCAAGGAAGCACTCCGCGTCGTCGTGGTCGGTGGTGGCCCCACAGGTGTCGAGGTCACCGGCGCGGTGGCGGAGTTGCAGAAGCAGATGGTGCGTGAGTTTCCTGATCTTGCTCCCCTCGCGCACGTCACATTGGTTGAGGCGGGACCGCGATTGCTGCCCTCGTTCTCGGAGAAGTCGAGTGCGCGCGCGAAGAAGGCACTCGAGGCACTCGGTGCCGACGTCCGGGTCAGTGCCGCCGTGGACCGCATGTATGCAACCGACGTGCACCTCACCAGTGGTGAGGTGCTTCCCGCGGGAACGATCATCTGGGGTGCGGGCGTGGCCGCACCGGAGCAGTGGACCTCACTCGGTATGTCCGATCGCGCGAACCGCTTGATCGTTGATGACCGATTGCATCTGACCCCCGACGTCTGGGTGATCGGTGACATGGCGCATGTGACGGGTCCCGAGGATCGCCCGCTGCCCATGGTGGCGTCCGTGGCGATGCAGCAGGGGCGTTATGTGGCAGCGTCGATCGGTGCCGCGTTGTCCGGTGGGGAGGTCGCGCCCTTCCGGTACAAGGACAAGGGTCAGATGGCGACCATCGGTCGACGTCTCGCTGTGGTCGAGATGCCGAATGGAATGCGTCTGCACGGAACACCGGCGTGGCTCGCGTGGCTCGCACTCCACGTCTTCTATCTCGCAGGTGGCCGCAACCGCGTGTCCGTCATCGCGGACTGGTTCTGGAATTACCTGGCGTGGGGAACCGGACCGCGGCGCACCGTCCTCGAGTGACAGTGCCTGCACATCACCCGGTCGGTGGCGTGCGCGTCGCGCTGAGGTAATCCGCGAACGGAACGAAGCACTGCGCGGTGCGGTCACCCTGACGCCAACCGGCGGCCGTCGGCCAGATCCCCCACCAGGCGTGGAATCGCTGACCTCCGGAGTAGGCCTTGCCGGACTTCTCGCAGATCGACTTGGATCTGCGCTCGACGGCCTTCCTTCCGGGGAAGCGCTTCTGTGGACCCGCAAGTTCCACCTCGCGGATCATCACCCAGTTCTTCTTGGGCTTCGTGCACGGAAAAGCAGTGGTGGTGCGCGTCCCGGGAACGCCGGGAGTGCAGAAGTCGAAAGCATCCGGATCCGTTGTGGTGATCAACTGCTGGAACGAGCCCGTGACAGGGGTGAATCCCTTGCCCCCACGCAGGATCGCGTCGCACCGCACCCACCTCTCGCCTCCGTGCCACTGCGCGCGGGTGGGGAACACCGTGATCGTCTGGAACCGCGAGGGGATGACCCGGTCCGTCTGACCCAGGTAGGTGGCCAGTGCCTTCGCCGAGCAGGGCCGCGTTGCCGTGGCCCGAGCCGCACCCGACGCGCGAGTGGGGTCACCGAAGGAGGCGGGCAGTGTCCCCACCCAGTAGGTCTGCGCCGTATGGGCCTTCGCGCAGTCCACCGGGGAGTTGCGGGCGATCCGGGCACGCGCCTGGGGGGTCATCCGCTTCGGCGCGGTGTAGTCGAAACATGCGTCGACCACGGGTTCCCGGGGAGCTGCTGCCACGGGAGTGGCCGTTGGTACGAGAGCAACACATGTGACGAGTACTGCGACCCCGGACACCACTGAGCGCATCCCGGCACGATACGGGGCATAGGTGATCCGGCTTGTGCCGGTCGGATGCGCCCGACAGACTCGGGCCATGCCAACCGTCAGCGTTCTCAGTCTCAAAGGTGGAGTCGGCAAGACGTCGGTCGTCCTCGGCCTCGCGGGTGCCGCGACCGTCCGTGGTCTGGCCACCCTCGTCGTCGATTTGGATCCGCAGGGGAACGCGACGTCCCTGCTGAAAGCGCACAAGACACGCACCACGGTTGCGGACGTCCTCGGACATCCCACCCGCGAGACTCTGGAGAAGGCGCTCACCCCCTGCGATTGGGAGGTGGCCCCGGGTGAAGTCGATGTCCTTCCCGGACATTCCTCGGTGATCCGCTTCGACGCATGGGCCGGTGGTGCGTGGCGACCCAAGTTGGCGCGGGCACTGTCACACCTCGACGGCTACGACCTCGTCCTCATCGACTGCCCACCCTCCCTCGGTGCGCTCACCCGTGAGGCCTTGGCCGCCTCGGACCTCGCGCTGGTGGTCACCACACCGTCGTACTTCGGAGCGCAGGGCGTGGAGCGCGCGATGGCCGAGATTGACGAGATCACGAAGAGCGTGAACCCCACTCTTGAACTCGCCGGCATCGTCGTGAACCGCGTGCGTTCCGTGGCAGAGGAGCACACCTATCGCAATAAGGAACTCGTCGAGATCTACGGTCGAACGACTCTCTTCAAGCCATCCATTCCGGACCGTATCGCTGTGCAGCAGGCGGAGGGGTTCGGGCAGCCTGTGCAGTTGGTGCGCACCGCGGGTGGTCGTGAGGTTGCGGAGATCTTCGACACCTATCTGACGTCGCTGTTGCGCAAAGGTGCCTAGGTCGACTGCGTCCGGGGCTTAAGCACTTTGCGGTCGGAAACAATCGCCACGGCGATGGCGAATGCGAGCAGGCCGATGGAGAGCACCACCAGCCACCCACCGACATCCCCGGCGCCGGTGATGTTCTCGGGATCATCCGGGCACATTCCCAACCCGCACTCGGGGAGTACGCTGATACCGATCACCAGCAGGTCGAGGAAAACCCAGATGATGCCGGTGAGAGCGGCGATGCGGAACCAGCTGCGCTGGAATCGCAGCCCGGTGTCCTGCGCCTCGAACGGCTTGTTCCACAGCAGCATGAATGCACATCCGACGATCGCCACGGCGAAGGTGATGAACGCCCACGTATAGAGGTGATAGCCGAGAACCGCGGGACCGTATCCGGGATCGTTGGGATCTGCGATGTGCAGCAGGATCTGGCGGGTACTCCCCGCACCACCCACCATGGCGGCGAGGATGCTCAGTGCGTAGTGCGCGGGCTTCATGCCCCAGAGCAGGTTCATCACCGGCCCAATGGCCAGGCCGATCATCGCCGACCGCTGGATCAGGCAGAGCGGACACGGTTGCTCGCCGACCCCGAGTTGCAGGTGAAGGGAGCCGGCGAGGACGCCGATAAGTGCGAAGAGGGCGAGGACGTTGATGATCCGCGCTGCCTGAGTCTCTCTGCTGACGAATACGCGCTCGGCGTTGTTGATGATGTTCATGGTGTCCTCAGAAGTTCAACGGGATCGGGTCGCTCATGTGCAGGACCAGGAGCACCAGCGTCCACACCATCGCCGCGATGGCCAGGGTGGGAACCCACGTCCGCCGCATGAAGATGCCGACGAACACTAGGAACCAGAGCACGAACATCGAGAACATCACGGGTTCACCCTAGGGGCGAGGTCCGGGCCCGAGAGCGGCTATCGGGTGACATGGTCGTGAACGGATCGCGCGCCCGAATGCGGGTGAGGCCCTAGGCTCGCGGGCGGTACTGGAGGAGAGGCCCACCGTGAAGATCGTCATCCCCGCGGAGTCGCGCCCGGGTGAGAAGCGGGTAGCCATGGTGCCCTCCGTGGTGAAGAAGTTCACCGCCCTGGGCTTGGATGTCGTGGTCGAATCCGGTGCCGGCACCCAGGCCTTCGCGCCCGATGCGGTGTACATCGATGCGGGTGCCCGGGTGGCCGGAGGTGCCGACTTCGACGCGGAGTTGGGTTCGGCCGACGTCGTGGCATCCGTACGTCCCCTGGACCCGGATCGGGTTCGACGCATGCGCCGGGGTGCCGTGACCATCTCCTTCCTTTCTCCCGGATCGGACACCTCGACGATCGCCGCGATGCGCGACGCGGGTGTTACGGCGCTGTCCTTCGATGTTCTCCCGCGCATCTCGCGCGCGCAGAGCATGGACGCGCTGACCTCCCAGGCCCTGGTCACCGGGTACCGCGCTTCCCTGGTGGGTGCTGAGTTGTTGCCGAGTTTCTTCCCGCTCTTCATGACTGCCGCGGGCACGATCCAGCCCGCGAAGGTGCTGGTGCTCGGTGCGGGTGTCGCGGGTCTGCAGGCCATCGCAACTGCCAAGCGGCTCGGCGCGAAGGTATCCGCATACGACGTGCGACCCGCGAGTGCCGACGAAGTGAAGTCGATGGGCGCCACCTTCATCACCCTGGATCTCGAGGCCCTGGAGGGATCGGGTGGGTACGCGCGTGAGATGACCGAGGAGCGCGCCGCCCGGCAGCGGGAACTCCTCGCCCCGCACATCGCCGAGAGCGACGTCCTGATCACCACCGCGGCCGTGCCTGGACGCCGGGCTCCCCTTCTTGTCACCCGCGCGATGGTGGAGGGGATGAAGCCGGGATCCGTCGTCGTGGACCTCGCCAGTGAGACAGGTGGCAACGTCGAGGGATCGGTGGCCGGGGAGATCGTGCATGTGGGGCAGGTATCGGTGTGGGGTGGCAAGGACGTCGCCTCGGAGATGCCGGTGCATGCCTCGCAGCTCTACGCGATGAACGTGCTCGCGGTGCTCGGTCTTCTGGTGAAGGACGAGACCATCACGGTGGACCTGGAGGACGAGGTGCTCGACGGGTGCGCGGTCGTGTTCAACGGTGACATTCGCAACGAGGCGGCACGTGCCGCAGTGCAGGGAGGTGTCTGAGCATGGATGGCGTGGCGTTGCTGACCATCTTCATTCTGAGCATCTTCGTGGGATTCGAGGTGGTCTCCAAGGTCTCCACCGTCCTGCATACCCCGCTCATGTCCGGTGCCAACGCGATCCACGGCGTGGTGGTCATGGGCGCGATCATCGTCGCGGGTAAGGCGACGAACGCCCTCGAGTTGAGTATCGCCCTCGTCGCCGTGCTGCTCGGAGCGATCAACCTGGTCGGCGGGTTCGTCGTCACCGATCGCATGTTGGAGATGTTCAAGCCCAAGAAGCCCACCGGCAAAGAGGGTGGTGCGGCGTGAACGAGGTCCACACCGACCCGATCTGGGTCCAACTGGCGTATCTCGTCGCCGCGGTGCTGTTCATCATCGCGCTCAAGAGCATGTCCTCACCGCGCACCGCACGTTCGGGCGTCCTCATCGGCGCCACCGGCGCACTGCTCGCCACCGTGGTCCTGTTCTTCAGCGGTATCGAATTGCTCAACCTCGGGCTGATCCTCGGATTCCTTGCCGTCGGTTCGATCATCGGGTGGGTCGCGGCCCGCCGAGTCAAGATGACCGCAATGCCGCAGTTGGTCGCTCTCTTCAACGGTGTCGGTGGCGGCGCAGCGGCCCTGATCGCGGTCGTCGAGTACTTCGAGGTCGGATCGAGCGACCTGCTCTTGCTGATCTTCACCGTCGCGACGGTGATCGTCGGATCGATCGCCTTCAGCGGCTCCATCGTCACGTTCCTCAAGTTGCAGGAGTTGATGACCACCAGGCCGGTGATCATCCCGTTAGGCAAGTGGGTCACGATCCTGGTGGCGGTGGGCACGGTCGCCGCAGGTATCGGCCTCGTGGTGCAGCCGCAGGACTGGCTGCTGGTTCTGCTTCTCGTCCTCTCCCTGATCTTCGGTGTCCTGTTCGTTCTCCCCGTCGGTGGCGCGGACGTTCCGATCGTCATCTCCTTGCTCAATGCTTTGACCGGTTTGGCGGTGGCGGCGTCGGGCTATGTCCTGGACAACGTGCTGCTGCTCATCGCGGGCACGCTGGTGGGTGCCTCGGGCACGCTGCTCACCAACCTGATGGCCAAGGCGATGGGGCGCCCGCTCACCTCCACCCTGTTCGGCGCCTTCTCCGGCACGACAGCGGGCAGCACGTCTGCCGGCAGCGATCGCCCCGTTCGCTCGGCATCGCCGAACGACGTCGCGATCATGCTCGGTTTCGCATCCAAGGTGATCCTGGTGCCCGGCTACGGTCTGGCGGTCGCGCAAGCGCAGAGCACGCTGCGTGAACTCGCCGATCTGCTGACGGAGAAGGGCATCGAAGTCGATTACGCGATCCACCCCGTCGCGGGTCGCATGCCCGGCCATATGAACGTGTTGCTCGCCGAGGCGAACGTGCCCTACGAGCAGCTCAAGGAGATGGACGAGATCAACCCGGAGTTCTCCTCCACAGACGTCGTGCTCGTCGTCGGCGCCAATGACGTCGTGAATCCGGCCGCACGCACCGATAAGAGCGCCCCGATCTACGGAATGCCGATCCTGAACGTTGATCAAGCCCAGCAGGTGGTGTTTCTCAAGCGCTCGATGCGACCGGGATTCGCGGGAATCGAGAACGAGATCCTCTACGACCCGAAAACCACCCTGCTCTTCGGTGACGCGAAGGACTCGCTCACCAAGGTCGTCGCGGCCCTCAAGACCGTCTAGACGGATCCGTAGAGCCGATCACCGGCGTCGCCGAGACCCGGGACGATGTATCCCTTCTCATTGAGACGCTCGTCGAGGGCTGCGGTCACCACGGTCACCTTCGCGTCGGAGGATCCGTAGACCTCTTCCAGGCGCGCGAGACCCTCGGGTGCAGCGAGCAGGCAGATCGCCGTGACGTCCTTGGCTCCACGTTCGAGCAGGATGTTGATCGCGGCCACGAGGGTTCCGCCCGTGGCGAGCATCGGATCCAGGACGAAGACCTGACGGTTGTGCATGTCGTGCGGGAGGCGATCGGCGTAGATCGAGGCGCTCAGTGACTCCTCGTCGCGCACCAGCCCGAGGAAACCGACCTCGGCTGTCGGCATCAACTTCACCATGCCGTTGAGCATGCCCAGGCCGGCCCGCAGGATCGGCACCACGAGCGGCTTCGGCTCGGCCAACTCGACACCGGTCGTGGGCGAGACGGGGGTGACGATGTTTACCGGGTGGACGGTCAGATTGTCGGTCGCCTCATAGGCCAGCAGGGTCACCAATTCCTCGGCGAGGAGCCGGAAGGTCGCCGACGAGGTTTCCTCCCGACGCAGCCTGGTCAACTTGTGGGCGACGAGCGGGTGATCGACGACGAGCGTGCGCATGCCGGCAACAGTAGCCGCCCAGTGGCGACCGGGGGAGCCTTCATGCCACGATCACCCCGTGGCCGCACAAGCAGTGACTCCCGATGACGTCGACGTCAGCATGGTGTTCTATCGGGAGGAGGGCCAATGGAACGTGGCCGCCCTACCTGCGCGGGGGTCGACGACGATGGAAGGTGTGCTCGATGCGGTGCGCCGTTTCCCCGGTGAAGGCGGCGTCATGGGTGCGGTTGCCGTGGGAGACGAGTTCTTCGTGATCGTCCGCGAAGCGGGTCAAGGACGACGGCTCATGCTGAGTGACGGTGCGAGCACCCTCGACTGGAGTCTCGCGGACGAGGCCGCGGTGATGCTCGGCCTCGACGAGGATGAACCCGAGGAGTACGAACCGATCGGCGACCTGGGACTCCTTGAGGACTTCGGGGTGAGCGCCGACGACATCGTGGCCATCTGCCAGAACGAGGACCTCTACCCCGACGAGCAGTTGTCGGCGATTGCGTCGCGTCTGGGATGCGCAGATCAGTGGCAAACCGCGCTCGACGATGCCCGGTGACCCGCGACCACCACGCATTTATGGCGCGCGCGATCGAGTTGGCGCGCGAAGCGGCCTCCGAGGGTGATGTGCCGATCGGTGCCGTTGTCATCGACTCCGCGGGCGCAGTCATCGGTGAGGGCAGCAATCGTCGCGAACGTGACGGAGACCCCACCGCGCATGCGGAGATTCTTGCCCTTCGTGCCGCTGCCGCTGGTCGCGGTGATTGGCGACTCTCCGACTGCACTATGTACGTGACGCTGGAACCGTGCCCGATGTGTGCCGGTGCCTGCGCGATGTCGCGGCTGGGTGGGCTCGTGATCGGGGCGTGGAATGAGGAGTACGGCGCGGTGGGCTCGCGGTGGGACCTCGTTCGGGATCCCCGCCTTAGCCACAGCGTCGAGGTCGTGAGCGGTATCGACGCGGACGAATGTGGTGCGCTGGTGCGGGACTTCCTCGAGAGCCGCCGCTAACCCGCGCGGGTACAGTGACGGTGCCGAGGCCGGGGAGGTGCCATGACCGGGTTGCAGCCGCTGGCGCGACGTCGACGCGAACGCCCCCTGTGGTTGACGGTGATCCTCTTGATCGTGGCAATGGCCGTTGTCTTCGGATTGGGTTTCGGTGTCGCCACCCTCATCCGCGGGGACGCTCCCTCGGCCGCAACACCCACTACCTCACCGTCACCAACGCCGAGTCCCTGCGTAACGACGATGGTGACACCGGCGCAAGTCCTCCCGGTCAAGGACGATGTCGTCCTCAACGTCTACAACTCGACCAAGAAGAAGGGACTCGCTGCGCAGGTCGCCCTCGACTTCAAGCGCGAGGGCTTCCGGATCAACAAGATCGAGGACGACCCCGAAGAGGCTCGGATCCCGGGAGTCGCGGAGATTCGCTACGGCCCGAATGCGGCCGACGCCGCGAAGCTCGTCGAGTACTACCTCGCCGGAGCCACGATGGTGAAACTGGACCGTGCGAGCGATCGAGTAGATGTGGCCGTGGGTCGTGACTATACGCAACTTGCGGATGGTGGTGCGGTCGCTGCAGCACTGGCCACTCCGACTCCGCAACTCTCTGGTCCAGGGTGCCCGCAGGAGGAATAGGCATCATCCGAGGAGCCCCGGGCGGGGCTCGACGGATGCGTGGCGGTGGCGGTGGGATTTGAACCCACGGTGAGGTTGCCCCCACACGCGCTTTCGAGGCGCGCTCCTTTGGCCGCTCGGACACGCCACCGCGGGAGAGGGTACAGACGGGAAAACGAACGAGGGCGGCTAGGCCGCCCTCGTGACGCGGAGGATACGGGATTTGAACCCGTGAGGGGTTGCCCCCAACACGCTTTCCAAGCGTGCGCCCTAGGCCACTAGGCGAATCCTCCGCCGAGGAGGGTACCCATCAGCGCGTACAGTGGTGATCGACCCCTCGCGCGGTGTCACCTCGCTCAATCCCCCCAGGGCCGGAAGGCAGCAAGGGTAGGCGGGCTCTGATGGGTGCGCGAGGGGTCCCGTAATGCCAGCCGAAGTGCAGATCACGCATGTCGGAGCCAGCATTAGGGTGGCGGCTGTGTCCACGGCGCTGTATCGCACCTATCGGCCTTCGCGCCTCGATGACGTCGTCGGACAGGATCACATCGCGGGACCGTTACGCCGCGCACTGGAGAACGACCGCATCCACCATGCGTATTTGTTCTCGGGCCCACGCGGGTGCGGGAAGACATCGACTGCCCGCATCCTGGCCCGGTCACTGAACTGTGAATCAGGACCCACTCCGGATCCGTGTGGCACCTGCCGCAGTTGCGTGGAGTTGGCTGCTGAAGGACCAGGGTCGATCGACGTCATCGAACTCGACGCGGCAAGCCACGGCAGCGTGGAAGACACGCGCCTGCTGCGGGAACGCGCCGTCTTCGCCCCCGTGTCCTCGCGCTACAAGATCTACATCATCGACGAAGCCCACATGATCTCCACGCAGGGATTCAACGCGCTGCTCAAGCTCGTCGAGGAGCCGCCGGAGCACGTGCGCTTCATCTTCGCGACAACCGAAGCGGAGAAAGTCATCCCGACGATCCGGTCGCGCACGCATAACTACTCCTTCCGGCTTGTCCCCGCGAAAGTCCTTCAGGAGCATCTAGCCTGGATCTGCGCGCAGGAAGGAATCGACGCGGAACCTGCGGCGCTCGCTCTCGTCGCGCGTGCGGGTGGTGGAAGTGTGCGCGATTCCCTCTCGCTTCTCGGTCAGGTGATCGCGGGCGCTGGGCCCGCGGGTGTGACGTACGCGGATGCCGTCGTGCAGTTGGGCATGACCGACTCCGCACTCCTCGACGACGTCGTCGATGCCCTTGCGGCACACGACGGCGCACAACTCCTCCGCGTGATCGACCGGGTGATCGACGCCGGCCACGATCCGCGCCGGTTCACCGGTGACCTGCTCGAGCGCCTGCGGGATCTCATCGTCCTGCAGAACATCCCCGAGGCGGCAGAGTCCGGGTTGATCGATGCGGCGGAAGACCAGATTGCTCGGGAAGCGGCCCAGGCCCAGGCCATGAGTGCCGCGGGCTTGAGTCGCGCCGCAGACATCGTGAGCACCACCCTGGGCACACTCAAGGGCGCCTCGTCGCCGCGTCTGCAGCTCGAACTCATGGCGGCACGTCTGGTGATTCCGGCCGCGGACGAGTCTCCGAGTGGACTGCGGGCACGTATCGATCAACTGGAGAAGGCGATGACGGCGGGTGTTGTCGCGACACCTGCCCCTGCCCCCGCACGGGCTCCGACACCTCCGCCGAAACTGTCGGATGTTGCACCATCAACCTCCACCACGAAGGCGCCCGGGAAGAAGGCCCCCGCTCCTGAACCTGAGCAGGAGGCACCAGCGGTGAAGGCTGCGTCGAAGGAGATGAGTGTCGCCGACTTCGTGACGATGTGGCCTGCGATCCTCGATGCGCTCAAGGGTTATAGCCGGGTCGCGTGGATGGCGTTCGCGGACTCGCGCCCGGTCTCGGTGTCCAATGGCGTTCTCGCTGTGGGCGTGGACAACCCAGGGAAGATCAACAACGCGCGCGCCAGTGGCCATGACGAGCGCCTACGGCACTCCATCATCGACGTGATGCGCGCGGACGTCACGGTCGATGTCGTGCTGGTTCCGGATGTCGTCGGCGTCAGGGGCGCTGCGGGGGGAGATGAGGAACCGGACGTGCCGAGCCGCGATGACGCCACCGTCGATGAGGCAACTGGCGTGGACCTCGCGATGCAGGAGTTGGGCGCCACGGCGATCGGTGAGATCGAGCACTGATGTACGACGGCGCGGTCCAGGATCTGATCGACGAACTCGGACGTCTGCCGGGCGTGGGCCCGAAGAGTGCGCAACGAATCGCCTTCCACATCCTGTCCGCGGATCCGGCGGATGTGGAGGCTCTCGCCACTGCTCTGCGCACCGTCAAGGAGAAGGTGCACTTCTGTGCGATCTGCGGGAACATCGCGGAGTCAGACACCTGCCGAGTCTGTGCAGATCCCAGGCGGGATACAGCGATCATCTGCGTCGTCGAGGAACCCAAGGACGTCATCGCGATCGAGAAGACCCGCGAGTTTCGTGGTCGGTATCACGTTCTCGGGGGATCCATCAATCCGATTGAGGGCGTGGGGCCGGATGACCTACGGATCCGCGAGTTGATGCAGCGGCTCTCGGACTCCACCATCGCCGAGGTGATCCTCGCAACGGACCCGAACCTTGAGGGTGAGGCGACGGCCACCTACCTGGCGCGCACCATCGCACCACTCGGCATCGCGGTTTCCCGGCTTGCCAGCGGACTCCCCGTGGGTGGCGACCTGGAATACGCCGACGAAGTGACACTCGGCAGGGCGTTTCAGGGACGTCGTCGGCTCGACTAGCACCGGGAGCGCAAATCCCATGCGCGGATAGACTTTCGGCTTGTGTCTCTGATCGTCCAGAAGTACGGCGGGTCCTCCGTTGCCGACGCCGCGAGCGTCAAGCGGGTGGCCCGACGCATCGTGGACACCAAGAAGGCCGGGCACGATGTGGTGGTCGTGGTCTCCGCCATGGGGGACACCACCGACGAGTTGTTGGACTTGGCCGAACAGGTCTCACCACTGCCGCCACCGCGTGAGTTGGACATGCTGCTCACCGCGGGCGAGCGCATCTCTATGGCCCTGTTGGCGATGGCGATCCATGATCTCGGTGCGGAAGCGCGCTCCTACACGGGCTCGCAGGCGGGTCTCATCACCGATTCCGCGCACGGTGCCGCGCGGATCATCGACGTGTCGCCGGGTCGGATCACCGAAGCCCTTGAGCAGGGTGCGATCCCGATCGTCGCCGGGTTCCAGGGCGTGGCGCAGGACACCAAGGACGTCACCACCCTTGGTCGCGGCGGATCGGACACGACCGCCGTCGCGCTCGCAGCAGCCATGGGCGCCGACGTGTGCGAGATCTACACGGACGTCGACGGTGTCTTTTCTGCCGATCCGCGTGTGGTGCCCAAGGCACGGCAGGTGCCCTTCATCACCTACGAGGAGATGCTCGAGCTCGCCGCAGTGGGCGCGAAGGTCCTCCACCTGCGTTGCGTGGAGTACGCCCGACGGTTCAGTCTCCCGATCCATGTGCGCTCGTCGTTCTCGACGAAGGAGGGCACCTGGGTCATGTCCCCCGACGCAATCACCGCAGCAATCGCAGAAGGAAGAGCCATGGAACAACCGATCATCTCCGGCGTCGCCGCGGATATCAACGATGCCAAGATCACCGTCGTGGGTGTCCCGGACAAGCCGGGCGAGGCCGCCGCGATCTTCCGTGCTCTCGCGAACGCCAAGATCAACGTCGACATGATCGTGCAGAACGTGTCCGCTGCAGCCACCGGACGCACGGACGTGACGTTCACGTGCCCACAAGGATCGGCGCAACAGGCGATGGATGCCCTTCAGTCGAACTCCGGTGACATCGGTTTCGAGGCCCTCAACGTGGATGATCAGATCGCGAAGATCTCCCTGGTCGGGGCCGGTATGCGCTCCCACCCAGGTGTCAGCGCCACGTTCTTCAGCGCCTTGGCGGACGCGAGTGTGAACGTCGAGATGATCTCGACGTCCGAGATCCGCATCTCCATCGTCACCCGCGTCGATGATGCGCAGCGCGCGGTGCAGGCCATCCACTCCGCATTCGGTCTCGATGCGGACGGTGAAGCGGTCGTTTACGCGGGTACGGGCCGATGAGTCGTCCCCTCAACATCGCGGTGGTGGGGGCCACCGGGCAGGTTGGCGGCGTCATGCGCTCCCTGCTCGCGGAACGGGATCTGCCCATCGCCACCATGCGCTACATCGCCTCCGCGCGCTCTGCGGGCAGCACGCTCCCATGGCGAGGTACCGATGTGGTCGTTGAGGACATCGGCACCGCCGACCTTTCGGGCATCGACATCGCGCTGTTCTCCGCCGGCGGTAGCACGTCGAAGGAGTGGGCCCCGAAGTTCGCTGCTGCGGGTGCGGTTGTGATCGACAATTCCTCCGCCTGGCGCATGGATCCCGAGGTGCCTCTCGTGGTCAGCGAGGTCAACCCGGGAGCCATCGACGTGATGCGCAAGGGGATCATCGCGAATCCGAACTGCACCACCATGGCTGCGATGCCCGTCCTGATGCCCCTGCACAAGGCCGCGGGTCTCCAGCGCCTGGTGGTCAGTAGTTACCAGGCGGTCTCCGGCTCGGGTCTGGCGGGCGTCGAGGAATTGGCCAGCCAGGTGCGTGCCGTGATCGAGCAGCCCATTGAGCAACTCACCTACACCGGTTCCGCGGTGGACTTCCCGGCCCCCACGAAGTACGTCCGGCCGATCGCATTCGATGTGGTGCCCCTCGCGGGCAGCATCGCCGGTGATGGGTCGCTGGAAACCGACGAGGAGCAGAAACTCCGCAACGAGAGTCGCAAGATCCTGGGCATCCCGGATCTGCGCGTGTCGGGCACCTGCGTGCGCGTCCCCGTGTTCACCGGCCACTCCTTGGCGATCAATGCGGAGTTCGCGTCCGCCCTCACACCCGAGCAGGCGACCACGATCCTGGAATCAGCACCGGGCGTGGTGATCACCGATGTACCGACGCCGTTGCAGGCCGCGGGCGCGGACCCATCCTTCGTGGGACGGATACGTCAGGACTCGTCCGTCGAGGGCAATCGCGGGCTCGCGATGTTCGTCAGCGGGGACAACCTGCGCAAGGGTGCGGCTCTCAACGCCGTGCAAATCGCCGAACTGGTTGCCGCGAATCTCTAGTAGCCGAATTCGGCGTAATCCCGCGAGTAGATGTCGCGGACCTGTGCCCGCGTGACGTCGTCGAAGTAGTCGTTCACCTTGGTCGATGCACCTGTGGAGTTCCGGCAGTAGAAGGACTCGGCGAGGTCTGGTGTGCGGGTTAACTCGGCCACCCGCGGCCAGGATGCATCCAGGTCTTCGAGGTGGATCACCTCGTCGTAGGGAACGATGCCCAGGCCGATGTGGTCTGCCTGGCGTCGCCAGTGCGGATCCTGGTCCCGTGAGTCCTGCGCACCGATGACATCCAGGAACGCGCCCAGCGAGACATCCTCCGCTGCTGGACGTCGTCCGGTGGTCGCTTCGATCTGATCGAGGATCGGTCCGCTCTGCCGGAGCCCCTGCTGCATCTTCTCCAGGTAGCCGCTGAGCACACGGGAGGCCGGGTCGCGCACCACCGTGAATCGGTGGAATGCAGAGGAGGTGAACACCTCTTCTAGTAGGTCTACGGGAAGTTGGTAGGGGCGCACGTGTGCTCCGGACTTCATTCCGTTGTGGGGGGCGTCCTGGAACCTCTGGGCATGCGTGGGGTTCATCCGGGCGCCCTCGAGTGCACCGAGGGTCGCCTTCATGGTTCCGCAGCCCGCCTTCGGAACCTCCACGTACACGTACGTGTTCACCAGGGAGATGTGGGTGTGGAAGTTGACCGACCGCCACCCCATCGACGAGACGTACTCGCGGGTGACCGGACCGAGATCCGCCTTCGAGGGGCGCCGATCCGGGATCGTCACGGTGTCTCCCTCACATCACTACAGCAGTCGAGTTCTCGACTGTCTGCTGAGTCGGGGTGGCGGGATTCGAACCCACGACCTCTTCGTCCCGAACGAAGCGCGCTACCAAGCTGCGCCACACCCCGAGTCGCCGTGCTGGCGAGCCTGGGGAGTCTAGCCGACGAACACGCGGCTAGTTTTCGGTGTACCGGTCTGGCCTATGGGGATCATCCAGGCACCCGAAAGTATGTGTGCGCCAGCACCCAGTCGACTATGACCCGTCGTAAGCGAGCTCAGACATGAGCTCCCGAACCCCGATCGCCTCGACCGCCGATGTCAGCGAGAAGCGTTCCTCGCCCGGGTAGACCACGAAGGACCGCCGGGGTTTGAGATCTTCCAGGGCTGTTCGGAAGCCTCGGCTCATCGTTGGCGCGCTCGACCGCTTGATTTCAATAACCGTGTCCACCCGGCCTCCGCGCTCGATGACCACATCGGCCTCGGCGCCGGCCTGCGTTCGGTAGTACATGAGCGACCCGGTGTCCTGGCTCGACGCAACTTGCTCGATGACCCAACCTTCGAATGATCCACCCACGACGGGGTGTCCCAGGAGGGCGTCGAGAGTGGGCAGGTCGAGTAGCGCATGAACAAGGCCGCTATCGCGGACATAGACTTTTGGGGAGCGCACCAATCGCTTGCCGACGTTGCCGGACCACGGTGGCAGAAGGCGGACAAGATGAAGATCCTCGAGAAGATCGAGATACCGCGAGACTGCGTTACCCGATACGCCGAGCGATTGAGCCAGCCGGCTTCGATTGAGCATGCCGCCTTGCATATGCGCGAGCATGACCCAGAGGCGTTCAATCGTTTTCGCGGGCAATCGAGGACCGAACATTGGCACTTCACGGACGAGATACGACTCAATCAAGTCTTGACGCCAACGCAAACTCGCGGCGTCCGAGTCTCCCATGAGGGAATCAGGAAATCCGCCGCGTAGCCACAGCGACTCAAGGTCCGCGAACTCTTTTGCACTCACGCCGGTCAGTTCGCGAACCCGAATCCGACCCGCCAGAGTTTCCCCCGACCGTTCGATGAGGTCGAGCCCCGCCGATCCCAGGAGGAGCGCGTGTCCTCCGCGCTCGCCAGCGGCTCTCCGGTCATCGACCACGCCTCGCAGGATCGGGAACAGGTCCGGCACGCGATGGACCTCGTCGATCACGGTCAACTGGCCGGCGCGGCCACGAAGGTAGGCGTCGGGATCAGACAGTCTGGCCCTGTCGGCGGGTCTCTCCATGTCGAGGTAGGCCGCCGAGGGGTCAAGGGTGCGCGCCAGCGTGGTTTTCCCGATTTGCCGAGGTCCGACGAGGACCACGACCGGGACCTCGCGGAGGTCATCCGTGATGGTGGCTGCGAGCGAACGGGGGATCATACTTGAAATTTACACGTCAGACGTAAGATTTACAAGGTTAAACCCCATGCGGGCGTAGGTGTCGTCCGGACGTGAGCGTGAGCAGAGTCGCTTCGGGTGGACATGCGAACCGGAATGGCGCGTACGGACTCGTTCCCAAGCCCGCGGAGACATGGAGCGCGCTATCGCCATGCGAGGAGAGCCCACGGGCGCGCTTGGTGTCCAAATCACAGTTCGTGACGAGGGCGCCGTATCCGGGAACCCGCAATTGGCCGCCGTGCGTGTGGCCGGCGACGATCAGGTCCGCGCCGTCCGCAGCCATCGGGTCGAGCACGCGGAGGTACGGGGCGTGCGTCACCGCGAGGGCGAGATCCGCGTCCTCGGCGAAGGCGCCGGCGACCTGGGAGTAGTCGTCGCGCCCGATGTGCGGGTCATCGACACCGCGCACGTCGATCTCGCGACCGTCGGCCTTCAGTGTTGAACGCGTGTTCGACAGGTCGATCCACCCGGCGTCCGTGAGTCCTCCCACGAGGTCGGTCCAGGGCAACATGGGGCGTCGCGGTTCAAGTTGCGATGGGCCGGAGAGGTACTTCACCGGGTTGATCGGCCTCGGGCCGAAGTAGTCGTTGCTGCCCAGGACGAAGGCCCCGGGGATGTCGAAGAGCGGCTCGAGGGTGCGCAGGACGTCGGGGATCGCCTCGGCGTGGGACAGGAAGTCACCTGTGACCACGACGACGTCGGGACGCAACTCGAGCAGCGATCGAACCCACCTTTGCTTGCGATGTTGCCCCGGAACGAGGTGGAGATCTGAGAGGTGCAGCATGCGCAGCGGAGGTTGTCCCTCGCGTAGCGCGGGCACCGTGGCCCGTCGAAGCGTGAAGTTCTGCGCCTCCCAGCGCGCGTAGGCCAGGCCCGCGACACCTGCGGCCAGGACGGCTGCGGAGGTCAGAACGGTCCGGCGCATCCGCCTAGTCTCCCATGCGCTGCCAGGATGTACCCATGACGAGCATGAAGGACCGCATCCAGGCTGATCTGACCACCGCCATGAAGGCCCGTGACGAGGTGTCCTCGAGCACTTTGCGGATGGTGCTGACCGCCATCACCAACGAGGAAGTCTCGGGAAAGTCGGCGCGAGTCCTCACCGATGAGGATGTGGTGACGGTGCTCGGCCGCGAAGCCAAGAAGCGCAAGGAGGCTGCGGAGGCCTACGACGCCGCGCAACGTCCGGAGTTGGCCGCGCGTGAGCGTGCCGAGTTGGCGGTCATCGACGGTTACCTCCCCGAGCAGTTGAGCGAGAACGAGGTGCGCGCCATCGTCGATGCGGCGGTGGCCCAGGTCGCGGCGACCGGTGCTTCGGGAGGCGCGGCGATGGGCCAGGTCATGAAGATCGTGCAACCGCAGGTAAAGGGGAAAGCCGACGGCGGACAGGTGGCCGCCTTGGTCAAGTCCGCGTTGGGAATGTGACGAACTCCTAGCCCTGCGGGCGGGGAGCGTTGGTATCAACCGCGCCCGGACTCGGTCCACTCGCGGCGACCGTCAACGTGATCACGGTGCCGTAGGGCAGCAGGGTGTTCAGGTCACTTGACTGGGCGATGACTGTGCCCGGCTCGAGATTCGGCGCATCGGCGGTCACGGATGTCACCTGGAAACCCGCCTTGTTCATCAATGTGGTGGCATCCTGCAATGGCGCCCCGCGCACCTCGGGGACCACGCTGATGCCGCTGCCGACGATGACCGTCACCTGTGTGCCCGGCGCCGATCGCGTTCCGGGCGCAGGAGACTGGCCGATCACCTGGCCTGCGGCGCCCGGACCATCCGCCGGAGTCACCGCGCCCAGCACGAAGCCACCCTCGGTCAGGGCGGCCTGGATCTCCTCGGGGGTGAGCAACCCGGAGAGATCGGGCACCTTCGGGGTCGTGGTGAGTGACGTCACCTGATCCGTCTCGAGGGAGAACCGCAACACGGGCTTGGACCCGAGGGCGGTCTCCATCGACTGCTTCCAGATCGGTCCCGGCAGGCTGCCACCGAACACCTGACGGTAGTAGGTGCCGTTGATCGTGATGTCCTTCATCGGGTACGCGAAACCCCCTCGCGGATCACCCACCCAGACAGCAGCCGCGAGTTGCGGTGTGTAACCGGCGAACCAGACCGCGGCGGATTCGTTCGTGGTACCGGTCTTGCCCGCGGCAGGTCGATCACCCAACGACATGCGGGCACCTGTCCGACCACCGAGCGGCCCGTCGACCACACCGACGAGAAGCTCGGTCACTGAATCGGCAACGGGGCGCGGAACCACCTGACGGCACCCGGCGGAGGGAACAGGAAGGGACGTCCCAGCGCGGTCGATGAGATCGATGATCGCGATCGGTGCGCAGTACTGCCCGTGCGCGGCGAACGTGGCGTATCCATTCGCCATCTCCAGAGGTGTGACCTCTACCGACCCAAGCGTGAGTGAGGGGACTCGGCTTAGCGGTTCCCCATTCCCTCGATACACGCCCACTGACTCCGCCATGTCCGCGACTGAGCAGATCCCGGCCCTCTCCTCGATCGCCATGAAGTAGGTGTTGGTGGAGTAGGCGGTGGCCTGCGCCATGTTGAGCGTTCCCGACGTCGTGCTGTTGTTCACGGTGACCGGCGGGAAGATCGCACCGGTCTCGCAATTCACGAAATTCGTGAAGGTGTTCGGACTCGGCGAGGGGATGGCCTCGTAGGGGGAGATGCCCGCATTCAAGGCTGCAGCCAGAGTGAAGATCTTGAATGTCGAGCCAGCCTGCATGCCGATGGTGCCACCCATGGCCTGGCCGACGTTGTAGTTGTAGGCGGTCTTTCCGACCCCCGTGGTTCCCCATTCGCGGTTCTGCGTCATCGCGATGATCCGACCGGTGCCCGGTTCGATCATGGTGATTGCTGCGGCTTTCCGACTGGGGTCATCGATGGGGATGAAGGAGTTCACGGCTTCTGTGGCACCCCGCTGCGCGACGGGGTCGAGGGTGGTGCGAATCGTGTATCCACCGCGACGCAGGAATGCCTCTCGTTCCTCGGCGGTTGCACCGAAGACCGGATCTGTCCTGATCGTCTGGAGGACGTAATCGCAGAAGAAGGGGGCGTAGGAAGACGTGCAGCCGTTCGAGACGGCACGCGGGTTCAGGGTCTCCTGGATCGGGATCTCCTTGAGTCGAGCCGCCTCATCCGGAGCGAGGTACCCCTGAATGGCCATGCGGTTCAGGACGACGTTGCGTCGCTCCTGGCTGCGTTCCGGATTGCGCAAGGGGTCGTATGTAGTGGGTTGTTTCACGATCCCCGCGAGGGTTGCCGCTTCCACCGGTGTGAGCTCCGCCGCCGCCTTATCGAAATACCGACGAGCGGCAGCTTCAACGCCGTAGGCACCCGATCCGAAGTAGGCGATGTTGAGGTAGCGGGCGAGGATGTCCTGCTTCGTGTAGCGCTTCTCGAGGGCGATGGCGAAGCGCACCTCACGGATCTTGCGCGCGGTGTTGTCCCCGCGCGCGGCCTCGAGTTCATCGGAGTTCGTGGCTTGGTTGACGAGCACGTTCTTGACGTATTGCATCGTCAGGGTCGATGCGCCTTCCTGAATGCCGCCTGCGGATGTGTTCCGGGCAAGTGCGCGAGCGATACCTCGGACATCGACGCCGTTGTGATCGAGGAACCGTGAATCCTCGATGGCGATGATCGCCTGCCGCATCGCCGGCGAAATGCTCTCGAACGGGACCTCGATGCGGTTCTGGTAGAAGAGTTGGGCGATGAGCGAACCATCGGAGGCCAGGATCACCGTGCGCTCCGGCAGGGGTGGCTCGGCCAGGGTTGCCGGCAGGGTCTCGAACTGGCGTACGGCGTCGCGGGTGAGGACACCGGCGCCCCCCGCGATCGGGAGCAGCATCAGGCCGAGGATGACCCCGGCCACAACCGAGCCCAGGGCCAGGACCAGGACCCGGCCCAGCAGGGTCGCTGGGGTCGCTCGCACTCTCATCAGACTCCAGCGTAGGCAGCAGGGTTCCTGGGCGCGGGGAGGCCGAGGGGGCCGCGGGTGGCACTGACGGCAGGGACCGGGCGGGCCCGCGTGTCCGCTGTCCCGGGGGTTCCTGGGAAACGCGGGAAACACGGGACGGGTGAGACGAAAGTGTTATCAACCGGACTATTGACCCCCCTATCGTCGGGCGGCCATAGTTCATCCACCTCCGGGGTGCAGCCGGGGTGGGGAGGGACACCGTGCTCGATAGCGACTGGGCGGCCCACGCGGCGTGCCGCACCTGTGATCCCGATGCCCTGTTCGTGCAAGGTGCCGCGCAGAACCGCGCCAAGGCGATCTGCGTCGGCTGTTCCGTCCGCACCGAGTGCCTCGCGGATGCCCTCGATAATCGCGTCGAGTTCGGGGTGTGGGGCGGCATGACCGAGCGCGAGCGTCGCGCTCTCCTGCGCCGTCGACCGAACGTCACGTCATGGCGCAATCTCCTGCAGACCGCGCAAAGCGAATACGACGGTCAGATCATCCTGACCTCACGCGAGCGGGCGAGCTAGAACAACTCACCGATCCGCCGGAGACCGGCGAGGTCGTGCACATCTTCGGGAAGTGCCGGAACGCGTGCGATCGCGACCAGCGGGTGCGCCGCGGTGAAACGACCGATCACATGCTCCTGGCGAGCGGCCGTCTGAATGCGCGCGGCGTGCTCGCGCAGCAATGCCGCCGTGATGCGGCCCTCCTCCGAGGATGCTGCGCCACTCGCCTCGAGCTCCCGGGCTGCAGCCGTCGCCTGATCCGCCCCTAGAAGGGGTGAGACCTCTTGCACACGATTGACCACGAGCCCGGCTAAGGGCATGTCATCGGTGCGGAGACGCTCGACGAAATACGCGGCCTCCCGCAGGGCGTCCGGTTCCGGAGTCGCCACCACCACGAAGGCGGTTCCCCGCTCCTTCAGCAGTGCATATGTGGCATCGGCACGTTCACGGAAGCCCCCGAACGTGGTGTCGATGGCCGCGACGAAGGTGCCGACATCCGCGAGTACTTGCGCGCCGAGCACTTTGCTCAAGACGTTCGTAAAAATGCCAAAACCCATCGCTGCCAACCGGCCCAGACTGCGACCGGCTCCACGCGCCGGTGCGGTCAGGATGCGGATGAAGCGCCCATCGAGGAAGGTTCCGAGACGCTTCGGTGCATCGAGGAAGTCGAGTGCATTACGCGACGGCGGGGTGTCGACGATGATCAGATCCCAGGTGCCATCCGCATCCGATTGACTCCGAAGTTGACCTAGTTTCTCCATCGCCATGTATTCCTGCGTTCCGGCGAAGGACGAGGACAGTGCTTGATAGAACGGATTCGCCAGGATCTGTGCTGCTCGTTCAGGATCGGCATGACCCTCGACAACCTCGTCGAAAGTCCTCTTCATATCCAGCATCATCGCGTCGAGGGTTCCGTGGATGACCCCGGAGACGGGGCGCGGTGAGTTATCCAGACGTGACAGGCCCATCGCCTGGGCGAGGCGCTTCGCAGGATCGATGGTGAGAACGCAGACCCGACGTCCACGTTCGGCGGCACGCACCCCGAGGGCTGCTGCCGTCGTGGTCTTCCCGACGCCACCGGAGCCGGTGCACACGATCGTGTGGATAAGGGGATCATCGATAAGTGCATCGAGGTCGAAGTCGCTCACGACACACCTCGGAGGTGGGCCGCGAGGGTGAAGAGTCCACCGAGATCCACTCCACCACGGAGGAGCGGCAACTCGAGAACGGGGAGCCCCGTTGTCGCCAGACGATCCCGCTCGGTGTCTTCGAGGGTGAGCCGCTGGGCCAGATCTCGCGCCTCATCGACGAGAAGGGCGGCCACCGCGTCGGTGTCCCGGATGATCCCGGCGCTGCGCAGTTGGTCGGCGATCGCCAATCCCGATGAGGCGCGCATCAGGTCGTCCTCGTCCAGGGAACTGCGACGCACCATGTTGACGAGGATCGCGCCGAGGGGCAGATGCGCTTCGCGAAGTTCCTGGATGCCATCCAAGGTCTCCTGGACGGGCATCTCCTCCAACAGTGTGACCAGATGCACGGCGGTGCGCGGTGAGGCGATCACGCTCATCACGAGTTCAGCGTGATTGTGGATCGGGCCCATGCGTGCAAGTCCGGAGACCTCGGTGTTCACGTTCAGGAATGCAGTGATCCGGCCCGTGGGTGGGGCGTCGAGCACCACTGCGTCGTAGCCGTGCCCCTTGTCCTTTCGGCGCACGACCTCGATGGCCTTTCCGGTGAGGAGAACGTCGCGTAGACCGGGTGCGATGGTGGTGGCAAAGTCGATTGCGCCCATCTTGCGTAGCGCACTTCCTGCGCGACGAAGGTTGTAGAAGATCTCGAGGTAGTCCAGCAGCGCATCCTCAGGGTCGACCGCGAGTGCCCAGACTTCGCCGCCCTCGGGGGCCACAGCCACGCGGGTCTCGGCGTGGGGGAGGGGAGGGACGTCGAAGAGCTGCGCGATTCCCTGTCTGCCTTCGACCTCCATCAGCAGGGTGCGCCTGCCCTCAGCCGCGAGGGCGAGAGCCAATGCTGCAGCGACCGTCGTCTTACCTGTTCCGCCCTTGCCACTCACGACATGCAGGTCGGCCGGGGGCACAGTCACCTGAGCACAGTAGACGGCCACGGACGTCGGTTCTCGATCGCTACTGTGGTGGCATGACTCGCTGGGAATACGCAACCGTGCCACTGCTCATCCACGCCACCAAGCAGATCCTCGACACCTGGGGTCAGGATGGCTGGGAACTCGTCCAGGTGGTCCCCGGGCCCAACCCGGAGAACATGGTCGCCTACCTCAAGCGGCCGGTGGGCTGATGTCCTCCGTCGAAGAGCGCCTCGCCCACGAGGGGTTCACCATCCCGACGGTTGCGACCCCGCTGGCTTCGTACACGCCCGCGCTCCGCACCGGGAACTACGTCTACGTCTCCGGTCAACTGCCGTTCGTGAACGGGGAGCTTCCGCGTCACGGCAAGGTGGGCACCGATCTGACGGCGGAGGAGGCGGCCGACCTCGCCCAGATCTCGGCACTCAATGCCATCGCGGCGGTTCGTAGTGTCATCGACGATCTCGACAAGGTCGTGCGCGTCGTGAAGGTTGTGGGTTTCGTCGCCAGCGCCGATCACTTCACCGCTCAGCCGCTCGTCATCAACGGGGCAAGCAACCTGCTCGTCCTCGCCTTCGGCGAAGGTGGGGTGCACGCTCGCTCCGCTGTGGGTGTGGTGTCGCTGCCCCTCGACGCACCCGTCGAGGTCGAGATGATCGTCGAAGTAGTCGACTGATTCGTGGATCTGCGTAGCCGGTTGACCTCGATCGCGCGGGGCGACGGCGCGTGGACACCCCCGGAACCGCTGCCGGCGGCAACGATCGTGCTGTCCCGCGGTGACGAGGTGCTGATGATGCGCCGCGTCGAGACGATGGCGTTTGCGCCTCGGATGTACGTCTTCCCTGGTGGTCGACTCGAGCAGATCGATCGCGCTGCCGAGGATCCCTACCGGGCCTGTGCCCTCCGCGAGGCTCGGGAAGAAGTGGGTATCGAGGTACGTGGCGACGCCCGACTCATTGATCACTGGATCACCCCGGAATTCGAGTCATGCCGCTTCGACGTGCGCTTCTTCCACGCGGAGGTGTCCGAGCCGGGGGAACTCGTGACCACGGAAGCGGACGAGGTGGTGTGGCTGACGCCGGCGCATGCACGCGCTGAGCACGATCGGGGGCGACTTCCCATGTTGCGCCCGACAGTCGAAGTCCTCGCTCTAATGGAACGACTCACCTCCGGCGAACCCGTGCCGTCGATTACGCCGAAACTCCCGCGCCCGCGTGATGTCGAGGGGGTGCTGATCTGGGACATCGTGCACGCGGATACCGGTGCCGTGCTCGCCCGCGACATAGTCGGCCCCGGCTATGCGGAGGTCGAGGGGGTGGCGGTCCGATGAGCGGCAGGGTCCTCCCGGGCCCCGATGCACAGTGGACGGGCGGCAGCGCGCGCGCGTACGCCCACTGCGTGCTCGCCCCCAATCCATCGCCATGGACCCTCGAAGGGACCAACACCTGGATCGTCGGGGAAGCTGGCGTGTGCGTCGTGGTGGATCCGGGCCCGGAGAACTCGGATCACCATGCGTCAATGCTCGCCGCATGCGAGCAACGTGCCGAGACTCCGCGCATGATCCTGCTAACCCACGGTCACATCGATCACTCGGAGAGCGCCCGCACTCTGGCAGAACGTCTCGGCGTACCGGTGCGAGCGTGGGATCCGCGCTTCTCCTTCGATCCCGCCCACGCGCGGAATCCGGAGGTACTAAGTCACGGTGAGGTCTTCGACATCGGGGGCCGTGGCGTCTCCGTGCTCGCAACGCCAGGACACAGTTCCGACAGCGTGTGCCTGGTCGTGGGTGACTGTGTTCTCACCGGCGACACCGTTCTCGGCCGGGGAACCACAGTCGTCGCCTATCCGGACGGCGACCTCGGTGCGTACCTCGCGAGCCTCGAGGCACTACGGACCTTCTGCGCCGACAACGGTGTTGCCTCACTCCTCCCCGGCCACGGACCCGTGCTCGATGACCCGGTCGGAGTCGTGACCGCGTATCAGGATCATCGGGCCATGCGTCTTGCGCAGGTGCACGCCGTGTGGTCCGACGGCGCCGATGTCGAGGAGATCGTCGACATCGTCTACGCGGATGTTCCCGATGCCGTGCGCGCCGCGGCGGTCTTGACGGTGCGCGCGCAGGTGGCGTACTTAGCGCGCTCTGCGCCGTAGACGCTCGACATCGAGAATCACGACCTGGCGCGACTCGAGTCGGACCCACCCGCGCTGGGTGAAGTCCGCGAGGGCTTTGTTCACCGTCTCGCGCGAGGCACCGACGAGTTGCGCGATCTCCTCCTGAGTCATGTCATGGGTGACCAGCAGACCCTCGGGAGTGACGGTGCCGAATTTCTCTCCGAGATCCATGAGTGCTTTCGCAACACGGCCGGGGACGTCGGAGAAAACGAGATCGGCCATCGCCTCGTTGGTGCGTCGGATACGCCGGGCCAACGCCTGCAGCAGAGCGGCTGCGACCTCAGGGCGTCCGGCGAGCCATGGCATCAACTGTTCGTTGCTCAACTCGAGGACGGAGGCGTCGGTCAATGCGGTGGCGGTTGCGGCGCGCTTACCCGGATCGAACAAACTCAACTCACCGAACATCTCACCGGGTCCGAGAACCGCCATCAGGGATTCGCGGCCGTCGGGGGAGGAGTGTCCGAGCTTCACCTTCCCATCGAGGATGACGTAGAGCCGGTCACCGGGTTCACCCTCTTCGAAGAGTGTTTGACCCTTGAGGACATGTTTCTCGACCAGGGTCTCGCGCAGTGCGCGCGCACCCTCGTCGTCGAGTGCAGCGAAGAGCGGGCTTGCGCTCAACACTCCATCCATGTTTCCTCCCTCAGCCCGATTGTTGCCTATGACGACGTGCGGGTCCATGGGGGGTCGGACGTACCCTGGGGGGATGCGCCCGTGGATTCCACTGCTATTCACCGTGGCGTTGACCGGATGTGCGCAGGCGAGCGACGCCGCCGGGGTGCGTGTCAGCGAGTCGCCTCCGGCAATGGCCGACGTGACCATGACGAGGGGCGACGTGGTCGCGGATCTGGCCGCCGAATTGAACCTCGAGCCATGTCCACTCGCGACAGAGCCCGGTGCGCCGACAGTGCCGGGACTCCCCGACGAGGAGTTCCCCTGTCTGGGCGGTGGGCCCGCCGTGAATCTCGCCGCGCTGCGGGGGACGCCGCTCGTGGTGAACGTCTGGGCGTCGTGGTGTCCGCCCTGCGTCGATGAGATGCCGATTCTCGCCGCGGGAGACGAGAAGTACGCCGACATCCAATTCCTCGGCGTGACCATCCAGGACGATCCGGTCAAGTCCCTCGAACTCCTCAAGGACGTCGGAGTGCGCTTCCCCTCGGTGGTCGATCCAGCCGGTTTGACGCGCGCTTCGCTCTTGATTACCGGACCGCCCGTCACCTTCTTCATCGACTCCGAGGGCACCATCACCGGGCGCTTCGATGGAGCGATCCCGGATGGCGAGACTCTCGACGCGCTCATTGCGGAGCATCTGCCCTCGTGACCTGGCGCAGCACCGGTGAGTTACTCGTACCCGCGGACTCCCTTCCCACCTGGGTCCAACCAGTTGCCCAGTTCGCATCATCGACGCACGTGTCGCAGCTCACCCGGTTCGTCCCGACGACGGGTGCGGGTCGTCACGCTGCGGTCTTGATCCTCCTCGGCGAGGGGCCCGAGGTGGTACTCGTGCAGCGGGCGGGGGGAGACGCGCTCCACTCCGGCCAACCTGCGTTTCCCGGTGGTGTCGTGGAACTTTCGGACACCGACTCCGTCGATGCCGCACTCCGGGAGACATACGAGGAGATCGGGGTGGCGCAGGATGAGGTCACCCCCTTCGCTCTGCTCCCGGATCTGCTGATCCCGGTCAGTGACTTCGTTGTCAGTCCGGTCCTCGCACTCTGGCGTGCACCGCACGAGGTGAGCGCCACGGATCTGAATGAGATCTCGTCGGTGCACCGGATCCCGATTCGAGACCTGGCGGCAGCGGGGAATAGGTGCTCCGTCCGCCATCCCTCGGGTTTCGTCAGCCCGGGATTCGAAGTCTCCTCGATGCTCGTCTGGGGTTTCACGGCCGGAATCCTGAACGGTCTGCTGCGCGAGGCAGGGTGGGAGGAACCCTGGGACTCCGAGCGCGTCATCACGCTGTCCGGCTGATCCCACGGTCATGATGGAGCGCTATGGCCATCATCGACTGGGTGCTCATCGGGGCCTTCGTGATCTTCGCGTGGACCGGGTGGCGCCAGGGCTTTATCGCCGGGGTGTTCTCCTTCATCGGCTTCCTGGGGGGTGGCGCCCTCGTCATCTGGCTCCTCCCCGCGCGAATCGAGGAATGGATCGAACCATCGACCCTTCGTCTCATCGCGCTCGTCGGTGCCGTGGTGCTCGGCGCGATCTTCGGGCAGGTGCTCCTGTCGATCCTGGGCCAGCGGATCCGGACTGTCGTCGTGTGGAAGCCGGCTCGCCTTGTCGACCACGTGCTCGGTGCCGGCCTGAATGTCATCGCGCTGGCCGTGATGCTCTGGGTGCTGGCCTCCGCGCTCGCCTACGCGCCGTTCGCGGTTGTCAGTGATCAGGTCAGCTCCTCGCGTGTGCTGACGACCCTGGATTCTGTCGTGCCCAGCCAGGCACGCGATGCCTTCTACGACGTGACGGGAACTTTGGCCGAGACCGCGGTTCCGCGGATCGTGGCAGGTGCGGGAGAGGTGCTGTCTCCCGAGGTCGACGCTCCCGATGCTGCCGTCGTTGATCCCGTGGTGGAGCAATCCCGATCGTCCATCGTGAAGATCGTGGGCGATGCCAGGAAGTGCGACCAGGTCGTCTCCGGATCGGGCTTCGTGCTGGAGCGGGGAGTGATCGCTACGAATGCGCATGTGGTGGCCGGCACTTCCGATCTGAGGGTCAGAGTCCGCTCCGGCATCTCCTCCGTTGCTGCCACGGTCGTCTACTTCGATCCCGACACCGATATCGCGCTGCTCAGTGCCCCGGACCTTGAGGCGCCCCCGATGGATCTGGTCCTTGCTCCGCTTGAGCGCGGGACATCCGTTGTGACCGCGGGGTTTCCCGGTGGCAGCCGGTTCACCGCGAAGCCGGCACGTGTGCGGGACGTGGCGGTCACCCGGGGGGAGTCGATCTATGGTGAGCCGGGTGTGCGGCGCGAGGTGTACGTGCTGCGGGGTGAGGTGATGCCGGGAATCTCGGGTGGGCCGGTGCTGACCGAGGACGGGCGCGTCGCCGGCATGGTCTTCGCCGCCGGTGTGGGCACGCCGAACGTCGCCTACGCCTTGACCAGTCAGGTCATCGCCGAGGCGAGTGCCCTCGCTGGCACCGAGCCCGTCGCCAACGGAAGTTGCGACGTCGTGGTGCGTTCGTCATCGCGCAATTAGCCACTCGACAACGACTTCGTGGAATTCATCGGGACGTTCCTCGTGCACGAAATGACCCGCAGCTAGATCACGCTGCGTGTACGACCCCGTCACATACTCCTCGCACTCGGCGAAGGTATCGGCTCGGACGACAGGATTCTTCGACCCCGTGACTACGAGCACGTCCGTGGTCAGTGGTGTCTCCATTCGCGCCATGTAGTTCACGCCGTCCGAGCGATAGACCGAGCGGACAGCCCATCGGTAGGACTCAATCGCCGTGTGAGCCGTGGGCCAACGCAGGAAAGCCGTTCGGTATCGCTCGAGGGCGTCGGGATCCAACCAGCCGTCATCGGCGGACCATGTGCGGAGGAAGTGCTCGATGCGTGCTGCGCCGGATGAGCGCAGTGTCCGTTCCGGCCAGAAGGGGAGCTGCAGGCCCCAGATGAAGCCCATCGCCCTTCGCTGGCCGCGATCGGTCAGCATCGCATGACGCATGCGCCGCGGATGCGGTGCGTTGACGGCGACGATGCCATCGGTCAGCTCGGGATGGGTCACGCCGAGGGTCCATGCCACGACACCCCCCCAACCGTGGCCGATCACCGTCGCCCGATCCTCACCGAGGCTGCGGATGATGGCGGCGGTGTCTCTCGCGAGCGTCACCGGGTCGTACCCATGCGGGGGGTGGTCGGAGGCTCCGTAGCCGCGCATGTCGATGGCGACAACCCGGAATCCCTGGTCCGCGAGCACTGGGATCAGGTGGCGCCAGGTCCACCAGAACTGCGGAAAGCCGTGCAGCAGGACGACCAAGGGGCCCTCGCCCTGCTCGACGATGTGGAAGAGGGAACCGTTCGCGGAGAGATCCCGGTGCCGCCACGGCCCTTCCGCGCGGAGCACTTGCTCGGGGCTGATGGGCACGCGCTACTGGTTGCTGACGCTTTGCGCGATGGCCTGCTGCGTCTTCTCAAGCTCCGCTACACCGAGTTTCGGGCCGCGAATCTTCTTGGCGTTGTTCGCGGCAACCAGTCCCGCGATCACCGCGATGAGGATCAAGCCACCCGCGACGATCAGGAAGGACAGCCATGGTGCGAGTCCCGCAGCGACGAGACCCAGGGCAGCAGCAACGAGCAGGAACAGACTCGCAGTACTGACAGCACCGATCGCGATCAGTCCGAAGATCGATACCTTCGCAACGTCCTGCCCGGTCTGCTGCAATTCCGCCTTGACCAAGGCCGCCTGCGCGCTGGCCAGACGCTTGGCCTGGGACACGGTGGTGCCGATGAGCGCACCGATGCTGGGCTGGCCGTCCATGGGGTCAGGCTAGCGGGGGTCCGGATCAGTCGGGTTCTGGTAGACGTCGGGGATGCCGTCGGCATCGATGTCGGCCTCTTCGACAGCCGCGAACCGGTCGTAGTGACGGCGCCGCGCGGTGAGCACAATCGCGGCGAGAGCGGTCGCGACCAATGATGCCCCGAGGATCGCGCCCTTCGCAGGCTCGAGCAGCATCGGGCTCCCCTCGTATGCGAGTTCGGCGATTAGGAGCGCCACGGTGAATCCGATACCCGCGAGCACGCCGATCGCGGCGACATCACGCCACGCGATGCCGGGTGCGAGGGATGCGCGGGTGAATCGCGCAGTGAGCCAGGCCCCTGCGAGCACGCCGATGGGTTTCCCGACAACCAGGCCGATCAGGATGCCCAGGGCCACCGGCTCGGCGAAGGCGCTCAGGATGCCTATGGCACGTAGATCCACCCCGGCCGCGAGGAATGCGAAGAGCGGTACGGCAATACCGGCGCTCCATGGGTGGATGCGATGGGACAAACGATCTGCCGGGGAGGCCAACTCGCCGGAGTCGGTTCGCACTCGAGTGAGGAGACCCAGGATCACCCCCGCGACCGTCGCGTGCACACCGCTGCGGAATGTGAAGTACCAGGCGAGGAGCGCCAGGGGTACGTAGAACCATGGTGATGTCCATCGGGCGCGCTGGGCGAGGGCGTAGATCGCGAAGGTGAGGATCGCTGCGCCGAACCAGTAGGCGTTGAACTTGTCCGAGTAGAACACGGCGATCACGGCGATCGCGCCGAGATCGTCGACCACGGCGAGGGTCAACAGGAATGCGCGTAGCGCCACGGGCAATCTCCGACCGAAGACCGCCAACACGGCGAGGGCGAACGCGATGTCGGTGGCCATCGGGATCCCCCAACCGGTGAGGTCGCCCCTGTTCATCGAGGCATTGACACCGACGAAGATCAACGCGGGCACAGCCATACCGCCGATAGCCGCCGCAGCCGGCACGATCGCTTGCGATGCCTTACTCAGCGATCCGACAACGAGTTCATGTTTGAGCTCGAGACCAACCACGAAGAAGAAGACGGCGAGCAGCGCATCCGCTGCCCACACTCCGAGAGACAGGTTCAACCCGAGTGAGCTAGGTCCGACCTGCAGGTCGACGAGGGATGTATACGTGTCGCCCCACGGGGAATTCGCCCAGACGAGAGCGATAAGCGCTGCGGTGATGAGCAGCAGTCCACCGATCGTCTCATCGCGGAGATAGGACAGCACCCACCCGCGCTCACGCAGTGAGGGGCGGGTAAGGAACTCGCGCCGCTCCATGTCGCGACCCTATCCAGGTGAGTCGGTTTCGCCCGGGTTCAGTCCTCGGGCTGAGCCGTGCTCATCCCACCCGCGATCAGATTCATCACGGTGGGGTCGGCCAGGGTGGTGACGTCACCGAGATTGCGGTTCTCGGCGACATCGCGCAGCAGCCTCCGCATGATCTTGCCCGAGCGCGTCTTCGGGAGCTCCTGGACGATGAGGATCTGACGGGGCTTCGCGATCGGGCCAATCTCCTTGGCCACGTGCGCGCGGAACTCCTTCGCGAGTCCCTCTCCATCGTCGACGCCACCGCGCAGGATGACGAATGCGACGATTCCCTGGCCGGTCATCTCATCGCTGGCTCCCACGACGGCAGCCTCGGCCACTTTCGGATGGGATACGAGCGCCGACTCCACTTCCGTGGTGGAGATGCGATGTCCGGAGACGTTCATCACGTCGTCTACCCGACCCAGCACCCAGATCGCGCCATCCTCATCCAGTTTGGCGCCGTCGCCTGCGAAGTAGTACTGCGGCCACCGCGACCAATAGGTATCGATGTAGCGCTGGTCATCCCCCCAGATCCCGCGCAGCATCGACGGCCACGGTTCAGTGAGTACGAGGTAACCGCCATTCCCGTTGCCCAGCGGAGTTCCTGCGTCGTTGACCACGGCCGCACCGATCCCGGGCAGTGGACGCATGGCCGAGCCTGGCTTGCACGCGGTGACTCCGGGCAGCGGCGAGATCATGATGGCGCCGGTCTCGGTTTGCCACCAGGTGTCGACGATGGGGCAGTGGCCCCCTCCAATGGTGTCGCGGTACCAGATCCAGGCCTCGGGGTTGATCGGTTCGCCCACCGAACCGAGGAGGCGAAGTGAGGTCAGGTCGTGCTTGCCCGGGAGTTCGTCACCCCACTTCATGAACGTGCGAATCGCGGTGGGTGCCGTGTAGAAGATCGTAACGCGATGCCGCTCGATGATGTCCCAGAAGCGATCCTTCGCCGGGGTGTCCGGTGTGCCCTCATAGACGACCTGCGTGACGCGATTGGCGAGTGGTCCATAGACGATGTAGCTGTGCCCGGTGACCCAGCCGATATCGGCGGTGCACCAGTAGATGTCGCTATCGGGCTTGAGGTCGAAGACGCTGCGGTGTGTGAACGAGGCCTGGGTCAGGTAGCCGCCGGAGGTGTGCAGGATGCCCTTCGGCTTCCCGGTGGTCCCAGATGTGTAGAGGATGAACAACGGATGCTCGGAGTCGAAGGCCTCCGGGGTATGGCTGCTCGACTGACGATCGACGATGTCGTGCCACCACACGTCTCGGTCGTGCCATGGCACCTCATTGCCCGTGCGGCGGACCACGAGGACGCGTTGCACCGACGGGGAGGCATCGACCGCTTCATCGACAGCGGGCTTGAGTGGCATGACCGAGCCACGCCGGTTCTGGCCGTCGGCTGTTATGACGAGCGTGGCCTGTGCATCCTCAATGCGGCTACGCAGGGCCTCGGCGCTGAATCCAGCGAACACCACGGAGTGGGGTGCGCCGATACGGGCGCATGCGAGCATCGCGACGATCGCCTCCGGGATCATTGGCATGTAGATCGCCACGCGATCGCCGCCCTTAACGCCGAGTTCGATCAGCGCATTCGCCGCCTTGCAGACGTCGTTCATGAGCTCGTTGTAGGTGACGTCGCGTCGGTCACCGGGCTCACCCTCGAACCGGAGAGCGACCTGCGATCCGTGCCCTGACTCCACATGACGGTCCACGCAGTTATAGGCGACGTTGAGTTTCCCGCCAACAAACCACTTCGCAAACGGTGCGTTCGACCAATCGAGCACCTCGGTGAAGGGTGCGTCCCAGTGGAGATGGTGCGCCTGCTCCGCCCAGAAGCCGAGACGATCGGCCGAGGCCTCGTCGTACATCGATCCCTTGGCATTCGCACGAGCCGCGAACTCGGGCGGTGGTGGGAACAGCCGATCCTCACGCAGTAGGTTGCTCAATGCCTCGTCCGACATAACCTCTCCCTTCGACCCCTGCACATTCTGGCTCACTCGAGCAGGCCATGTGGGGTGAGTGGTCATTCGCGGTTAGCGTGAGGTCGTGTCCCACTGGATCGTGCGCCCTGGCGTTCGCGACGCCCTCGACGCCGCCCGAGCAGACGTGGATGCAGTCCTCTGGGACCGGCGCGTGCGCGCCAACGCGGCGGAGGTCGCGGCATCGTCGCGATCCCGGGGGGCGCGGGACTCGGCGGTCATCGAGGGTGCGGACCTGGCCTTCGACGACGACTCACCCATGGGTCGGGTGGTCGCCGCCGCGCATGCGGTGACGGATGCCGTACCGGGACAGCTCACCACCTGGTCCCGTGCTCCGTTGCAGGTGATGGCCCACCTCCACGCCATCCTCGTCGCGAGCCTGGGAACGGGGGAGCCGGGCAGGCCACGGTCGGACGATGCCGCCGAGGACCCGCTCGGGATCGGTGGGGTGCCACCCGCGTCGATCGTGGGTCCGCGGCTGCAGGAGCTGGCGCGGTTGATCGCCCGCGGTGAAGGACTTCCCGCATTGTCAGTGGCGGCGATCACCCACGGTGAGGTCATGCACATGAGGCCGTTCGCATCGGGGACGGGGCTGCTCGCGCGCGCATGCATTCGCATCGTGCTCGCAGAGCGAGGCGTGGACCCTTCGCTATTTACTATTCCCGAACTCGGCATTCAGGAGCAGGGTCGACCCGCCTATGTCTCCGCTATCCGTGACTACGCATCCGGTGACCCCGACAGGGGGGTGGCGTACGCGCGGTGGTTTGCCACATCTATCGCATTGGGTGCAAGAGCGGCACTGGATTCGAGCCGGATCTAACGACGCTGTAACGCATACTGCAACGTTGATCAACGGTAGAAGTTTCACGAGTCCTGATACCGTCACGCGAACGTCTTCCGCCGAGACACGACTGCGATGACCGATGCGTGAATCAACCGAACGCCGCGAGATCCGCGGATACCACGCTGTGCGCGCGGCAGCCAAGGACACGGAGACGTACTCCAGTGATTTGATCGGTGACCGGGACACCCGCACCTATAAACAGGTGCCCCTCGAATACGACCCGCCCCGGCACACCGAATTTCGGGAAGCAGTCAGCCCGATGTTCATGAGCCAGAACATCGAGCCGAAGACGCCGGACTTCGAGCGCATCGCTAGGGAACTCATCGAGAACATCACCGCGCGAGGCGGAGGCGACATCGCCCGCGACCTGGCACTTCCCTATGTCATGGCGTGCTTGACGGTGATCTACAACCGGCCGCAGGATCTGGAGGAATGGATTTCCTGGGGCCCGGATGTCTGGACGGCCGAGGCCTACCAATCCGGGGTGCTCGGTACCGATGGCGGTTCCGATGCGCATGCACTGCGGAGCGGAGCGCTACTCGAAAGCTACCTGGACCGGGTCTTCACCGCGGCAACCCCGACTCCTGGTGCCGATCCGGCAAGCACAGACGTGTGGGATTGGATCGCGGGACTTGAGATCGATCGTCGGCGCCTGACGCGTGACGAGATGTTCGGTATCGCCAATGTCCTCCTCGCGGGAGGGCGGGACACGGTGATCACACTCATTACCGGACTCACCTGGCACCTCGTCGCGAATCCCTCCGATCGGCGCTACCTACTGGAGAATCCCAGTGCGTTCCACGCGGCGATTTCCGAGATGGTGCGCTTCCTCTCACCACTCCCCGCGATCGAGCGTGTCCTGCCCGAGGATCGTGGTACGCCGATGCCGGAGCGGAATCCTGGAAACTACGTGCTCCTCAATTACTTGTCCGCGAATCACGACCGGACGATCTGGACAGATCCCGATGTGATCGATATCCACCGTGAGCGCCGACCGCACTTGGCCTTCGGCTTCGGGCGACACTCCTGCATGGGAATGAACATCACGGAATTCGAGGCGCGGGCCTTTCTTACCGTTCTGCTGCGGGATTGGCCGGACTGGGAATTCGAGGGTGAGCCGCACATCGACTGGGTAATCGAGGGTGCGGGGGAGGACGCGTTCCGAGTCGTGGAGAGATTCGCGAGCGTGCGAGTGCGAACGCGTTCAGGCGCGCAGGCTGCGGCGCCGCGCGTACCAGGTCAGGCCTAACGCCACCGCGCCGATCGCCACCCCTGCGCCCGCCGCAACGGCCTGGGTGCGCTGTGCACGCTGCTTTAGGGCAACTGGTTTAGCGAAGTCATGAATCCGCCACCCCTGATCGAGCGCGACGGCACGCAATTCGCTATCGGGATTCACCGCTGTCGGATTCCCCACGAGTTGCAGCATCGGGAGGTCAGTCATGGAGTCGGTGTAGGCGAAGCAGGCATCCAGGTCGTATCCGCGCTCCTCGGCCAGCGTCCTGATGGCGTCGGCCTTCCCCTCGCCATATGCGTAGAACACGATCTCCCCCGTGTAGCGGCCGTCTTCGATTCCCACCTGGGTACCGATCGCCAGGTCCGCCCCGAGCCGGGCGCCGATCGGTTCGACCACATCGGTTCCCGAGGACGAGACGATAATGACGTCGTGTCCCGCGGCCTTGTGGGATTCGATCAACTCGAGGGCTTCGAAGTAGACGACCGGATCGATGATTTGGTCAAGAGTCTCGTTGACGATGCGCTGCACGGTTGCGACATCCCATCCGCGGATGAGGGACGACATGTAGTCCCTCATCGTCTCCATCTGATCGTGGCTGACACCTGAAGCACGGAACATGAACTGTGCGTACGCGCTGCGGATCACGTCGCTGGCACCGATGAGGCCTTCCTTATGGAAAGGCCGGGCGAAGGCGAAGGAACTGGAAGTGGCCAGGATCGTCTTGTCAAGATCGAAAAACGCTGCAGTGGACACAGGAGAACGGTACGTCAACGCGTATCCACAATGCGCGATGACGCCCTTCCCTTCCTGGTGATTTCGCCGAAGGCTTGATGCATGGCAACCCTGACCCGGCCCCTCCTGATCACGGAGGACTCGGACGTGATCGACACGGTCGTGCGCATTGCAGCCGCGCGCGCAGGCGAAGTCCTGGTCTGTGCCGAACAGACGGCAGTGCGAGGCGCGTGGATGCAGGCCCCGCTCGTCCTCGTGGGCGCCGATTGTGCAGCCGAGGTGATCAGTCGTGGTTTGCCCACTCGTGGACGGCTCGTGATGGTCACGCGCACGGATGACCGGTTGGTCTGGGAGCAGGCCGTTCGCCTGCGAGCCGAGCACGTAGTGCGTCTGCCCGAGGGGGAGCGGTGGCTGGCCGATGCCCTCGCGGACTGCGCCGAGGGTCCACCCCGCGATGGATCGGTACTCGCCGTGATCGGGGGCTCGGGCGGCGTGGGTGCCTCCACGTTCGCGGCGAACCTTGCGCTTACCGCAGCTCAGGATGGACGCAGGTCACTCCTGATCGACGCCGATCCACTCGGAGGTGGCTTGGACCTGCTCCTCGGTGTCGAGGAGGGCCCGGGTGCACGGTGGTCCGCGATCGACCCTGGCCCCGGGCGCCTGTCAGCCGCCCAGTTGGACGCGGCTTTGCCCCACGTTGGAGCCGTCGCGCTCCTGTCCTCGGACTCTGCACGCCCCAGCGACGCACCCGTCGTTGCGTCGGTGGTCGACGCGGGACGACGTGGTTTCGACACTGTGGTCATCGACTGCCCACCACCGGGGGATGCCCACATCGCCACCTGGGTGTCGGTCGCCGACCGCGTGATCGTGGTGGTGAGTGCGCACGTGCGAGGTGCAGCTGCCGCGGCGCGGGTACTTCAGCGCCTCGCTGGACTGGGCGTCCACCCCGAGCTGGTGCTGGCGGAGCGCGCGAAGGGGGTCCCTGCCGAGGAAGTGGCAGCCGCGCTGGGGATCACCCCACGCGCGACCATTCCTTTCATCCCCTCCATGGCCGGCCGCGCCGATGAAGGTGATGTGCCGGTGATCACTTCGGCCTACGCGCGCGAGTGTCGGTCGGTCCTCTCATGACGCTCCTCGATCGCGTGCGCACACGTTTGATCGCGGAACAGCAGCAGGCTGGCATCGTCGAGGTCGCTGCGGCCCTGCGAGCCGAGGGTTTGGTGCTGGCGGACCACGCTCTGGGTGTGCTCGTCGAGGACGTCCGGCGGGAGTTGGCCGGGGCCGGCCCGCTCGAGGACCTGATCGCCGATGCACGCGTCACCGATGTACTGGTGAATTCCCCGACCGAGGTCTACGTCGACCGAGGCGCGGGTTTGGAGCGGGTGCACGTGGACTTCGGGAGCGAGGAACGGGTCCGCGCACTCGCCCAACGCCTGGCCTCCCGTGCGGGACGGCGCCTCGATGATGCGTCACCCCATGTCGATGCCCGGCTCCCCGACGGTGGCCGGTTGCACTGTGTGCTGGCACCGATTGCGACGGATGGCACGTGCATTTCCCTCCGCCTGCCACGCGCCCACGCATTAACGCTGGAGTCCCTGGTCACCTCCGGTTCGATCGATGTCACCGGTGCGGATCTCCTGCGCTCACTCGTGCACGGACGGCGCGCCTGCATCGTGACGGGTGGGACCGGATCGGGGAAGACGACGGTCTTGAACACCCTGCTGGGTGAGGTGGCCACCGACGAGCGGATCGTCATCGCCGAGGATTCCGTCGAGTTGGCTCCGCGACACCCACACGTGGTGCGTTTGCAGTCGCGGATGCCGAATGTGGAGGGGGCGGGCGCGATCACCTTGCGTGATCTCGTGCGCCAGACCCTGCGCATGCGCCCGGATCGCATCATCCTCGGCGAGGTGCGGGGTAACGAGATCATCGACCTGCTCACCGCGATGAACACCGGTCACGAGGGCAGTTGGGCCACCATCCACGCGAATGCGGCCGTGGATCTCCCGGCACGGGTTGAGGCGCTCGGACTTCTCGCGGGAGTCCCACGGGAGGCGATGCATGCTCTCCTCGCATCGGCGGTCGATGCCGTTGTGCACGTGCAACGCCTGAAGGACGGACGGCGCATCGTGAGTGGTGTGCACGTGCTCGCCCACCACGACGATGGACATGTTCGGGCTCTGCCGGCCTTCACCTACGACGGTCGGGAGTCTTCGCGCGAGGATGCGTGGGAGCGATTGTGCGCCTGATCATCGCGTCGGCTGGATTCGTGTTCCTCGCCGTGTCACTTTGGATGCACCCGTCATCCGTGCAGCGCATGCGTCGTCATGATCGTCGAGCCGATGCCCGGATCTGGCTTCGTCGCTTCCTGCGCACGGCGGAGACATCGGATGCCCGCGTGGCAGCGGTCACCGGATTGGCGGCGGAACTCCGTGCCGGGCGCACCCCTGATCGCGCCCTCGAGGTGGTGGCCCACGACGTCTGGCCCCGCACGTGCGCGGTGGCGTCGTGGGGCGGGGATGTCACCGGTGCCTTACGTGCAGAGAACGACCGCGTTGCGGCCCATCTGGCCGCGTGTTGGCAGGTGGGTACCACGACGGGTGCACGTCTCGCCGACATCATCGAGAACCTCGCGCGCGCCGAGCGCGACGCTGCAGAGGCTCGAGTCGAACTGCGCGCGTCACTGGCCGGACCGAAGGCCACGGCCCGGATGCTGGCATTCCTCCCGCTCCTCGGCGTCGGACTCGGCTACCTTCTCGGCGCGGATCCGATCACCTGGTTCCTCCGTGATCCACTCGGGCCGCCGATGCTGATCGCCGGTGCACTCTTCACCGGAGCGGGCGTGCTGTGGACCCGTCGGATCACCGGGCAGGTCGAGTCCGCCCTGTGATCGCCCTGGCGATGGCGTGTGCGGCGGTCGCGGCCTGGCTGTTGTTCCCGAGGGATCCGGTGTCCCGGCTCCGTCGGACCCTCGGTGCGCCACCGCGCACCCGCCCGCGACTCGACCACCTCTCGCCGCGGCAGATCATCGCGCTCGCCGTGACGGTGGGTGTCCTGCTCACGATCGTGTTCGGCGGCGCGTTGGGTGTCCTCACCGGCACCGCGGTCGCGGTGGTGATCGTCGTGGTGACGCGGCGTCACGGTCAACGGGACGCACGGGTCACCGACCTGGCCTTGACGCGTCAAGCCCCGGTCGTCGCCGAGCTCCTCGGTGCCATCGTGGGGGCGGGGGCATCGACTGTCCATGCCGTGGACGCCGTGGCGTCGGCGGTGTCCTCGCCGGCGAGTGATCACCTCCGTGCGGTGCGCGCCGCATTGCAGTTGGGTGCCTCGCCCCAGGAGGCGTGGTCGCGGGTGCCATCGCCACTGCAGCCGATCGCGCGCGCCATCCGTCGCTCGCAGGAATCCGGTGCACCACTTCGCTACGTGCTCGATGCCACTGTCGAGGACCTCCGACGGGAGCACCGGTCAGCGGTGCAGGCCGCTGCGCGCGCTGCGGGAGTGCGTGTCGTCGCACCGCTCGCGCTATGTTTCCTTCCGGCCTACCTTGTGATCGGAGTCGTCCCGATCGTGGCGTCACTCGCGAGTGGCATTTTCGCGTGACCGTCCACAGGGTGCGCATTCATCCCGCGCGAATGAACTCGCTCGGAATCAATACTCGATCCGAGGAATCCTCGGTGCATCACTTCGACCGGGAGTGATGACCGTGAGGAGAGACAATGTCCGTTCTGATTAATTCGACACGTCCGAGCACCACAGACGCCATCCTGCGCCGGTTGCGCGACGATTCCGGACTCACCACCGCGGAATACGCGGTCGGAACCGTTGCCGTGGCCGGGCTCGGAGGCCTGCTCATCAAGTTACTCACCAGCGATGCCGCTCGAGACCTGATCTGGGGCGTCGTCCGGTCAGCGTTCAGTTCGATCTTCGGCTGACCGTGACCCATCAACTCATCGGCTGCCGCACCCGCCCCCGGTGCGGCAGCCGATGGCTGTTCCGAGACGAGGGCTCCACGACGCTGGAGACCGCGATCGTCATCCCCCTGCTCACGGCGATCGCTGCAGTGTTCCTCGGGGTCCTGGGTTGGGCCTGGGGTGGTTTCACTGCAGGGAACGCAGTCCAGGAAGCAGCGCGGGCGGTCGCCCGCGGCGATGACCAATGGATGGTCCACCAGCATCTGCAGGCGACACTCCCTGATGCGCGCATCTACTGGAGCGTCACAGATACCGAGGTGCGCATTCGCGTCGAGACGGTGGCCCGGGTGCGTAACGCAGTCCTCGGTGATCGGTGGCAGACCGTGGTGCAGGAAGCCACCGCGCCGCGGGAGTGGTCCGGATGAGGATCCGCGATGAGGATGGAAGCGCCACGGTCTGGACGGTGGCCCTCATCACCGTCCTGCTCGTCACCGGCTGCCTGGCGATGACCGTCGCGCAGATCACCCTGGCGCGGCAGCGACTCTCCTCCGCCGCGGACTTTGCCGCACTCGCGGCAGCGCAGAGCCGCGGATGCGCCGACGCCGCCTACTTCGCTCATGCGAACGGCGTCGAACTCGGTTCCTGTCACTTCGATGGCGTGGACCACTGGGTCGAGGTGTGGCTCCCGGCACCGACTTTGGCGGTTCGCATGGCAGCGCTGCTGGGGCAGCGTGCACCGGAGATTAGGACCAGGTCTCGCGCTGGCCCCGCCTCGTCACTCTTGACGAATCAGCCGTGAAGCATGCCCTTTGTCACCACGACGACTTCGTTACTCCGGGCAGTTCCCCACGATGAGCCAGCTCGCGAACATTGATGCGCGAGAGTCCGAAAAAGCGTAAATGACCACGTGGGCGACCATCCTTGGCGTCGCGGTTACGGATTCGAGTAGGACTTGCGTCACGGGGCAGTCTCGCGATGGCTGCCAAAACTGAGCGACGTTCCGACTCAGTCGTCGCTCGCTTCAGATTCTGCTTGAGTTCCAGGCGGCGCTCGTTATGCCGGGCTGCCACAATCTTTCTGCGCTCGTTGGCGACAATCTTTGATTTCTTGGCCATCAGCGATCCTCGCGGAATTCTGCATGTTTGCGTGCGATGGGGTCAAACTTTCTTAGGACAAGGCGATCCGGGTCATTGCGTCGGTTCTTACGGGTGACATAGGTGTAGCCGGTCCCCAGTGTTGACCGCATCTTGATTATTGGCCGGAGATCCTTGCTCTTTGATGTCATCAGACGTGCCCTTCCCTAGCAATAATCTCGGCCACGACGGCGTCGATCCCACGTTGATCGATGGTTTTGATTCCGCGGGCGCTCACCGTCAGCGTGACCTTCCTCCCAAGACTTGGAACCCAGTAGGACTTGCGCTGGATGTTGACATCGAACCTGCGGTTGGTCCGGCGATGGGAATGAGAAATCGAGTGGCCGAAGCCGGGTTTTGCCCCCGTTACCTGACACACGCGCGCCACTGTCTGCTCCTCTGACCCTGGTTTCGCTACTTGCTAACGACAATCATTTCCAATAAGATACCGTATCGAGCTTTGAGGCGCAATGTGGGGTAGGCATGAAAAAGGGGATTCATCCGGACTATGGGCCGGTCGCGTTCCGCGATATCGCCACGGGAGCGGTCTTTGTGACGCGCTCAACGCTGGCGTCACGTCCTCGCGGGCGCACCATCTCGGTGGACGGTGAGGACATCCCGGTTTTCGACGTTGACATCACCAGCGATAGCCACCCCTTCTGGACGGGGCAATCCCGGGTTATCGATTCGGAGGGTCGCGTGCAGGCATTCGAGCGGCGATTCGGCAAGCGCTCATGAGGAAGCCTCTCGCCGTCGTTACTGGTGTCGACGCGTTCGCGATGGACGGCGTGTTGATGTCTTTGATGCTCGACCTGCCTAATGCGGTTGCCATCCGACATTCGATCGATCCGACTGCCCAGGTATTGACGCGCACCGTCAGCTCGGCAGGGGGTGTGCTTGAAACCGAGTCGATCGACCTTGAGCACGCATGTGTGGGGTGCGCTCTGCGCGAGGACATCATTCCGACCATCGTCCGCCTCGCCCGGCAGCAGGAATGGTCCTACGTGGTCGCCGGTTTACCACTTGCCGCGGAAGCGGATCACCTGGCTCGCGCGATTTCCCGTGATCCTCGAGTAGGTCGCCAGGTGCGCCTTGCATCCGTGCTTGCGGCCGTCACACCTGAGGAGACCCTCGAGACCCTCCTCTCGCCCACCCTTCTCGCGGATCTCAACCTGCACACTGGCCCCGGAGACGAACGTGGTGTCGGGGAGACCGCGTGCGCCCAGGTGGAGTACGCCGATGTCATCGTGACCACATCCGAGGATCAGCGGGCGCTGGACTTCCTCGGTGCTCTGGCTCGGCCGAGGGCAAACCTCATTCAGGGCTCCGAGAATCTCATCGCCGAATCCCTGATGGGATCCCGACACATCAGCAGCGAGGCACAAGCCTGGCGTGTGCCGATGACGGCCGAGGAACTTCCCGAACGTGCTCTCGGGCATGCCTGGCGACTCGACCTGCGTTCCCAGCGCGCATTCCACCCGGAGCGCCTCATGGAGCACATGGAGGATCTGGCAGGTGGAAAGTTTCGATCGCGCGGTGTTTTCTGGGTTCCCACTCGGCCGGGTCTTGCACACCTCTGGGAGGGAACCTCGGGACAGGTGAGTATCGGCCAGCACGCGCGCTGGGGATCCGTGACACCCATAACTCGACTCGTCCTGACCGGTGTTGAGGATGTTCCCATGGGGCTGTCGGAGGTCTTCAACTCCATGTTGTTGTCCACCGAGGAGGCATCAAGCGATGTCAGTACGTGGACCCTCGCCGAGGACGGCCTTGAACCATGGCTCGGCGACATCCATCGGGCCGCCTGAGGGAGACGCGCCATGCCAGTTCCGAAAAGAAAGATGTCGCGTAGTCGGACTCGGCATCGCCGGGCTCAGTGGTCTACGCAATCACCGACGCTCGTTCCGGTGACGATTCGGGGTCGCGAGTTTCTAATCCCCCGTCGACTCCTCAAGGCTGTGCGCCTTGGTCACATCGATCCTGAAACACTGACCTAGGAGGTTGGAATGCAACGCAGGCGCCGACAGGAAGCAGAGGTCAAGCGACGCGACAAGGCCCCGCTCATCCCGCCCCACGTCACCCACATTGACTACAAGGACGTGGAGTTGCTGAGGAACTTCATCTCGGATCGCGGAAAGATTCGCTCGCGGGCTGTCACCGGACTTAGTGTCCACCAGCAACGACTCGTTGCTAAGGCCGTCAAGAATGCACGAGAAATGGCACTGCTCCCGTATTCGGGTCGTTTTCCGTCGGGTCGATGAGGAGGGCGCGGAAATGAAGGTGCGGGCATCCCTGAAGTCTTTGGCGCGCCAACCCGGTGCGCAGATCGTCAAGCGCCGAGGGCGCATCTACGTCATCAATAGGAAGAACCCCCGCATGAAGGGGCGCCAGGGCTAAGGACGCTGCCCCTCAACCACGTGCGGCCAGAATCATGCTGAGAGTTCGTATCGCCCCAGCCTTGTCCAACGGTTCGTTGCCATTGCCGCACTTCGGTGACTGGATGCAGCCGGGACAGCCGTCGTCACATCCGCAGTCGAGGATCGCGTCCCGGCTCGCCGCAAGCCACCCGGAGGCGACCTCGAATCCGTGCGCGGCGAAGCCTGCGCCACCGGAGTGCCCGTCGTAGATGAAGATCGTCGCGGTCCCGGTGTCGGGGTGCGCGGCGGTGGAAACACCGCCGATATCCCAACGATCGCAGGTGGCGAACAGCGGAAGCATGCCGATAGCGGCGTGCTCGGCTCCATGCACGGCGCCGGGGGTTACGGGATCGGTGATCCACTCCTCCGGGAGCGTCCACCACACAGCCTGGGTGCGCAGAATCCGCTCGGGGAGATCGAGCGTTTCCTCGCCGAGGTTCTCCCCGCTGATGCGCCGCCTCTGGAAGGACACGACCTGGTTCGTGACATCCACCCGTCCCAGGAACATGGTCACGCCGGGACTGACGACGTGTTTCCTCTGTACATCCACGATGCGGATGTCACTGATGTCGCGGGCGATGGTGGTGTAGTCGACCTCCTCGACGCGCGCGAAGGCCACCGAGTCCACGAGATCCAACTCGGTGACGACGTGCGTCACTCCCTGATGCACGTAGACCGCGCCGGAGTGCACGGTGCTGTGTGCTGCCCCGGAATCCACGGTCCCGAGCAGCCGGCCGGTGCCCACCTCCACGACGCGGACTTCCGGTGCACCGGTTCCGCGCAGTGTCGTATCGCGGTGGGGTGCGTGCCGATGGGTCCAGAACCATCCCGTGGGTCGACGACGGAGCAGGCCCTGCTCGACGAGTTCCTCGATCACCTCTGCACTCTCCTCGGGGAAAACCTCGGAGAGATCCGCAGCGGTCAACGGCAACTCCGCTGCTGCGCAACATAGATGCGGTGCAAGCACGGCGGGATTCGCCGGATCGAAAACGGAAGTCTCGACGGGTGCATCGAGCAGCGTCTCGGGGTGATGCACCACATAACGGTCCAGCGGGTCATCGCGCGCGATGAAATGGACAAGCGCGGGAGTACTTGCCCGGCCCGCACGACCGAACTGCTGCCACACCGACGCCCGGGTCCCCGGCCAGCCCGCGGTGATCACGGAATCGAGCCCCGTGATGTCGATGCCGAGTTCGAGGGCAGATGTCGCAGCCATGCCGATGATCGCCCCGCTGCGGAGTTGGAGTTCCAGTTCGCGCCGTTCCTCCGGGAGATAGCCGCCGCGATAGGCGGCGATCCGTGGATCGTCGGTGCGCTGTTGCGCGCGCATCGCCGCGTACTCGACGCCGCGACGACTGCGCACGAATGCGACGGTGCTGACACCTGCATCAACTTGATGCGCGAGTAGATCGGCGGCGTAGGCGACGGCGGACATCTCCTCGCCATCGGGTCCCTCGGGCGGTGTCCGCAACACGATGGTGCGCTCGGGTGCGGGTGAGGTGTCCTCGTCGACCACGACCGCATCCAGGCCGGTCAGGCGGCGCGCGAAAGAACCGGGGTCACCCATGGTGGCCGACGCGAGGATGAACGTGGGTGCGCTGCGGTGGTGGGCAGCCACCCGGCGCACCCGGCGCAGCACCTGCGCGACGTGGGCACCGAAGACACCTCTATATACGTGCGCCTCATCGACCACGACGTAGGCCAGGCGCCGCCAGAACCGCGACCAGCCCGCGTGATCGGGAAGCAGGGAGAAATGGAGCATGTCCGGGTTGGTCAGAATCAGCGACGCGTGGGCGCGTGCCCAGGCACGGTGCTCCCTTGGGGAGTCACCGTCGACGGTGGCGGCCCGCACCTCGGGGAGCGCCCACTCCTCCCATGCGGCGAGTTGGTCCGCCGCCAAGGCCTTCGTCGGCGAGAGGTACAGGGCGGTCGCGCCGTCCGCGAGCGCCGTGGCGATGGGCATGGCGTAGGCGAGGGACTTGCCCGAGGCGGTGCCGGTGGCGATCACCGTCGCGTGACCCGCGTGGGCCGCCTGCGCCGCCGCCACCTGGTGGGCCCAGGGTTCGTGGCCCCAGGTCTGGCGGGCTTCCTCGGGCACCCACTCCGGCCACGGGGAGTGCCGGGCCGCACGCTCGGGTTGGGTGATGCGCACCTCGGTCACGCCCCCATTGTCGGGTGCCCCTGTGACGGTGTCTCAACGCTTGCATCCCCGGTGGCCGGACAGGGACTTAGATCACAGGAACCCGGGCCCGGGGGGCCCTCGGTCGTGAATAGACTCCACCGACCACGACTTCGCGGGGGACTTCACCTCTGCGCGCAATAAGGAGAGCCATGATCGAGTTGAGCGGTAGCAACATGACCATCATCGTCATCGTTGCCGTCATCGCACTCGCGGCACTCATCGTCGCTGCCATCCTCGTCCGCGAAGTCCTCGCGGCCAGCGAGGGCACCGCGAAGATGAAGGAGATCGCCGGGGCCGTCCAGGAGGGCGCGTCGGCATACCTCAACCGTCAGTTCAAAACCCTGGCGATCTTCGCGGTCGTCGTCTTCTTCGTTCTGTTCCTGCTTCCCGCGGAGACGAACTCCGAGCGGATCGGTCGCAGCATCTTCTTCCTTGTGGGTGCGGTCTTCTCGGCCATCACCGGATACATGGGCATGTGGCTGGCGGTGCGCGGCAACGTGCGCGTCGCGGCGGCCGCGAATGAGCAGGGCGAGAAGCCGGCGATGAAATTGGCGTTCCGTACGGGCGGCGTCGCCGGCATGTTCACGGTGGGCCTCGGCCTGTTCGGCGCAGCTCTCGTCGTCCTCGTATACCAGGGTGAGGCCCCCAAGGTCCTCGAGGGCTTCGGCTTCGGTGCGGCATTGCTCGCCATGTTCATGCGTGTCGGCGGCGGCATCTTCACCAAGGCGGCCGACGTCGGTGCAGACCTCGTCGGCAAGGTCGAGCAGGGCATCCCCGAGGACGACCCGCGCAACGCAGCAACGATCGCGGACAACGTCGGTGACAACGTGGGTGACTGCGCCGGTATGGCGGCAGACCTCTTCGAGTCCTACGCCGTCACGCTCGTCGCCGCCCTCATCCTCGGCAAGGCCGCATTCGGCGAACTAGGTCTGGTCATTCCGCTGGTGATCCCCGCCATCGGCGTGATCACAGCCGTCATCGGCATCTTCGCGGTCTCCCCGCGCAACTCGGACCGGTCGGGCATGAGTTCCATCAACCGAGGCTTCTTCATATCCGCCGTGATATCCGCGGTACTCGTTGTGATCGCCGTGTTCGTCTGGGTCCCCTCGACGTGGGAGGAGATCAAGTCCCTCGGTGGATTGGACGAGATCCTGGGGGCCAGCACGGTGAACCCGCAGTGGTTCGTCATCATCGCGGTGGTCATCGGCATCGTCCTGGCGGCTCTCATCCAGCAGCTCACCGCCTACTTCACCGAGACAAACCGCCGTCCCGTCGACGATGTCGCCAAGACGTCGCTCACGGGACCGGCCACCGTCATCCTCTCCGGTATCTCGCTGGGCTTGGAGTCCGCGGTCTACTCCGCCCTGCTCATCGGTGGCGCGGTCTACGCGGCATTCCTTCTCGGCGGCGGCGCGATCCTGTTGTCACTGTTCGCGATTGCATTGGCCGGCACAGGTCTGCTCACCACGGTCGGCGTCATCGTGTCCATGGACACCTTCGGCCCGGTCTCCGATAACGCCCAGGGAATCGCGGAGATGTCTGGCGATGTCCACGGTGAGGGCGCCGCAGTGCTCACCCGCCTCGATGCGGTCGGCAATTCGACCAAGGCGATCACCAAGGGAATCGCGATCGCCACCGCGGTGCTCGCCGCAACTGCGCTCTTTGGTGCCTATCGGGATGCGATCGTCGGGGCATTCGCCGACCTCGGTGCCAACAGTGAACTCGACACCATCGCGGATCCCTTCCAGTACGACGGCATCCTCAATGTCGCGAACCCGGCGAACCTCGTCGGCCTGATCATCGGTGCGGCGGTGGTGTTCCTCTTCTCCGGTCTCGCCATCAACGCGGTATCCCGTGCAGCGGGAGCGGTGATCTTCGAAGTGCGGCGCCAGTTCCGCGAGCACCCGGGGATCATGGCCGGCACGGAGAAGCCCGAGTACGGCAAGGTCGTCGACATCGTCACCCGCGACTCGCTGCGCGAACTCGTCACCCCGGGCATCCTCGCGGTGTTCACCCCGATCGCGGTTGGGTTCGGTCTCGGTGTCGGTGCGCTCGGCGCCTACCTGGCCGGCACCATCGCCACCGGTGTGCTCATGGCCGTGTTCCTGTCGAACTCCGGTGGAGCGTGGGACAACGCGAAGAAGTACGTCGAGGACGGGCACTTCGGTGGCAAGAAGTCCGAGGCCCACGCGGCCACGGTCATCGGCGACACCGTCGGCGATCCGTTCAAGGACACCGCGGGCCCAGCCATCAACCCGTTGATCAAGGTGATGAATCTCGTGGCGCTGTTGATCGCCCCGGCCGTCGTGGTCATGAGCGTGGGAGAGGGCGAGAACCCGGTGCTGCGCTGGTTGATCGCACTGGTCGCGACTCTCATCGTCGTCGTCGCGGTGGTCATCTCCAAGCGTCGCCCGATCGCCGTGGGGGATCAGGACGCCGTCAAGGCGTAGTTGGACGTCAGGTGAGGGCCCGGTCGAGAGGAGATCGGGCCTTCACCGATTTCTTGAAGTGTTAGTAGCGACGGCCCTCAGCGATAACATCGGATACAGATTCGGGTCCAGGCTTCGCCTGCTTACCGATGGTTCGTAACTCCGCGAGGATGCTGTCCACCCGGTCCTCACTCACGGGCAGTGGCGGTGTCCCGAGCGGGACGAGGTCTGCTACGTGCTTCTCATCCCTCAGGAGATGGATCGAGGCGCCTGCGTGCGCCATGTCGATGAGGATCTCGAGAGCGGCCGCTGCTTCTTCCACGTCGGCGAATACGTTCATGGGATTACCGTAGGCGGAGGGTCCGACCGAGGGGCTGATCCGCATATCGGACGCCGTATATCCCCCTTCACCCCCTTCGGGGGTGGTCACGGGAACACGCCCCGAGGACCCGCCGTCGGTTTGACAGGGGCGGGTGGCCTACCGTCAGACTCCGCCGCGTCAACCAGCCGAAGAGGGGAAAACGAGTGTCGGGCACATTGGTGATCGTCGAGTCACCGGCGAAGGCCAAGAAGATCGCGGGCTATCTGGGGAATGGCTACACCGTCCTGGCCTCGGTCGGCCACGTCCGGGATCTGGCGGCCCGGGCGTCCGACCTGCCGGCCGAGGACCGCAAGAAGCCCTGGGCCAAGCTCGCGGTGAACGTCGACGACGCCTACCAGCCCCACTACGTCGTCCACGAGTCCAAGAAGCAGACCATCAAGGAGCTCAAGGCCGCGCTCAAGGACGCCGACGCATTGCTGCTGGCCACGGACGAGGATCGCGAGGGTGAGGCAATCTCCTGGCACCTGCTCGAGGTGTTGAAGCCCAAGGTGCCGGTCAAGCGGATGGTGTTCAACGAGATCACGCCCGAGGCGATCCGTGACGCCGTGTCGAACCCGCGGGAGTTGGACATGCGTCTGGTGGAGGCGCAGGAGACCCGACGCGTGGTCGACCGGCTCTACGGCTACCCGGTGTCGGAGGTGCTGTGGAAGAAGATCGGACGCGAGGCGAAGTCGGCCGGGCGCGTGCAGTCGGTTGCGGTGCGACTCGTCGTCGATAAGGAACGTGAGCGCATCGCCTTCACCGCGTCGGGTTACTGGGATGTCGAGGGCGACTTCCTGCCAGGTCCCTTCGCCGCGACATTAACCGCCGTCGACGGCACGGCGATCGCGAGCGGATCGGACTTCGACTCCGAAGGGTCGCTGAAGCGTGCAGATGTCCTTCGTCTCGATGAGGCTGCTGCGCGGTCACTCGTGGACGGTCTCGCCTCGAAGTCCTTCACCGTGCGCTCCGTAGTGCAGCGTCCCGGTCAGCGCAAACCCAAGGCTCCGTTCATGACTTCGACTTTGCAGCAGGAGGCCTCGGGTCGTCTCCGCTGGGGTGCACAACGCACGATGCGGGTTGCGCAGAGCCTCTACGAGAACGGCTTCATCACCTATATGCGTACCGACTCCGTCCAGTTGTCCTCGCAGGCACTCGACGCGGCGCGGAGCCAGATCAGCGAGCTCTACGGGTCGGACTACCTCGAATCGAGCCCGCGGGTGTGGCCGAACAAGTCCAAGAACGCCCAGGAGGCGCACGAGGCGATCCGCCCGGCCGGTGATCACTTCAAGACCCCCGGTGAGTTGGCCGGGGAACTTGTGGGGGATGAGTTCGCCCTCTACGACCTCATCTGGCGGCGCACCCTCGCATCACAGATGACCAACGCCAAGGTCGCCACCACGACGGTCAAATTAGGCGCAGCGGCCAGCGATGGTCGCGATGCGGAATTCACTGCGACGGGAACCGTCATCACCTTCCCAGGATTTCTCGCGGCATTGAAGGACATCACCGAAGAGGACTCTGACGAGCGCGAGCTCCCCGGCCTCGTCGAAGGGCAGACCGTCACGGCCCAGGAGTTGCGCCCGGCGGGTCACACCACTAAGCCGCCTGCGCGCTACACCGAGGCGTCGCTCGTGGCGAAGCTCGAGGAGTTGGGAATCGGGCGCCCCTCGACGTATGCGTCGATCATGTCCACGATCCTCGATCGCGGGTATGTCTGGAAGAAGGGCTCGGCGCTTGTGCCGAGTTTCACCGCCTTCGCTGTGATCCGCCTGCTCGAAGAGCACTTCTCCGAATTGGTCGACTACCAGTTCACCGCCAACATGGAGGACGTCCTCGACTTGATTGCTTCGGGGGAGATCGACCGCCTCCCGCAGTTGGACGCGTTCTGGAATGGTGGCCACTCGCTCAATGCGGACTTCCGTGGGATCAAGCACCTCACCGAAGACCTTGGTGCGATCGACGCGCGGGGGATCGCCACCATGGCCATTCACGGAACCGATGCGGTGTTGCGCGTGGGTCGCTACGGCGCCTACGTGGAACGCGGTGAGGAGCGGGCCAACATCCCCATCGGCACTGCACCGGATGAGCTGACCGCGCAGTTGGCGGAGGAATTACTGCTCGAACCTAGTGGTGACCGGGAGCTCGGCTCCGACCCGGACACCGGACTGATGATCGTCTCGAAGTCAGGTCGATACGGGCCCTACGTCAGCGAGGTGCTTCCCGAGGATGCACCGAAGAGCGCCAAGCCGCGCACCGCCTCCCTGTTCGCGTCGATGAAGCCGAGCACCGTCACCCTCGAGGAGGCCCTCCGACTGCTGTCTCTTCCGCGTGTGATCGGGGTCGATCCCGCGGACGGTGAGGAGATCACCGTGCAGAACGGTCGATACGGTCCCTACATCACCAAGGGCAAGGACTCACGCTCACTCGAGTCCGAGGAGCAGATCTTCGAAGTGACCCTGGACCAGGCCCTCGCCCTCCTCGCGCAGCCGAAGCAGCGTCGGGGACGTGGTCAGGCGGCGGCGCCCTTGCGCGAGGTGGGTGTCGACCCTTCGACGGGCAAGACGATCGTGGTGCGGGAGGGGCGTTTCGGTGCGTACGTCACCGATGGAGAGATCAACGCGTCCCTGCGCGTGGTCGATGACCCGATGACCGTCAGCGTCGAGCGGGCCAGTGACCTGATCGCCGAGCGTCGCGCGAAGGGACCCGCCCCGCGCAAGGTCGCCAAGCGGGCTCCGCGCAAGACGACGAAGGCACCCAAGAAGAAGTCGATCCCGGTTCCCGCGAATCTCTGACGATGTTCATCGCGTTCGAGGGTGGCGAGGGTGCCGGGAAATCCACCCAGGAGACACTGCTCGCCGATCACCTCGCCGCATGTGGTCACGAAGTGGTGCGCACTCGCGAGCCCGGTGGGACTCCGGCGGGGGAGGCGATCCGCGCCATCGTTCTCAGCCCCGAGTACGAGGGTCTCGATGACCGGGCGGAAGCCCTTCTCTTCGCCGCATCGCGCGGCGAACACGTCGCCCGGGTCATCCGCCCCGCGTTGGAGCGCGGTGCGGTGGTGGTGTGTGACCGCTATATCGACTCGTCGGTGGCGTATCAGGGTGCGGGCCGGAATCTCGGAATGGACGCGGTTCGCGAGTTGAGCCTGTGGGCGACCAACGCGCTCCTGCCCGACCTCACCATCGTCCTCGATATCGATCCGGAGATCGGTCTGTCCCGGCTGCATTCACGTGATCGTCTTGAAGGGCAACCGCTGGACTATCACCGGCGCGTGCGCCAGGCGTTCCTCGACCTTGCAGCGGCGGAGCCCGCGAGATACGTCGTCATCGATGCCACCCAGGACACCTCGGTGATGGCAGATCAGGTGCGCGCTGCCGTCGACGCTCGACTGGACGCGCGCTGATGAGCGCGTCAATCTGGTCCAACCTCGTGGGTCAGGACCTCGCTATCACCAGTCTTCAGGCGGCTGTCGCCGACGCTCGCAAGCTCGAACGCGGGGAGCCGGGACCGGCGATGACGCATGCGTGGCTTATCACGGGGCCACCCGGATCGGGTCGCTCGAGTGCGGCAACGAAGTTCGCCGCCGCACTGGTGTGTCCCGAGGATGGTTGTGGCCGATGCAATGTCTGCCGACTTGCACCGGTGGGTGGTCACCCCGACGTCGAGGTTGTCGTCCCCGAGGGAAGTGAGATCTTGATCGATATCGTCGAGCGCCTGCGTCATATCGCGGCGCAGGCGCCGACTCAAAGTCCCTGGCGTGTCATCGTCGTCGAGGATGCTGATCGCCTAACAGACAAGTCGGGCAGCCAACTTCTCAAGAACATTGAGGAACCCACCGCACATACCGTCTGGGTGCTCTGCGCGCCGAGCGTCGCCGATGTGTTGCCCACTATTGCCTCGCGCACACGGCACATCTCCCTGCGCACTCCGAGCACGGCGAATGTTGCGGAACTCCTGGTGGCCTCCTATGGCGTGGATCCCTCGCTCGCCTCCCTTGCAGCCCGCGCATCCCAAGGACACATCGGTCGCGCTCGGGCACTGGCCACCGACGATGACGCGCGCATCCGGCGCCAGCGCGATCTGCGCGTGCCCTTTCAACTCCGTGACCTCGCGTCCTGTGTTGCGATGGCCGGTGATATCGCCGAGGCATCGAAGGAGGCGGCAAATGCCCGCGCTGATGAACTCGATGACGCCGAGATCGATCTACTCAAGCGGCGCTACTACGCCGAGGGAGTATCCAAACTCGAGAAATCACTCCGTCGCTCCTATGAGACTGAGCTCCGGGAGATGGAGAAGGAGCAGAAGCGGCGGCGCACGCGGATGATCAAGGACGAGGTCGATCGGTCCCTGATCGACCTGCAAAGCCTGTTCCGTGATGTGTTGATCCTGCAACTCCGAGCGGACATCGAGTTGATCAACGAGGAACTGCGCCCTGGTGTCCAGCAACTTGCTGCTGTCGGTACATCCGCAGACACCGTGCGTCGGCTCGGCGCCTTGGAACATGCCCGGCGCGCGGTCACGTCCGGGGTCACGGTCGAATCCGTGCTCGAATCCCTCATGGTCGAGTTGAAGGATCCCTGGGTTCGGGCGAGCGCCTGATCAGATTTCGGCCGCGCGACTCAGGCCGTGCGCGTAGGCGATGAGCGCATCCACGGCGGGTTGCAGGATGGCATCCGTGGTGCGTGAGAGATCCGGAGCAGCTAAGAGGCGCATCGCGGCCTGCAGGAGCGAATCGTAGGTATCGCACCCGCGGGCTAAGCGCTGGGCGATCACCAGCGCGGACTCACGCGCCGCACCCGCCGCGGACGAGGGACTGCGCGCTAACTGATCAAGGACCCGCAGCCGCTCCACGAGTGCGTCGAGGGCTGCACCGGCTTCCATATCTGCAACCAGGACCTCTCGAGTGGCCTCCGGATGCAGGGACTCGATCTTCTTTGCCGCCGTAATGACGTCGAGGCGTGTGCGCAGGTAGCGCTCCACCACGTCACCGCCTACCGCCCCGCGCGGGAGTACAGACGGAATCTGCGGTGCCGGTGGCGGGGAACCGATGCGGCTGCGCGAGCGGTATCCCCAGAACGCGGTTCCCCCACCGATCCCGGCGAGCGCGATCCACCCGACCGGTGTTCCCACGAAAGCCCCAGCACTGACGATCTCGATCAGGGTCGCCCCTGCTCCCGCCACTGCGGTCGACGACCCGACCATGACCGCGGTCTGCGACCGGCGAACTCTGAGCGCGTGGGCGCGCCGGGTGCGGGCACTCGCCTTGTTGACCACCTTCGCCTGCCGCTGCAGGGCGCGCCCCGAACTCGTGGGCATCGCGTCCAGGGCCTGGCGGATGGCGTCGTAGGCCTCGAGGCCGCGGGCGAGTC
>Ga0194133_10000626_pt1 | contig 68613 bp, 78 predicted proteins | sample TA2KigOf40mmetaG_FD_155448 | JGI IMG/M metagenome (GOLD analysis project Ga0194133, IMG submission 155448) | Freshwater microbial communities from Lake Tanganyika, Tanzania - TA2015055 Kigoma Offshore 40m | ecosystem: Environmental > Aquatic > Freshwater > Lake | place: Tanzania: Lake... | reverse complement strand
GGAGAAGAAACTCTTCCTTTTGCTCCTTTTTTAACTTTATCGGCCATATTTCAAGCGAGTTAACTATCTAACCTGCGATAATCGGAGAATGCGTTGGCTAACTGCAGGTGAATCTCATGGTCCCGCCTTGGTTGGAATTATCGAGGGAATACCGGCGCGAGTTGAGATAACCCCCGATGAAATCTCAGCACAATTAGCAAGACGACGCCTTGGTTTTGGCCGCGGCGCAAGGCAGCAATTTGAAGTTGATGAAATTCGCGTACTGAGCGGACTTAGACATGGTTTAACTCAAGGTGGACCTATTGCCATTGAAATCGCAAACACCGAATGGCCAAAGTGGGAAAAAGTTATGTCGGCCTCACCGATTTCTGAATCGGAATTGACTGAACTGGCCCGGAACGCACCACTAACGAGACCGAGGCCGGGGCATGCAGATCTTGCCGGAATGCAGAAATACGGTTTTACAGATGCCAGACCAATCCTTGAGCGGGCATCAGCACGCGAGACTGCAACTCGCGTCGCACTCGGTTCTGTGGCACGGGCATTTCTTAAGCAGTCTGTAGGAATAGAAGTGATTAGTCATGTAGTTTCTATCGGACCGATTCAAGTTTCGGATGATGCAGCTCTTCCAAAACCTCAGGATTTAATTGAGATAGATGAAAGCCCGGTCAGATGTTTCAACGCTGGTGCGGAGAAGGAAATGATTAGTGAAATCGAAAGCGCCAAGAAGGCAGGAGATACGTTAGGAGGCGTGGTTGAAGTAATTGCCTACGGAGTAATTCCGGGTTTAGGTTCTCACGTTCACTGGGATCGACGTCTTGATAGCAAACTTGCAGCAGCGCTGATGGGTATACAGGCAATCAAAGGTGTCGAAGTCGGCGATGGTTTCCGGACTGCAGCTCGCAGAGGTTCAGCTGCTCATGACGAAATTGAAAAGAATGAGAGCGGTGAAATTCGCAGGAGGACCGATCGGGCTGGCGGAACTGAAGGTGGGATTTCCAATGGTGAGTTAATTAGAGTCCGAGCCGCGATGAAACCGATATCAACTGTGCCGAGAGCGCTAGATACGATCGATCTGGCAACCGGCGAACCGGCTAAAGCGATAAATCAGAGATCTGACGTTTGCGCAGTTCCTGCTGCTGCAGTTATCGCAGAGTCGATGGTCGCACTAGTTCTCGCAGAAGCAGTTCTTGAAAAATTTGGTGGCGATAGCGTTGAAGAAACGAAACGCAATGTCGAATCGTTCCTAAACAATCTGCGGAAGTGAAGATGAAGGTGATTTTAATTGGTCCTCCAGGAAGCGGCAAAACAACTATTGGAAAGATATTGGCTAAGAAGTTAAATGTTCGCCACGTGGATACAGATCAGGAAGTTGAATCTCGAACCGGCCGCAAAATTGCCGATATCTTCCTTGAAGATGGGGAGTCGGGGTTTCGCAAGATAGAGCGAGAAGTTGTGCAAGAGAGCCTGCAATTGGATTCTGTTGTCATCTCTCTTGGGGGCGGTTCAATTCTCGATAATGATGTTGCAAGTAAGTTGAAAAAAGAGAGCTTCGTCGTGTATCTCGAAGTTTCGATCTCAAATGCTGCGCCAAGGGTGGGATTTAATACTGATAGACCACTTCTTGTTGCAAATCCAAGACAACAATGGCTTCGACTCTTTGGTCAACGAAAGGAAATCTACGAGTCATTAGGCAAGTTCAGAATTTCTACTGATAATAAGAAACCGAAAAAGGTGGCAGATGAAATCGCGAGACTCATCTCGTGAAATCAATCCAAGTAAGAGCTGAACGTTCATACCAAGTAGATATTTGCGATAACTGGCGAACTGAGATTTCGAGTGTATTTGAGTCGCGTGAGACTTACGTCGTTGCGCCGAGGCGCCTTTTATCTGAAATAGGTACCACTATTGCGGAGAACAAAATTCTGGTCGTGCCCGACGGTGAGAATCAGAAGAATTTCGAGACACTGCAATCGCTGGCTGAAAACCTTGCATCACGAGGCGCGAGCAGAGAAACTCTATTAATTGCCATTGGCGGCGGAGCCACAACGGACCTCACCGGCTTTCTGGCTGCTAGTTACCTCCGAGGCATCGACTGGCTAGCCGTGCCAACGACTGTTGCAGGCATGGTTGATGCGGCAATCGGCGGCAAGACTGGTATCAATTTAACCTCTGGAAAAAATCTCTTTGGAGCTTTTAACTCTCCCGTAAGAGTAATTGTTGATACTTCTTGGCTTAACACACTGAGTGCAAGAGATCGAGCCGCTGGATTAGCGGAATCAGTGAAATGCGGCTTCATTCGTGATGAGAAGATTCTGCAATTAATTGAATCAGATCCCACTGAGAATTTGGTTGAAATAATTGGTAGATCAATTCAAGTCAAAGCAGATGTTGTCTCTCTTGATTTTAGGGAAGATGGCGAGAGAGAGATCTTGAATTATGGTCACACTTTAGGCCACGCTGTGGAACGCCACTCCGGCTATACCTTGAGACATGGTGAAGCAGTTTCTATTGGCCTGGTTTTTGCGGCTAAGTTGTCTCAAAAATTCGGCCTAGGTAAGGAAGTTGTCGAGCGTCATTCAAGTATCTTGCAAAACCTTAATTTGCCCGTGAGTTACGAGAAATCTGCCTGGCCAGCTATATACGATTTAATGGGTAAGGACAAGAAACGTCGTGCCGGTGAAATTCGATTTGTCACTCTTAAGTCGATCGGCTTTACTGAACGCCAGAGCGCCGCAGTGGGTATTCTTAGCGAGGTCTATCGAGAGATAGGTCGATAGGGGTGAAAGAGATGAAAGTTCTGGTGATAAACGGCCCTAACTTGTCTCGGCTCGATTTACGTGAAAAGAATATCTACGGAGATTTCACTTACGAAGATCTTTCCAAAGAGATTTTGTCCGCGGCAAAGGAGCTCTCTTTGGATGTGGAGATTAGACAGAGCGATGACGAAGCCACCATTATCGGTTGGCTACACGAAGCAAGTGATAAGCAAATTGCAGTCATCATTAATCCTGCTGCTTTTACCCACTATTCCTATGCGATTCGCGATGCGCTTGCCATGGTCCCCACACCAAAGATTGAAGTTCACCTATCAAATCCTCTTGCAAGGGAGGAGTTCCGACATACCTCAGTTGCTTCTGGCGTTGTAAATGGAACTATTGCGGGTTTTGGAATCGATTCTTACCGGTTAGCCCTGCGTGCGCTTGTTGGCATATCAGCAAAGTAGCTTCGCAATTTAGATTTTTCGACTTCTAAAGGTAATCTGCGAGCATGGCAACTACAAACGATCTCAAAAATGGCATGACGCTTGATATTGATGGACAGCTTTGGAACGTTGCCGAATTTCAACATGTCAAACCAGGTAAAGGCCCCGCCTTCGTGCGAACAAAACTCAAAAATGTTCTCTCTGGCAAGGTAGTCGAAAAGACTTTTAACGCAGGTGTAAAGGTTGAAGTTGCAATCCTTGAAAAGCAAGAGATGCAATTTTTGTACAAAGATAATGCTGGGTACATCTTTATGGATAACACAACTTTTGATCAGGTGACAATACCTGAAGAGACTGTGGGCGAAAGTGCTAATTATCTTCTAGAAAATATGGAAGTGATAGTGGCGATTCATGAAGGCAACCCGCTATATGTCGAGATGCCGCCTTCGGTTCCTCTGCGAATTATCTATACAGAACCTGGATTGCAAGGAGATAGATCATCCGCAGGCAGTAAACCAGCAACTCTCGAAACTGGAATAAATATTCAAGTTCCACTATTCATAAAGCAGGATGAAGTCGTCCTTGTTGATACACGCACCGGCGATTATCTTGGGCGCGCAAACTAAGTGAGCACTCGATCCAAAGCTCGAAAGGCAGCTCTTGATATTCTTTACGAGAGCGATATTAGAAATATCTCGCCCTTAGTAATTTTGAAAGAGCGCGAATCCGATATCGAATTTGTTATTCGAGATTTTACGAAGAAGCTTGTGATTGATACCGCTGAAAATCGCGAACGAATAGATGAAATTATCCTCATGCGCGCCAAAGGCTGGGCGATAGATCGAATGCCAGTTGTCGATAGGAACATACTCAGACTTGCAACGCAAGAGCTCCTATTTGATAAAAGCATACCTCACTCTGTCGTCATTGATGAGGCGGTAGAGCTTGCGAAATCTTTATCTACCGATGATTCTTCAGAGTATGTAAATGGAGTTCTTGGTGCGATCTACGAGGTAAAGGATGATGTAATTCATTGATCCTTCACAGAAATAAGTAGGCCCCTCAATTCAAGGGTGGCAATCAAAGATTTATTGAGGAATCCCGTAACTGAGCGTAAGTTTTCAATATCACTATTCCTTAGTGAAATTAGCTGAGCGTTCCAGTCGCCACGTGCAAGCTTGATACTCTGAGTTAAGTTCCTTATTGCCAGAGTCAGAGCGTCAGAGGAATCGGTTTTCCTTAAATTCCGCAAATCAATAACTACCCATGGTTATCCTCCTTCAGTGAGGGAGCCAAGGCGGATATTTGAGCACCATAAAAATCGAGAAGCTCGATTGCTCGCTCTAATGTCAAGATTCGTGTGCCACGTTCGTGCGAACCAACTGCTCCGGCCTTCCATCGTCCTTGGCTTAACACCTCGACTCGCTTGAGAGTTAAACCAGCGCGCTCTCGCAGCTGACGAAGGCGATTTAGGGCGCTTCTGTATTCGGTACGCAATTCAGGCATCAGGGCTAGACGCTAGGGCAATTATGGGCAACTTTGAAAAATCCACAGCAAACCGTGTGGATGGTATCCTTTGCCGACCTTTAATGAACCGTCCCGCGAGGCGGCAAAGGAGTTGTAAATGTCTACCATTATGTCCGAAAGTGACATAACTCGAGCGCTTCGCAGAATTGCTCACGAAATTTTAGAGCGGAATAATGGCGCGAAATCCTTAGTACTTCTAGGTATCCCTACGCGCGGCGCAACTCTGGCGCGCCGCCTGGCTAATTTGATTGGTGATTTGGAAGGCGAAGCTTGCTCGCTAGGAACGCTGGATACCACGCTTTATCGCGACGACCTACGCCTGCAATCTCCGAGATCATTGCTACCAACAGAGATTCCAAAGGAAGGGATCACGGATAGGAATATTGTTTTAGTTGATGATGTCCTCTATTCGGGAAGAACTATCCGCGCCGCCCTTGATGCACTTTCTGAATTTGGTCGACCTAAAACCGTTCAATTGGCGGTTTTAGTCGATAGGGGACATCGAGAATTGCCAATCAGAGCAGATTTTGTGGGAAAGAATTTACCGACCAGTCGAAATGAACGTGTGATGGTCAAAGTAGTTGAGATTGATGGTGTGGATGACGTGTCCATAGAGGGAAGCAAAATTGAAGGAAACAAATGAGCCAACACCTTCTTTCAATTTCTGATCTAACAAAATTGTCAGCGCTTCATATCCTAGATACGGCAGCAAATCTTGCTAAGGCGACAGAAACCATGATGAAGAAGTTACCCACGTTGCGGGGGCGGACGATTGTTAACTTGTTTTTCGAAGATTCAACGAGAACTAGAATCTCGTTTGAGGCCGCCGCAAAACGATTATCCGCGGATGTTATTAATTTTTCAGCAAAAGGCTCCTCGCTGAGTAAAGGCGAAAGCCTGAAAGATACGGCGATCACCCTCCAAGCCATGGGTGCTGACGGCGTGGTTATCAGACATCCGGCCTCAGGCGCTCCAAAGAGATTAGCTGACCAAAAGTGGATGAGCGGAAGTGTCATCAACGCCGGAGATGGAACTCACGAACATCCAACACAAGCGCTGTTAGATGCTTTCACAATTCGAGAGCGATTGTTGGGGGGAGAAGGTGATTTGCGGGGAATGCGCATTGCGATTGTCGGGGACATTCTCCATTCTAGGGTAGCTAGAAGCAATATTCTCCTCCTAAAGATGCTTGGAGCAGATGTAACACTCATTGCCCCAGCAACTTTGCTTCCGGTAAATATCAATAATTGGGGGGTTGATGTCTCTTTTGACTTTGATAAAGAGATTTCTAGTTTTGATGTTGTAATGATGTTGCGAGTTCAGCGAGAACGGATGGTGGAGTCCTTCTTTCCGAGCGAACGTGAATACGCTCGAAACTATGGTCTAAATTCTGAGAGATTATCAAAACTAAAAGAAAAGGCCTTGGTTATGCATCCGGGGCCCATGAATAGAGGCTTAGAAATTTCGGCTGATGCTGCCGACAGTATTCACTCGGTCATACCAGAGCAAGTTAAGAATGGCGTCTTAGTTCGAATGGCAGTCTTGTACTTATTGTTGAGCGGAGAGCAATTATGAGTATTTCATCAAGGTTGATAAATCTACGTAATCTGGAGGGTGGATACATCTCCATTTCGATAGAGAATGGATACTTCACAAATTCCAACAACTTGACGTCGAATGAAGAGGATTGTTCTGGATTAACGATAATTCCGGGATTGGTCGACTTACATACACATCTTCGCGAACCAGGTTTTGAAGATGCCGAAACTATTCTCACGGGGTCACAAACAGCCGCAGCAGGTGGTTTCACCGCAGTTTCGGCAATGCCAAATACTGATCCGATTGCCGATACCGCTGGAGTCGTCGAACAAATCTATCGACTAGGTCAGACCCATGGGATATGTGACGTTTTCCCAATTGGTGCGATAACTGTAGGTTCACGAGGGGAGCAACTAGCAGAAATTCGCGCCATGAACACGTCAGCGGCTCAGACAAGAATTTTCAGTGATGACGGCAATTGTTTATCAAGTGCGATTCTGATGAGGCGAGCGCTCGAATATGTAAAAAGTTTTGATGGAGTTATCGCGCAGCATGCCCAAGATCCTCAGTTGACTGTAGATTCACAGGTAAACGAAGGAGTTATCTCTTCTCGCCTCGGGCTGAAAGGTTGGCCAGCGGTAGCCGAAGAGGCAATTATCGCAAGAGATGTACTTCTCGCCGAACATGTGAAGAGCCGTTTACATATTTGCCATGTCAGCACAGCCGGAAGTGTGGAGATCATAAGATGGGCCAAGGCGCGAGGAATACAAGTAACCGCAGAAGTCACGCCCCATCATCTTCTTTTAACTGAAGATTTAGTCGAAAATTACGATCCACTCTTTAAGGTAAATCCCCCTCTTCGTACGCAACGAGATGTAGAGGCGCTCCGCTCCGCACTCGTAGACGGAACGATTGATGTAATTGCAACAGATCATGCACCCCACCCCATCGAGCGCAAGGAATGTGAGTGGGCTAACGCCGCCTTTGGAATGCTGGGTCTAGAGAGTGCGCTCTCGGTATCCTTCAAGGCAATGGTTGAGTCAAAGTTAATCCCACTTCCTAAACTAATTGAAAAAATGAGCGTTCGGCCAGCTGAAATTGCTGGCTATAAAGATCATGGTTCAATTGAGGTTGGCAAACCTGCAAACTTCACATTAGTTAACTTCGAGAAGAATTGGGTATCAAGGCCACGCATGAGCAAGAGCAGTAACGATCCATATCTAGGTATGACGTTGCCAGTAATTGTTCAAGCCACTTACTTACGCGGTAGGAAGGTCTACAGCAGAAATGGGTAAGGCATTTTTAGTTCTTGATGACGGCAAGGTCTTCGAGGGCCAAGCATGGGGGGCTACCGGTGAAGGTTTTGGAGAGATAGTTTTTACGACTGGAATGACTGGTTATCAAGAGACGTTAACAGACCCCTCATATTTAAATCAGATAGTAGTTATGACCGCACCACATATCGGAAATACCGGCATGAATGATGAAGATATGGAATCAAAGCGAATCTGGGTGAGTGGTTTTGTGGTCCGAGATCCTTCTCCGCTTGCTTCAAATTGGCGATCGAGAAGATCTCTCGAAGAGGATTTAATAAGTGGTGGAGTCGTAGGTATATCTGGAGTAGATACCAGGGCAATTACGCTTCATATAAGGGAACGTGGCGCGCTCCGCACCGGGATTTTCTCGGGCGCTGATTTATCTAGAGAAGATATGGTTACGAAAGTTCGTAAAACAGCGCCGATGACTGGAGCGTATCTCGTAGATAAAGTTTCAACTAGAAGTGAAACTCTGGTACCAAGCCTTAGCTCTGTCGATTTTAGAGTAGCTGCTTTTGACCTTGGCATCAAGGCAGCGACTCCAGCAAATTTCTCACGTAGAGGAATCGAAACACACGTCCTACCTTTCGATACCTCATTTGAAGAGATTGAATCGAAGGGATTTGATGGAATATTTCTCTCTAATGGTCCGGGGGATCCTGTGACGATGAATGAAACTGTTGAAACTATTCGCAAGGCTCTCTCCTCAGGTATGCCAGTTTTTGGAATCTGCTTCGGCCACCAAATTTTAGGTCGAGCACTCGGTTTTGATACATATAAACTCCGTTTCGGTCATCGCGGAATTAATCAACCGGTATACAACCGTCTTAAAGATCGCGTCGAAATAACCGCTCATAATCATGGTTTTGCCGTTGACGCTCCGAAAGATGGCGATTTCGCAACAGTTTTCGGTAGCGGCATGGTCTCGCATGTGAATCTAAATGATGGTGTTGTCGAAGGCCTTCACATGAAGGATGTTCCCGCTTTCTCAGTTCAGTATCACCCTGAAGCAGCTGGCGGCCCACATGATGCCAACGATCTATTTGATGTATTCACAGAAACTTTGCGTAAAAATGCCTAGAGATCTAACCATTAAAAGCGTGATGGTGATTGGAAGTGGTCCAATCGTTATCGGTCAAGCTTGCGAATTTGATTACTCGGGAACACAGGCCTGTCGAGTTCTGCGCTCTGAAGGCATTCGAGTTATTCTCGTTAACAGCAACCCAGCAACAATTATGACGGACCCAGAATTTGCTGACGCAACCTATATTGAACCAATCACCCCGGAATATCTCGAGGACATAATTTCTAAAGAAAGACCAGATGCGCTGCTCGCAACTCTAGGTGGACAAACTGCATTGAATGCCGCTATGAAGTTGGATGAATTTGGAATCCTCGAAAAATATCAAGTTCGGCTTATAGGGGCTGACATCCCGGCTATTAAGCGCGGAGAGAATCGGCAAGAATTTAAATCTATTGTAGAAAAAGTTGGTGGTGAATCGGCAAGATCTCGAATATGTCATTGCCTAGATGATTGCGTGATCGCTGCGAAGGAGTTGAGCTACCCAGTTGTCGTCAGGCCGTCATTTACCATGGGAGGGCTCGGAAGCGGAATTGCCAGAGATGAAGATGAATTGAAACTTATTGCAGGCGCGGGTTTGCACTATAGCCCAGTAAGCGAGGTTCTCCTCGAGGAGTCAATCATTGGTTGGAAGGAGTTTGAGTTAGAAGTGATGCGTGATCACAAAGATAACGTCGTGATCGTATGCAGTATCGAAAACTTGGATCCAATGGGAGTTCATACGGGCGACTCAATCACTGTCGCTCCAGCGCTTACTCTTACCGACGTCGAATTTCAGAAGTTGCGCGATCTCTCTATCTCAATTATCCGCGAAGTTGGAGTAGCTACGGGAGGCTGCAATATCCAGTTTGCCGTGAATCCGCGAAATGGGCGGATCATTGTTATTGAAATGAATCCTAGAGTCTCCAGAAGTAGCGCGCTGGCATCCAAAGCTACTGGGTTTCCGATAGCAAAGATTGCGTCGAAACTTGCAATTGGATACTCCTTAGACGAGATCCCCAATGACATAACGAAGAAGACGCCTGCTTCTTTTGAACCAACTCTTGATTACATCGTCGTCAAGATCCCCAGGTTTGCATTTGAAAAATTCCCCGAAGCTGACCCACGACTAACAACAACTATGAAAAGTGTTGGCGAATCAATGGCAATTGGGAGGTCTTTTTTGGAGGCGCTCCAAAAGGCGATGCGCTCAGTAGATAAACGGGGCTGTGAATTTGATTGGACCCCTATCATGAATAAGGAGCAATTGCTTCAAGCAATTAAAACACCCACCGAGAATCGGTTACGACAGTGTCAACAAGCGCTTTATTTAGGCGCCACATTAACGGAAATTTACAATGAAACTGGCATAGATCCCTGGTTTCTTGCTCAACTTGTAAGACTAAATGAAATTGCCACAAATCTAATTCAGGTATCAGAGCTGACTATTGATGAATTAAGGACTGCGAAGCGCGCCGGATTCTCAGATGAGCAAATAGCCAGACTACGATCTTACACTCGAGAGGAAATTCATGGACTACGAGTTAAGAATGGTATTCGGCCAGTTTACAAAACGGTTGATACTTGCGCTGGAGAATTTGAAGCTTTAACTCCTTACCATTATTCGACATACGATCAAGTATCAGAAGTTCGACCAAGAACTAAAGCAGCAGTAATTATCTTGGGAAGCGGGCCAAATAGAATCGGGCAGGGAATTGAATTCGATTATTCATGCGTGCAAGCATCATTTGCCTTAAAGGATGCGGGATACGAAACCATCATGATTAATTGCAATCCTGAAACGGTATCGACTGACTATGACACTTCCGACCGCCTTTATTTTGAACCGCTTACGTTAGAGGATGTTTTGGAGGTAATAGACGCGGAGACCGCAGCTGGGCCGGTATTGGGAGTCATCACACAGCTCGGGGGCCAAACACCGCTAAGTCTCGCCGCAGGTTTAGCAGCTGAAGGCGTGAAAATTCTAGGTACGCCACACGAGGCCATTCATCGTGCCGAAGATCGCAGGGCATTTGGAGAGATTCTAGTAAGTGAAAATCTATTAGCTCCGGAGTTTGGAACGGGCAAAACGTTTGCAGAGGCGGAGATTATTGCCGAGAGAGTTGGCTATCCCGTGCTCGTTCGACCATCTTTCGTATTAGGAGGTCGAGGTATGGAAATTGTTTACGATGGGACGCAATTAGCCGAATTCATAACAAAGGCAACTGAGATAAATCCTGAGCACCCGGTACTAATCGACAGGTTTCTGGATAACGCGATTGAGGTTGATGTTGATGCACTCTTTGATGGACATGAGCTGTATCTCGCGGGCGTAATGGAGCATATAGAAGAGGCTGGAATTCACTCTGGGGATTCGGCTTGCGTAATTCCACCACAATCTATTTCAGATGGAATGCTACGCGATATCTTTAAAGCCACTGAAAAGTTGGCTCGATCGATTGGTGTACTTGGGCTGATAAACATTCAATATGCAATTTCCGATAATCGTTTGTTTGTCTTGGAGGCAAACCCAAGAGCATCAAGAACGGTGCCATTTGTAAGTAAGGCAACTGGGGTACTGGTGGCAAAGGCCGCCGCTTTAATCTCGGTTGGAAAGACAATTTCGGAACTGCGCGAAGAAGGAAAATTGCCTCAATCCACTTCGGGAGCGAGTAAGGGAATTGCCGTGAAGGAAGCGGTACTACCTTGGAATAGATTTAGAAGAGTCGATGGCAAAAGTGTGGATTCAGTGTTGGGTCCAGAAATGAAATCGACGGGCGAAGTAATGGGGATAGCAAATGACTTTGGTAGCGCTTTTGCCAAAAGTCAGATCGCTTCATTTGGTCCCTTGCCGCAAAATGGCAAAATTTTCATCTCGCTAGCCGATAAGGATAAAGTGCATTCACTTGATTCTGTCCGCGCTTTGTACAATTTAGGTTTCGAACTCTATGCAACTGAAGGAACTGGAAGATTCCTCTCAGATCACCAGATACTCTCTCGATGGGTGCGCAAGCATCACGAGTTGAATGTCGGCGATCAAATAGATGCCGTCTCATTTATCGAGAGCGGTGAAATATCGCTCGTAGTAAATACTCCATTCGGAAGGGATACGCGTCAAGATGGTTGGCTAATTCGAAGCGCCGCAGTATCACGAGGGATTTCTTGCATTACCACCATCCCTGGATTGAAAGCGGCAGTTTCCGGAATCAAAGCGCTACAGGGGAACCATATTAAGGTTAAATCTCTTCAAGATTGGACTGTCTCGTGAACATTAATCCACGAGCTCGACAAATCCAGTCAGAAGTAATTTTAAATAAGAAAATTGGCGCCTATAACCATATGGTCTTTGCAGTTGGTGAAATCGCCCAACACTCTCGCCCGGGAAATTTTGTTGCAATAGCCGTCGGTGGACCAAACTCTTCGATGATCCTTAGAAGAGCCTTTGCGATTTATCGAGTTAATGAAAAGAGCGCAACGGGTGGAACCTTAGAGTTAGTCGTAGCGGCTCATGGCTCGGGTAGTCGTTGGTTAAGTGAGAGGTCAATCGGAGAGAAGGTGGACCTAGTTGGTCCCTTAGGTTCGAGCTTTGGAATCCCAACAGAATCAGTGAACACATTACTAGTTGGTGGTGGCTATGGATCGGCTCCACTCTTTGGTCTCGCTGAAGTTCTAAAGTCGAGATTATGTCGAGTGGATGTTGTAATCGGCGCATCAACAGCGGGCAAAATTTATGCGCCATTAGATGGAAAGCGTTCGGTTTCGACCATGACGATAACTACGGAAGATGGAAGCGCCGGCTCACGTGGGAAAGTGACAGATTTCCTTCCTGAGATCATTGAAAGATTCAATGTAGAAGTTGTCTACTCCTGCGGACCGATGGGAATGCTCAAGGCGGTAAATGAAATAACGGAGAAATTTAAAATAGTTCACCAATGTGCAGTTGAAGAGTCAATGGCATGCGGGATAGGTGTTTGCATGACCTGTGTGATTCCACTAAGGGGGGAGGATGGAATTATTCGCATGAGTAGGAGTTGCATCGAAGGTCCCGTCGTTGATGGATCTAGCGTTGTTTGGAGTGCGCCAAGAAGTATTCCGGGAGGAACGTTGGGGGCCTCCTAATGATTGAGAGCGCTTTTGACTTTAGAACCAGATTTGGAAATCGATATTTTCCAAACCCCATATTTACCGCAAGCGGTTGTGCTGGTTCAGGCAGAGAACTTTCGAATTTCTTTGATCTAAAAGAATTGGGTGCGATTGTTACCAAGTCAATTGCCGTGAAGCCAAGGAGCGGTCGAGCGACACCTCGAATGGCAGAAACGCCCTCGGGGATGTTGAATTCAATTGGCTTGCAAGGCCCTGGGATTGATCAATTCCTTGAAAATGATATTCCCTGGCTGGTAAGTAAAGGTGCTCGAATCATAGTTTCAATCTCGGGGGAGACGGTTGAAGAGTACGCATCACTTGCTAGAAGACTTAGAGGAATCGCTGGCTTGAGCGGAGTAGAGGTAAATATTTCATGTCCAAATGTAGAAAATCGCGGGTTGGTCTTTGCTTGTGACCCGATAGCTTCGCGTGCGGTCGTGGAGTTGGTGCGAAAAAATATGGGCGGCGATTATCCAATGATTGTTAAATTATCGCCAGATGTGACTGACATAGTCGCAATTGCGCGAGAAGTTGTCTCAGCCGGCGCTGATGCGCTTGCGCTAATTAATACTGTCTTGGGGATGGTTATCGATATTGAAGGTATGCGACCAAAGCTTGCTGGAATCACAGGCGGTCTCTCTGGCCCGGCGATTCGTCCAATTGCCATACGAGCGATTTATCAAGTCCACAGCGCGATGAAGAATATCCCAATTTTGGGTATGGGTGGAGTCGTAAGTGGCCGCGATGCGCTAGAGCTGATTTATGCGGGAGCGAGCGGCGTTTCGGTTGGTACTGCAACATTTGGAAATCCGACTGCTGCTTTGCGCATAAAAAGCGAGTTGGAAGTGCTTTTAAGAGATAAGAATTTCACTAGCCTTGAAGAGGCAGTTGGGGCGGCTCATGATTAATTCTCCAATAATTCTGGCTCTAGATTCGACCGAATTGGATCGATGCGAAGAATTGATACAGCAGACAAGAGATTATGTGTCAATCTATAAATTGGGTCTGGAATACTTTAATCAAAATGGCGCCAAGGGAGTTTTACAATTGCAGGAGCGGGTTGGCAGTTTTGATCTTTTTCTCGATCTAAAGTTACACGATATCCCCAACACGGTCGCAGGTGCAGCTCGTGCTATCGGCTTCCTAAAGCCTAGATTTCTTACGGTACATGCCAGCGGCGGGGACGCGATGATTAAGAGCGCTGTCACTGAATTACCTAAAACAGTCGTCACAGCAGTTACCGTTCTCACCTCGCTAGATAGTGAAGCGCTTGCGAAGATGGGCCTGCCAGATGCAGTCGAGATGGTTCTTTCACTCGCGGATACGGCGGTAGCCGCTGGCGCAAAGGCAGTTGTTACCTCACCCAGAGAAGTGTCTCTTCTTCGAAATCGCCTATCTCCAGATATCAAGTTAATTACTCCTGGTGTACGACCAGCACAACTGAGCGATGATCAGGCGCGAACAGCGACACCACAGGAAGCTTTAGCAGCAGGTGCTGATTACCTAGTTGTGGGACGACCCATAACAGCGGCTACTGATCCGCAACGGGCTGCTGCCGAGATTTTTGCTTCTCTTACCTAGTGGGTTAGATATGGCCATGGCTCTACCTCCCTCGCTCTCGACTGAGGATCGGGAGCGCGCCCTTCAATTAGCCCGCGAATCCCGTAAGCGTCGGGCTGACTTCAAATCTAAAGTACGTTCGGGACAATTGAGATGGTTTCAAGCGCTAGAAAGTCAGGATCAGGCGATCATGAAGATGCGCGTTAAAGAGCTTCTCGCGAGTATCCCTAAATTTGGTGAAATTAGAGTTATAAATATATTGGATCGAATTGGAATATCTCACGCGCGAAGAATTCAAGGTCTTGGCGCTCGCCAGAAGAATGAACTGCGCAGAGAGCTGGCTAATCGATGAGTGGAAAACTGATAGTTCTTTCAGGCCCCGGTGGAGTTGGGAAAAGTACTATCGTTGCTGAACTAAAGAAATTACCCAACTTCTTCTTTTCAGTTTCTGCAACAACCCGACCTCCAAGAAATAGTGAGGTGGATGGGGTCGCATATAAATTTGTAAGCGAACAACAGTTTGATCGCATGATTAAAGAGAAGAAATTCTTGGAGTGGGCAAATTTCGCGGGGGCAAGATATGGCACGCCTAGTGAACCTGTAGATCTGGCTTTAAAGGCGAATTTAAATGTTCTGTTAGAGATTGAAATCGACGGAGCTAGACAAGTTCGAAAACTCCGACCTGATGCGAAGTTGGTCTTCCTGCAACCACCAGATATTCAAGCCCTTGAGCAGCGAATCAGAGGAAGAGCGACCGAATCCGAGGCTCGGATAAAGGCGAGGCTAGAGCTCGCCCAGGAGGAGATGGCAGCGTCAAATGAGTTTGATGAGGTAATTACAAACCATCATGTCGATGAAGTTGTTAGGGCACTGGTAGCCTTAGCGGCTCGATAGTAGTTATAAAGGAGTCTTCGTGGCCAATCTAGATGGAATCACTAATCCGCCGATTGATGATCTTTTGGATAAGAGTGGTTCGAAATACAGCCTAGTCCTATATGCAGCTAAGCGTGCGCGCCAGATCAATGCTTACTATTCTCAATTAGGCGAGGGTTTGCTTGAGTATGTGGGACCGTTAGTTGAGACCAACGTTCACGAAAAGCCTCTTTCTATCGCTCTGCGCGAGATAAATCATAATCTCCTTACCATTGAGAATCTTGAGCCACTGACGGAGAAATAATGATTAACTTCCCACGCGGAAGAGAGGTCATACTCGGCGTTGGAGCCGGAATCGCGGCATATAAATCCTGTGACTTACTCAGACGATTGATTGATGTTGGGCATTCAACGACAGTTATACCGACTTCCAGCAGTATAAATTTTGTCGGAAGAACAACTTGGGAGGCTCTCTCCGGGAAACCGGCACCAAGCGAACTCTGGGATTCCAATGAAGGCGTTGCACACGTGGACGCTGCAAAGCGAGCGGAGTTGATTGTCGTTGCCCCAGCAACAGCAGACTTGATAGCTCGAATAGCAACTGGTCGAGCAGACGATCTATTGACCTCAACTATTCTTGCAACCACGGCACCAATTCTTATTGTGCCGGCGATGCATCCGGAGATGTATTTGAATCCTGCTACTCAATCCAACATTGCACTTCTAAGAGAGCGCGGATTATCGGTGATGGAACCGGCTATTGGTAAGTTAACGAGCGGCGATGAGGGGATAGGAAGATTCCCTGAGACCTCCATCATTCTTAAAGAGATTAATCAATTGATTTCATCTCGGCAAAAATTGCGAAATAAGAAGATCGTGGTGACGGCAGGTGGCACAATCGAGGCCATCGATCCGGTGCGGTACATCGGAAACAGATCTAGTGGACGACAAGGCTTGGAAATTGCCTATCGAGCGCGAAGCGAGGGGGCTTGCGTGACGGTGATCGCCGCAAATACGGAGGAGTTTAATCTGCCTGGAGTAAAGAGAATTAATGTTGGGTCAGCACGCGAAATGCAGAATGCAATGAAAAGCGAGCTCGACACGGCTGACGCGTTAATAATGTCAGCTGCAGTTGTTGATGCAAAGCCTGCGGCTAGGTCTGAGGAGAAAATTTCAAAAGAGAATTTGGTGGAGATAACTCTTGAGAGGAATCCAGACCTGTTGGCAGAAGCAGCCCAACAAAAGCGTCCAAACCAGGTATTCGTTGGTTTTGCCGCAGAGACTGAAGGAAATCTCTTAGAGAGAGGGTTGCGAAAACTCCATAGCAAAGGTGTTGATTACTTATATGTAACTGACGTTTCTGGGGGAAGAGTATTTGGAGAAGAGACAACTACGGGCATTCTCCTATCTAAGAGAGGTGTTTCTTGGAATTTCCTTGAGGCGCCAAAGGTCGAAGTTGCGAGCTATATAGTTGATCGATTAGCTGAAGATTTTGTTGAGTTAGGTTCTGGAAATGAGTAAGCGACTTTTTACTTCCGAGTCTGTAACCGAGGGGCATCCAGATAAAATTGCCGATGCGATTTCTGATGCAGTTTTAGATTCGCTACTCGCTCAAGATCCAATGAGTCGCGTCGCATGCGAAACCTTAGTAACAACTGGACAAGTTCATGTTGCTGGAGAGGTAACCACAAATGGATTTGCCGACGTAATGAATCTGGTCCGGGAAACCGTTTTGAATATTGGCTACGACCATTCGGAGAAAGGTTTAAATGGCAATTCTTGCGGTATCTCGGTATCCATTGGTGCACAGAGTCAAGACATTGCTATGGGAGTTGATCAGGCGCTCGAGAAAAGAACTGCAAAATCTTCCGATCCTTTAGATTCACAAGGAGCCGGAGATCAAGGTCTTATGTTCGGATACGCGACAAGAGAGACGCCTGAATTGATGCCATTGCCCATTGCAATCGCTCATCGTTTAGCAGAAAGATTAACAGCGGTCAGAAAGAGTGGAGCGCTTTCTTATCTTCGCCCCGATGGGAAAACCCAAGTAACCATTGAATACGAGGGCGATAAACCGGTTCGGATAGACACAATTGTTTTATCTACTCAACATGCTCCGGAGGTAAGTTTAGAAAGGCAATTAACGCCGGAAATCATCGATTCTGTTATTAAGCCAGTCTTAAAAACCTTTGATAACCCTTCCAATGATGTAAAAACTTTCATTAATCCAACCGGTCGATTCGTTATCGGTGGACCCATGGGCGATGCTGGACTCACGGGTAGAAAGATTATTGTGGATAGCTATGGCGGCATGGCACGCCATGGTGGCGGTGCTTTCTCCGGAAAGGATCCATCAAAAGTAGATCGCTCCGCTGCATATGCGATGAGATGGGTTGCTAAGAATATTGTTGGAGCAGGTCTTGCTGATAGATGTGAGGTCCAAGTTGCTTATGCAATTGGAAAAGCTCAGCCAGTAGGGCTATTTATCGAAACTTTTGCCACTGAGAAAGTTCCTCTAGCTCAAATTTCGGATGCGGTTTTGAAAACATTTGATCTGAGACCAGCCGCGATCATCCGAGATCTAAACCTGTTACGTCCTATTTATAGCAAGACAAGCGCCTACGGACATTTTGGAAGAGAGTTACCAGAATTCACTTGGGAAAAATTGGATCGCGTTGATTCACTTAAGCAGAATTTGAAGGGATAAATGGCGGTTAAACCGCTAAGTCTCAAGCGCCAGCGCGCAAAAGCGGGCGCTAAGTCAAGAGCTTTTCAAAGAACTGCCCAAGTTTCAATTGCGGGATTACCATTTCATTTACCTGAAACCTTCACATATGGAATCATCGAGGAATTCGATTCAGTAACTGTACCGGGATCCCTAGTGCGAGTGCCATTTCGAAATAAAATTTGCGAAGGTGTAGTCATAAACATTTCAGATGAAGACCGTACCCCCGTAAAGCCCATACTCTCAGTAAGTAAGGAGCGTATTGATACCCAGGTAATTGATTCGGCGCGCGCAATTGCTGAAAGGTATATCTGTCGCCTTCACGATATTTTAAAACTAATCGACCCAATTTCTCATGGCGGAATAGATCGTGGAGATAAAAGTAGAGTAAGAAGAGGCATCTCTTGCAAAACTTTGAGAAATGATTGGGTCAAAGAAGAGATCAATCGAATCAAGCAATACAGCTCAATATTGATTGTCATTCCCACAAGCCGTGAATTGAATCGGGTCATAGAGGAATTTAATCGATTAAATATTGAATATGTTGACCTTCGCGAATCCAAGATAAGGCGTGACTCGGCAAAAATTTTTCTCGGCCTGCGCAGCGCTATCTTTACCCAGATTACGGGGCTAGAAGCAATCTGGATTCTGGAAGAGAATTCAGAGCATCATTGGGAGCGCCGCAATCCAAGGTGGAATACCCGGGATGTCGCGCTGCTCAGGTACCAGAATGAGGACTTTGAATTGAAATTTCTATCTGCTTGCCCGAGCCTTGAAATTTGGAGATTGCAGGAGATGGGCTACATCAAGAGCGAGAGGGAGAGATTTCGACGGAAACGTTCACGAAAACTATTCTTTAATAGCGGATCTTTACATAAAGCGATACGGCTAGGGCTTGAGAACGGGACGGTATTAGTTTCCGTAGCTGGGAAGGATTATGTAAAAGCTCTTGCATGTTCTAAATGTTCGAGTGCTCCTCGTTGCGAATGCGGCGGTAATTTGCTGGCAACCCCGAAGAATTTACTTCGATGCTCGCTTTGTATAAAGAATGTATCGTGGAAGTGCGATGAGTGCGATAGTTCGAAGTACAACATAATTGGTAAGGGTGCTGAAAAAATAAAGGAGGAATTCCGAAAGAGTTTCCCGAATATCGCTATTTACAGTTCAACTTCAGAGAAGGAGGTTAGTAAGGTTCCCCCTAATTCCATTGTTATCGCAACTAGCGGTATGGAACCTTCAGGGCCATTTGGTGGAATAGTTTCTTTGGATACTCTTTTTCTGCAAAACATACCGGAATTACGAGTGGAAGAGCGATTGCGTTCGCATCTATTTACTCTTCTCAATTCTCTTTCCGAGGGGGGAGTTTTTTACTCAGATTTATCGGCAAATAATCGGCTAAGTCGCGCTATTGCACTTGATTCGCCGCATCACGCTATTTCTGGCGAGCTAGCTGAGAGAGTAGAGGCCAAATTGCCACCAAATTGGAGAATAATTCGGATTGAGTGTGAAGGCGTATCTCGGGCAATTAGCGGCTTACTTTTAGAACATCCTGAAGTTCTCGTTTCTTATGAAAGCGCCACAACCGCTATTCTGCGTGCGGAAGTGTCGAAAACTGCAACACTATCCAACTCAATCAGATTGCTACAAACTTATCGGTCGCTCTCTCGAAAATCTCTTTTAAATATTGAAATGGACCCATTTAAGTTGTAGCCGAGTAGAATACAGAGATGACAATCCAACCGATACGTCTTTTTGGCGATCCAGTTCTCACGACTCCTTCGCAGCCGATAGTGGATTTCGATACAGAGTTACGCACTTTAGTTGCCGATTTGATAGAGACTATGCAGGCAGCGCCCGGCGCTGGGTTAGCTGCACCCCAAATCGGTGTTCCAGTTCGTGTATTCGTGTGGGATGTTGATGAAGAAATCGGTCACCTTGTTAATCCAGTTCTGAATTTATCTTCTGATTTACAAGAGGGTGAAGAGGGTTGTCTTTCATTTCCTAACTTGCAATTTAATACTCCACGCGCGATGCGGGTGGTTGCCAAGGGTTTCAACATGCATGGTGAAGAGGTTGAAATTGAGGGAAGTGAGTTGCTAGCGAGGGCTATACAGCACGAGACAGATCATCTTGATGGCATTGTATTTATTGATCGTCTGCCAAGAGAATTACGCAAACAGGCGATGAAAGAGATAAGGAAGTCAGAGTGGTTTATGGAAGCGACCGAAAAGGGTTATTCGCCAGAGATTCGATTTTCACCACATAAACAATCCGGAAAGTTGCTGTAATTTGAAAATCTGCATTGCAAGTACCTCCCATCTTGCAATACCGACGGTGGAATTGTTGCTTCGCGAAGGACACACGCTCTATTTACTCACCAAGCCGCGCAGTAAATCAGGGCGAGGACAAAAGGAGCAAAGAACTGAGATAGAAGTTAGAGCAGAAGAACATTGCCTCTCTGTCTTTTTTCATGATAGCGATTCAGAACTTGCTCACTATTTGACGGAAGAGGGATTTGACCTCGTTATTGCTATTGCGTATGGGAAATTAATTAAAGTTCCTATCCTTTCCATACCACGATATGGATGGTTGAATCTGCATTTTTCTCTTCTGCCAAAGTATCGTGGAGCAGCGCCTGTGCAACGAGCGATTCTTGCAGGGGAGAGTAAGACGGGAATCACAATCTTCAAGCTTGATAGCGGGATGGACACCGGTCCAATTTATCTTCAGCGTGAATTTGATATCTCAGATTTAAGCGCATCCGAAATTTTCAATAAATTTTCCGATGCTGGCGCACCATTATTGTCAGAGGTACTACGCGATATCGAAAATGGCGTAGTACCAAATCCTCAAGAAGGATCGTTCTCCTTAGCTCGTAAGATCTCCAAAGAGGAGGCTGTGATTAACTGGTTCAGCGAAGTCGAGATCATTCATAGACAGGTAAGAGCTTTCAACCCGAAACCAGGTGCTTGGACAAAGATTAATGGAAGAAGGATCAGAATCGAGAGAGCAAGTATTTCTGATGCATCTGGAGAAGCGGGAACCATCTTGAAATTGAACCCACTACTCGTTGCTTGCAAATCAGGAGCACTTGAATTGATCACAGTTTGCCCCGAAGGCTCACGAAGTATGTCTGCTGATGAATGGGTTCGTGGAGCACGAATCCTACAGGGAGCGAGTTTCGTTTGAGGCAATCCGGCGCTAGAAAGACTGCATTTGAAGTCTTGTACGAGGTCAATTTCAATAATCAGTACAGCAATATTCTCCTTTCGAAAATCTTTCGAGAGATCGAGCTGAGCGAGAGAGATCGTGGCTTTGTCACGGAATTGGTATATGGAACTCTGCGAAATAGGGCTCGCTGCGATGGTGCTATTCGTAGAACTTCTGATCGCCCATTTACGGAGATCGATCCGAAAGTGTTAGAAGTTCTTAGGTTGGCGGCATACCAAATTCTCTTTCTAAGTTCGCCGGCACATGCGGCTGTAAATGAGAGCGTTGAATTAGCCAAGGTTGTCGCTGGTAAAAGTAGTGCTGGATTTGTAAATGCGGTGAGCCGTCGCATCGCGGAATTGGGAGATTACTCTCTCGAAGGAATAGAAGAGGAGTATTCGCATCCCTCCTGGATGATAAATGCCTTTCAGGACGCTCTGAAAGACGAAACTAAGTTGCGATTACAGTTAGAGGCAGATAACAAGGCTCAGAGCGTCACCCTAATTGCTTGGCCGGGAAGATCTACTGTCGATGAATTAATTGATCTAGGTGGAGTAAGAATTGAGAGGGGCGAAAACGCGGTTAGGTTTGCGGGAAATCCTGGGAGTCTGGCAGCAATTCGAGAGCGACGAGCGGGTGTCCAAGAAGTTGGTTCTCAATTGGTTGTGGAAAGATTTTTTGAAACTGATACTGGTGATCTGCGTTGGTTAGATCTTTGCGCCGGCCCAGGAGGTAAGGCAGCATATCTGGATTCGCTAATAAGGAACGGGGAATTCATCGCAAACGAAATCTCAAGTGAGCGTGCCAAACTTGTTCAACAAGTAGTTCTTCGGGGAAAAGTCACTAGTTTTGATGGTACTCGTATTCCTGAATCTATGGGAGATTTCGATCGTATTTTGATTGATGCTCCTTGTACCGGAATCGGGGCGCTACGAAGGCGGCCAGAAATTAGATGGCGGCGAACGCCGTCAGACTTGCAGGAACTTGTACTTTTACAAGCAAAATTGCTGGAGTCAGCCTCTAAACATCTAAAACTTGGCGGAATCATTGGGTACGCAACGTGTAGTCCACATCTTGCCGAAACTAAATGGCAGCTACGCGATTTTTTAAGACGTAATCCGAATTATAAGCGAGTAAGGGTGACCGGAGATGCAGATGAAGACGGCGATCTGCAGTTATGGACCTATAAGGACGATACCGATTCTATGTATTTATCGCTAGTTAGAAGAGAGTCGTAGAATTTCGCCATGATTCGAATTTGCCAAAGTATTCTCAATGCAAATTTCGACGATTTACCAAACGAGATTGCCAAGGTAGCCAAATATGCCGATCTTCTACATCTCGACATCATGGATGGAAAATTTGTTCCCAATACGACTTTTAATCCGCAGTCGGCAAGAAGCATCGTAGAGAATTCTCCACTACCTGTTGATTTGCATCTTATGATTTCCGAGGCGGACAGAATGGTTCTGCCGTACACCAAAATGAATGCCGCGAGTATCTCGGTACATTTAGAGGCCCTCAGCGATCCGCGTGCAACTCTCCGGCTGATTAGAGATTCTGGGAAACGGGCAGCTCTTGCTATTAAACCCGGTACACCTATCGAATCCGTGGAACCTTATCTGCAAGATCTAGACATGATTCTCGTTATGACGGTCGAGCCGGGTTTCGGTGGACAACGTTTTATCTCTGAGATGATGCCAAAAGTGAGCCTAGCCAGAAAGTGGTTGACCCAGAATGGATTAAACGAAAAGTGGATTCAAGTGGATGGCGGGATTAATGAGACCACAATACGTGAAGCTTTTCTTGCAGGAGCTGACACTTTTGTGGCTGGCTCTGTGGTCTATAAATCCTCTGACCCCGGGGGAATGGTCGCAAAACTTAGAAGTTGCGCAACAGGGGAATAAGTTCAGTTAACGAGTGGGAAATTTCCTTATCTGCCGCATCTCGAAGGGCCGGTTTAGCTTTATAGGCGATACCCAAACCGGCGGCTCGAATCATTTCGATATCGTTGGCGCCATCTCCGATTGCTATGGTCTCTGCTAGTGGAATTTCAGTGAGTGCGGCAAAATCTATGAGCGCCTCTGCTTTAGCGGCTGCATCGATAATTCTGCCAACGAGCTTCCCAGTCAGGAACCCATCTTTTTCTTCAAGTTGATTGGCCCTTATGAAATCTAATTTGGTGGGTAGGCCCAGAGCCGATACGGCCTGCATAAACCCACCAGAGACAGCGCCAATGGGAATCGCTTTCAATCTGCAGAATTCAATCAATTCCAAAGCGCCATCTGAGAATCGAATCTCTTCGGCCAATTTTTCAAAGACTTTGACCGATAAACCAGATAGGTACGAAACTCTTTTCTGCAGAGCAGCCACAAAGTCCATCTCTCCAGCCATAGCTCGTTCGGTAATTTCCCTTACTTCGCTATCGCGTCCTGCTTCACGGGCTAGAAGATCTATTACTTCATCTTGAATCAAAGTTGAATCTAGATCCAGTAGAACAAGTCGGTAGGTCACTTTTCACCCTCTTGAATCTCAATCGCGATATCGAATTTCAATGGTTCCATAACTTTTCTGACATCTTCGAGAATTGCGGGGATGTGTGCCGGATCGCAATTTATGAGAATAGCTATTATCGAATGATCTGCGATATCAATTCTCTGCTTTTCTAAGACTTCGTGCAGAAATGGGATGAGCGCCTGAAGCATCAGAGTGTCGCCACTTGGTTTTAACGGTCCAGAGGCGAGAATAAGAACCTGACGTTTCACCGCCGGAGTTTATAACGGCACGGATGAAGGGCTGGGATGCAGAGACTTTTGGGGCTCGATGAAGTTGAAGTTTTCCGAGATGCGAAACGGATTCTTGGTCCTATTTCGTGGGAACTTCTGTCAGGCCAGCGTTGGGTAGTTCTTGGTCCAAATGGCGCGGGAAAGACGACTTTTCTGCAGTTGTTAGGCGCTTTGATTCACCCCACCAAGGGTAGGGTTGAAATTCTCGGCGCAAAATTGGGGCAGGTTGACCTCTTTGATCTACGTCCAAGAATTGGAATTTCATCAAGTGCATTAAGTGAGTTGTTGCCGAGCGAGGAGAGAGTAGTCGATTTAGTCCTCGCAGCAGCATATGCAATAACTGGAAGATGGTTAGAGGAATATGACCTCTGGGACGAATCCAGAGCGAAGGCTCTTCTGGATATTTTTGGAATCAGAGAATTGGGCCCTAGAAGATTTGGAACTCTAAGTGAAGGTGAACGTAAACGTGCCATGATTGCTCGATCGCTAATGTCGGATCCGGAAGTTCTCTTGCTTGACGAGCCAGCAGCAGGACTTGATCTTGGAGGTAGAGAGGATATTTTAGGAAGAATCTCAAGGTATTTAGATGAAGAGAACGCTCCCGCCTCGGTCATAGTGACACACCATATTGAGGAAATACCTAGAGGTACGACACATGTAGCGCTGCTGAAGAACGCGGAGCTATTTTCTAGCGGACCAATACAAGATACGTTGACATCAGATAATCTTAATATGGTTTTTGGAGTTAAAGTGAAATTGAGTTTCGATGGAGAACGATATTGCGCGACCTCTGATGCTCTTTGATCTAGTCCCTCCGCCCTGGAGAGATACGTTGATGGATGAAGTTGAGCGAATTAACGATATTGGTCGTGAATTGGCGAGAAGAGCAGATTCGGGCGAGCGGATTTTGCCGGATCGTGCGCACGTTTTTAGAGCTCTAGAAATACCGCCTGAATCTGTAAAGATTCTAATCATTGGGCAAGATCCATATCCAAATGTTTCGGACGCTTGTGGCTTGGCTTTCTCAGTTAAATCACGAAGTTCTGGCCTTCCTGGATCACTTCTCAATATTCAAAAGGAGATCATTACTGATATCGGTTCGACCACGACCAGCGATGGGGATTTAAGTCGGTGGGCCGATCAAGGCGTTATGCTGCTAAATCGAGTGCTTACTGTCAGAGCGGGAGATAGTGGCTCGCATGGCGATCTAGGTTGGCAGAAAGTTACGGAGAAGATTGCTCGGAAGTTAGCTGATTTAGATCGTATTGCAATTCTCTGGGGTAACACTGCAAAGGAGCTTGCCCCGCTATTTCCGCCGGAGAACGTTATTATCGGAGTTCATCCCAGCCCGCTTTCCGCGCACCGAGGTTTTCTTGGCTCGAAACCATTTTCAAAGGCTAATGAAATGCTTAAATCTAAAAACTTTTCAAGCATACATTGGTAAAAAATGAGCCCGGCGATTAACCGGGCTCATTTGATCTGATTATCCGATCCAGGTTGTTATTGGGTCATTCAAAAAGTAAATCATGAATAGACCCGCGACGAGTAGCAAGAGAGGGTGGATCTCTTTTGCCTTACCTTGGAAGACACGAATAACTACATATGAAACAAAGCCTGCACCAATGCCTACCGAAATGTTGTAGGTAAATGGCATCAATATGATTGTTAAGAATGCTGGAATTCCGATTGCGTAATCTTCCCAGTCAATTGATTTAATCTGTGTCATCATTAAGAAGCCAACGATTATAAGGGCTGGCACAGCGGCTTCGTAAGGGATGATTTTAACGATTGGCGAGAGGAAAGTTGTTAGCAAGAAGAGTAGTCCAGTAACTACAGATGCCAACCCGGTTCTTGCACCTTCTCCAACGCCAGATGCCGATTCAATGTATGAGGTGTTGCTGGAGACCGATGAGGCACCGCCAGCGACAGCTGCAAGCGAGTCGACCAAAAGAATTCGATTTGCATTTGGCGGTGTACCTTCGCGGTCATTAAGTCCCGCTTCCTGGCCAATCGCAGTCATCGTCCCCATGGTGTCGAAGAAATCTGCCAGAAGTAGTGTGAATACTAGAAGGAGCGCCGTAATTAGCGGAACTCGTTCGAAAGAGCCAAATAGGCTGAACTGGCCGATCAGACTAAAGTCTGGCGCAGCAACGATATCCGAGGGAACTGCTGGAACATTCAAACCCCAGCCCTTCGGATTGACATTTGTACCATCAAAATTCGGTCCAATTTTGAAAGCGCTCTCAATTGCTACGGCCAGTATCGTTGAAATTATTATTCCAAGAAGCAGCGCAGCTTTGACTTTGCGCACCATCAGACCAACCGTGAGAAATAGTCCAAATGCAAAGACCACTACAGGCCAGCCAACCAGTTCTCCACCGTCGCCCAGAGTTACTGGCACCGGACCAGCTGAAGTTCGGCGTACGAAGCCGGAATCAACAAGACCAATAAGAGCGATAAAGAGACCGATTCCCACAGAAATCGCAATCTTTAACGGTGTTGGAACAGCTCTAAATACCGCGGTCCTGAATCCGGTAAGTACAAGAACGGTGATGATGATTCCTTCGAGAACCACCAATCCCATGGCATCTTTCCACGTCATCTGCGAGGCAATTGCTACGGCTACGAAGGTGTTCAATCCAAGGCCGGTTGCCAGCGCTAACGGGAAGTTTGCAATAACTCCCATGAGGATAGAGAGGACGCCTGCTACTAACGCTGTAGCGGCAGCTATCAGAGCTAGATTTGGAGCGTCTCCACCGCCAATGTATTTTCCATCTCCATCTTTAGCTAGACCGATAATTAACGGGTTTAGCGCAACTATGTACGCCATTGTGAAGAATGTAACTACGCCACCGCGTACCTCTTGAGCTACTGAGGATCCGCGCTGAGAGATTTTGAAGAAGGTATCCAGCATTTTCTACCTTTCACCTCATCAAAGGATGAGAGATCGCTAATTTTTTAACGGTGGTGGTTGCGACACCGTGTGGAGGCGGTCCACAGGCCAGGGGAAGTCGTAAATCTAGAGGCTACTGATCGGAAAGCTGGGCAACGACACGAAAGGAGATAGCAACTGCCTGCCCTATCAGTAGCGCAAAGAGCGCAGTTCCGAGTCCAATCACCCCACCCAGGGCCCATCCGGTCAAAAGAACTATCAACTCAATAGAGAGCCGGACGCGGCCGATCGGAACTCCGGTACGGCGATGAAGCGCGGTCATCCATCCATCTCTTGGCCCAGATCCAAGTCCACACGTTATATACAGTGCAGAGCCAAGTCCGACCAAGGTAATACCGAGGAATACATAGAGTATTTCGAAGAAAAAAATTTCCTGATCAGGTATGAATCGCACGCCAACATCAATTGCTGCAGCGATAATCAAAATGTTGGCGATAGTTCCAAAACCGGGTTTCTCACGTAACGGAATCCAGAGTGACAGAACAAAAAGGCTAACCAGAAGTGTCGCACTTCCAACCGAAATATCTAGTTGCTTGGCAACCCCCTGCGACAGGACAGTCCAAGGAGAGTTGCCGATATTAGAGACTATTAGCAAAGAATCTCCAATGCCAAAGAGAAATAGTCCCAAAACCAGAATCGCAAATCTGCGAACTGATAATGACCACGGGGAGTGCGCAGTCCAAGGCGTCTTTGGCACTGTCTTGCTCGGACGTAAAAATGCTCGGAGTGTCCGGAGAAGTTCTTCCATAGCCCCGAGAGTACTTGAAAATTCATAGGAGTCGTCATGAAGGGCATACACTGGCGCGATGTTTCCAGGCATTGGTACCATAATTAACGTTACAGCGATAATCGTTGGTTCTATATTCGGTCGCTTCGGAGGCAATCGAATACCAGAGAGAACTCGCAACTTAATTACCGACGTTCTTGGGTTCATTACTCTGATAAGCGCTGGTGCTGCAATCAAAGAACTGTGGAACGGAGAATTGATTAGGAGAACGAACCAGGGTGGACCGATTTTAGCAGTCCTAATCTCACTGATAGTTGGCGCGGTTCTCGGTTCGTGGATAAATCTTGATTTTCGTCTTACTCAAATGGGAGAGAGTCTCAAGAACAGATTTGCCAAGGATGACAATTCGTTCGTTGAAGGTTTTGTTACCGCATCACTGCTATTTGTCATCGGTCCGTTAGCCATACTAGGAAGCATGAGCGACGGCATGAACAAAGGTATCGAACAGTTACTTCTAAAAAGTTCCCTTGATTTCTTTGCTGCGATTGCGTTTAGCGCTGCCTTTGGGCTGGGCGTTCTTCTCTCCTTCATTCCAGTGGGCGTATATCAGGGAGCTTGGACTGTCATCGCTTTTTTTCTTGGGAATATTCTTAGCGACGCCCAGGTCGCGGCTATGACTGCAGTTGGTGGCGTCTTGCTAATTGGAATTGGGCTAAAACTTCTTAATATTCGAAGTGTTTCGGTGGGAAATCTCCTGCCGGCCTTAGCCTTCGCTCCGTTACTACTCTTACTGTTTCAGAAATAATTCAGAAGGCCGATGCGTCAATTACAAATCGATACTTATCATCCCTCTTGATAGTTATTTCGTAGGCCATATTTATCTGATCTGGTGTAACAATCTCAACGTCGCTGACTATATTTTCTTTGGGACAGAAATCCATCATCTCTTTTAGTTCAGGCATGCCGCAAATCATTGAGCCAGCGATTAGGAGAAAGGGAGCGGATCAATAGATTGGTGAGCCTGGCCGGAGACTCTGGCTGTGACCTTTCGCATATGATGTCTGCGACAGAGAACTTCGTATGCGATGGTCTCGGCGCCGCCCGTATCACCGACAACTACCTGTTCACCTTCGGTAACCATTGCCCCATCGACTGTCCGGGCATTGTGCGTGGCTCTTTCGCCGCACCAGCAGAGAGCTTCCACTTGAAGAGTTTGCACCCGATCTGCCAGCTCAACCAATCTGGCTGAGCCTGGAAAAAGTCGAGTGCGAAAATCAGTCAAAATTCCAAATGCGTAAACGTCAATTCCTAATCCATCAGCTATTCGAGCTAATTGTTCAATTTGTATCGGCGAGTAGAACTGAGCCTCATCGCAAATTACATAGTCAATCTTCGCTCCTTGAGAAAGTTGCTCAACGACAAATTTGTGTATGTCGAGATCTTCTTCAACTTCTAAGGCTTCTGAGGTCAGCCCTAATCGCGAAGAAATCTTCCCGGAGCCGGCTCGATCGCGATTCGTAAACAGAAGGCCGGTTCTACCCCGACTCTGATGGTTGTGCGCAGTTTGAAGGGCCAAGGTGGATTTACCACTATCCATTGTGCCGCAGTAGTAGACGAGTTCAGCCATATTCAGGCTCTCAGGAGAGAAATGACTTCGATACCAGGCTTTGCACGTTGAATTGCTTCACGCCCATTAAGTTGCGAAATTTCGAGAAGAAATAGATGCGCAGCCGTTTTTGCTCCGGACATATCAACAAGTTCCTGGCAGGCAAGAACGGTTCCACCGGTGGCTAAAACGTCGTCAACTATGACGACAACTTTTCCCTTGGTTAGTAAACCTCGATGCATCTCTAGCGCATCAAACCCATACTCAAGTTGATAGTCTTTTCGATGAACATCCCGCGGCAATTTTCCAGGCTTTCTAACCGTTACAAATCCAGTATTGAGTGCGCGACAGAGCGCACCACCCAAAATAAAGCCACGACTCTCAATAGCTACCAGCGCATCAATCTTCTGGGGAAGACTTGTTATCGAATTGGCGAGAGCATCTACTACTAAACCAAAGGCGGGGCCATCCGCGAGAAGCGGCGTGATATCTTTAAAAAGTATTCCCGGCTTTGGATAATCTGGAACGTCCGCAATCAGCGAAAGGGCATTAACTAAACCGCGTTCTGCCATGGTTGGAGCATATCCTCGGTAAAGTAAATCCGTGTCCGAAAGGGGACTTGAACCCCTAATCTCTTTCGAGAACTAGCACCTCAAGCTAGCGCGTCTGCCAATTCCGCCACCCGGACTTAACAAGGCATACTTTAGCCCATGGAATTGACTGCGGCGCTACAAGCGGAATTAGAAGCAGATGTAATTGAAATTTGCCGAGATCTGATAAGAATTCCTAGCGTCAATTATGGAGACGGCCGTGGTGATGAAGCCGAAGTATCGCGCTACGTTCAAAGAAAATTACAAGAGGTTAGAATTTCGGCAGAGATATTTGAAAGTGCACCAAACCGTTGCAATGTAATAGCTAATATCCCCGGAAGCGATAGATCTCTACCGGGTTTGGTTATGAATGGCCATCTTGATGTTGTACCAGCCAGCGTTGAAGATTGGACGGTCGACCCATTTTCAGCTGATGTTAGAGATGGCTGCATCTGGGGACGTGGTGCAGTAGATATGAAGGATATGGATGCCATGATGCTCGGCATTTTTAGACTCTGGGCTCGACACAACTTCCAGCCCAAACGCTCCATTGTTTTGGCCTTCTTCGCCGATGAAGAAGCAGGAGGTATTTTTGGTTCGCGTTGGATGGTAGAGAACCATCCTGAAATTTTCAGCAGATGTTCTGAAGCCGTCTCCGAGGTAGGAGGCTTTTCCGTAACTCTGCAAAATTCCAAACGGGTTTACCTCATTGAAACTTCACAGAAGGGGATTGAATGGCTCAATCTAACTGCTAAGGGTGTTGCGGGCCATGGTTCTCTATTAAACGAAAAAAACGCAGTTACTAGAATTTCAAAAGCGGTAACTGATATTGGTGAATATAGATGGCCCCAGCGTTTAACACGCACCAACAAGAAGCTCTTCCAGAAAATATCCGAGATTACCGGCATTCCATATAACGAAGAGAATCTACAGCCCTTACTTGATCAACTCGGACCTGCCGCAAAGATGATTGGTGCAACCCTTAGAAATACCGCGAACCCAACAATGCTTAGTGCCGGATATAAAGCGAATGTAATTCCACAGACAGCAAGTGCAGTAATCGACGGTAGAACAGTTCCAGGATTTGAGTCGGAGCTAATATTTACTTTAAAAGAAATTATCGCAGAAGATATTGAGATTAATGCAATCGTTTCAGATATTCCATTGGAAGCGGAATTTGAGGTCGATTTGGTGGATAAGATGAAAGCTGCGTTGTACGCCGAAGATCCTGAGGGAATAGCTGTTCCTTATGTGTTAAGCGGGGGAACCGACAATAAGGCTCTCGCAAGATTGGGAATAAAGGGCTACGGATTTAGTCCGCTGAAATTGCCAAGTGAAATTGACTTTACGGCGCTCTTTCACGGTGTCGACGAAAGAATTCCGATTGAGTCACTTAAGTTCGGCGCCAGAACTCTCTATAAATTTTTAATTCAAATTTGATTACTCAGTGGGTGCTGTCACTTCGTCTAGAGCCTCTCGAACCGGGGCTGGTAATACAATCGATTCACTAGTGAGGATTCCCTTTAATTGCGCCCCAGTTCTCGCCCCAATTAGAGCCGCGCTGACACCTGGAAGATCCCGAACCCAAGCAATTGAAATCTCTATTGGAGATAACCCGAGGCCATCTGCTGCAACTAAGACTGCTTCCACAATCTGTGCCGATCTCTCGGATAGATAAGGCTCAATAAAGCTTGAGAAATGGGGACTAGCTCCGCGTGAGTCCGATGGCATTCCACCTCGATATTTCCCAGTCAAAACTCCTCTACCAAGAGGAGACCAAGCAAAAAAACCAAAGCCCAACGCTTTGGCAGCGGCGAGAACTTCGTGCTCACACCTTCGATTAAGTAAAGAGAGCTCATTCTGAGTTGAACTAATTGGAGCCTTTCCGAACAAGGGATTTTGCAAAGTTACGGCTCGAGAAGTCTGCCAACCTGAAAAATTTGTCACACCGACATACCTGGCCTTTCCGCTAGATACTGCGCTATCTAGGGCGCTTAGGGTCTCCTCCAGAGGAACATCTTCATCCCACGCGCTGACCTGCCAAATATCGAGGTAATCCATTTCGAGCCTGGTCAGTGTGCGATCTAATTCTGAGAGAAGTGCCTTACGCGAGTTATCAATCTTGCGCTCACCTCCTCGAATAGAGATGCCAGCTTTCGATGCGATTACGAGATCATCTCTTTTCGCCATCGCCTCGATTAAGCCACCAAGAACTCTTTCACTATCACCATCGCCATAAATTGCAGCTGTATCAATGAAATTTCCACCTGCATCAAGAAAGAGTCGAAGTTGGTCTGCCGCCTCTTGTTCATCGGTATCCCGACCCCATGTCATAGTTCCAAGGCCAAGTCGCGAAACATGTAGGCCACTGGCGCCGACTGGTCTCTTCTCCACATCTATGACATTAGCAACAAGAACTCTCAAAGAGTGGGACGGTCGCTACCCTTCTGCTGTGACGCTCATCTATCTGCTTCGGCATGCTGAATCTGTAGCGAATGAAAAAGGGATTTTAGCGGGGCGAAGTGATGTGGGGTTATCTAAGCGTGGGAAATTGCAAGCTCTGGCGATCGCAAAATCGTTGAAAGAACTGAAATTGGATGGTATTTCAGTAAGTCCAATTAAGCGCTGTCACGAAACAGTCTCACCATATCTTACTTCCAGTTCCGGTAAAAATGTCCCTGTCGAAGTAAATAATGATTTTCAGGAAATGGATTATGGAACGTGGAGTGGGCGAAAGCTGAAAGTACTTTCACTCAAGAGAGATTGGCGGAAAATCCAGAATACCCCTGATAAATTCACGTTCCCGTATGGCGAGAGTTTTTCAGAAGCTTGGGATCGAGTTTCTCAGGGGCTACGCAATTTAGCTGAGCGCTTTTCCGGATCGAAAGTCTTGGTGGTTTCGCATGGCGACATTATCAAGATGGCTCTAGCACAAACGCTTGGCACAGAACTTAAGCAGTTTCAAAGAATTCACGTTGAGCCAGCAAGCCTAAGTGCGATTGAGCTTAGCAAGAAGCGCATCGTCTTATTCACAAATCGAACTGTAGTAAGCGGCACAGATCGTAATCACCGCTTAAAGCGAAATCGGAAATTCATCCTTGGAGGTGGCGGTTCATGAATCGTTTTCTCGGTGAGATTGAACTCTTACTGGTGGGGACTGTTGGTGTTCCCGGTGAAAGAGAATTCTTCTTGCAGATTCGAAAGAATGGCACGCTCTCGCTTGCGCTCGAGAAGAGTCAAGCCGCATCTCTTGCTGAGAAGATAATTCAAATCGCTCGTGAAATTGGTTTTGCAGTGAAAAGAGAGAAGATAGATATTCCTAACTTGGAGATGCCGATTGAGCCTGAATTTGTAGTTGGAGTGATCTCCATAACCTGGCTACCAAGTGAATCAAGATTGCGCATTGAGATAAATGCTGCCGAGGAAGAGCGAAATGAAGAAGTTGCTACTAGCATCAGCTTTGAATATGAGATGAGTAAAGCCGTTACGTTTGCACAATGTGCATTAAGTATCGTTGCGGCTGGCCGTCAACCTTGTATTTTCTGCGGCGGACCAATCAATGTCGATGGTCATCTCTGCCCTAGAGCAAATGGTTATCGCAGGCAAATATGAATACCAAGTATCTAGACTTGATCGAAACAGGAACGATTGAGATTGAAGGTAGATTAGTAGATGCCTCAAATGCGACTCTTTATGGCAGGATTTTCTCTTCAGAGGGTTCTCTCTCAGTTGTTTACAAACCGATAGCAGGCGAACGTCCGCTTTGGGATTTTCCAGACGGAAATCTAGCCTCTCGAGAAGTGGCCGCTTACCGAATAAGTGAGAGTAGATTTGATCTAGTTCCTATAACAGTTCTTCGCGATGGGCCCTTTGGAGTTGGAGCGGTTCAGTTATGGGTTGATACTCCCGTGGACTTTGATCCAGTTTCCTTTGGGGCATCCTTAAATCCCGATCTGCGGAAGCTAGCGCTCTTTGATGTAGTTATAAATAACACAGATCGAAAATTTGGTCATATTCTGCTCAACGAGAATGGGGAACTCTTCGGTTGCGATCACGGCGTCTCCCTGCATAAGGAGTGGAAATTACGAACCGTGCTCTGGCAATTTTCCGGGAGTGAACTAACCCCTGACGAAATTAGGCTTTTAGAGAGCACCGAAAGAGCGATTTCCAATGGCACATTAAGGCTTGATGATCTGATTCAAAGCTTCGAAATAGATGCGTTATCGGATCGTTTAAATCAACTCTTAATTAATAAGACTTTTCCTCAGCCGGATCAGGAATGGCCTGCGGTTCCATGGCCTCCAGTCTGATAGATGGGTAAGTACGCTTCCTTCATGGAGAGTTGGACCAGGCCATATTTACCACCAGCTAAATCGAAGTTTGTCACACTCAAACTCCGAGATAGCTATTCAGGAGAGTTGGTGGATGTTACTGGTGGCGGAATCTACCTCTGCGGAATTACTCCCTATGACGCTACGCATCTGGGACACGCTGCAACCTATTTATCTTTCGATTTAATTTCTAGATATTTAATGGCGTCTGGTAGCGAAATACGGCGCACCCAAAATGTTACCGACATCGATGACCCCCTTTTGGAGCGCGCAAATCGCGACGGGGTGCCGTGGAAAGAACTCGCTGAAGGTCAGATTCAGCTTTATCGAGATGACATGACAGCGTTACGAGTAATTCCTCCAGATAACTTTCTTAGCGTTTTCGAGAATATGAAGTTGATCATTTCCTACATCGAGAAATTGGTTTCTACAGGTAAGACTTATGTGATCGAAGGTGATATCTATCTAGATCTATCACTTATTGAGGGAGCGCTAGAAAATCTGCCTATTCCCTTAAGTGAAGCCATTCAGATCTTCAAGGAGAGAGGTGGTGATCCAGAGCGAGTTGGCAAGCGCCACCCTCTCGATACTCTGGTTTGGATGAAACAGAGAGTAGATGAACCTGGCTGGGAGAGCTCATTTGGCAAGGGAAGACCTGGTTGGCATATTGAGTGCGTCGCCTTGGCTCTCTCTTCACTAGATAACGGCTCGAAGTTCGCTTTAGGGATTCAAGGTGGAGGCAGTGATTTGAAATTTCCTCATCACTACATGACCGCAGTTCAAGCACAAGTGATTACTAGACGTCCATTTAGTTCCGTTTATGTGCATACCGGAATGATTGGATTAAACGGTGAGAAAATGAGTAAAAGCCGCGGGAATTTGATCTTTGTCTCGAGACTTCTAAATGATGGCATCGACCCGGACGTCATAAGAATTGCGCTAATACAGCGCCATTATTCAGAGGACACGATTTGGACAGATGCGACATTACAGAGCGCACAAATATTTCAAGGTCGGTTACGCAATAACCTAGCGAGAGAAGAGGTTGCAGCAACCGATCCGATCATTGCCAATGTTGTTCTCGCGCTGGCAAATAACTTAGATACGCCACAAGTTTTCGCTCTCTTAGAGTCATGGTGCGAGAAAACTGAGAGAGGAGAAATTGGTGGAAATGCTGGCGAATTGTCTAGAGCTTTGGATTTGTTGCTTGGTTTAGCGTTTTAGTTACGATTAAATATTATCTCGAAGGAAGCGCTCTACCTCTCGAGCGATGGAATCTCCGGTAGCTAATGGAAGCTCCGCGTCATCTTTAGATTTTTCTAACTCTTTGACATATTCACCAACTTCGGCATCGTCCGAAGCCAACTTATCTACCTGGGATTCCCAGGCTGTGGAACGTTCAGCAAGATCTCCGTGCGGAATTTGAATGGCTAGAAAATCCTCCAAGGAGTTGATCAACGCTAAGGTCGATTTAGGGCATGGCGGAGTCGAAACATAGTGTGGAACTGAGGCCCAGAGAGAAACCGCATCAATATCTCGTCGAAATGCGGCATCTTGTAATACACCGATGATTCCTGTTGGGCCTTCATATCGAGAGACTTCAACGCCAAGTCGCTTAGCTACATCAGGATGAGCGCCGCTACCGGTGACCACGATAGGCCTTGTATGCGGCACATCCGCGAGAAGCGAACCGAGTGCAATCGACATTCCTACTTCATAAACATCGGCCAAATCCAAAAGCTCTCGAGTGAAACTGCGCCATCTCATGGAAGGCTCTATACCTTTCACGACTAAAAAATCATTAGGTAATTGAGGGGCAGAAACTTCAAAGATAACCGTGTTCGGCCAGACAATTTCCCTCACAACTTTTGCATCTAAGGAAATTGAAGGTCTATTAACCTGAAAATCGTAATACTCTTCTGCATCCATCGTTGCCAATTTATGGTGTGACCACGAGGCAAGCAGGTGGTCTAAAGCTGCTGTTGCGGCTTCGCCCGCATCAGTCCAACCTGAAAAAGCTGAGATCATGATCGGTTCACGCAGCGAGAATCGGCTTTCGAAAAGATGCACAACGTAACCTTACGATAAACTCCGAACAATGGCCGAATCAAATAACTCATTTCGTGAGGCCCTAAAAACTCGTACCCTGGTCGCTGATGGCGCGGTGAGCACCATGATTCAAGCCGCATCACCAAGCCTTGAGGATTTCCAAGGGCATGAAGGTTGCAATGAGAGTTTCAATGCAACCCGACCTGACATAATCGCAGATATCCATCGGGCCTACCTTGATGCAGGCGTCGATGCCATCGAAACTAACACTTTTGGCGCAAATGTCGGCAATCTTGGTAAATATGGAATTGTTGAGGGAACCTATGAGTTTGCTCGAGCGGGCCCTGAAATTGCGAGAAAGGCAGTTAGTGAATATGCCGCACTAAAATGGGTGCTAGGTTCGCTAGGTGCGGGAACCAAACTTCCAACTTTTGGACATACAACTATTAGAGAACTAACGGAGTCCTATCGATTTGCAGCGTCCGAATCAATCGATGGCAGAGTCGATGCCCTTTTGATTGAAACTACCCAAGACCTATTGCAAGCAAAGTATTTCAATGCTCTTTAGTTCACCTACTGAAGTAAAGAGAGTTTTCCAAACAGTGCTATGGGATATGGATGGAACGCTAATAGACAGTGAGCCAATTTGGCAGGAAGAAGAGCTGGAGTTGGCACGGATAAATTCCATTCCTTGGAGTGAAAGCGATTCCCAAAACTGTATCGGAGGTCCGATAAGTCGGGTTGATTCTTATATGAGAGGGAGGGCTCCCGGAAGATTCACCGAAGGCGAATTGTCTAATCTACTAATTTCTCGGATTGCCCATCGACTATCGCAAGGGGTTCAATTTGCACCAGGGGCTCACCACCTAATTCGAGAGATGATTTCGGAAAATGTTAAGTTAGGTCTAGTAACCGCCAGCGCTCGAGTTATTGTTGAAGCGGCGCTCCCAAGTATCGGCGATATTTTTCATACAGTCATTAGCGCCGATGATGTGCCGATTGCAAAACCAGATCCCACTGGATATTTGAACGCTGCACGAAATCTTTTTACTCCAATTGAGGAATGTTTAATCATTGAAGATTCGCCAAATGGCATGAGAGCAGCGATCGCCAGTGGTGCTTGGATCCTGGGCTTGAAGCATGGCAAAGAACTTCCTGAGTCCCCCCGAGCGCGCTATCTTGATTCTTTAGACGGAGTAACCTTCGACCGTATTTGCAATCTTTTCATAGAGAAATAGGCCTGAGATAGTGAGTAACACGCCACGGTTCAAAGTAGGTGATCGCGTCCAGCTGACCGATGAAAAAGGCAAGCCCTACTCTTTTTACTTGATGGCCGACGCCCAGTGGCATTCGCATAAGGGATGGATCGACCATAACGCAATCATCGGGTTATTCGAAGGTAGTGTCGTACTTTCTAGCAATGGCACCAAGTATCAGGTAATGAGACAACTGCTTAATGATTTCATATTGTCCATGCCTAGAGGCGCCACCATTGTTTATCCAAAAGATAGCGCGTTAATTGTTGGATATGCAGATATCTTTCCCGGAGCGAAGGTTCTCGAAGCGGGAGCAGGGAGCGGGGCCCTTTCCATCTCTCTTCTTAGAGCCATTGGGCGAGAGGGGAAACTGGTATCAGTAGAAGCGCGAAGCGAATTTCTTGATGTGGCTCGCGACAATGTCGCTAAATATTTCGGAAATTCCCCAGAGAATTGGGAGACTCATTTATCTCAAGTTCAGGACATCGAAGTTGAGGGTGATTTTGACCGTGTCATATATGACATGTTGGCGCCCTGGGATGCACTAACTATCGCAGCGAAGGCGCTAAAGCCAGGCGGTGTCATTTGTTGCTATGTAGCTACAACCACGCAATTATCTAGAACAGCGGAGGCCATCAAGGAGTCAGGTCAATTTTCCGAACCAGAGAGTTTTGAATCCTTAATTAGATATTGGCATCACGAAGGATTGGCGGTAAGGCCACAACATAGTATGAACGCGCACACCGGTTTCTTGCTCATATCTCGAAAAATGGCAGAGCCACCGATTAAAAGAAAGCGACGCCCAGCCAAGGGCGCTTACTCGTTATTGCAAGGAGACGAGGTCAACAACGAAGATTAAGGTCTCATTTGGGCCAGAACCAATATCTTGTGCCCCATAACCCTTCTCTGGAGGAATGATTAAGAGACGGCGACCTCCCTCTTGCATTCCAGGTATTCCTTCTTTCCAACCTTGAATCAAGCCACTCAATTCCGAGGTGAATGGAGCGGAGCCCCAAGAACTTTGAAGAACTTCTCCATTTGACCAAGCCATCAACGTGTAGTGCACTGTCACCACTGAGTCGCTAGCTGCGCTCTTGCCATTGCCAACAATCACATCTTGCACGACCAAATTTGTTGGCGGATCTCCTACGGGCTTGGAAATAGCAGGTGCATCGCCGGAGTTACTGCTCACTGTGGGATATCCCGAATTCGCTGCTTCAGGGGATTGGGCGGGAGCGCCACCATCCGTGGTACATCCAGCAAGAAGCAACGTAACGACGGGAAGAAGGGCCAGAAGCTTTATCGGTTTCACATGGGCACCTTACACACCTATCAGCGGCTAATCTCGCCCTATGTCGAGTGCAAAAACTGAGCGATTGATAAACCTCACAATGGCGCTCCTGGCTTCACGACGTTTCATGCCAAAAAGTGAAATCTTCCGGCGAGTTGCAGGTTATGAGGGTGCCTCGGAGGCGATGGAGCGGATGTTTGAACGCGACAAAGATGAACTGCGCAGCATGGGAATTGAGGTTGAGGTGGCCAGTCACGATCCATTATTCGAAGATGAGGTTGGCTATCGAATTCTTGCTGAGCGCTACCGAATGAAACCGAATTTCAACGCAAGGGAGTTAGGTCTGTTATCGGTTGCACTAGCTGTTGTTGGCGGCGATTTGAATGGACCAAGCACCAATATGGCACAGAGATTGAATTCTCTTAACGTGACTCCCATTAGTCCAGAAGAGATATATCTCTTCTCACCTCGGACCATTGAAGGCAACTTGGTAGAAATCACGCGCGCAATCGCAAGTCGCTCCGAGATTCGCTTTCAGTATCAAAAGGACGGCGATCGACAGCCTGAGAGTCGAGCACTGAACCCTTTTGGACTTGGTGGTTGGCGAGGAGATTGGTATCTAGTTTGCGAAGACCTATCTCGAAAAGACATTAGGGTTTTTAGGATTAGTCGGATTACTAGCTCCATTACTGTTGATAAGAAGCGAAACACATTCGAAATTCCTGAGGACTTTCGGGTTCGCGATTACCTGATAATGATCAAGAAGCCGGACTATCAGGCAGAGATCAAGCTTCGTCATGGTTTCGGCGATGCATTACTAGCGAAGTATGCAACTCAGATCACCAAGTTGGCGAGTGATGATGACTGGCAGTCAATTACTATCAACTTTGAGGATATTGGTGAAGCCTATGAGGAACTCGCGGCCTACAGCTCAAATATCGTGGTGGAGAAGCCGAGTGAGTTACGAGTTATGATGGCGAAAAATTTTAAAACGATTATGAACTCTCATGTCTGAAGCGACAACCCGAGTCATAAGGCTTCTTGACTTGGTGCCATTTCTTCGGGCCCACCCAGGCTTGAACTTGAGAGAAATTGCCGATGAATTTCGCATCTCCGTTAAAGAATTGGTTTCTGATTTAGATTTGTTGATGGTGTGTGGACTTCCAGGCTACACTCCCTTGGAGTTAATTGATCTCTCCACCGACGATGGTTATGTGGTGCTGCGTGATCCTCAAAATTTGAACTACCCGCGGAATTTTACCGATAGTGAGTTACTCATTCTCAAGATTGCACTGTCAGCATTATCCGAGGAATCACCTCCACAACTTCAATTAGAGATTGCGAATCTGATTTCCAAGTTAGAAGAACAGATGCCGGAGAATTTGCCCGCTGAAAGCATTAGCTTTGAACCTGATGCTATTGGATACCTTCGACGAATCGGCGATCAAGCGATAACTAAGAATAGTAAAATTGAAATTTCTTATAGGAATGATACTAAGGACGAGTTGACTAAACGGAAAATCAGTTTAATCAAACAGTACGAGAGTGACGGAGTTTTTCATTGGGATGCCTGGTGCCATCTCGTGAACGCGCGTCGCACCTTTAATCTGAAAAAAGTGGTAACTGCGAATATCTTGGATGAAGAATCTCAAGTAGGAGAATTCGCGGGAGAAACGGAGCCAATCACTATCAAACTCAAAGTTGAGGCCAATTCTGAATTCTTTAGAAAACACTGGAATTTACTTACGAAGACCGAGGAATCCGATGTATTCGAGCTTCAGGTGTATCAGAAGGAGTGGTTGGTTCGAGAGATCCTCAAAGGCGGAGGTCTAGCGATGGTAGTAAGCCCTAGCGACCTTCGAAATCTGGTTCAGAGTCGCGCCAATCAAGCGCTCGCCCTCTACCAATGAAGATCGCGTGATAGCGTATGTCGGACATCGTAGGAGGGGAAGTTGATGTTCGGTTTACGTGAGCCATCCCATTGGTTCTTCCTGATCTTGGTAGTTATCCTTCTTTTCGGCGCCAAACGCCTGCCGGACTCAGCCCGCGCTCTTGGTAGATCGCTTCGTATATTCAAGAGCGAAGTCAAGGAATTGAATAAAGATGAAAAAAAGAGTGATGAAGAGGGCAAGTCAGGGAGCTAACTCTCACCACACAAGGTAGGGGTAATTAATGGCAAGCCGGGGAACTATGCCGCTCCTTGACCATCTTAGAGAGCTGCGTTCTAGAACGCTCAGGGCTGCGTTTTTCATCATAATTTTTTCAGCGCTCGGCTGGGTAAATTACAACGAGATTATTACTCGACTCTCTGAGCCAGTGTGCGATCTAAAACTGGCACAGGAATCCGGTTTGAGTCAATGTGGCGCGCTCTTTATCTCTGGCGTTCTCGGGCCACTCAACCTCCAATTGAAAGTGTCATTTCTTTCTGGACTCATATTCTCAGCACCATTCTGGCTCTACCAGATCTGGGGATTTATTGCACCTGCGTTATCCAAAAAAGAGAAGCGAAATTCAATTCTATTTATTGTCGCAGCAACACCATTCTTCGCCGCCGGAGCATTTCTAGCTTTCTATATTCTTCCGTTAGCGATACGAGTCCTTTTCGGCTTTACCCCGGAAGCGCTCGGCAATCTTGTCCGATTTGACGATTATCTTGATTTTGTTCTGCGTCTGATTATTGTCTTTGGGCTGGCTTTCGAATTGCCAGTCTTCCTAGTTTCCTTGAATCTGGTTGGAGTGATCTCAGGTCGCTCGATACTCAAGCCTTGGCGTTTCGCTATTTTTGGCATTACCTTTTTTGTCGCAGCCTTCTCTCCAACCGCTGATCCGCTTTCGATGGTGGCATTGGCGCTCCCATTAATTGCATTCTATTTCGGGGCCGGTGGAATTGCTCTACTCCTAGATAGAAGACGAGATCGCAACAAATCGAAGATTTCTATCGATGAAACTGCTCCTATCGATCGCCCTGAATCGATCTAGAGTGCTCTTTCTAATTGTAAATCCCACCTCTGGAGGAGGTAGAGGCGCGAAGATGGGCAAATTAGTGCGAGATAGTTTGCATGCCAGGAATAGAACCTTTGAAGAGATTCATTCTTCGAGCGCCGAAGGTGCTCGATCTGCGTTAAGCAAACTTATTGACCGAAATATTCTCAACGAAGGTGTCGATGCAGTCATAGCTGTTGGTGGCGACGGAATGATGAATATAGCAATGCAGGCACTTGCGGAGACTAGAATTCCACTGCTTCCAATTAGCGCTGGAATTGGGAATGATTTTGTACGAACATTGGGGATACCTTTTGGAATACCAGCTTTAGATCTCCTGGATAAAGCCCCAATTCGCGTTGATTTGGGTAAAGTCAATGAAAGATACTTTGGAAATATTCTAAGCACGGGTTTCGATTCTTTAGTCAATGAGCGGGCCAACAGAATGAAGATTCAAAATCGCGTTAAATATAATTTGGCGATGATTTTGGAGCTTCCACTTTTTCGACCAAAGAAGTATCGCTTCATGGTCGATCAGGAAACTTTTGAAAATGAAGCCATGCTGATCGCTATTGGAAACGGACGTTCATATGGCGGGGGAATGCTGGTAACTCCTGAAGCTGATCTACATGACAATCTCCTCGATTTAATGGTCCTCGCTCCCGTATCAAAACCAGAATTTTTACGCGTTTTTCCGAAGGTTTACCGAGGAGCTCATATTTCGCATCCGAAAGTGAAAATTATGCGTGGCTCGAAGATTGAAGTTCTTTCTGATGCCGTTGCCTACGCTGACGGCGAGAGAGTTGGGAATCTACCAATAACTGCTCAATCTGTAGCAAATGCGCTTTTTACCTGGACAGCGTAATGTCGAAATCGCCTGCTGAACAATTTGCTGAATCAAAGCTTCGTGGAAAATACTCAAATCTCAGAACGTTTTCTGAAGGATACGCTTTCCCACTTGATGACTTCCAGAAGATTGGCTGTCGCCATTTGGAAGATGGAAAATCGGTCTTGGTTGCGGCCCCAACCGGCGCCGGAAAGACTATCGTTGGAGAATTCGCAACTTATCTAGCCACTAATCAAGGTATTCGATGTTATTACACCACTCCTATCAAAGCTCTCTCTAACCAGAAATATCAGGAATTCGTTGGCAAATATGGCGAATCGCGAGTCGGGTTACTAACTGGTGATACCTCAGTTAATTCAAACGCAGAAATCCTTGTAATGACAACTGAAGTTTTGCGGAACATGATTTATGCAAAGTCTACGGATATTGAAAACTTGGGATACGTAGTCCTCGACGAAGTTCACTATCTTGCAGATAGATTCAGGGGAGCTGTTTGGGAGGAGATATTGATTCACCTTCCAGAGCGCATTCACGTGGTTGCTCTTTCGGCTACTGTTTCAAACGCTGAGGAATTTGGCGAATGGCTAGGCAAGGTGCGGGGCGACACTGAAGTGGTGCTAAGTGAAACTCGACCCGTTCCCCTTTATCAACATATTCTCATTGGGAATCGCCTATTGGATCTCTTTGTGGATGAAGGGCGAGTTAACCCTGAAATCATTCGACTGGAGAAGAAATCCCGCGTATTGATTGGACAGCGAGGAAATTGGCATGAACGAGAGAGCCAGATTAACCAATTGACCCGTCCAGAGGTGATTGAAGTTCTCGATGATAGAAATTATCTCCCGGCGATTTATTTTATTTTCTCTCGGGCTGGATGTGATGCGGCAGTAGAACAAGCTCTGAGAGCCAACATCAACCTCACCAATCGAGATGAGCGACTTCTTATTCGGGAGATAATCGATCGAAAAACTGCAGAGTTACCTAGTGAAGATTTCGGGATCTTGGGTTTTGGTGCTTGGTGTGAAGCGGCTGAGCGCGGAATCGCGGCTCATCATGCCGGACTGTTGCCGATGTTCAAGGAGACGATTGAAGAGCTTTTCCAAAGGGGATTGTTGAAGATCGTTTTTGCAACCGAAACTCTCGCGCTCGGAATAAATATGCCGGCACGCACAGTATTTCTGGAAAAACTAATTAAATGGAATGGCGAGTCACACGCACCGGTTTCACCAGGGGAGTACACGCAACTGACAGGTAGAGCTGGTCGCCGAGGTATCGATATTGAGGGTAACGCTGTCGTGATGTGGAGCGATCAGATTGATAGTTCTATGGCCGCAAGTTTGGCGAGTACCCGAACATATCCTTTGAGATCATCTTTTAACCCAACCTATAACATGTCGGCGAATTTGATTTCTCGCTTTGGAAAAGAAAGAGCTCGCTCGTCACTTAGCGCATCGTTCGCTCAATTTCAAGCCGATCGTGGCGTTTCAGGATTGCTGCGTCAGATTGCTAGGAATCGAGACGCTATCGAAACGCTTCAAAAATCCGAAGTCTGCCACTTAGGGGATTTCTTGATTTATGCCAAGATGCGCGAGGAAATCTCCATTTTGGAACGCTCTTATCGTTCACGCGAGAAACGAAATAGAATTGAAATTGATACGAGAATTGGCGAACTGCGTAGAGAATTGAAATCCCATCCCTGTCATCAATGTCCGGAGCGAGAAAACCACGCTCGAAAGTTTGAGAAAGCATTTCGCCTTGAGCGAGAGACAGCTGGATTATCTGAACGAGTAAGTACAAGAACGAATGTCATTCCTAGAACGTTTGACCGTGTTGTCCACGTTTTGCAGAAGATGCACTACCTAGAAGATGAAAAATTGAGCGAGAAGGGTAAGACGCTTATTCGAATATACGCGGAATCTGATCTCCTCCTCGCGGAGATAATACATTCCGAGGTTTTTCCTAATCTGTCAGCACCAGATCTAGTGGCCGTTCTATCTGCTCTTGTCTATGAGGGTCGAGGCGAGAAGAGCAAAATCCCGCGAATTCCTAAGAGCGTTGAGATGCCGATGAAGGAGGTAACATCGACTTGGCGACGAATTGTCAATCTTGAAGATGAACACGGACTAGCCAGTCAGCGCGAACCAAACTTTGATTTGGCTTGGAGCGCCTATAGATGGGCCAATGGATATCAACTAAATTCGATCTTACGTGAGACTGAAATTCCAGTTGGAGATTTTGTACGAAATATGAGGCAAATCATCGATCTCCTAGGACAGTTAAGAGGAGTAAATATTTCTCTTAAAAATCTTGTTAAAGATGCCATTGTGCGAATAGATAGAGGTGTAATCGCGTATTCAGCGATTGTTTCATGACTCTTTTGTTGATTGATAGTGCGTCGCTTTGGTATCGCGTCTTCTACGGAATGCCCGATTCGTTAGTTTCGCCAACTGGAGAGCCAGTGAATGCAATTCGTGGATTTTTGGACGTGACCGCGAGGTTGATTAATTCTTATAGTCCAAATCGAATCGCACTCTGTTTAGATGGTGATTGGCGACCTTCATGGCGCGTCAAGCTTTTCCCAGAGTACAAAAACAATCGACTAGAAGATGATGAGAGCGAGGAGGAGCCTGACACGCTAACACCACAGATACCGGTCATTATCGATCTATTCGACGCTTTAGGCTTCCCAATATTGGGCGTTGACGATTATGAAGCAGATGATGTAATCGCCACCCTAGCCTTAAACCAACCAGGACCAGTGAGAGTTGTAACAGGAGACCGAGATCTCTTCCAAGTAGTTTCTGACAAAAAAGATGTAAAGGTAATCTATCTTGCAAAAGGAATCTCATCTCATGATTTAGTGGACGAGTCCTGGATAGCAAATAAATATCAAATTCCTGGAGATAGATATGGCCTATTTGCCATGATCAGAGGAGATCCTTCGGATGGCTTGCCCGGGATTCGGGGAATAGGGGAGAAAGGAGCGGCCCAACTTGCTAATCAATTTCAAAGTATGGATTCAATTATTGCTGATGTATCTAGTGAATCACCCAGGACTCCTGAGAAACTATCCAGGAAGATCCTTGATGATCTTAACTATGCAAAGAAAGCTACCAAATTGGTTTCCTGTGTGGCGGATGTTCGGTTACCCGAAGTGAATCTAGAGATTCCTAGCGGCCCAAGCGATTCCCAGAAATTGGCGCTATTAGAGGCGGAATTTGGTCTCAAAACTAGTGTCCAGAGATTAGTGAGCGCTCTTAAATGGCAATAGTTTTGGCAATACTTTCCGGTCTAGTTCTAAATTTAGCTTTTGCCCCCTGGAATATTTGGCCGGCTGCTTACCTAGCGTTGGGTTCACTCTTCTATCTTCTGCTTGATAAGGAACGCTTGACCAGAGTATCCATTGCAATTGCATTTGGCCTCTCCTTCTTTCTTCTTTTGCTCCATTGGTCGGGAAGTTACGTCGGTTGGTTTCCGTGGGTATCGCTAGCGGTTTTGCAAGCAAGTTTCTTCGCTCCTCTCGCTCTTATCCGTTTCGAGAGAAATGTTTATGGCGCTATCAGTTTTGCGAGCTGCTTACTCTTAGTTGAATTGTTGAGAATGAAGTTTCCATTTGGTGGATTTGGTTGGGGCAGAATTGGCCATACGCAAACGGCATCACTGTCTATTCTGTATCCTGTAGCAGGAGTTGCTGGAATAACATTCACTGTAGCAATTGCAGCAGCTTTATTAATGTTGAGGCAATGGAAGAATATTGCGGTTGTTGCTTTACTTCTCTCTTTTTCTGCCTTAGTCCCATCAACAGTGGATAAGAATGGCAAGGTGCAAGTTCTCGCGGTACAAGGGGGAGTTGATCAACTTGGTCTCGAATTCAATCAGCGAGCTTTAAGTGTTTTGCGACGTCATATTGCCGCGACTGAGATTTCGGAGAGCGCGCAATTAGTAGTCTGGCCAGAAAATGCCTCTGATCTAGATCCAGAGAAAAATCCAATTGCCAAGAGAGAGATCTCAGAGCTTCTACAGAAATTGGGCAAGCCACTGCTTGTTAACGCGGTAGAGAGAGGTACTGCGGGACCGCTAAATGTCTCCATTCTCTTTAAACCAGATGGCTCAAAAACTAGATATATAAAGCAAGATCTAGCTCCATTTGGTGAATATATGCCGCTAAGAGGTTTCGCCGAAAGGATTGTCCCTGCCGCAAGACGCGTTGTCGATTTCCAACCTGGCAAACGCGCGGTAATCTTTACATTAAAGCAGAATACCTTCGCAACGCTTATCTGTTTTGAGATTCTCGATGATGACCTGGTCCGTAAATCAACTCTAGGCTCATCCTTTCTGGTAAATCAGACTAATAACGCCACCTTTGGCACGAGTAATCAGGCAGCGCAACAGCTGCAGATCGCCTCTGCTAGGGCTGCCGAATTGAAGAGAGATCTGATTGCGGTTAGTACAACTGGGTTCACAGCTCATATTGATAGCTCGGGGAAAACTCTAGATAAATTAGTTCAATTTAAGGCGGGAGGTTTAGCGGCTGAGATGGCGACCCATCAAGGAGGCAGTATTGCTAGTCATCTCGGAAGCACCTTCTGGATAGGCTTTGGCCTGCTGGCGATGACCACTCAGCGGCTTCGAAGGTTAAGCCGATAATTGACATTATGTAAACTAATTAATCGCGCGCGCGGTTATCGGCTCGCAGGAGCAGACGAGATTCCTATCCCCGTAGGCGCTATCAATTCGACCACTGGTTGGCCAATACTTGCCGCGCCGACCAATTCCCAGTGTTTCCGAGACCGGGAAAGCGGCGCTCTCTCGCGAATATGGTCGATTCCATTCGCTGGCGAGAACTGAACCTATGGTGTGCGGAGCATGGCGAAGGGCCGAATCCTCAATGGCAACTTTGCTACTCGCAATTTCCCTAATTTCATTACGAATAGTCTTCATTGCGCCGATAAATCGATCAAGCTCGGCAATATCTTCACTCTCAGTTGGTTCAATCATAAATGTTCCAGGTACTGGAAAACTCATGGTTGGCGCATGAAACCCAAAATCCATAAGTCGCTTAGCGATATCGTCGACAGTTACACCGGTCTCTTTTGTTATGCCCCGAATGTCAATAATGCATTCGTGTGCGACTAAATTCTTCTCCCCTGTATAGAGAGTTGGGTAATCATCAGATAGCTTCTTGGAAATATAGTTCGCAGAGAGAATTGCAACCTGAGTAGCGCGCCGAAGCCCGGCGGCGCCCATCATACGAATATAGCTCCAAGAAATCGGAAGAATTAGTGCCGAACCAAAGGGCGCAGCGCTAATTGGCCCCGGGCCCGTTGCTGGTCCAGCGGTCGCGTCAAGAGGATGGTTTGGCAGAAATGGCGCCAAATGTCTTCTGGCTATTACTGGTCCGACGCCCGGTCCTCCACCGCCATGAGGAATGCAGAATGTTTTATGCAGATTAAGGTGCGATACATCGGCGCCAAATTTTCCAGGCTTTGCTAATCCAACTAGCGCGTTGAGATTAGCGCCATCCACATAAACCTGTCCCCCGGCATCATGCACCATAGCGCAGATTTCGGTTATTTCCGACTCAAAGACGCCATGTGTAGAAGGATAAGTAACCATGAGCGCTGCTAGACGAGTGCCATACTCCTCAATCTTCTCCTTAATATCCGCAATAGACACATTGCCTTTATCGTCACATTCGATAACTACTACTTTCATGCCAGCCATGACTGCACTCGCCGCATTTGTGCCATGAGCACTCGACGGAATCAAGCAGATATCGCGTGAACTATCGCCAACTGAGTTCAGATAATTTTTAATAGCTAATAGCCCGGCAAACTCCCCTTGAGAACCAGCATTAGGTTGCAGAGATACCGCTTCATACCCAGTGATCTCTAACAACCACTTAGAAAGTTCTTTTACGATTCGACGAGTTCCAGAAGATTGCGAAGCTGGCGAGAATGGATGTAAGTTCGCAAACTCGGGCCAAGTCATGGCCTCCATTTCTGTTGTGGCATTAAGTTTCATTGTGCAGGAACCGAGAGGAATCATGGTGCGATCAAGTGCCAAATCACGATCTGAGAGTGTTCTCAAATAACGCAGCATTGCTGTCTCAGATTGATAAGAGTTAAAGATCGGATGGCTCAAGTAACTAGTTTTTCTAAGAACTGGAAGTGAACCCAGCATCTCTTTCGGGTCGTAACGCAACGCCCAAGCTTTGGCGAGTTTTTCAAGAAGATCTTCTTCCACAGTCTCATCAAGAGCAATCGAAATACCATTATCAATCTTGCGAACATTGATTCCTATACGCAACGCACTTTCAAATAGGGCGTCAGCGTTGGCGGCTCTGAAAGATATCGTGTCAAAAAAGGTATCGCTCAATAATTCGAATCCGCCCGAACGAAGTGATGCTGCAAAGGTGCGTGCCAGGCTATGCACGCGATAGGCAATCTCACGCAATCCTTCAGGGCCGTGCCAAGCTCCATACAAGGCAGCGATATTGGCGAGCAGTACCTGTGCGGTGCAAATATTGCTTGTTGCCTTATCTCTTCGAATATGTTGTTCTCGAGTTTGAAGCGCTAGTCGCAACGCGGGGTTACCATGACTATCGAGGCTCTGACCAACCAGGCGGCCGGGAAGCGCTCGCTCAAATCCTTCTCTAACCGACATAAATCCAGCATGTGGCCCACCAAATCCCATCGGCACGCCAAACCTCTGTGCTGAACCTACTGAAATATCGGCTCCCATTTCACCTGGCGTTTTAATAAGAGTTAACGCGAGCAAATCTGTTGCGAAAATAACTATGACATCACGAGCTTTGGCACGCGCAATAAGCTCGTCTAAAGCATTCGCTCTTCCATAAGTATCTGGATATTGAATCAAAAGCGCAAAACTCTTCTCCAAAATTTCATCAGAGACGCTATGAAGAGGTGATTCAACTAATTCGATATTTAGAGGTTTTGCTCTAGTTGATATAACAGCTAAGTTTTGAGGATGCGAATTCTTGTCAATCAAAAAAATGGCATCATCGCATTTCTTGGATACTCTTCGAGCCAAAGTCATCGCTTCCGCGGCTGAGGTTGATTCATCAAGCATCGATGCATTGGATATCGGTAAACCGGTCAAATCTGAAATCATGGTTTGGAAGGCAAAAAGAGCCTCTAATCGACCCTGCGAGACTTCAGGTTGATAAGGCGTGTATGCGGTATACCAAGAAGGATTCTCTAGAACGTTTCTGAGAATCACAGGTGGCGTAATCGTCCCGTAATAGCCCATACCTATTAGCGAATTGTTAATCTGATTCGATTTCGCAATTTCCTTTAATTCTGAAATAACCTGCGATTCAGAGAGCGGACTTGGAAGGTTTGGACCAAAAATCTCATCCAATTTGATGGAATTGGGTAGAACGTCGTCGATTAAACTCTCTAAATCCGAGTAACCAAGCTCATGAAGCATGGTCGCAACCTGCTCACCGGATGGCCCAATATGCCTATCTGCGAATTCTCTTCTTACCACTAGAGAAGAATAGAGGGCTGAGCCGGCTTATGCGCCGCGAAGTTTCCTTCTAAGAGCTAGTTCGTCGGTGGCGCCATCAGCCACAATCTCTCCTTGAGAGTCTTCACCTTGAAGATGCGTCAAACTTCCCTCAACCTCATTCCATACTTTTCCAATGGCAATACCAAAGACCCCTTGTCCGCCTTGTAGTAGGTCGAAAATCTCCTCCGAACTGGTGCATTCATAAATCGATGCGCCATCGCTCATCAGAGTGATTTTTGACAAATCTTCTGCTCCCCTATCGCGAAGGTGAGTTACAGCGCTACGAATATTCTGGAGAGATACACCGGCGTCCAAGAGTCGCTTCACAATTTTCAAAACCAAAATATCTCTGAAACCGTAGAGCCTCTGAGAGCCTGATCCAGATGCTGAACGAACTGTTGGTTCAACCAAACCAGTTCTCGCCCAATAATCGAGTTGGCGATATGAGATTCCAGCAGCCGAACAAGCAGTTGCTCCGCGATAGCCAATCTGCATGTTCATAGAGGGAAGCCTTCCACGTCGGTGAGTCAACGGTAGGCCAGCTTTGTTCTAGATACCAGCACCGACACTCTAAATCTCAAGTATCGGTTGAGAGTTAAGCTTGAAAATCTTCTGGGTTGATTCCCTCCAAAAATTCTTTAAACCGCTCCACTTCATCCTCAGCCTGATCTGGAATCTCAATCCCGGCCTCGGCTAATAGATCTGAAGAGCCAAAGATCGGGGCGCCGGTGCGAAGGGCCAGCGCGATGGCATCACTAGGTCTGGCAGAGACGCTTCGCCCCCCTTCAAAATTAATTGATGAGTAGAAGACCCCCTCCTTGATCTCAGTGATTTGAATTGACTCGATCTTGGCATTGAGGCTCTCTAAGAGATTTTTCATTAAGTCATGGGTCAGAGGTCGCGGAGGAGTGACGCCTTGTTGTGCAAAAGCAATTGAAGTTGCCTCCACGGCACCAACCCAAATCGGTAGATATCTTGAACCACCAATTTCTTTAAGTAGAACTATCGGTTGATTAGAAGGCATTTCAACCCTCACGCCTATTACATCAAGAGCTAAGAGATTCATTTCGTACGATGAAGGCCGGCGCGAACGAACGCGGCATGGAGTCTTACTGAAAGCGAAGCAATCTCTCTTGAAACTTCCTCAGCACGCGCCTTGGAATCTGTATTCTTTTGACGCAAGAGCGGTGTAATTACCTGTTCGACCAGACCAACTTCCCGATCAGCTGCAGACTTAAATGCCCGCAGATGCCTCCCCTCAATACCAAAGACTGCCAACTCGGAGACAATTTTTGCAATCATCAAAGCATCGCCGTCGAAATATCGTCCTTTAATCTTAATTAGGCCGAAACCTTCGAGCTCTAAGAGCTGTTTATCTGTGATTCCCGAAGTTTCAAGCAATTCCTGTCTCGATAGCCGAAGTTCGCTATGTTCAGCAAAAGACGAGGGAGCGATTGCCGAATCTAGAGCCACCATTCTCGGTTTCGGACTAGAACCGGGAGATGGCTCCAAGCCTCTATCGAGAGCATTTAAATTCTCTTTGATAACTCTGAGTGGCAGATATTGATCCCGTTGTGCCAAAAGAACATATCGTAATCTCTCTAAATCGACGCTCGTAAATTTTCGATAACCACTTGGGGTTCGCTGAGGATCAATAAGACCTTCTGATTCGAGAAAGCGAATCTTTGAGATAGTTACATCCGGAAAATCTCCGCGCAATTTTGCGAGAACTTCGCCAATACTTAGATAGGCGCGGGCAGGAATGCTCATTTTCGCTTCTTACCTCCTGCAAAGAAGTGCATCCGGAATTTCCCGATTTGAACTCCATCACCATCGGATAGGACATTTTCAGAGGTCAAAATGCCATTTAGATAGGTACCATTCAAGCTTCCCACGTCTTTAATAGAGAAATTGAGATTGAGGCGCGTAATCTGAGCATGCTTTCTTGAAACTGTGATGTCATCGAGAAAAATTTCATTTTCAGGGGCGCGACCAAGTGAGGTGAGATCGCTATCGATTAAGTAGCGTGCGCCACGATTAGGTCCGATCAAAGAGATCAACATGGCTGAATTCGCATCCAAACCCTCAATAACGGAGAGCGCATCCTCCCCCGCTTGCTGCAAGAGAGAGAGAACAGGTGCTGAGACTGAGCGGAGTTGTGTTAGATGCATCGTGTTTGTGAGATCAGGATTTGGAGCGGTGTTCATCTAGCTCCTTTCCTAAAATTTCTAACTGAACAAGGCTCACCTTAGAGTGGAGATTGAGGCGAGTCAAGCAGTATGGGCTTGATAGTCAGTGCTGGAAAGCAGTTCGCCAGACGAGGTAATGTTAACTTCAGCGATCCAACCAGAGCCATAGGGGTCGGAATTGATTGTTTCTGGAGCGTTATCTAGCATTGAATTCACTCCGATAACTTTTCCGGATACCGGAGCAAAAATTTCAGAGACACTCTTGGTTGATTCAACTTCGCCACAGACTTTTCCGGCCTCTATAAGATCGCCCACTTTTGGTAATTGCACATAAACAATGTCGCCTAACGCACCCTGAGCATAATCGGTAATTCCGAAGCGAATAACCTTCGCACCGCGCTCTTCAACCCATTCATGTTCCTTGGTGTACTTCAAATTTGAAGGAGTATTAGTCATTTTAGACCTTTCGTAATTTTCTTATCCCGGTTGCGCCATACTGGATACCCGTAACAAGGTATAAACCTATCCCCCAACCCGCAAATGCCCAACCCAAGATAAATGAAATTTCACTCAAGGAGTCCGAAGTCCGCGTAAGAAGGAGAAGCGGTAGGGCATATAGAAGGTTAAAAGTGGCCGCTTTCCCAAGGTAGGTGACTTCTAAGGTTGGCTTGCCCGCTACTTTCAAGAAAAGTACAAGCAGAGCGAGCGCCAAGTCCCGCAAAACAATCAGGAGCAGTAACCAAATTGGCAACAATTCAGATAGATACATCGCTATGAGAACGCTTGCAATGTACAAACGGTCAACCGCGGGATCTAGTAGCGCCCCCAATTGACTCTCCTGATTTAGCGCCCGCGCCACTTTCCCATCTAGGTAATCGGTGGCTCCCCCAATCATCAAAGTGATTACTGCCCAGGAATATTTCTCGTTCAGTATGAAGTGGAGAAATACCGGTATTCCTAGGGCCCGGGCAAAGGTAAGTAGATTGGGAATGGTAATCATCTCCCGGCAAACCTATCTCACTGAATTGTCGGGACGACAGGATTTGAACCTGCGACCACATGACCCCCAGCCATGTGCGCTACCAAGCTGCGCTACGTCCCGTGTCGAAATAGTACCGTCGAGAGTTATTTCCTCAATCGGACCGAGATTCGTAAAGGAGTGCCAGCAAATCCAAAGTCCTCGCGAAGTCGCGCTTCGATAAATCGGCGATAGGGAGGTTCGATGAAATCAGATGCAAAAATGATGAAGGTAGGCGGTGCAATTCCGGCTTGAGTCGCGAAGAGAATCTTTGGTTGCTTACCACTTCTCACTGGCGGCGGATTTGCTCCGACAATCTCTCCTAGAAAGGCGTTGAGTTTCGCAGTTGGTATACGCGTCTCCCATCCTTGCAGAGCTCGCTCCACTGCCGGGATGAGTCGATCTCGATGCCAACCTGTTTTAGCGGATACATTTATGCGTTCCGCCCATCCAACTTGATCGAGATTTCGGTCCATCTCGCGATCTAATTGCAATCTGCGCTCTTGATCAACAATGTCCCATTTATTCATGCATACCAGCAGAGCTTTTCCCGAATCTTCGGCTAGCGAGATAATTCTTAAATCTTGCTCGGTCATTGTCAGCGAAGCATCGATCACAATAATTACGCACTCTGAGTTATCGATGGCCCGCTCTGCTCGCAGCGTAGCAAAATAGTCGATGCCATCCGCCTGGTGAGAGCGGCGCCTAATGCCCGCCGTATCAATAAAACACCAAGATTTTCCGTCAATCTCAACAACCTCGTCAATCGGATCTCGTGTTGTTCCCTCCGCATCATCAACAAGAGCTCTTGTCTCTCCTGCAAATGCGTTAAGCAGACTACTTTTGCCAACGTTTGGCTTTCCTACAATGGCAATTCTTCTAGCGAAATCTGATACATAGGCCCCTCCGAATTCAGGCAAGAGTTTCACAACTTCATCTAGTAGGTCACCAGATCCTCTTCCATGAGCAGCTGAAACAAATATTGGCTCCCCTAGGCCAAGATTCCAAAGAGAATGCGCATTTAATTCATCTCTTTCCGAATCAACCTTGTTTCCAATTAAGAGGACTCTGCGATTAGATTTTCGCAATAAATCAACAAGTGCTAGATCATCGCTCTGAATCCCAACCTTGGCGTCAACTACCAAAAGAATTAGATCAGCATCATAGATAGAGGCAGCTGCAGCATCAGCAATTTTGATCTCAATACCCTCGCCTGATGGCAACCAACCGCCGGTATCAACTATGCAGAATCGCTTGCCATTCCACTCGGTTTCATACCGCACTCGATCTCTGGTAACTCCAGGTGAATCCTCAATAATTGCCGATTTTGACCCCAAGATTCGATTAACCAATGTTGATTTTCCTACGTTTGGTCTCCCTAGAATGACGACTGTAGGTATCCCTATTAAGCCCCTTTGTCGCAGAATGTTCCATATGTATTCGACAGTTTCATCTAACGAGAGCAAAGTAGAGTCGACAACAACTGCATCATCAGCTTGGCGCAACGGAGAAATCTTTCTTGAGCTATCCATATTGTCGCGCTGTTCTAACTCCTTAGAAATCTCTTGATCAATTTCTAAGAGATTTAAATCGGCTAACTCTGATTTTCTCCGCTTTGATCTGGCGGCGAGATCTGCGGAGAGAAAAATTTTTAAATCGGCATCTGAAGCCACAACCGTTCCGATATCACGACCCTCAACCACGATCCCTTTTGTCGATTTCTCTATTATCTTACGCTGCAATTGAAAAAGAAAACTTCTTACCTCAGCCACAGCACTAATCCGACTTACAGAATCTGTAACGTCCTTCGTTCGAATCTCCTTGCTCACATCTCGTCCGCTCAGAGTGATTACTGGACTCTTTGGATCGGCAGAGTAATCGATTTCAGCTTCCGACAACGTTTTTGATATCTCAGTCGCCGACAAATCTGATTTACCTTCGAGAGCAATAGTTGCAGCGCGATACAGCGCCCCGGTATCCAGATAGTCAAACCCACCAAGACTTGCCAGCGCCCTCGATGTTGATGATTTTCCGGAGCCACTTGGTCCATCGATCGCAATTACGATGGCATGTTTCATTGTTTATGAGCTTTCCAGCCTCGTTTAAGGAGATGCTGATAAAGCAGCTCCGCGTCACTACTGGAGAGGGCCAGGCGAATCAATCCTGTTTCTTGCTGAGGCGAATGTTCCAAAGCTAAATCTTCAACATTGACCTTGATGCTTCCACACTCATCAAATAGCGATGCTAATTGACCCGGTTTATCGTAAATCACCACATCGACAAAGGTATATTCTCTTCGTTTCATGCCGTGCTTGCCGCCGATTTTTTCTGGAACAAAGCCGGCATCATCAAACATCTCTCTAATGCGATGCTCGTCATCATTTTCAATCGCATCTTGGAGCACATCTAGTAGCTCTTGGAAGTCATCAACACTTGAAAGGACTTCATCTTTGTTATCAAGAAGAATCTGACTCCAAAGTGCTCCATCTGACCCCGCTAGCCGCAACATATCCCTAAGACCTTGACCGGCAAGGGATATCTCGGTTCCCAGTTCTGAGATACTGCTAGCGAGGGCAACGCTAATCAATTGAGGAAGATGTGAAATCTTCGCAAATAAAGCGTCATGTAGATTTATAGACATTTGGTACGGAACAGCGCCCATGGCGGAAACAAAATCGCTTACTAATTTCAAGCGCTTGGGTTCAAGCACTTGAGACGGGGTCAACACCCAGGCTTTGCCGGCAAAGAGATCGCTTCGAGCCGACTGCGGTCCACCTCTCTCTCGACCGGCGATTGGATGAGTACCGAGGAAGCGCTTTGAAAAATCCGGAATAATCTCAACCTTAAGTTGAACTTTAGTTTTAGTGCTACCTACATCTATAACTGTAGATTCGGGGTGGCTCTCTGCTACCTCGGAGATTAGTGCTAGAGCAGAGTCTGGCGTGGTCGCAATTACTATAAGTTCTGGACTTTCGATATCTTGGTTTGAAGGGATTAGGTCCTTCGCGATCTGAAGTGACCCAATTGAAGAATCGATAAGCGAGACGGGCCATGAAAGCTCCGCGGCGCGCAATCCGATTGAGGTGCCGATGAGGCCAGTGCCGTAGATCTTTAGTGAGATCGGCTTCATTGCGCTAAATCGCTACGAAGTTGACTGGTGCCCCGTAGGTATACATGAGCAATCTGCTTCTGGGTGCGAGCGGTTCTGCAGTGAATTAAGGTTCGGATAACTCGGGGCATGCTCCCGGGAACCGGAATTTCAACTGCGCAAAGTAGAGGTACCTCCCCTAGCCCCATTGCTCGCGCTGAGGCAGCTGGGAAATCAGAGAGAAGATCCTGGGTTGCGGTGAAAATCACCGAAATTAAATCTTGGCTCTCAAGCGAATTGGCCCTAAGAATCTCGCTCATTAATTCAACGACAGCCTCCTTCATCAAGGAGGGGTCATCTCTATCAATCTGTGTCGCGCCTCTGATCGCCCGTATATCCATCTACGAAGTTTACGCAAGAAGGGTGATTTCTCGGGGAAGCCACTTACCTTTAAACACTTTTATGCATAAAACAATATCTCGATAGCATGGAAAGACTCCCTACAAATTGTCTACATTTACTCATTGAGGGAGGTGTTATGGCAAATATCGATAAATTGCTATTGTGCAGACAATTCGTACCTGCTTTTGTCGATATATAGGTTTTAAGACCGGACCAAAATATAGATAAAACGTTTTATTTACTTATTATTATTGCAGGTAAGTCAATTAATGGTTATATTTTTTTATATATTTATTATTTCAACGTTAGATAGATATCGCCATTTACCGGCTTTCAACTCGCCTAAACGAATAGAACCAATATCCGTTCTTAGCAGGCCCAATACCTCAATTCCTAGACTCTCAATCATCCTTCGGATTATCTGATTTCTCCCCTCGTGAATTGAAATCTCTACCCCTTCTGGGATCCTTTCTGCCGAAATCGCCCTAGCGACTCCCCCTTCAATCCTGACGCCCGATCTGAGGAGATCGATCTCTTGGCTCCTCAGCGCCTGTCCTGTTGAAACTCGATATCTCTTAATCAATCCATATTTTGGATGAGCTACCTTCTGAGCCCAGTCGCCATCATTGGTTAATAGAATCAAGCCTTCGCTCTCTTTATCCAACCTACCAACATGGAAAAGACGTTCATTCCAATCAGAAAAATAATTGGCAATGCAATCTCGTCTCAAGGGGTCAGACATAGTAGACAAAACGCCTTTTGGTTTATAAAACGCAATATAAGTCTTGGTTTTTTTTAGCTTGATTGCCTTACCATTTAGTACGACTTTACTCTTTTCCGGATTTACTTTTGTGCCGAGCTTGCTGACAATTTTTCCATCAACAGTCACCCTTCCAGAGGTAATCAACTCTTCACAGGCTCTTCGGCTGGCTATGCCAGCATCGGCTAGGTATTTCTGGAGGCGGAGTTCCACCAATACAGTTTAGGTCCTATTTCGGTGGATTACTCAGTCAGCGAAGCGATGATCTCATCTAGCCCATCGATATCCGGCAGGAATGGCGCTAGAGCTGGCAGATCTGAGACCGAATTGAGCCCAATTCTCTCTAGAAAATAATTAGTTGTCCGGTAAAGCAGCGCTCCCGTCTCATGTTCAACGCCACACTCCTCTACTAATCCTCGATTTACCAGAGTCTTCATAACCGCCTCTACATTGACTCCACGAATGGCCGAAACTCTTGCTCGAGAGATTGGTTGGCGATATGCGATCACCGCCAAGGTTTCTAGGGCCGCCTGCGTGAGTTTCGCCTGCTGGCCATCTAAAACAAACTTCTCAACGAGCGGCGAAAGATCTGGGTGGCTGTAGAACCGCCAGCCCCCCGAAACCTGCTTGAGAGTAAAACCCCGCTCCTGCCGCTCATACTCTTCGGATAGTCCAGCCAGAGCCGAAGCAATCTCCTCGGTTGGTCTTTCAATTATCTGCGCGAGGACTACCTCGGATAGGGGCTCTTCGACAACCATGAGAATCGCTTCGATTGAGCGTTCCAACTCACGATTACTCATCGCCACCATTCTCCATTTGTAGAGATTGACCTTCCGCAAGGTTATCCTCCTCAAGGGCAGGCAAACGATCAAACTCATCGCTAACTAGAACCGCTCCAGAGTCGGCGCCCGTCCAAGTTATCTGCAACTCTCCCAGGGCGAGAACTTGTTCGAAACGAACCTGGCTATCTTTATAGAGCTCGAGTAAAGCTAGAAACCGCGCGACGACAATTAAGGTGCTCTCAGCATCGGCCACTAAAGCCCTAAAGGTGGTGCTCTTCTGACGTCTTAGCGCTGACACGACCAGGAGCGCCTCTTGGGCGACACTCACCATGGCCTGATGGAGGCGCTCGGTCGAGAGCTTCGGAGCAATCTTCGGCGTTAGAACTCGATTCGCGACAGCGGCAAAGCGCTCCGGAGTCACTCCAATGAGAACCTCTGGCAGAAGTGCGGCGAGGTGGGGCTCTAAGGAGACCGATCGGGCAAATGTCTTCTCTTGGAGCTCAATCCAATCGGAGATTATCCGCGCTATCTCCTTAAAGGCGCGATACTGAAGCAATCTTGCAAAGAGGAGGTCGCGCGCTTCTAAGAGCGCCAAATCAGCTTCATCATCGATCTCGCCACTTGGAAGTAAGCGAGCTGCCTTCAAGTCAAGAAGGGTGGCCGCTACAACCAGAAATTCCGTTGCATGATCTAAGCGCCAACCTATTTCAGTCACCTCCAGGGCGCGAATATGCGAAATGAACTCATCTGTGACGGTAGCTAAAGCAACTTCGGTAATTTCTAACTTATGACGCGAAATAAGTTGTAGAAGTAGATCGAAAGGGCCATCGAAGTTCTCTAATTTGACTGAAAATCCCAAAACTCGACCCTCGAGCGCAGATTGTGGCAACACTGAACCACTACTTGAGACTTCTCCACTTTCCGACATCATTAGCGAACTCTACGCGTGTCGTTGCTAAGTTTCCGAATTGCCGTGCGTAGAGTCGTGGCATGGCAAATAGTGCTTCAGAGATTTCTCGCTTGAATGCTAAATCGACATTTACCAAAAGTAAGCCAAGTCGAAATGAAGAAGTAGTCACCACATCTTCGGTGCTCAACCGACCCACTCCGATCCTCTCCGAACCGAGGCCGCTTGAGGTGCATGGTGATGCTCGAATTATCTCAGTGGTAAACCAAAAAGGTGGTGTCGGTAAAACAACCACAACCATTAATCTTGGTGCCGCCCTTGCTGAACTTGGTCGAAGAGTTCTTTTAGTAGACTTTGATCCACAACATTCACTTTCAGTCGGATTAAATGTTTCCACTCGAGAGATAGAGGGATCGATCTACGATCTTATGATGGATGAAACAACGAAAATTGATGACTTCTTGCTAAAGACCAGCGTTCCCGGCATGGACATGATCCCAGCCCACGAAAATCTCGCTGGCGCCGAAGGCGGTTTGGTAAATGTCATCGCGCGTGAGAAGGTGTTGAAGCGAGTTCTCTCTTCAGTAATAGATTTTTATGACGTAATTCTTATCGATTGTCAGCCCTCGCTTGGACTTTTAACTGTTAATGCGTTAACGGCCTCCCATTACGTTTTGGTTCCTTTGGAATGCGAATATTTTGCTCTCCGCGGGGTTGCACTTCTGGATGACATCATTAAGAAAGTTCAACTTAATACAAATCCGGATTTACAACTGATGGGAATCTTGCCAACAATGTTTGACCGCAAGACGGTACATAGTCGCGAGGTCCTAGAGAGAATTAATGAGGCATTCCCGAAGAAGGTTTGCGACACCACAATTGCGCGCACTGTGCGCTTTCCTGAAACTACTGTTGCTGGAGAGCCAATAACTTCTTACGCAAGCTCTTCTGCAGGCGCTGCTTCATATCGAAGATTGGCGCGTGAACTGATTGCTAATGGAGGTATTCGATGAGTCGCAGGATTAGTCTTCCCGGTGCCGATGAGTTATTCCGTAAAACAACTCTGAGCGCCGTGCCGGATACTGTTGAAGAGGCTCTCGAAGTCGTCCATACCAATCGTCCTACAGCGTCACCTGTTGCCAAGCCAACTCCTCAGGGAAATTCGGTTCGTCAGACGCCTCGACGTCGGCCAACTGGAATAGATCGCTCTCCTTCTGGCCGCGAACGACATGATGAGAAAATTACGGTCTATTTATCGCCAGATGAACTATTCGATCTGGAGCAGGCTCGATTACATCTGCGCGGTGATATCGGTTTAGCAGTTGATCGAGGTCGAATCGTTAGAGAGGCGCTCGCAATTGTGATAGCAGATCTGGAATCTAAAGGTGATCAATCAATTATTGCGCGCCGCTTAAGAAGTCGATAAGAATTATTTTGCTCTCGGGTGAGCAGAAATATAACTCTCTCTGATTTTCTCGATAGTAATCATGGTGTAAATCTGAGTTGTGTTTACAGATGAGTGTCCGAGCAACTCCTGAACGATTCGAATATCGGCTCCCCCATCCAGTAAATGAGTTGCAAAAGAATGGCGTAAGGAATGTGGAGATATCGCCGGAATTCCAGCCAATTGCGCAGATTCGCAGACAATTTTCCAGGCGCTCTGACGACTAAGCCGTCCTCCGCGCGAATTAAGAAAGAGTGCATCACTCCGGTTGCGACTCTTCTCGCTTAAGGATGGCCGGATAGTAACTAAGTACTGCTCGAGTTCATGTCGAGCAATTTTCCCAATCGGGACCACTCTCTCTTTCCGTCCTTTCCCATAAAGTTTGATCGTTTGGATCTCGCTACCGACAGATTTCAAATCATTGAGATTCAGCGCAATTACTTCACCGACACGCGCCCCAGTCGCATATAACAGTTCGAGAAGCGCCCTATCTCTCAATCCAATTCCCCGTTTAGGAGCGGATTCAATCAATCTCGCAACATCTGAGATGGAAAGGGCTTTGGGTAATCTTCTTGGCAACTTCGTTGGTTTCAGATCGCGAGCTGGATTTTCTGATCCGCTCTCTTTCGCATAGAATTTGAAGAAACTACGTAACGTAACGACACTTCTTGCCGATGAAGAGGGAGATAGACCTTTTCTTCGACCCTCAGAAACAAAGAATTCCAAACTTTCAAGGTTAACATCTTCAACCTTTATATTTTCTGAGTGGAGGTAACTCGCAAAACTGGCCAGATCACGACGGTAGGCAAAGACAGTATTTGCGCTCAAACCTCGTTCCACTGAAATATGGCTAAGGAAGTCTTCAAAGATCTCTTCGTTACCCACGATTTAAAGCGGCACGAATCAAACCAGCAAAAAGTGGATGCGGATTTGTTGGGCGGGAGCGAAACTCGGGGTGTGCCTGTGTTCCTACATAGTACGGATGAGAAGATTTGGGAAGCTCCACGAACTCCACCAGTTTTCCATCGGGTGAAAGACCACTAAAGATCAAACCAGCGCTGCTTATCGCTTCTCGATATTTATTGTTCACTTCGTAGCGATGTCTATGACGTTCCGAAACTTCACCGGCACCATAAGTATCAGCGACCATCGAAGCATCCCCCAAAATCGCTTTGTAGAGACCCAATCGCATCGTGCCACCCATATCCGCTTCTCCAGAGACTATCTCTTCCTGACCCTCCATGGTTGCAATAACTGGATTGGCGGTGGTTGGATCGAATTCAGCAGAATTTGCATCCTTGATTCCTGCTATTGATCTAGCAATCTCAATCACCATACATTGAAGACCTAGGCAAAGTCCTAGTGTTGGAATCTTATTTTCGCGAGCAAATCTCAGAGCACCAACTTTGCCTTCAATACCTCGGACGCCGAAACCACCAGGAACACAAATAGCATCAACATCTCCTAATTGACTCTTCGCTTTTGCAGCTTCTTCGCAATCGTCACTCACCACCCACTTAATTTCAACTCTGGCATCGTTGGCAAAACCGCCAGCTCGCAAAGCCTCGGTTACAGATAAGTAAGCATCCGGCAGGTCGACGTATTTACCCACAAGCGCCACCCGAACTACATGTTTAGGGCGGTGGACGCGCTCGAGTAGGCGATCCCATTCTCCCCATTCCACATCATGGAAAGGCAACCCCATTCTTCGAACAATATAGGCGTCTAAACCTTCCCTATGAAGGACTTTTGGAATGTCGTAAATCGAAGGAGCGTCTACTGCAGCCACGACAGCTTCTTGATCGACATCGCACATAAGAGAGATTTTCTTCTTGACTGCTATAGGAATGTCGCGATCAGATCTTAGAACTACCGCATCCGGCGAAATTCCGATGGAGCGAAGAGCTTGAACGGAATGCTGTGTTGGTTTCGTTTTTAGTTCTCCGGAAGGGCCAATATAGGGAACTAGAGAGACGTGAAGATAGAAGACATTCTCGCGTCCGACCTCTTGTCGAATCTGTCTGGCCGCTTCGAGAAATGGTAGAGATTCGATATCACCAACAGTGCCCCCAATTTCGGTGAGCACCAAATCAATCTGAGGTGCAGCCATAGCGCGAATTCGATCCTTGATTTCATTTGTTATATGAGGAATAACTTGTACTGTGTCTCCGAGGTATTCACCTTTGCGTTCTCTTGCTATGACCCTTGAATACACCTGACCTGTCGTCACATTGGCGGATCCATGAAGGTTTGTATCGAGGAAACGTTCGTAATGACCGATATCGAGATCGGTCTCTGCTCCATCATCAGTTACAAATACTTCTCCATGTTGGAATGGGTTCATAGTTCCTGGATCTACATTTATATATGGATCCAATTTCTGCATGGTTACTCTTAGACCTCGGGCCCGTAAGAGCCTGCCTAAACTAGAGGCGGTCAAGCCTTTGCCGAGACTAGAAGCGACTCCGCCGGTGACGAAAAGATGCTTCGTCACATGAGAGGCGGTCATGGAGCACTAACTTATCATTCAAATTACGCTTTACCTAAATTCAACAACTCCCGCGCGTGCTCTTGGGCGTGTTCTGAGTCGGAGATGCCAGAGAGCATTCTGGCTATTTCAGACTCTCGCTCTTCACCCGTAGCTATCGAGACAGAACTCTCACTTATTGAGCCAGATGAATCTTTATTTACAATGAGATGACGATCAGCCCAGATAGCAACTTGAGGTAGATGCGTGACGACAATAACTTGCGAATCTGCTGCTAACTTCTTTAAGCGTTTGCCCACTTCGAGAGCCGCTTTTCCGCCAATTCCGGAATCAACTTCGTCAAATAAATATGTTCCAAGCGGTGAATTCCCGGCTGCTACAACTTCTATCGCCAGCATCAACCTAGAAAGCTCTCCTCCGCTCGCAGCTTTAGAAATAGGCAAAAGTTCTCCGTTCTGATGTGCGGAGAACTTCATGTAGACGTCATCGAGACCTGTTTCCTCGAAATCGTCATCTTTGGGTTCACTTCGAGAGGTAACCTCACAGAGAAAACGAGCACTCGGCATCGCCAAATCGGTTAGCTCTTGGCTTACCGAGAAAGTCAAACGTGACGCAGCCTCGACCCTTACAGCACTTAGTGTTTTAGCTTTATCGAGAAGCACTTTACGAGAATTAATAAACTCGTTCTTCAGAACTTCAACTCGCTCTTCGCCACCGCATAAATCAGCAATCTCATTCTTCGCTGCCTTAGCTCGCTCTTCCGCTCGGAGCAATTGCTCTGTCAGATCTCCCTCACCACCATGCTTTTTGGCGAAACTCCGAAGAGCAGATTTGCGCGCGTGCAAATCATCAAGAGGCGCTAAATCTTCCCCAAAACTCTCAAGAAGAGCTGCACTCTCATTGGCTAAATCACGTAGATCGAAGAAGGAATTATCGGCACGTTTTGCCTGTTCCAGAAATCTCTTATCTTTAGCCGCAAGCGCATTAAAAGCACGCCGAGCGCGATCTATTCGTCCAAGCGCTCCAATCTCCTCCGAAGTAAGTGTCGAGACAATCTCGCCTAAATGAACTCTTAATTCCTCCACATTCTCAGATAGTGCAATCTTTCTCTCTAAATCCTCGACTTCATTGGACTTTGGTCGAAGTTTTGCCTCGTCCTTTAGAAACTCTTCAAGTTCCTGAATCTTTGAAATCCTTGAGCTCTCAGATTTGTCGAGGTCCAAAAGTCGACGTTTTAGCTCGCAGAAAATCTCGAAAGCATGCTTGTATTGAGAGACAGCAGCTAGAGCGCGATCTCCGGCGTAGTTGTCTAGCAATTCTCTCTGCCGTGAGCTCTTTGTAAGTGAAAGAGTGCCGTGTTGGCCATGAATCTCAATTAATGCATCAGCAAAGTTGGCCAGGGTTGCAGAGGTTGTCGGAAGACCGGAGAGAGAAGCTTTCGATTTCCCATCTCGGTTGATAATCCTTGTGAGTATTATCGAGTTATCCTCAATATCTGGCTCTTGTTCAGATAAGAGGCTGTCCAGTGTGGCTGTGCGATGCTCGGGAAGTTTGAAGTTGCCGGCCACGCTTAGGCGCTCACTACCTAACCGAACTAGATCGCTATCGGATTTGGCTCCAGCGATAAGCGAGAGCGCCGTAACTACCATTGTTTTTCCGGCGCCCGTCTCGCCAGTTAATACGTTTAAACCAGGGACAAATTCAATTTCCGCCTCTTCGATGACCCCCAAGTTACGAATTGAGAGTTCATTGAGACGCGATCGGCCTGAGCCTCTACTACTTCCCACGCCAACCGTCTACAGGTAATTTGAATTTCGCAACCAATCTATCGGTGAATGTCACATTATCAATATGAGCCAACGGGATAAAACTTCGCTCCGAAGTAAGTACTACCCGGTCGCCTTCAAGAAGCTGTGCTTTGCGAAGCCCATCTGCTGAAATCACGCCTACCTCACTTTCGACATCAATTGCGATAACTGATTGCGGAGATACGACCATCGGGTCTGAGAAAAGTGCATGTGCGGCTAACGGCAAAAGTACGAGCGCATCGACATCTGGCCAAACAACTGGACCTCCGGCTGAAAATGCATACGCTGTTGAACCAGTTGGAGTCGCACAGATAACACCATCGCAACCCCATCGTGAAAGAGGCCTTTGATCTATCTGTACAAAAAGTTCGATCATAGATTCGGTATTTCGCTCAATCGCAACTTCATTTAGCGCCCAACCTTCAGCAACAACTTTCTCCTTACGTTCAACACGGTAAGAAAGCGTCATTCGCTTTTCAACCTGATAAGACCTGCTTTCAATGGCCTTAATTAATTCTGAATTAGAAGGACGCTCAATCTGAGCAAGGAATCCAACGTGACCGAGATTGATTCCTAACACTGGAGTTTGAGATCCGTGAGTCAGTTCGGCACCACGAAGAATCGTGCCATCACCGCCAAGGACAAGTATTAGCTCAGCGCTCTTTGCCAAATATGAAATCTCCGAATCAGTCCGCTTCTCTGCCCCGGTAATACCCTCGGAGGTTGTTGCAACTTGAAATCCGATTTTTCTCAAGTTTGGCACTAGTTCGTTTGCTAATTGATGAGCTTCCTTGCGCGATGGGTGTAGTACGAGAACTATCTTTCTCATTACGCCGGCCCCTTTGCTATCGCTTCGCTTAAGTCAGAATCCGCAAGTGCGGGTGATCCCCTCCGTAACCACAGGAAATATTCCACATTTCCTGAAGGGCCGGGTAGAGCGCTAGCAACTACAGATGCGACACCTAATCCGAGCGAATATGCCGAATCAGCCACCATTCGAACCGCCTCGAAACGAAGGTTTGGTTCACGAACCACTCCGCCAGCGCCCAATTTTTCTCTACCAACTTCGAATTGAGGCTTAACCATCAATAGGAAATCACAATCCTGCGTTGCGAGCCCAATTAGCGCGGGGAGCACTGTTCTTAGAGATATAAAAGAGAGATCGGCAACGATTAGATCTGCTGGATCTCCAATATCAACGAGTTTCGCATCTCTGACGTTAAGTCGATCTTTTACTGTCACTCTTGGATCCTGTTGCAAACTCCAAGCTAACTGACCGTATCCAACGTCCATTGCGATAACTTCCTTGGCGCCATTTATTAGTAAGACCTCTGTAAATCCCCCAGTTGAGGCGCCTGCATCAAGGGCTCTTCGCCCATCGACTCTAATACCGGGAATCGCTTTAAGAGCGCCCGCAAGTTTATGGCCTCCTCTTGAAACAAAATCCTTTTCGTCAGATTCAACTACTATTGAAATCTCCGCATCAACTTGCGTTGATAACTTCTTCGCGGGCAGACCACCTACTCTAACTTTTCCACTCTCAATTAAATCTTGCGCATTTTCTCGAGATCGAGCCAGCCCACGGCGAACTAATTCGCTATCGAGTCGCTGTCGCATTTATTTAGTTAGAAATTCCCTCAACTCTGGAGAGTTGATCGGTTAGTTCACCATTAATCTCTTCAAAACGTTTTCCATGTTCAGGTAGAGGAGAGAGAGCGATTTCATTCACTCTCTTCTTAATTGCTGAGATCTTTTCTATGCTCATTTCTTCACTCTCCCTTTAGCCTTACTTTCCTTTTTCTTTGGCGCCTTATTCGCAGGGGATTCTTTGGCGGCGCCATTATTTTTAGCTATTTCCTTCTTAAGTTCTATGAGCTCAGATTCAAGGCGCTTTAAATCACTCTCTTTGGCAAAACCCATTTTGAAGACGCTCCGTTTAACTTCCTCTTCGACGCGACTTTTAATCGCCTCACCGCTCTCCCTAGCCCAAACATTTAAAGCAGCAGCTAACTCCTGTGGGCTCTTCTCGCCATTACCTAGTTTCATGAGGTAGGTGCGAAGCGCTGAAAGTAAATCATTGGCCATACCCGAAAGGTACCTAAACCCTTCCAAGTTCGCGCGCTTCGACCTGCCACTGACTGGCCAACTTTGCTCCCGAGCGCCAGAACCTGCGCCGAATTACTTCAGATACAGAAATCCACTCTTGATCTTTCAAAGAAAGAGTTCTTCTCTTCAACTGCGCGCTCCAAGAAGCGACATCGAGGGTATCTACCCCACTTCTATTAACTCGATCTACGACTAGGCAAATTTCAACAACCTCATCGCCGCTGGGTAACCGTTTTACTTTTGGTTCGCCGCTTACTCTTCCTCTCAAGCTGACTCTATTCATTGGTCTGGGCATGAATTTTCTCCCTCTTTTCGCTAGGGGAACAATCCTTCTAGCGCTGACCGACATCTCCTTCAGAATTTTCTGCCAACTTTGGATACCTCTTCAAAAATTTTTCAACATTAGCCTTATCTCCCACCGCTTGAAGAGCTTCCAAATATGCATTTCTTAATCTCCTGCTCCAAGCCGGTGAATCTTCATTCAATTCTGAACAAGTCAGTGTTATAACGGCAGCCGCAGATTGGCCAAGGGTTAACCTTGCCTTCGCTGCAGCAATTCTCATCTCCACGCGCCCTTCTGTAGAGAGAGCGCTCTCTTTGATGGAACCCGCAATCTCCAAGGCTTTGCGTGCATTTCCAAGAGCGGCCTCGCACTGTGCAATATATGGCCTTAATTCAATCGAACCGGTAATTCGTTCAGCCGCACGAAGATCCTTCAGCGCTTCTTTATATTCGCCGGCTCTCAGAGCTGCGATTCCTGCTTTTTCTCGAACTACACCAAGGCGCCCCGCTCTGTAAACAATTTCTTTTCCATGCTGATGCGCTTCTTTTGGATTAGTCTCGAGATTATTCATCAATGAAACCATATGGCGAGCGACGCTTTTTGCGTTTCCAGGCGTTAATGAATCAAGTTGAAAGATGATTTTCTTATCTAGCTCTTCACCGGTTACCTCATCATTTACCCATGGTCGATCAAAGTTTCGTGTTCGCTCGTGGGGGCCAGTGATTTTGGGAGGGCGTTCTTTAGCAGGGCGGGTCGGGCAATTTTTTGTCGGTCCCGATTTTCTTTTGTCGTCTTTTCTAAAATTCTTTTTATCACGTGCGTTTTTGGCGCCAGATTTCTTCTCAGAAAATGAAAAAGGGGCCACTTTCGTAACCCCTTTCTCTAATTAAAGTCCGGCGGCGTTCTACTCTCCCACACAGTGACCCGTGCAGTACCATCGACGCTGAGAGGCTTAACTTCCGGGTTCGGAATGGGACCGGGTGTTTCCCTCTCGCTATGACCGCCGAAACGCTATTGAGATGTCAATCGAAAGAAATCGAAAATTTATTTTCGATCTTCAGTCCCCGACCGTATCTCGGGAACCACACAGTGGACGCGTAGCAACTTTGTAGTTAAATCCTCGGCCTATTAGTACCGGTCAGCTCCGAGACTCACGTCTCTTCCACTTCCGGCCTATCAACCCAATAGTCTCTTGGGGGCCTTACTTGGTAAACCAAAGGGAAACCTAA
>Ga0194133_10000625_pt1 | contig 68704 bp, 77 predicted proteins | sample TA2KigOf40mmetaG_FD_155448 | JGI IMG/M metagenome (GOLD analysis project Ga0194133, IMG submission 155448) | Freshwater microbial communities from Lake Tanganyika, Tanzania - TA2015055 Kigoma Offshore 40m | ecosystem: Environmental > Aquatic > Freshwater > Lake | place: Tanzania: Lake... | reverse complement strand
TTTTTGAAAATATTAAAATAATATATAACCAAAATACTAGTCCTATTATTCAAACTGATCCAACTATTTTACAAATTATAAATGATTTTCTTTAAGTTCTTCTTTAAATAATATATGAAAACTACTTAAGGAAAATAAAGAACTATTTCTTTTATATTTTTAAGATATTCTTGACAATTATATGAATACCATTGATGCCCACAAGGCATAATTCTTTTTTCATTGGCCATTATTGTTAAAAACATTTCTTTTATTTTTTTATTTTTGTATTCAATATTTAATGTTCCTCTGGGCCAAATCTGTGTGTTAATTGATGAATCATTTGATAATATACATCTTATTAATAAAAGGTTATCTTTGCAATTACATTCAGATTTATCGCAGCTATCCATCATATTTTCATTCCAACTTCTAATTACATCATTTAATATTGCTTTTTCTAAATTATACTTATCTGTCATTATAAAATATATTAAATAATTATCTTTAATATATTTTCTTTTATTTAATACCATCCTTTACTAGCTGAACCCATTCCAGCTCCAGAATTTCCATAAGAATTTAATGCATTATGATTTAAATTATCTATAGCATTATTTGAAACGCTTGCAATCGGAGGAGGATTTGCTAAACCAACATTAGCTGGACTCAATGGACCACCTAAAGCATATGAATTACTTACAGGCATATTATTTTGATATTGAGCCCAACCACCTCTTTGATATCTGCTGCGTCTTTGACCTCTATTACGTCTATAAGTTCTACGTCTATTACGCATTCTTCTAACTCTAGATTTTAGATAACTTCTGCGACTTTTTGCCATCTTATATTTCCTGGATATTTTATTTATTCTTCTACGGCTAATTTTCCCTCCTTTTTGACAACCCGGAATATATGCAGCTGCCGCCTGAGCATTTGTTACAGGTTCTGGTAATACATGACTACTTGTTGGAGCTATAGTATTGCTAAAATTACCAGAATAATGAGAATTTGACGCATTAATATAATTTTGATTTAACCCTTGAAACAAAGGACCATCATTTCCTATACTTTTGAACATATATATTATTAGTATATTTCTTTTTTTCATATTTTTGCTTCTCTGGTAAATTTTGTTTTAATACACTTTGTATTACCACTTTTTCCTTATTTTGAACGCACTTTTTTGGCATCCATTTGCTAAATTTGCCATTATATTCACATAACATTTTAACCGATTTTTCTAAATCTACATACTTATCATCTCTTTCGTCTTCAAACTCCTCCTCCGAGTCCGATTCTTCTAATAAATCCAAATTTCTATTTTCTTTTATATTCCTAAATATCCCATTCATTAATACACTTGTCTTAAAATCTGGAATAAACGCAATATCATAATATTCATAATCATTTGTTTTAATATTATACGTATATAAATTATATATATCGTGACCTAATCCCGCCTTTACTCTAAATACTTGCGGTCCAATATTTATTTCTACCGCATTTTGACCAGGTTTATAATATTGAAATACTGTTGTCTCATTTTTTCCCATATTTCTACATTTTATATATTTTACTTTATATGGTAATAATTCTATATCTCTTAATAAATTATTAACATCAGTATCCATCACGGGTAATCCAAGTATCCAATGACTACGTTTTAAAGCACTTTGTTTCACATCTTTTACTAATAAATCTTTAAATATTTCCAATTTTAAATCATATTTTAATGCGGAAACATCTTTACCCTTATAAAAATATATATTATCTATTGAAAAACAATTTGCTGTCTTATGTTTGTATTTGAAAATATGCCCGTATAAAATTGTTCCAAATGATAAATGGTCTTTAAAATTAGTTTGAATTATATGAGCTTTTACTGGAACTAAAGATTTACTGTCATTTTGATCCAAATCCAGTAAAAAACATACATTTTGAAAGTTATAAGAAGTGAACCAAAGAAAACACGGATTTGAGTCAGGGATAGCGGAATAAATATCAGCATTATGAACTTTTTTATGTACTAATGTTTCATAAGAAAGTTCTAATTTAGGAAATGCATTTAATACAGTTTTATAATCAATATTCATTATATAAAATATGTTAGTTTAGCTTTATATTAATTTATTATATATATTTAGAACTCATTAGAATTTAATTGTTTCTTTAAGAAAGACTTTAATTCATCTTTCATAGAATTTTCTCCAGTATTTTCTATTACAGAAGGTAACAAATCTATTGACGTATAAGAATTTTGTGAATGAGATATAGTATTAAATATGTCTTGATATTTTTGACTGGGTGAATTTACTAAATCTTTTATTTTAGGAACAGTTAATGTGTTTTTAAAAAATGAAATCAAATAATGGACGACAAATATAAATATTACTGAAATTATCGTCATTTGTATTATCCAAACTAACATATTATATTAAAATATTAGTTTAGTACCGATAAAAACATATTAATATTTTCCCTAAAAAATATATTATCAAAATCCATTTTTTCCCCATTATAATCTAAATAATAATCTATTATTCTACTGTTCATTTCATCTTCTAAATATTTTACAAATAATTTTATTGTTGACTTCCCTTTATTCCCCATAAAGAAGCAATATTCCTTTATATTCAGTTTTATATATTCTGTTGGTAATAATTGTGATAATATTTGAATTTCTTTTATCTCAGTTGAATCTACTAACAAATCCCATCCTTCATATGATTTAATTACTTCTATTTTTTGTTGAAAATTTGGTTCAAAACGTATAATCTTATTATTGCTTAATTTATATTGTCCATCATCTTTTGAATATAATTCAATATATGTGTCTATAGTATGACTTAGATTTGTATTTTTTAATAATGCGTTTAAATTGATTTTTTGGAGAGGTAAACTAACAATATAGATTCTCATTCAATATAGTATATTATCGCTAAAACTATTTAAACCCATTTTATATAAACATTCTATAAATATGACAAAAAGTATTAGTGTTGTAATTGTTGAAAAAAATGCTTCTTTAAAACTTCTTACTATTAAAGATTACAAGGAAGAAGATTTGTATAAAAAATGTAGTTTTAAGAAATCAGAAGGTTTTATTGTTCAAACTATATGGAATACTAAATTAAATGGTCAAAAATATGCAGTTGAATTATGGGCTAAATCTGAAGGTAAAGCTGGTACGGAAAATAAATATGAATTTCCTCCACCTGTTGATAAAACATTGTTTTTTGGGGCGTGTATTTTAGTTGGATATTTAAGGGATGATTCAGAAGAAAAAACCATATTTAATTTGACTGTTCCTTTATGGACCGCAATTTATGAAAAATTATTTGGTGGATTTCAGGATTTAACCAGTAAAAATTTAGAAGTAGAAGTAGAAATAGAAGATGATGATGAAGAAGAATTAGATGAAATTCCAAAAGAAAAAAAGACGAAAATAGGACATTTAAAGGATATAATAGATAGTAATTCAGAACAAGAAGAAGATGAAGAATATGCATCTGATTCAAACTCTGACGAATACACAGATACAGATAATACTTTAGAAAATATAGATGAAGAGGAAGAATTAGAACTATTAGATGTTGGTTCAGAACTATCAGAAGAATCTTATGATTATAGTGATGATGAATAATTTATAATAAAATTGAAATTATTTTAAAACGATTTAAAGATAATATAACATAATATATTTAGATGCCAATTAGACAAATTAAAAATCCAGATCAATTTAGATCTAATATTAGAGATAAATTGACGTCAATTTTTGACAACGAAAAACACGCATCCAATTTAGAAAAAGGAATTCATAATTGGGCTTTAAAAGAAGCTACAAATAAAAAAGTTATTAAGAAATGGGATAATCCTTATTTTGTTCAAATCTATTTAGATCATTTAAGAAGCGTTTATATTAATCTTAAAAATAATAAATTAGTAACTCTTGTTAAGTCTGGTGAAATTAAATCTCATCAAATTGCTTTTATGACGCATCAAGAAATGTGTCCTGAAAAATGGGAAGAACTAATTAAAGCTAAGAGCATAAGAGATAAGAATAAATTTGAACAAAACTTTGAGGCAGCAACTGATACTTTTACATGCAGAAAATGCAAATCGAAGAAATGTACGTACTATCAAATGCAAACACGGTCAGCCGACGAGGCAATGACAATTTATGTTTCGTGTCTGGAGTGTGGTACAAGATGGAAAACATCTTAATTATTATTCATAACAATTAATTTTATTACCATTATTATTATATATCCAAATATAGTAATTGTAACCTAATTCCTTTGCTGCTTTTTGTTTTACACCTTTGGACATTTAAAACGCCGATTTTTATATAGTGAAAATTATATAAAAATAATTTATTGTATTACCTTAATGAATACAGAAGAACTTATTAAGGAAATTGAACATCTTAAAAATGAAAATGAAAATTTAAAAAATATCCTAAATCAAACACAAGAACATTTAAAAAAATATACCGCTCCGTCAAATAAAAAACTTTATTATGAAAAAAATAAGGAAGAAATAAAAGCAAAAGTAAAAGAATATAAAGAAAAAACAAATTATTATGCTACATTAACATCAGACAAAAAAAAAGAATACGCAAAAAGAGCATACTTAAATAAAAAGGCAAAATTAGAAAAAGAAAAATTGGAAAATCAGAATGTTTAGGAATTATATAATTTTCAAAGAAAACTATATAAAAATATTTTCTTTAGTAAATATATAAATGGGAAAAAAGAAAAAGCAAGAATTCCAAGAATTTAGGAATAATGAAAAATCTGCTTATAAAACCCTAAAAATTCCTTTGAAAACTATTTTGCTAAATCGTGATACAATACAACCAGTTATAAATAATTTGGTTTTTGAAATGAATGATTTAGTTATACATACTTATCAATTTATAAGGTTATATATTCTTTATTGTTATAATAACAACAATACTTTACCTGAATTAAATGATACATTTATTTCTTATTGTATCAAAACATTAGGAACTCGCGATAATAGAGGCAAAAAATGTAAAGATACTGAACTTTTAGAAACATTAGAAGATTTTTACAAAACTGAATATCAACCCTTACTTAATCACGAAAAAACAAATTTAAAAAATACAACTTTTTTACTGCCTTATTTGTCAACTCAAATTCACACATCTTTATCTAATAATATTCAAGAACATTTCATTCAACATTTTTTACGATTTATCAATAAAACTACAAATGACATTACAGAAGATAAACAATTATTATTTCAATTCAAAAAGAATATTATGGAATTAACAGATACAAATGAATTATTTAATTTATGGAAAGAAACGCATTTACAAAACATTATTCCTGAAAATGTAAAAAAATCAATGTATTATGATGTTAAGGTTAGACCATTTAAATATTTGAAAGGAATGTTGTATATGAATGATGTATTGGAAAAACAAGAAAGTAAATTATTTCAACCATTACCATTACGAAATAATATTATTCCAAAACATATTATTTTAGATACTGCTTGTATTATTAATTTATTTTGTCCTGAAAAGAATAAAGAAGGTAATAAAATTAAGAAAGGAGAATTATTAAGTAATGTAAAAGATAATCAAAATGAAGTATGGAGTAATTTGTTGAATTTGAACCATAGAATATTCAAGAATAAACATTATCAGTTTTATAACCAAATACAGAGTGACGGAATTTCGTGTTGTTTATTATTTATTCGTAAAGATTTGAAGGATAAAAAATGGGGTGCAAAAGTTCCTCTATTACAGGAACAAGAATTTTACAATATTGAGGATTTATCCAAGGAACAATTAGAAACACTAAAAGATAGAACCATTATTGGTTGCGACCCCGGTAAGCGTTCGTTGGTGTATATGATGGATAATAAAGGAAATAAACTACAATACACAGCACCACAAAGAAAAAGAGAAAGCAAATCAAAATGTAATCAAAGAATTTTGTTATATGAAAGAAAGAAAAATGGTATTATTGAAAAAGAAACACAATTATCATTTCAAAATAGTAAATCAGTTAATTATGAAAAATTCAAAATGTATCTTGTTGAAAAGAACAAATTAAACAAAGAAACAATAGAATTCTACAAAAGAGATACTTGGAGAAAAATGAAATTTCGTCAATATAGTTATGGTAAGAAAAGTATTGATACATTCTTAAATAAAATAAAAGAAACATTTGGAGAAAATCTATTAATCGGTTATGGAAATTGGAGTAGAGACACTCAAATGAAATTTTTTATGCCTACGATGAATAAAGGATTAAGAAAATTAATTCATAAAAAATATGATACAATAACCATAAATGAATGTAATACAAGTAAGAAATGTTGTGATTGTCATAAAGATTTAGAGTATTACAAGGATAAGGAAAATAAAAAGGTATTTCGTTTATTAGTTTGTTCTGACTGCGTGAGTTGCGAAAACAAAAAAATCGTATTTAGGACAAGAGACGCAAATTCCTCAATAAATATTTTGAAATTAACGAAATGTTGGATAGACAAACAAACAAGACCAACTGAATTTCAAAATCATATTTCGTCTTTCACTTCTTCAATAATCAAAGAGAAGAAGAAAAAGTAAGACCATCAAAATTGATTTTACATTTTTTATTTTTAATGCCATAAAAATCGGCGTTTTAAATGTCCAAAGGTGTAAAACAACTAATAAAATAAATAATAAAACTAATTAATACGATTATATATGTATATTTCACATATATAGGTTTATTTAAATATAACTTTATATATTTATGACCAAAATCTTGTTTCCAAAATTCCTTTATATCTTTGTCTAAAACATTTTTATTTACTTTACGTAAAAATATTGCATATTTATTTTCCTTAAGTAATTTATTTATCATTTCTTTATTACAAACATCTAATGTATTAAATAAATATGGACTTGTTGGACTCGACATTCGTGACCAATCACATATTGTTGATGAACCATTTATAAATGTTTTATCATTATTTAGTTCCTTAAATGTTTGCAAAATTATCGCAAATAAACTCTCATTTGCTAAACCTCCCATATTTATTTTATCATATATCCCTTTTTTTCCCACTAAAAATATAATACATTGCTGCACGTGCTTTCTACATAAAGTAAACCAAGGATCATTTGCCAACCAATATTCCTCATTTAATAGACGCAAATTTGCTCTTTTATGTAATCTTATATCCCAGTAAGCACGCTTTACTCCCATTATTGACGCACAACAAAATCCAAAAAATAATTCTCTAAATTTTTCCGGAGAAATAATTGGAACACACGAATCAGTTATCATACAAAACCATTGATTATTTTTATCGTGATGAAATGCATAAGATAATAATGCCATATATGCTGGAACAACATTATAATATGAAGTTTGTTGAATTAAATTTGGCGGAATAGTATACATTTTTATCCACGGCGATTTAATTAAATTGATATCTTTATAATGAAAATATATATTTATAATATCTTGATTCGGTTTAATCCAATCAATCCATAATTGTTCTTTTTGTAATATATGTTCATAACTAATAATAAAACATAATGCTGCCTTCATTAATTTATATATTTTGTTAGTTTATATTTAAGTTAGTAACTAACAAAATATATTGTAAAAATAAGAAGTTGAAATAAATTGCTTTATCCAAATATAAATTTCTTTGTAATATCCATCCAATTCACCTCATTTACTGATAATGATCTTTTTCTTATAGTTGTGTTAGTATTTGTACCAGTTTCAGAACCACAAAAACTACTATTATTTGTTGGAGGAGGAGTACTTACCTCCGAATCAAATTCCGGATTTTTAAGAGACAATCGTTTAATTCCTATTTCATCAAATATTTCATTTAATTTATTAATCGTTTCTGTACTATTATACATTATTCCCTGACTACTATTTAAATCAGTTGAAATAACTACCGTATTCGATTCAAAATCAAATACACTATCTAAAGAATTAGATGATTCACTTCTAGTTGGTAATAAAGGCTTATCAGGACTTAGTTCACATAATGTATCACATATGATACTATTTGATAAATCAGATTCAGAAGAAATATAATTAATATTTGGCTGTATATTTTTTACAATTTGTTCTTCTAAAACCTGTATTTTATTATTTAAACTAACAAATTCATCCTTCATTTTTAAATATTCATATTTGATGTTTTCATATTTTTTGTAAGTTTCATCAATAATTTTATTTAATTTTTCTACTTGATTATTATGTTTTATCTCCAATTTTTGTATATAATTTACAATATTATATAAAGAATAAACACCAAAAAAAATAGATATACTTGTGGTTACAAATATATTTTTTATATTCATCATTATAATAATATATTGCATATATTATTATATTTAATATTTATTTATAATATATTTTATCAATTAATTTTAAAAACTAATATCCTCTAAATCTCTTAAACTCCAATATTCACTTCCACCATTCGGTAATGGTCGTCTAATTATAAATGGAATTCGTTTCTCCTTTAATTCCATTTCCGCTATAATATATCCGTCAATTATATTTTCCGGTACTTTAATAAATGGTATTGCACCTGAATTTATTTGTTTAGCACGTTGTCCTAAAATACGCGCGCGTTCATATTTAGTTAAAAATGGTACCGTTTGATGTAAATCATCTACTACAATTCCATTTTTATCACGAATTACCTTTATCATTGACAAAATTTCGTCATAATTTTGTGTAATACATTCTGGATGAAAATTTAATATATAATTTTGATTTATATCTTTATCAAATTTTTGTAAATATTGTTCTCCATCATCGTCATCATCATCTTCATCATCTGCTTCTCCTTCTGGTTTCTTATATGCCGCTGTTTTTGCTGGTATTTTTTTAACTTTTTTAGCCTTATTTTCAGCAACTTCATCTATTTCACCTTCTTCTAAATCAGAATCATCTGCGCCACCCATTTGAGATAAATCATCATCTTCTATTGAATCATTTACAGAATCTTCATCAATTATATTTTCAACTACATCATCTTCTACTTCTACTTCATCTTCTACTTCAGAAACGCTTGCAACACTAGATTCTTCATCAGAACTTAATCTATTGTTATTTTCATTATAATCGTCATCATCGCCAAAATAACTCATATTATCTATAATATATAAATATAGTTTTATATTGTTTTAATAATATAATAAATAAATTTCAATTTTTTTCCACCTTTCAAAAGGTGGAGCCAAACAATTAAAAATAAAAGCAGGGTCTTCCTATGGAAAGGGAGGCACGCCCTGTATTACTTTTTATCTTCTGTTTTCCAAACTGTATCACATGTTGAACATAAATATGCATATTTCATATTAATTGTATCATATCGGATATATATGATTTCCCTTTGTTCATCGCCTGTATTTGTATTACAATCCGGATTAGGACATAATATTTTATTTACACGCGGTAAAGTTGGATCTAATTTGGTATAAGGATTAATAAAATGGCTAAACTCTTGTTCTGATTTCTTTAATTGTGATTTAAATACTGAAACATTACTAGAAGAAATATTGTTATCAGTGTGACCACAATTTCTACAATAATAAATTAGTTTATTCGAGTCATTGGGATCAACACTCGTAAAATACATATTTTGACAAATAGAACAGAAATGCATTATAAATATATATTATAATTATATATTTATATTTATATTTAAATTTCAATTTTATTTTATTTTATTTCTTCTTTTTTTAAATTTGTTGCATCAACATATTCTTTTGTTTTCACAAGTTTTTCCAATAGATTATCATAATCTATACTAACTCGCATTGCATATATTTGCACTATATCCATCTGTTTTGTCCCTTTTTTTGATTCAACAAACCCCTTTATCTTATCATAATTTTTTAAGAAATTTTCAATCATAAATGGATAAAACTGAATAAATTGTTCTGGAATTTTATTCTTTTCTTTATCAATCATATCACAATAAGCAAAATCTATATTCTTATATTCTATACATCTATGATAAGGTTGATAATCGCGACTGGTTGATGTTTGTCCCGGTTCATTTAACATAGGAGTCTCATTTAATAAAGTACATAATGTAATTAATACGCTATTTAATGTTTGACATGACGACCATTTGTCACCAGACCACGTATTTAATATTGATACACAAACTTTACCACATTTATACAAATTTGGATTATAACGCGTTAAACCATCATTTGTCATATATTTTACAGTTGGCGGTGAAAATGGATAATCAGTTGGAAAATCAAATTGAAAGAAATAAAATCCGCCAAAATATGGTGTATCAGATGGTCCAATTATCATTGCATAACCACGTAACATATTTGTTTCATCGTGTGAATAATATATTCCATTATCTGTTAATGGATTTTTCATAATATATTTTATATCTTTTAATAATCGTTTTGCAGTTTCTCCACTAATAGTTTTTTCTATAATATTTGTATTTGTAGTAGACATTAAATATATTATATAATATGGCAAATTATGTTTATATATTTTTTATTAAATATAATTAATTAAATAACATATTTGTGCGTTTAAAATAAGATTTTTAACCAAGGAAATTTTAAATTTAAAAAAAAATGAAATAGAAATATCTTATTATATTATATTAACTATGAATATAATGGCAACATCATCACAATTTAATGATTTAGCCGACTTTTTATCAAAGCATTATACGAAAGCCGGTCAAAAAGGAACACATACAAGAATTAAAGACGATGAATTTAACGTACACGGTGGTAATTATACAATAGAAAAAGATGAACTACAATTATTTCATAGATTATATTACGAATATGTCTTTGTTAAAGGACGAAAAGAATACTTAACTGAAAAACAACTTGAAGAAACTGGACCTATTTTAATTGATTTTGATTTTCGTTACGATTATACCGTAACAGAAAGAATGCACACTCCCGAACATATACAGGATATTATTATTTTGTATTTAGAAGAATTAAGGGATTTCTTTACTATTGACCCTAATATTTCATTTCCTATTTTTGTTTTAGAAAAACCACACGTTAATCGGGTTGCTAAAGATAATATGACTAAAGATGGAATTCATATTATTATAGGTATCCAAATGAATAGAACTATGCAAATAATGTTACGAGAAAAAGTCTTGAAGAAAATTGCGGATTGTATTGAATTACCTATAATAAATACGTGGGATAAAGTATTAGATGAAGGAATTAGTAAAGGTAGTGCAAATTGGCAGCTATATGGGTCACAAAAACCGGGTCACGAAGCATATAAAGTGACTTATTATTTGCAGGCACAATTAGATGAAAGTGATAATGAATGGGCAACAACACCACAAAATTTTGCAAGCTTTGATTTGTCACGTAATTTTATTCAATTATCAGCGCAAAATGAAAATAACGTAAAATTTGAAATGAATCCAAATATTGAAGAAGAATATAATGCAAAACTTGCTACAAAGGGTTCTAAAACTAAAAAATCCGGTTCAAAAAAAATAAATTTAGTATTAGAAGAAGAAGATGATAGTAGCGATATTAAATTAGGAGATATAATAAACGCGGATATGTTACAAAAAGCAATTGATAATATTATGTCTAAACTAACAATTAATGAACAAGATATAAGACAAATACACGAATATACTCAAATATTACCTCCTAAATATTATGAACCTGGTTCTCATCTTAAAAATAGAATGGTTGCATTTGCTTTAAAACATACAGATGAACGTTTATTCTTATCTTGGGTTCAATTGCGTTCAAAAGCAAATGATTTTGATTATGCAAGTATTCCTGATTTATATCATCAATGGAAAACATATTTTCATAAGCGTCCAGATGGAATAACTAAAAAATCCATTATTTATTGGGCGAAACAAGATGCATTTGAAGAATATGAAAAAGTAAAAAGAAAGTCTATTGATTATTATGTTGAAGAAACCATATTTGAAGCGGGTGATTGGGATTATGCTATGGTTTTATATCATATGTTTAAAGACAAATATGTTTGCACCAGTATTCAAAACAAAAAATGGTATGTATTCAAAAATCATCGATGGGAACGCGATGAAGGACAGCGTTTACGTATGGCTATTTCTAAAGACTTATTTCAATTATATTCTGATAAGCAAAGTCAGTATTTATCGGATTCACATCATTATCAAGCAAATGAAGATGGTCACGAAAATTATCAAAGAAAGGTTAAAAAGATTGCGGAAATATGCATTAAATTAAAAAAGACAAATGACAAAAATAATATTATGCGTGAAGCAATGGAAATCTTCTTTGATGCTGATTTTTCAAAACAAATGGATGCAAATCCATATTTATTGTGTTTTAATAATGGTGTATTTGATTTTAAGAACAAAGAATTTAGACAAGGTTATCCTCACGATTATATAACAAAAACAACTGGCGTTAATTATAGCCAATATGATTATAATTTATATAAATCAACTGCAGATGATATTCTTGACTTTATGGATAAATTATTTCCATTGCCGGATTTATGTAGATATATGTGGGATCATTTAGCATCATGTTTAATTGGAATTAAAAAAGAACACGTTTTTAATATTTATCGGGGTTCCGGTTCAAATGGTAAATCCATTTTAACTGATTTGATGACACAAGCTTTAGGTGATTATAAAGGTACAGTACCAATTACATTAGTTACAGATAAACGTAGTTCAATTGGAGGGGCGACGCCAGAAATAATGCAATTAAAAGGTGTTAGATATGCAGTAATGCAAGAGCCGTCAAAAGATGCCGTAATAAATGAAGGTATATTGAAAGAATTAACGGGTGGTGACCCACTTTTAGGTCGTGCGTTATATTCCGATTCAGAAATATTTGTGCCTCAATTCTCGCTAGTTGTATGTACTAATGCATTATTTGAAGTAAAAAGTAATGATGATGGAACTTGGAGAAGAATGAAATTAGCCGACTTCTTATCAAAGTTCATTTCTGAAGGTGAATCACATACAGATGATACTCCTTATGTATATCCTAAGGATAAAAGTCTTAAAGAAAAGTTACCATTATGGGCTCCTGTATTTATTTCAATGCTTGTAAAACGTGCTTGTGAAACTGATGGCGAAGTAAAAGATTGTCCAGAAGTAATTGCTGCATCAAATAAATATAGACAAAGTCAAGATTGTATTAGTGGATTCATTGCTGATAAAATTATTAAAGATGAAGAAGGAACTATTGGTAAGAAGATATTAAATGATGTATTTAAAGAATGGATACAAATCAATTATGGTAATAGAAGAGCACCAAAATTAACAGAATTAGAAGAAATTATGATTAAGAAATTTGGAAATAGAAATACGAAGACAAATAAATGGCACGGAATTAGAATTAAATCTGATGATAATGGTGTTCAAGATGATTTAGATGAAATGCAAAATAATTAAAATAATTTATAAAATATATCGTAAATAATATTAGATGTAATTTAATATTATTTTTTAATGAATTGTCCTATATATTATGAACTAACAAATGATTTTATTACTACAAATTGTAATCATATTTTTTCTTTGAAAATATATATTATTGTGATGTTTGTCAAAATGATATAAATGTTATTTATTGTAATGAATGTAAAAAACAAAATAATGAGTGTTTTACACCTTTTAACATTTCAAACGCCGATTTTTATATAGTAAAAAAATATATAAAAATAATTTATTATAATACCTTAATGAATACCGAAGAACTTATTAATCAAAATATTTTGTTAAAAGAAGAATTAGAAAAAACGAAAAATGAATTAATTGAAACCAAAGAACATCTCAAAAAATATACAGCACCAATAAGAAATAAAATATATTATGAAGAAAACAAAGAAAAACACAAACAGAAAGTTAAGGAATATAAAGAAAAAATAAACTATAATGCTACACTCACCACAGAGAAAAAAAAAGAATACGCAAGGACAGCATATTTAAACAAAAAAGCAAAATTAGAAAAAGAAAAACTTGAAAATCAAAATATTTAGGAAATTATATAATTAATTAAATTAACTATATAAAAATAAAATATTTAGTAAATATATAGAATGGTGAAAAAGAAAAAACCAAAGGACACATTCCAAGAATTTAGGAATAATGAGAAATCTGCCTATAAAACCTTCAAAATACCACTCAAAACTATCTTACTTAATCGTGATACTATACAACCACTTATAAACAATTTGGTTTTTGAAATGAATGATTTGGTTATTCACACTTATCAATTTATTCGTTTGTATGTTTTACATCAATACACCAAACTTCAACCATTACCGACGATAGATGATACATTTATTTTGTATTGTATCAAAACATTAGGTATTCGTGATAATAGAGGAAAGAAAGGAAAAGACATAGAACTTTTAGAAGTATTAGAAGAATTTTACAAAACAGAATACCAACCATTACTTAATCACGAAAAAACCAATTTGAAAAATACTACTTTCTTATTACCTTATTTAGCAACGCAAATACATACTTCTTTACATAATAACTTTCAAGAGCATTTTATTCAACATTTCTTACGATTTATAAATAAAACCACGAATGAAATTACACAAGATAAATCTGTCTTATTTCAGTTGAAGAAACAATTATTAGAATTGAATGAAACCGATGAAATTTTTTCTAACTGGAAACTCGCTCATTTACATAATATTTTACCTACTGAAATTAAAAAGTCAATACATTATGATATTAAGGTTAGACCATTTGAATATTTGAAAGGAATGTTGTATATGAACTCTGTATTGGAAAAACAAGAAAGTAAATTATTCCAACCTTTACCATTAAGAAATAATATTATTCCAAAACATATTATCATAGATACAGCATGTTTGATAAACCTATTTTGTCCGGAAAAAGATAATCAAGGTAATAAAGTAAAAAAGGGTGAATTATTGAGTAATGTAAAAGATAATCAAAATGAAGTATGGTGCAACTTTTTAGATGTGAAAAATAAAATATTCAAGAATAAATATTATCAATTTCATAATCAAATCCAAACTGATGGAATTAGTTGTTGTTTGCTTTTCATTAGAAAAGATTTGAAGGATAAAAAATGGGGAAGTAGAGTTCCTATTTTACAAGAACAAGAATTTTACAATATAGAAGATTTATCAAAAGAACAATTAGATACTTTGAAAGATAGAAATATTGTAGGTTGCGACCCTGGTAAGCGTTCATTAGTTTATATGATGGATAATAATGGTAATAAATTACAATATACAGCACCGCAAAGAAAAAGAGAAAGTAAAACAAAAACAAACCATCGAATTTTATTAGTTGAAAGAAAACGAAATGGTATTATTGAAAAAGAAACTCATTTATCACTTCAAAATAGTAAATCTGTTGATTATGAAAAGTTCAAGACATATTTAGTTGATAAAGATAAACTTAATAAAGAAACAACTATTTTTTATAAACGAGATGTATGGAGAAAAATGAAATTTAGACAATATAGTTATGGTAAGAAAAGCATAGATACATTTTTGAATAAAATAAGGGAAACTTTTGGTGAAAACATTCTCATTGGTTATGGTAATTGGAGTAGGAATAGTCAAATGAAACATTTTATGCCTACAATGAATAAAGGATTAAGAAAACTAATCCATAAAAAGTATGATACAATTACTATTAATGAATGTAATACAAGTAAAAAATGTTGTGATTGTAATAATGATTTAGAGTATTACAAAGATAAAGAAGGGAAGAAAGTATTTAGATTATTGGTTTGTTCTAACTGCGTGAGTTGCGAAAACAAAAAAATCGTATTTAAAACAAGAGATGCTAATTCTTCCATAAACATAATGAAATTAACAAGTTGTTGGATAGATAAACAAGAACGACCATTATGTTTTCAAATTTCGTCTTTCACTTCTTCAAGAATAAAAACAGAAGAAGAAAAAGTAAGACCATCGTAGGTGAAATTCCTACTATTGATTTTACATTTTTTATTATTTTTTATGCCGTAAAAATCGGCGTTTGAAATGTTAAAAGGTGTAATACAATTGGATGTATATAATAAGGATAAAATACTAACAAAATAGTAACAATTAATATTGTTAGTCTTGTCATTGTTGAATTTGCCAAAAATATTGCTAATATAAAAACAAAAACTAACAAATAATAAATATACCACCAAAAATTGTACCAATATTGTAAATCTGTTATTCCATTTTGTTCATAATATGTTTTTCTATTGTTAGTTAATACATCCGAATATTTGTTTCCAACACGTTTTTTTAAATCACTATTATCTTTCTCCAAAGTATGTAAATAATTTTCCGTATGTTCTGAATTTACCAAAGCTATATTATATCCATCATTCAATGTTAACGCATTTTTTACAGACAAAGTAAATATATCTGTAGCTGTTTTAGCTATAATTGCTGCCTCCGTCTTTAATTCTGCCTCTGATTTTGCAGAATATGCTGGTTCTCCTTCAGTATATACATAATAATTCTTTTTTGCCTGTTCTAATAATGCTGGCGCATTTTGTAAATTTACTTGGGCATCTAAATATTTTTGTTTTAAATCTCCAATTTTCTTTTCTTTTTGACAACTTGGACCACAAGCTATTGCTGACGCAGATTTTTCCAACAAATCATTTATTTTATTTTGTGATGTGATTTGCTGTTGTAATAATGAAGCAGAATTATTATTTACCCCCATATTTAATTTTTGCTGTATATTAGAAAATAAATTATTCATCTTGTAATATACATATATAAAAAGCTTATTAAATCCATTTAATACCATTTTTCTTTGAAGCAAATCGTGAATTAAATCCTTCCGATTTAACGGGGTTTAATGCATACTTTTCAATTGTGTCAAATCCTTCTACACTTGTTGCACTAACACATTTCTTTAATACTTCATCAAATGTGGTTCCTTCTGTACAACATTCTGCACCAATACAAGTCATATTAAATTCCGGCCAAGGATTATTACCACCTGAATCTAATGTTGAAGTTGTTGTTTGAATATTTTTTGGATTAAAATTCCACTCATATTCATCCCAATTCATATTATCTCTACTATTAATATCTATCCATTTATATCCTATTAATATTACAGCAATAATTAATACAATTCCTAATAAAAATTTGTATAATAATGGAGGTAATAACCCCCAATTGTAAATCATTGCTAAAATAAATATTGGAATACAAAAAATAATTATTAATTTCATAAATGAGGTGTGAGCTCCATATTGTTTACCATAATATGTATTAATTTCTGCTAAACGTATTTTTGTTGCCTTTTCATCATCTATATCATTTAATGTATTTTTTGCGTTATCCAATTGGTTTTCCATTATTTTTACAGCAATAATTTGCTGTGCTAATGTATTACTTGAATCATTCATATTTTGTTTGTAAGTATCCAATAAATCCTTAATGCTTCCATATAAATTTAACCTCATCAAACTTATTTCATTAATTTTTGCAATAGCTTGTTGCTTTTCTTCAGCAGTTAAATCCGGTTTATCTAATGAATTATATAATGCTAATTCTTCTTGTTGTAATTGAGATATATATGTTAAAGTTTGTTGATTACTATCTGACATTATAATATATAATATTAAGATTATATATTATTAAGATTATATATTATTTACATTACATATTATTTACATTACATAAATTATTTTGTTAGTTTATTAAGTGTTACAGCAGCTACACCAACCGCTAAAAGACCCCAAAATATATAATTATAGTTTTGTTGTAACACATATAATTTTGTATCTCGTTGAATACCATTTAAATCATTATATGCCATCATTTGCATTCCTTCTATATTATTACTTGCTATATTATTATCATTAAATTCTCTTTTAATTTTATTAATTGTCTTATCAAATTCATCTAAATTATCATTAAATTTTCTTGTATTATCATTTATTGTTTTTCTATTATTATTATTGGTCTTATACATACTAGCTACTTTATCCGCTATTTTTTGTCCCAATTCATTCATTTGCACTTTTATTTTATCTAATTTATCCTTCATTTCTTGACTTATTAATGATTCATTACATCTTGTATCTGGTGTCATTTCTTTACCCTTTTTATAACTTTTATAAGCATTTGAATCTATATTAACCGATTTTGTACTACAATATTCTGATACCGGTTGCTTTTTTCTTAATCCAAATGTAAATGTGGTATCTTGTACTAAATCAGCATTTGGAAATGACCTATTATTCTTCGTATAACACGTGTTAGTTGACCCTTGATAAGCTATTCCACTACATAAAGAATCATCATTACATATTTGTTGACATTCTTCTATGCCAGATACTTGCGCCGATTTTATGTCATTATCTAAACTATTTTGGCCTGGAAATATTATATATTCCGTCGTATATTGTTGCATAGATTCGGGATATTCGTGCATCAAATCATCGTCATCTATGAACGCCAATTTACCAATTATTGACTTGTCACCTGTAGCCGATAATTCATATAATGCATTACCACTTGGACCTCCTCCCATATTACCGTCATTCATTTTTTGACAATTTGTTGCAATATCTGATGTATATAGTACTAAATTTCCATCAGGTTGCATTAATAAATACGCAGAACCGGATACAGAACCAACAAATTCATTCACTCCTAAAGGCTCACCTATTTTAATATAATCTCTACCATATTTACCTACCGCTGCTTTATAATTTGGATTCGGACTTTTTCCAGTTGTTCCTGATTGCCATATAAGAGTTTGTTTTTGCTCCGGATTTGCTCCTAAATATATTACCATATTACCATTATCTAGCACTTGTAAAAAATATTCATTCGCTGGACTAACAGTATTATATAATGCATTTGACCAAGCCCCACCACTTACTGTTCCATTAGATAATGTAGTGCAATTATTTGCTAACCCATATTTAGTTGATTGACTTAGGTCATTACTTACAAAACAAGCTGCATCATTTCCTGATATTGAATCTTGTAATGCAAATAAAGAATAATTGCCATTTAAAGCTGCTTGTTTACACGTGTCATAATTAAAAGAATGTGACGCATTATCTATTGATTCCATTGCTCTATTACTTGTATCGCCATAACATCCGACGTAATTTGTTGGTTGTTTTTGTGCGTTAGGAGTAGAAAAAATAGTGGCACCATCAGCGTTAACCACATTTAAAGTAGCTTGTAATGATAATACTGCATTAACACCTGTTGAGTCATTAGTGGAACTAGACCATAATGCAACATTTTTTGTTACCTTATAAGAAGTACCAGTATTACTTGCAGTAGAATAATCATTTGTTAAAACACATTTACCATTTGATGCGATAGGGTCGACACTTTGAAGACCAAAATATTTATAACCGCTATAAATTGCATTAGATTTACATTGTTCAAAGGAATAAGAGCCATCTAAATGAGTTAAAGAAGGGTCATCATTAAAACATCCCTTATAAGTTGTTGTTGGATTATTAAGAATAGATGAAACGAAAACGTTGGAACCTTCATTTCCACAAGTTTGTCCTTCATTTATAGGAGTACCAACTAACAAATTATTCATTTCTGTTCCTGGAATATTATAACCAGTTGCATCGGCATTAATTTTAATAATATCCTTTTTATTAGGACATCCATTTTTACCAGATAAACTATCTAAAATAGAATCAGATTCAATCCATTTAAAAATACCTTTGTTAGTTACATATCCTTTTGCATTATTAAAACTAACAAATTTATTTACATATTTATCGGATGTAGGATTTACTCTAGATAACGCATTTAAACTATTTTTTGTGGCTTCATCTAATAAAGTATTATATTCTTGAGATAACGTTGCAAATTGTTTTTCAAGGTCATCTATATTAGAATTAGAAGACAAATTATTTGTTGTATTATTGTTAGTTAACCCTTCTTTAATACTTTTCTTTTTATATAATTTTCCTTGATTTAATGATATATTTTGGTCCATTTATATATATATAAATATTTATATTTATATAAATATAATTTATTAAAGTATTTGCGATAAAATAATATATAAAATTGCTACACCCCACATCAAAAATCCAGCAGGTTGTGTTAAACTAAATGATAAAATTATTAAAAGACAAATAATGCCAACCCAAAATAATAGAGAAATTTGAAATGATTCTAATCCTAATATATTTTTTAATGTAACTAACAAAATAATACATGTAATTAATACCCAAATACGTAAACTAACATTATTTTGATTTGCATATAATTGTTGTGATTGATATTCATTTTCTAAGGCCATATATTCGGATAATTCTTTTTCAATTTCCTTTTGTTGTTGTTTTAAACTAACATAATGTAATTGAATTTGATTTTGTTTTTCATTATTTTCATTATGTGTTTCTTTTAAATATGGTTTTACAATATATAAATTATCCATTATTTGTTGAGAAAGTTGTGTTAGTTTATCATTAAAATACTGTAAACGTGCTAAAAGTGCTTTATCTTGCGTTAAAATAGCATATGAATCATTTGATGCAGTTGTAACATTACTTTTTCCTTGTCTTACCCAACAATAATGCTGTTTCTCATTATATGTGGCACCGGTGCACTTACTATCAGCCTTACACATAGACTCGCAAACAGCTTCTGAATCAGCACTTGATTGAGTTAATCCTTTTGTACCCCAATATGCACGACCTTTTAAACTAACAAAATCTTTCGGTTGTTTTAATGCTGTTATATAACTATTTAATGCTTCTTGATATTGATTTAAAGTTACTTCATATTCTTTTTCTAATGCTTCTAATTTTATTAATGTATCATTATTATTATCATTTTTATCTGTCATATAATAAAATAATATTATTTTATTATATATTTATAACTTTAAATATCTATATGTTACTGTAAATCCCAAAATACCCATTAAAAGTGCAATTATATTTGATTTATTATAATTGTTATAACTTGTGTATATATTAAAACCTTGTACATAATCTTTTTCTGATAAATATTTATTTATTGATTTATATGTGCTATCTAACATATACTTTTTTATATTATTATTATTATTATTATTAAAAAATGTGTTGTTTATATAATTATATTTATAATTATTTAATTTGTTTTCAAATAATAAATTTTTGATGTTAGTATAATTCATATTTTATAAATAACAATTATAAAATTTTTGTTAGTTATAACGAATAATTAAACTCTAAATATATTGAATCAATATATTATATTGATGGACTTCCAGTTGCCTTTGATTTTATATATTGAGTACATCTAATTATAAATTCACGTGATTCAAATCTATATGCTAAAATAAATCCAAGTAAAAAAATTCCTAAAATCATTTCCCATAATTTTATATAATTATCATTATATTGATCTTTTGAATCATCTATTAATGCTTTTGATGAATTATTTGTTGCCTTTAATCCGCTTACTACATTATTTAAATCATCATTTAAACTTTTTTCCGTTTGAATTTGTCTATTTATATTACTAATGTCATTATTTAAATTAGATGTATCTTGTGTTATTTTTACACTTAAATTATTTAATTGTTTTACAATTAATGTTAGTTGACTTTTTGCGTTTTCAAAATTTGTGTAAAATTCCTCTACTTCTGGATTTTTATTGTAATATACATAATATTTCTTGTAATCTTCTATAACGGATAAAAATTGATTATTTAACGCATTTATTTTATCTAAATTTTGCTGAGCTTCTTGTTCCATTTATATACAATATACAAATGTTTTATTTTTGTATACATATTCTATAATATGGAGCCGTTACTGCTGTTTTACTTGGACGTAATATTTCGCAAACCTCTCCTGGTCTAATTCCAATTGCCTTTGCTACAGGATCAAATCGTTGTAAATCAGGGAATTCTTCGTCTTTCATTATATTATATTTTCTCATTATTTCTATTTTCTCTGCATTTGTAAGAACTCTATGAGTTGGGACTAAAATATGTTCTAAAACATTATACTGTAAACGTTTTAATGGATGAATAATTATAAATATTCCATCGCGTTCCCAAATATGTCTTAATTGAGCTTGTAAAGTATCATTAACTTCATCTTTTACGACTACATGTAATGTGTCACTTTTTGTTAATATTTCTTCAATATTAAATAAATCATCAACCATTTCTTCTAAATTATTTGGTCTTAATGATTTTGCCAAATAATATTTAACATATATTTTTTTTATTTCTTCTTCAGTATCTGATATTTTTGTTCTTTTTTCAATCATCATATCTAATTGATTGTTAGTTTTCATTGTATTAATTTCATTTACACTAAAATCTTGGTATTCCTCTGTATTATAACCCTGTCTATTTAATTGTTTTAACAATGTTAAACGTGAATTGTATATTTGGGATATTAAACTACTTGTATTTTGACTTGCCATACTTATATAATATAATCACAATGATTTTATTATATTTTATTTCAATTTTATTTATTTATAAAAAATTGAATTGCTTATAATAAATTAATTATTATAATACAATATTTAATGAAAATAATATTGCCGTATTATTTGGTGATGATGAAAATTATTTTGAAACATTTGATAACTGGTTAAATTAATAATTTTTTATAATAACTTCCTTTGCTTTTGCTTCTGGATTTTTAGAATTAATTGCTCTTTTACATAAAATAGATGTTATATTATATTTTTCACCCGTAAAATTATTACGAACCAAACTAACATCAGAATTACTCAACATTATTTTTTTATTTGTTTCAGTTAATTTATGTATTAAATTAAATAAATTATTATGATTATCAATATTAAATCCGTTTTCGGTATATCCAACAAAGGAAGTATCTGTTTCAGGTGCATATGGTGGGTCAATATATACATAATCATTTGGTTCAACATTATTCAATGATACGTTAAAATCACAACATTCAAATATGACATTTTGTATTAGTTCGTGTATTTCATCTAAATGTTCTTTATTGATAATTTCGGGATTATTATAATGTCCATAAGGAACATTAAATCCTTTTGGACCAACTCTAAAAACACCTCTAAAACAAGTTTTATTTAAGAATATAAACATAGCAGAACCTATTGTAGTTTTTTTATCAGCAAAACTTAATTTATTATATTCACTTCTAATCCAATAGTAGTAATTTTCCTTTGCTACCTTTGCTTCATCAATATTTTTTGGAGTTCTATTTATTTCACCATTTTCGCAAGAATTAAAATTAATTATTAATTTTTGTATTTGATTATATAATTCATTATGATTTGATTGAATATTTTTATACATATAAACTAAAGGTTCATTTAAATCATAAGCATATATATTTCCATTTATTTTTATAATACCATTTCTAACATATGATAATAAGGTTAATAAGACACTACCTCCACCTAAAAATATTTCACGATAATTATTTATGTTTGTTGGAAACTCAACAATTAATTTATCTAAAATTTGTGTTTTTCCACCAACCCACTTCAAAATAGGTTTAGGAACAATTATTTTTTTATTGTTAATATCCTTAACAATTTTATTATCATAAATTAGCTCATCTTCATTAATAATTTCAAATTCTACTGGTTGTGATTTTTTAATTTTAACTAATTTTTCTTTTAAGGCAGTGTCTATCATTTCTTTAATTTTGCTCTCAACAACACAAGGATTTTTTTTATTCATATGTGATGTATAGTGAGACTTTTGACTAAATTCTTTACCACACTTTTCGCAAGAATATTTACCTATTTTTAGTTATAATATATCTTAATATATTATTTTTGATTCAATTTTTACCTAATTTTTATTTTACATTATTATTTTTTTAACTGATATTGGACCACTTGAACCAGAATCACTATTATTAGAATCATTATTATTAGAATCATTATTACTACTATTAGAATCGTTATTATTTGTTTCTGTTTCTATTTCTAATCCTTGTGGTTTTAAATGAGGATATTGTTTATATAATAATGTCGTCGGATCTTCTGGTTTGTGAATTGTTATTATAGGTTTAGGTATTGCTCCACCTATTTTTCCTATATCTTTAGTTACCGCATTATATCCACCTTTTAACGCAGCTATTTGATTTGATGGAGGTAATCTATTGAAATAATCTGTTAACACGTTTGTATTTGCATTTGTACCTCCGGACATTCCAGTTCTAAGAGCTGATTGCAAATTACGTTCTCTAATTATTTGATTCATTATTGTTTCTCTTTCAGAACCACCCATTTGTAAAATTATTGCCTGTTTATCTGACGGTAATTGATTAAATGCATTATTCTTTTCATAATCATTAAATATATTAGCATATCCACCAGCTTGATTTGGTGGTGACCCTGATGGTGAGCTAATTGAATTTGGTGGTGATCCTGATGGTGAGCTAATTGAATTTGGTGGTGACCCTGATGGTGAGCTAATTGAATTTGGTGGTTCACCAATTGAATTGTCGTCAGGATAAGGTGGTGATGCGGGATAAGGTGGTGATGCGGGTCCTGCTTCTAATGTGTATATAAGAGGATTTCCAATTAAATAATATTGTATTGTTTGGTTTTTATTATTTTCTGGTCCTATTGTTGCTCCTTGATAAATTCTTTGTATAAAAGGAATTAAATCTTCAGGGTCACCCTTTTCTTTTTCTTCAATTGTTCTCATCATCATTTCATTGCCCAATCTATATGTTAGTTTAATATTATCAGGTTGGTCTTCTAAATAATCTGGTATAGGAATTTGTGGAGCAACTATTAAAGGCGGAGAATCAGGAGAACCGGGTGCCCACTCTGGAGTTCCAGGTGCCCAAGCTGGTGAACCGGGTGGATAAGGAGGAGACCCAGGTGTTTCTTGTAAATTCGGTGTTTGTGCTTCAACTTGTCCTATTTCATACATATATTGTCTATTTTTAATTTCATCCGTATTAATATCTGAATTAATTAATGATATTTTCGTCATCATTTCTTTCTTATAATTCTCAATTATTACCTTAATATCTTCATTCGATAATTCGTCTATATGTAATAATTTATTTATATTCTTTGATTGATAAGACAAATTCAAGAGTTGGTCTATATTTTCTTCCGTTATAATACGCATTTGTATTCCCATTACTTGTAACTCTTGTATCAATAATTTTAATGCATATGGTATTCTTAACAAGCTAAATGACCTACCATATTTTGAATATACAGTTAATACTTGATTACCATCCAACGTTTTATTAAATACTAATGGTCCATCTGCCGCTGGACTTAAAAATAAATTTTTAACCGCATTATATACGGCAATTGTTCCTGTCTTATTACATACTGCCATATAATATTGGTCACCACGAACCATAAATGATTCATTCAAAAAATAAGATAATCCATGGGCCATTATACCATCACGTTCCATTTCACCAATACGTAAACCACCATCATTTGCTCTACCTTGATTTGTTTGTCTAGTTAATAAACTACGTTTTCCCGTGGCACGATAATTAATCTTATCTTTAACCATATGTTTTAAACGCATATAATATGTTGGTCCTATAAATATTTCCGAATAAATTTGCTCTCCTGTAAACCCATTATATAATACTTGATTACCTGAATTATGATATCCCATTTTAGTTAACATATGGCCATATGTTTCATAATTTGCCCCTTTTGAAGAAAAAGCGGTACAATCTCCAAATGCACCATATTCAGCACACGCCTTACCAAATAAACATTCCACAAGTTGCCCAATAGTCATACGAGATGGAATAGCGTGTGGATTAATTATTAAATCAGGTCTAATACCATCAGCAGTAAAAGGCATATCTTCTTCAGGGATGATAAGTCCTAACGTACCTTTTTGTCCATTTCTTGACGCCATTTTATCTCCAATTGCTGGTAATCGTTCTTCACGTATACGAATTTTTGCAACTCTAAATCCTTCTTCACCTTCAGACATAAATGCTTTATCAACAAAACCAAGTTGACCCTTTTTAGTTGTCTTTGAGTTATCTGTGTAAACTCCACGTTGTTCTACACTTGTTGTTAGTTCACCTATTAAAACAATTCTATCATCTATTGCTGTATTTTCTTTTACCAACCCATATTCATCTAATTTACTATAATCAAAACCTTCTTTTAACTTTTTTACATTAGGTTTCGATTGGACGTTTGCAAAAAATGTATTACTAGTTGAACCCGATACTTTAGAACTTTCTTCTCGTGCTTCATATGTCGTATAATATGTTGTTCTAAATAAACCGCGTTTTACAGATGCTTCATTTATTAAAATAGCGTCTTCGACATTATATCCAGTATAAGACATAATTGCAACAATAGCATTAACACCATAAGGCATTTCTTCTTTATTTATATATTCAAGATAACGTGATTTAATTAAAGGTGTTTGACCGTAATTTAATACAACACCCATCTTATCCATACGAACTTGATAATTAGAATGATAATTAGATACAGCTTGACGACTTTGACTACAAGAAAAACAATTACGTGGAAACTGATTTGTTTCTGGAAAAGTAATCGAATTGCCCATTACTCCAAACATTAAAGACGGGTCTATTTCACAATGTGTATAATATTTTGAATTTTTAAAATCACCAACATTTGTTGCAATCAATGTATTTTCTTCTTCAGATGTGTCTAAGTAATCTATTATTGCCCTGTTAGTTTCAAATGAATCTAATAATGCTTCTAAAGTATTATGTGTTGGATATAATACACTTGGCTCATATAAAATATTATTACGTATGTTAAAGTTTTCAACGTGTTTTGTTTCAAATCCAGATATTGCCTGCTGCCACGTATATTTAGTTGAAGTAATTATATCTTTAATTGTTCCGTGGTCATAAGATATCTTACCATAAATCATTTTTCCGTTGTCAAATTTTGCATCTCTATAAAATATTGGTCTAGTTAATCTACCGCCATCTGTGTAAATATAAATTGTGTTTGATTCATAATTAAATGTTATACTAGTATAAACTGGAATTACACCATTACGGCGAAATAAACGCATTGTATTTACTGTTTGTATTGGATTATCTAAAACACCAATCCAATTACCATTTACAAATACTTTTGTATAATATGATAGATTTTTTGGTTCACATTCGGTTAACAATTTTAACGGTGTATTTGCGCGTAACCATTTAATAATAGGATAAGATGAAAACCCATTTGTAATAGCAGTACTAATTGATAAATGTTTATGAAGACCAATATTAGCGCCATCTGGTGTATCAACAGGATCTAAATAACCCCACTGAGTACTATTAAGTAAATGTGGTCCAACAACTTTAGCCGTGGGGTCAAGAGGTAAATTAGTTTTTCTTAAATGGCAAATTTGAGTAAACCAAGATAGCCGATTTAAATCTTGAATTACACCAACACGTTTAGTATTAACATCTGCTCCCCAATTCCCTTTAAATGCCTTTCTAAAACCTTCTTCAACTGTTTTATCTTTGAAATATTTTCTTAAGTTACCTTCATTTTCAATCAAACTAACAAAATTTTCTCTATAAACTGCTGGATGATAGTAAAATTCTTTATCTATTTTTAAGAATATTTGACTATTTTGAATCAAAAAATATTCCCTAAATAAATCATAAATTAAAGAACCGGAAGTTTCAATGCGTTTAAATTTAAAACTATCACGATCCGTTGGTGCCTCTTTTCCTAAAAATACTCGTAATAATTTATTGACCATAAATCCGATAAAATAAGCTTTATTTATGAAATTATCCTCTCCAATATGTGGTAAAAAGTAATTCATCAATATGTCTTGTGCTGCACTAACAGTTTGTCTTTTTGTAAATTTAGAAATGAATTCTAGAGCAATTTGTTGTGTAAAAATTTTATTAGCGTCGTGAATAGAAGGGATAAATAGGTCAATCATATTAGAATTTTTATCTAAATCAAGTAAACAAAATTCAATGATTGCTTTATCAGATATAACACCTAATGCACGCATTAAAATAAAAAGCGGAATAGGTTTCTTAACATTAGGAATATCGACAACAATTTGATTGTTAGTATATGTTGCATCAGGGGCAATAATTTTAACCGAAGTATAACGAATGGGTTTAGAACTATCTTCAGAAACAGAATGAATTTCACACGAATGACTATAAAGAGCATCTTCTTTATTTTTTCTGACATAAAGCATATTATCTCCAAATTTTTCTTGACTAACAATAACTTTTTCCTTACCATTAATAATAAAATAGCCACCATAATCATTACGACATTCTCCTAAATTAAAACGTGCCTCTACATCTAATCCTTTTAAAATACACATATCAGAATGAAGCATAATAGGAAACTTTCCCAAATATATTTTTTCAAATGTTTTTGTTAGTTCTTTTTTTTCTTTTCCTTCATAAAATACAAAATCAACATCTAAATCAAAATGAATTGTAAGTCCGTATGTCATATTTCTTAAACGTGCATCATTTGGATACATATAATGTGGATATCCTCCACTAATACCTGATTCATTATCGTCGTAAATTACTGGTTTACCAAAGTACAATTTTGTACCATCTTTGCCTCCAAGGTATAAAAAACATTCGTGTTTAACATCACTAGCTTCTTCTCCTTCTTCTTGTCTTTCAATGAAGCGAATTGGGTTATTTTCTTTAAATATTTGAAAAATACCCTTATTAAAAAAATCATTATAAGAGTCTAAATGATGTGCCACTAAATTATATGGATTATCTTTAAAATATTTGTCAATAAGATTCCAAGCAATGCTATCCATTCTATATTATATTTATATAATGTTATTTTTATAACAAAATAATGTAATAATAATTTATTATATTATTTACAATTTTATAAACTAACAAAATTAATTATTTTTTAATAACAACCTTTTTAGCTACATTAGTAATAACTTTACAAATATTCTTATTAATTTCTTCTTTTGTTAGTCCAGCCATAGAATTACTAACAATTCTTAAATATTTATCATTTCTTTTTGAATCAGGGTCCGTACAATCTGGATACATATTTTTCCATTCCAAAATATTTTTCATATTTTCCATTGCAACATTTTTAATCGCATTCTTAAGTAAATTGGTCTCATCCGTATCTTTAGTCCATGTATTATTTTCTTTAACATATAATGTTTCTCGTTTTAAATCAGAGCAATGTATAGGTCTTAAATCTTCGTCCAAGTTATTTAAATTATCAATTATAATACTAGAAATACCTTCAACATAGCCTAATTGTCCCGTTCTTTCTAGGTCTTTAATAGTTGGTTTAATGGAGCTAATAAAATCGGATAAATTTATTGCATCTTTACATGTATCATTTAAAAACAATTGAAGATTAAATGTCTTATTATGTGAGTTGTTGGTAGTAATATTATTACTATTATTTCCGACACCATTTTTAACCATTTCTATAACAGTTTCTTGCATAGAGCTTTGACCTTTAACAATTTCGGCTAATAATTTGACAACTTCTGGACCTAAATCACAGTTGGTTGATTTAATTTTATCTTCAAAGTTATCGCATTTATTTTTATTTGTATTTTTATGTTGCCATAATCCAACTCTAGAGCGATACACTTTATCACAAAATTCACATATATATGTTTTTGTATTTAAATTGGAGCATATGGGATTTTCTGTTAGAGATTTGTTAGATATTATGTTATTTTGGTGTTTTGGTGTGAGAATATGTTTTTCATAATCTTTTTTGTTATCAGTTATGAAGTCACAAAGTATGCAAAAAAACTTGGATTTTTTTGGGGTTTTTTCTGTTAGCATTCTGTTAAATATATCTAACAAAAAAAACCCCTAAATAATTCTCACAATAAAATAAACAAAAAATTATCGTCACAAAATTTCTCACAAAAAAAATAATTGTGATGAAGTCAGTCACAAGCACTATTTATTTAGGAAAATCCTTTAGGTTTTTAAAAATGGACATTTTTAAAATGTCCAAAATCGAAAACTGAAAATACTTTTTGAAAAAAAGCTAACACTGACAACCACTACCACTATATGCGTTGTAGGTTCTTTACTGATTATGCTGCCAAAATATTTTACATAATAAAATAAGATTTTTTCAGTCTCGTCTTTAAGTTGTTTTCAAAATAATATATAATAGGACAAAACTAATTTAAAGGCCTTTAAATAGGTTTCAAATATAATATAATTTATCTAATTCACATATTTTTGTATAATAATATTTTGTATTTACACCACCATTGTACTGATTTTTCTTTGCACTTAGATTAATAATTTGCAGGCGAATTTTGCCATTTGTAGTAAAATTAAACGCATCAATTTGTCCTAAAGTATATTCAGATTCTGTATCCAAATAATACTGTAATATATTTAGTATTTTTATAACATTTTCAGGCGAATTTGTAAATTTACTATTTAATTTATTAATTAAAGTTTCTATTTTATTTATTTCTTTTTCATCTAATTTTGAAATACCAATTTGCTTTGTACTATGATACAAATGTTCTGACATTTCGAACCGAATTAAATGCTTATTTATTTCTTTTGATTTCGAATTTCCCATTTTATAATTTATATTTATATGATTTTTATAAAATATAAATCTTATTCAATTTTTTATAATGTTTTCCATTGAACATTATCATTAGAATTTGATGGACTTTGAGGCGGCGTTAAATCAACCAATATAGCATATACATTATCCATTTGATACGTATGTGCCATATATTGTATAGGATAATCTTCTACAATTTGTTCATTAATACTTACACCCAATTTACTCAATTTTGCCATAACAGTTACTTCGTATCCTGAATGCCAATTTGCATTTTCTTCAATTTTTATTTCCTTTATTTTATATTTTGTAGATATATCTATTTTTCCATTCGACATTTTATAAATTATATCACCTACTTTAAATCTAATTGTATTCATTATATATAATTAGATTATTACATTGTTTTTATATCTTTTTCATATGTATATTCTTTCTTGTATACTTTTTGTTAGTTTGTCTTTTGTTAGTTTGTCTTTTGTTAGTTTGTCTTTTACCAGTCTTTGTTATATAAAAATCTGTCCAAGGCTGCTGAGGTCTATCTTCTAAATATTCTCTTAAATAATCCCATATTGGATTCTCATCACAAAATTTATTTTTATCAAATGGAATACCACACGAATTACCCCATCTTAGACAAAATCCCATATTTTTTGCCATATCACTATCACACACATTACCATCTAATGCACCTCGTGGTTGAAAAGGTTTTGGTCTCGATGGATCCGACATATATTCTCTCGCATCTAATTCATAATGCGAACAACACGTTCTAGAACACGGATTTTCCTTATGTAAATAAGTGTCATAATGGTCACCTAATATTGATTGTGCTGCGTTTATATCTAATTTTCCTTTTCCTAAATTAACCAATTCTTCTAAACGAACGCGGCGTGCTCCTTGATGTCTACGCAAGTCATCAAATCCAGTATTAACACACTCCAAATTACGTATACGTGGATCATATGGTGCGTTAAATCCAATAAAATATCCGTTGTTAGTTCGTTCTGTATTATGATACTTTAATCCTAATTCTATTCTCATTATCTCGTTTTTATTTATATCTCCTAAAAGCCAAGAATTTGCATAATCTCCCGAATTACCATCTAACAACATTTTTTCATAATCATCTAACGAATTTCCGTATTGCATTGCATTTCTAATACGACAACTAATTGGAACATTATTTTCATACGCTATAAATCCACCTATCGTCGTTTCTGAACCTATTATTCCGGCACTTGTTACAAAAAAATCGGTTCCTGACCATATCCAACCCGGAAATCCCATCATTAATATACGATTACCCTTTTTTGGCTGCAAATCGACGACATATTTAGCAAATTGTCCGTCAGCAAAATTTGAAAAATTATTATGTCCTATTACTATTTTTCCGTCTTTAGTCCAATCACCGACAGCAATAAACGCACTACATCTTTCTTGTTGTCCGCCTTCTTTTACGCCGGAGGCAAGTGATTTAGATACGCCACGAATTGCAATAGATTCTTCTTCAGGCATAGAAGCCCACCAACTTTCAGTTAAAGTAAAATAATTATTCCAGGCAACAACAGAATGAACGTCCATATTTGCACCTTTAGCAAAACCCTCCATTTCTTCGTAAAATTCCGGAAATTGTTCCTTCATTTTATCACAATAATATTTTTTACAAGCATCAACAAAAAAAGACCAATGCACTCCATAATCATTATAAACTATGAATTCAATAGTTTTCATAACCTTTTTCATATCTTCTTTAATTAATTGTCCATATGCTAAACCGCGTTCAAATGGTTTCCCTTTTATTGATATATATGTCCATCCATTTTTTAAATATTTTAAACCATTTTTTACCTTTTGTATTTTTATCATTATTCTTGTATTATTTATATATTTTATTTTAACTAACAAATATTTATTTTTTTACAAGTTTTCCAACTTTCTTCAAATAATTCATATATACATACATATCCTGAATCAGCTTCATCATCACCAAATATATTTGGAACATATATTGAATTATATATATAACTAACATCTTCATCATCTTTATCAAAATATGGTTTTATTACATCCAATAATTTACATATATCTAAACTATTTCCCGGAGTATATTGTCCTTCACAATCATTTTTATTTATTAATGCATATAATCCACCTACATCAAATTTAATTAATATATCTAAAGCAAAATAATTATTATGTATATTTAATTTAAATTTTTCGACACTTGATATAGAACCAAATTCAAATATTTTATTTATTACTCCTAAATATGATTTAGAAATTTGTTCTAATTCTTCTTGTGTATATATTTCATTTTTTTGATTTTTAATTGCATCAATTAAGTATTTATAGGTTATTTTTAATATATATATTCTTCTTTCATTCCAACCTCCATAACTACATCCAAAAGTTTTATTATTGCAATAAAAATCTACTCCCATATTATAATTATATTTACAATTATAATATCATTAATTGAACTCAATTTTTCTTTTTATTTGTTCGTTTTTTATTAGTTTTCCTTTTATTAGTTTTCCTTTTATTAGTTTTCCTTTTATTAGTTTTCTTTTTGTTAGTTCGTTTTTTCTTTTTACCACCAAAATGTAAATTTTGAAATACACCCATTGTTTCATACTTATTAATTTCTTCTGATATTTTTAATGCCAAATTGGAATCTATTATATTATTATAACTATTTTTGATGAAATCTATTAAATGTTGTTTTCTTTGTTCAACAGTCATATTTTCTAAAACATTTTCTTGTGGACCACCTTCTAAAAAAGTATTTGACCATTCTTGTATTACATCATTTAATGTCTTATTAAATAACGCGTTTAATTCTTGATTAACTTCATCACAACCTTCAAGACATAATGCTTTAATTATTATACCATTTTCAGTTACAATTCGTTCAATCATACCAGCAACACAACTAACACCATTATTTGAATAAGCATTTAAACACGAATCAATATAAGAACGTATATATTCACTAATATAATCGTCGTCGTGTTTAATAACAAATTCTAATGCAATATCTATAATATGTTTTAAACGTTCTAAATCATCCGAATCATCATTATCGGCAATATAGTCAACTATAAATTGAAGTTTAGAACTATATTCACTTTTTTTTGCTTCAGGAAATAAATCACTTTTTTGAATAAAAATTAATAGAGGTTTAAATAAGGAATTATTAGTACTTTGAGGATCAATAGTATTTGGATTTTGCTGATGAGATGCATTATATTGTGTCATAATTTCTTCTATACGAGGCATATTTAAACTTTTAAAATAATTATGTACTTCCCAAGCTGGTCCACTCATAACTTCTGGATTTTCAATTGGTGGTGGCATATTAGCATAAATGATACGCATTTGTTCGTGTAAAATATTAGTATAACCATATAAACGTTCCTGAAATTCGGTAAATTTATTTTTAAGTTCTTCATATTCAGCATTAAAAGAACGCTCAATATTACGCACAGTTTGTCCTAGATTAGTGCCTCCATTTGAAATACGTTGATTTAAACTAACTCTGAAATTATTACTTTGTTCTATATAAGAATTATAATCGTTAATTAATATATTAATTTGTGGAATTAAATTTCCTAAAATATCGTTTGTATTATTAGTATTAGCATAAGATGAAATAGTTAAGTGATTTAATATTACAATATCATCTAAAAATTCGTTTTGCTTCTCTAACTGTTCTGTTGCAAATAAAATTAACCATACTTTTAGTTTAGACATAACTAAAATTTTAATTATATTTCTGTTTCTATCCATATCCCGTTTTGCCTCTTCATCTAATGCGTTATATGCATTAACTGTTTGAGTAAGATTAGGTAAATTTTGATTTATTTGTCTCGTCATAATTACAAATTGATTATAAGAATTAATTATTTTTGTAAACATTTGGATTATAGTTTGATTTAAATTATTTGCATATTCGGTTTGGTATTCTTGTAGTGCACTTCTTATATCGTTTCCAGTTCTAAGTATAGATGCAGTCTGATGGGATGGTACACTAAAACTATTTTGAACATCAGTATCGAATAAATTTAATGACATTTGTCTCTAAAATATGTGAATATTTTTATTTTAATTTTAATTTTCATTTTCATTTTAATTTTCATCTTGTGTATCATTTTTAATTTCCGAATATTCAATCTTTTCTTCTGATTTAGGAGCTAATGTATTATATAATGCTGTATTTACAGAGGAATGTGTTTCATCTGGATTTTCAGATCCTTGATGTTCAGGAATTTTAATTCCAAATATCTTTGATACAATATGAAAGAAACTAACAAAAAATCCCAATAAAATAATAAAAAAGGCAATAATATCACTTAATGTTGCTTTTTGTTTTAAGTAAAAATGATTTATTAATAATATTAAGCAAAATTGAATAATAATTAATAAAAATGTATCTTGCGTTGGAGTAACAAGTTCGTGTTCGTGACCCAATTTAACAACAAATGTCATTACTAACCAATCCATCCAGGCAAAAGGAATCGCCATTTTATAGGCTTCCCACATTGATAAATTTTTATATGGTAATGTTACAAATTGTCCCCACATAGATAAACTTTGGGCAACAATAAATAAAAAAATAAATAAAATATAATAAGGAAGTTTAGAGTAGTTCATATATATATATATACTTTTAAGAAAAGTATAGCAAAAAGTATATACATATTTTTGTTATACTTTTTCTTAATAAATTTATAAAAAATATATACATATTTTTGCTATACTTTTCCTTAATAAATTTATAAAAAGTGTATATATATATGAACATCATAATAACTTTTCTATTTTGGTTTTTTCTAAATATAATGGTTGGACTAACAATGGATTTTGCGTTGTTTACGCAAACAACACCTGCAATGAAGGATGCCGGTATTTTAGCTAAAATATTATCATCCGAGTTTTGGGCCTCTATTGAATGGATGTTTTTGATTCCAGCAAATCGTATTGGTAACACATTTTTAACAGCACCACAAATATCATTATCATCATACGTATTTGATTTTTTAGCGCAGTTATGGTCTAATACTTTTTGGTTAAAATTACCAACTACAATTGATGATTATACCGGTATGATATTAATATTATTTGGAATGTATGTGTCAAAATACACATTATTTTGGTTAAATTAAATACCTTTGGTTAAATTAAATACCTTTGGTTAAATTAAATACCTTTGGTTAAATTAAATACCTTTGGTTAAATTAAATACCTTTGGTTAAATTCAAATATTCTTCTAACAAATCTTTTGTTATAGGATACCAATGTAAAAAAGGTTTATTATTATTTGATTCTAATGTAGAAATACATTCTGTATAACATTTTATGATTAAATTATTTTTATCTTGAGTATCTAAATCATTATAATGGATTGTTTTTCTTCATTTGTTATAGGTATTTTGTTCATTTTTTCAAACGTGTAATTGTTCCAATATATTCCATATATTTTTGCATCTTTACACGGATAAATTCCCATTTTATAAATATATTAAACTTAATAAATTGTCTTTAATATATTTTTTTATAAAATACTTATTATTTACAAATTAAATATGATGTATAAGATACATATAATCCGAAAAATACATCAATAGAATAATGATGTTTATGTTTAATAATATAAATATAATATAAAGCTAGAATAATTAAACATGATGAACTAATTTTATAGTTAAAATTATTATAAATATAAATGTAAATAAGATTCCAATTAATAGTATGACCTGACACAATTAAATCATGTACCCTTAGTCGTTCAATATATGCTTTATCGTTTGGATTAGGAAATTGAACTAAATATATTGCAATTATTCTTATAGTTCTTGATATAATAAATGCTCTTTGAAGTACATCATCGACTAATAATACATACACAGATATTCCCGTTAATAAAGCATAGTTATTTAATATGCTCATATTTATTTTTCTTGTAAAATCAGGCAATATCCTTAAAAAATTATCATTAATTTTATGTGGGTTATAATTAATAAATTTATTTTTTGAACTAAATATATTCTGATGTATATGTTCTAGTAATAATATAACAAATGTTAATATATATTTATTCATAAATCTAAATATATATTTTTTATTATCTTTAAATATGTTTATTTATTGTTTTTTCTCATTTTTATGTTGATACATCATTGCCATACCAACAACAACAAATAAAAGAACAAAAGGTAAAAGAAGTAATAACCAAGCTATTTCTGTATGACCATCTTTACACATTAAATTGAGAACCCAAGTCCAGAATAAGATATACACAACCTTTAAGGCAAATACTAACAAACAACTAGGAACTAAACAAGAAAACATTCCTAAAGTATAACGACCATTATTACCCATATTTTGAAACGCAGTTATAACAATCATTAATACTGATAACATAAAATAAATATAAGCAGGAGTACATAATTGAGCTAAAGATTTAGGAAAAGCCATATTATGTATTATATAAAGAAAAAATTAAATAATATTTATTGTTGAATATATGGCAATGGATTTACTGGAGCCTTATAACCATTTAACGCATTATATGCCGTATTCACATTATACATTAATCCTCTTCCTAAATTAACTAAATCTTGTGGGATTAATCCACCACCTTTTACAGAATTATTAGAAACAGAATGTTTTTTACCACCAACTTTATTATATCCTGACGCATTCATCGATTGATGATAACTTGGATCATTTGCTATAACATCTTTATAACTTGCTAAATAATTATTATCATTTGCTACACCATTTTGACCAGGCCAAGCATTAGCAGTCCACGGTTGACCGACAAATGGACCAGGTATAGACATATTTGTTCCACCCGTAAAACTTGACCCACCTCTAAATTTCTGCATTTGTGACCAAGACATTGGAGCAATGGGACAACCATTAGGACCACAACCTGAACCACCTTTGTGTTTTCTAGTTAAACGACGACCTAAATAACAATTACCAGGACATCCTTTAGGACAATTACAATTAATACAATGACAATTTGGTCCGCAATTAGAACAAGTAGTTTTTTTAGATTTTTTATTACATCCAATCATCTTATAGACGCGTTGTTTACCAGATTTTCTTCTGTGTCTTCTACTTTTAGGCATTTATATATTATATAAATTAAAAAATATAATATAAAAATGGATTAATATAAGAATTTATTCAATGGTATAAGAATCTATTCAATATCTACGTGGGTTAACATATGACGACGACAACACATTTTTGTTAGTTTTAATTCATCTAAAACTTCACCTTCAGGAGTTTTTTGACTATATTCTTGAGTTAAATAAATAACTCTATCTACATGTAATTCGCGTTCCATTTTACGCTTTCTAACTTCTTCACAATAATAACGATATTTATTGGCTAAAACAGTACCACAAGTAAAGCATTTAATTGGAATAATCATTCTGTATAATATATAATATGTTATTTTTATATATTAATTTAATTAAATTCAATTTTTTATTAATTTCCAATAGCTATCCAATTAAAGGGTTCGGTATTAGATGCTGAAACGCCTCCACCTGCTCCAGTATTATAATAATATTTAGCATATTCAAATGTTATTGTTGTTATATTATATATATTAATTGTAAATAATGAAACTTGTCCTTGATTTATTATATTTGCCAATACTGTGGGAGCTGAAGTAAATTGTGTTGAAAAAGTTACGGTTCCAGTATTTGTGCTTGGACTTCCTTGTTCTAATCCAAACAAGACTTTAACTCCATTTTGACCTGGTGTGGAAGGTATGATATTTTGTCCTTGAAAATTATATCCCGACATTTAATTATTACAATATAAAAATAATATAAAAACAATTTAATATATTTTATTTAATGCTTTTAAACACAAAAACACTTAAAATATGTAGGACTGACCGACTATCGTGGGACGAATATTTTATGTCTATTGCTCTTCTTGCTTCAGGTCGCAGCCCTTGCCAACGATTACAAGTCGGTTCTGTTATTGTTAAAGATAACCGTATTATTTCAATGGGTTACAATGGATTTATATCTGGAGCACCACATATAAGTATAGTTAAAGATGACCACGAACAAGCAATAATACATAGTGAAATAAATGCAATCACAGATTGTGCTAAAAGAGGAACACAAATTAAGGAATCAACCATATATATCACCCATTTTCCATGTATTAATTGCTTTAGGACAATTGCTGCATCAAATATTATCGAAATAGTTTATTTACAAGATTACAAAAATGATGAAATAGTATGGCAATTAGCAGAAGATGCTAAAATAATCATAAGACAATTGAAGCCAGAATCTATTAATTAAATAAAACTATTTTTAACAAATTTAAATAAATTATTTTGTTAGTTTATAATATAATGGCCCGTAGAAGAAGAAGTTCTAAAAATCTTTTAAATAAAGGTGTTAATGTTGTAACATCTACTGTTAAAACAACATCCAAAAAATATATGCCAAAGGTAAAGACTGGATTAGAAAATGTTGGCGAAAGAGTAGTAAAAACAAGCAAAAAATCCGTTCCATTTTTACAGAGAATGACGCGAAAATTATTTTCTGTTTTTAAAATTAAATCTCGTAGACAATAATTAATATGAAAATATATAATTTTTTATATTAATTTTTACACCTTTGGGTTATTGAGGTTAAGATAAAGTGCTTATTAATTCTGTTAAAATTCCTTCTGCTGTGGTAATATTATTTATAACTGAATCATATTTGCTATTAACTATAGATTTTATTTTTCTAAAATTATAATTATTTAGAGCAGTGCGTATTTTAAATGCCGAGTTAATTAGCAAAAAAAATACGAACGCTTCCTCCTAAAAGGAGGATTAACTAAATTCTATATAATGGGTTTATCATCTGCTTACTTTGTGGTAGATAAGCAAATTCCCATCTAATGTTATTTCATTTACTACCTTAATGAAACAACTATTTATTCTTACTTGCTTGTTTTTTAGGTTTCTTAACCTTTTCAGTTTTTACTACTTTCCTTGTAAATTCTTCTGGTCTTGTTTGACTTTCTAAATAACATTTTCCACGTAATAATATATTCTTACAAGCATTTACATCTCTATTCACGAATATACGACATTTGTATAAATGCTCACGATACCCGAAAGGAGATAAGTGTAGCAAGTTGTGAAATTCAACATTATACCCAGTTCGATTTTAAATCTTCAAGGGTGTAATACAACCTATTTACTTAAACTTATATAAATACAACTTATTTTATTATAATATCTTAATTATGCCTTTAAATAAGATATTATATATTGGTGCCGGTTTAGATATCTATATTACCAGACAACTAAATGAAGCTAGTGAATTTATTTTTGTTGATTCTCAACCACGTAGTGCTTATGATGATAATATACGATTTAGAAAATCCCTATATAATCACTCTTTTCTAAATAAATTAATTAAAGAAGCCTACTCTTTAGGATTCATATTTAAAAAAATGATTCCTCTAGATAATACTTATTACAAAAAGATTTTAACATTTAAACAATCTATTTACTATACATTTAATAAAATACCTGAATGTATCAATCCTATGTTAGTTCTATTTTATAACAATAAAACCCAACAAAGTATCAAATATTACATATCAACTAACATTATAAAAAATATTTGTAAAGATTTAATCGACGATATTTCCAGCTGTGATGCATTATATGTTTCTAATTATAATCCCAATAACTATTTCTTGTTTCATATTGATAAACCCATTATATTTATAGGTTCTTCAACCACAATATATAATTTCGACGATTATACAGAAGAAGATTTTGATGAAGTTGATAAAAGTTCTTTATTTTATTATTTAGAGAAAAATCCTAAAAATACTTATATATATTTTAGTAAATTTTATATTTTTAACGCAATTGATAACTGTTTAGAAGAATGTTCCAATTTTAAAGATTTAAAGAATTATGCAAAGGAGTTTCAAAACAAGTTTTATAATGACAGTTGTTCTGATGAATCTTTTATCACCATTAAGTAAAATTAAATTAAATTTCCTCCAATATTGTTCCCTTTGTTGTCTTTGTTTTCTTATATTGTTTTCCAGTTTTATGCATCTCATTATGACATTTTTCACATAAATTTAGCAAATTTGCCGCGTTATTTTTATGAAATTGAAGGCTATTCTTCTTAATAATTCCTAATGTATCTGCATCTTGTTGAAACGCTAAATGATGTACTTCTTCACTTTTGTTTTTAAAACATTTTTCGCATATTTCTTTTATGACCCCAGCATTAAAATGTGACGTATTTTTCTCCAATATTGAAGCCGATTCCGGATGATATTTTGCTCTTATATTATGCGCTGCTTCTAAAAAATCTTGTGGTAATGCTAAACTTTTACATACTTCTAAACCATACATATTATTACCCGGACCTTCTTGTAACTTACGATTATATACTAAACAATCATTTTGTTTATCATATATTACTGACATATGCATCATTTTTACTGTTGACAAACTAACAATCTCTTCATAATTTATTATTTCGTGTAAATGTGTCGCAAATATAAAAGAACATTTTGACTTATATAATTGTTGAATTCCTGCCACAAATATACTTGTTGCGCTTATACTTTCCGTACCTGAACATAACTCATCTCCTAATACCAAACTATTCTTATCTGCTAACCGCAAAATTGTGCGTAATTCTGACATTTCTACTGCAAATGTTGATAACCCCTTAAATATATTATCGTTTCCTAAAATACGCGTAAAAATATATTTATATGGCTTAAATTTGTAACTAGATGCTGGAACATATAATCCCGCTTGAGCCATTATAATACTTATTCCTAATGCTCTTATAAAACTCGTTTTTCCTACAGCATTTGTTCCATATAAAAGTAGTCCATCTAATTCTCCCTTACCAATACAAATATTATTTGTAACATATAATTCACTTTGTTGTATTTTTTCTATTAAACAATGTCTAATTCCTTTAACATCTATAAATGAATTAGTTGCATCTGCTTCTATTTCCGGTTTACAATAATTATATTTTAACGCAATAAATGCCTTACTATATACTACATCTAATAATGTAATAAATTTTATTATATTTTCTACTTGGTCTTGATATACCAGAAAATCATCTATAATATGATTATACACATTTGATACAGTATCAATTAGACTAACTTTAATTGAACCAACATTTTTGCATAATTCATTAATTTGTGTACTATATATACGTTTATTAGTTGAAGATTGCTTAATAAATTCTAATTTTAAAATTAATGAAAATGTTGTGTCTACACTTAAATAGCTTGATTTATATTTTAATGTTACCGATTCTTTTGCAACCCTTTTTAGTGCGTCTTCTAATAATTTACATCGCTTATCAGTTGCAATTAAACTAAAATTATTTTTTTCAGTTTCGTGAATTTTAACGTACAATTTTGTACTTTCATTTTGTTCATCTTCTTCATCATCGCTATCTAATAATGTTTTAGCCTTGGTTGTAATGCTGGATTTTTTTGTTGTTTTTGGTTTCTTTTTACCCAATGATTCTTGTTCTAATATTAAAGAACTTAAATAACTTTGACAACATTCAATTTGATCTTGAGATTCCATAAGAGTCTTGATTTTTGTATCTAATAATGCATCAACACCTGAATGAATAAAACTTTTTTCTATTTTTTGAATATTATCTATATCTTTACATTCATCCATAATTAATTTACTTTCCAAAAATACTAACACTTTATCCATCGATTCAAGTAAATTATCATAATTTGTTAGTTTACCTTTTAAATAAGAACCAATTGTAATATCATTTTCAACTATTGAATATAATGCTTTTGATATTTTAATACCATTATACAACTGATATAATGATTTTGGTGTCACTTTTTTAAGAATAATTTGACGCATTATTTTTGATAAATCACGAATATTTGTTAAGTAACCCTTTATGTTAGTATAAGGGTCAAAATTATTTAGTAAATAATTCGTAATATTATATTCATTTTGTAATAATATTTCATCTGTAATTGGATTTAAAAATAAATGGTCAAATTCTCTTTTACCCATTGATGTAACACATTCATTTAACATTCTAACAACTGATGAATATTTACCTTTATAATTATTATCATCTATAATATTTAGTTGCTTTAATGAATGATTAGCTAAAACGAGTCGGTTACTTGTATTTTCCAAAATTGGTTCAAAAACCTTGTAAACTAAATTGGGATTATGTTGATAAATAAAATCTAATAAATAGCAAAATGCTTGAGTTGCATATACATTATCATTAAATAAACCCATAAATGCTTGTGTATCATTTATTTTATAGAATTTTTGTAAAAGTTGTAATTGATAAACTTGTTTTTCACAATTTGAAGCGCGAACAAAACTTTTCAAAGGATTTTGTTCAGTTAAACTAACAAAATGAATCGATTTACTTTTTACATTTGTAAAACTTATAATATCTTCCATATCCGAAACTAATAAATTAGAAATTATAATTGTTTCACTTGGATTATAAACCGAAATAAAATGTTCCAATTCATCAAACGTTGTCGGATTTTTAATATATTCTTGATTATACTCAATAATACTTGTATATCCCGTATATATATCGATTTGTGCCGCACCAATAAATATATTTTTAACACCTTTTTTGTTAGTTCGTAACAGGGGATTTTTCACCTCAATCCAAATACAGCACGTATTGTTAGTTATTATATCAGTTTCATTTGATAAAAATGTTCCGGGAGAATAAATACCGGTTAAACTTCTGGTAATTTCATCTTCATCATCTTCTTCATAAACAACAATAGTGTAACCATTATCTTGCATCTTTTTAAGATATTTTTCAATTAGATGCGTTTTAAATCCGGCATTAACAACTTTAGAACCGTTATACATAACATTTTTATCTCCAGCGGATTTTTTATCAACAATATTTAGGTCACAAATTCTCGAAAAATCGGTAATTTTAGAACCAAAATAGTTATCATTTTCATCTTTTAATCCATATACTTCAAAGAATGCACCATTTTGCATAAATACTATGGTTAATTCTCCAAATTCATCGAAATGACTTTTTACTTTTTCAAAATAGTCTTTAATAAAGGACATAACTAACAATATTAAATTGTATTTAATATTGTTTTATAATTATACATACATATAAGACAAGAGAAATATTAATTACTTATTATTTTGTTAGTTAAATAATTATGACAAGTCCCACAATGATCATTGTTTGACATATCTATTTTTATATTAATTTTATTTATACATTTATCTATATTCCATCTTCCTAATGGAATACTAGTAGATTTATTTATATTTTTATTAAAAAAAGAGGAAATATATAATATTATTCTATTCATTACTATAAATATAATGATGTAATGTCTTTATATTTATATTTATAATTAAAAAAACGCATTTTTACCTAAAAGTTCTCTTCCTAAAATTAAGTTGTGCACATTTTTTGTTCCTTCATATGTATTTACAGCCTCTAGATTTAGTAAATGTCTTATAATATTATAAGAATTTGATACACCATTACCGCCTAAAATATCACGACATAATCGTGCAACATTTAGCGCATTTTCGCAATTCGTTTTTTTAAGAAAAGAAATTAGCGCAATATTCTTATCTAAATCTTCAAAACTATTAATATTATTTAATGATGCAAATGAATTATTTAAAGAATTATTATATAATTCAATAGATTTTATCAAATCATTTTGAATAAGCTGAAAAGAATTAAGAGACTTGTTGAATTGTTTTCTATCTTCTGTATAATCAATTGTAGTATTAATTATGTTTTCCATTGCTCCAATTACACCCCACGAAATACCATATCTAGCTTTATTTAAACAATCAAATGGACCTCTTAATCCAATAATATTTAGTTTATTTGTTTTCGGTACCTTTAAATTATCTATATTAATATATCCAGTTGGAGAAGCTAATAATGTTAGTTTATCTTCTATTTTAGGTGTATTAATTTCATCCGTTCTTTCGCTAACTAACCCGATTATTTTATTTGAATCATCTTTACACCATATAACAAAGACATCAGCTATGGGTGAATTTGTTATCCATATTTTGGAACCATTAACCACATAATAATCTTTATGTTCTACAGCCTTTGTTTTCATATTTGCCGGATCTGAACCCGCATCTGGCTCAGTAAGACCAAAACAACCAATATTTTTTCCGGAATAAAGTTTATCTAAATATTTATTTTTTATGGCTTCTGTACCAAACTTTTCAATCGGATTAATAACTAATGACGACTGAACTGAATAACCAGACCTTAAACCGGAATCGATACTTTCAATGTTATAATTAATTAACCCATATATAAAGGGGCTAATATCATTAGTTTTGTGTTCAAATAAACCATTTGCTCCCCATAATTCATATAATTTTCTGTAATTTATTTCATCAAATTTAAGTAATTTATCTGGTGTTGAATAAATTTTTTTGGTAATCTCAAGTGTATTTTTAGAAATTAAATTTGCAGTTGAATCTAATTTATTAAATTGTCCAAATAAATTAACATATTTTCTCATCTTATCTAACTAACAAATTATGTCTTTAAGTTGTTAGTTTATATATGTTTTTATTTATAAAAAATTGAACTATATTTTTTACCAATATTTAACGTATAAATCATATAACTATCAAAATAAAAATGTATATACAAACTAGCATATTAAAATATAAAACATATTGTGATAAAAAAAATAAATATATCAAAGTTCAAAATATATATCACTTAGTATATGATGAAAACAATAATATAAGAGAACAAAATTTAATAAAATATATTACATATGTTATGATACATTTAACAAATAATAAAGTAGATTTCTATATAAATTCAATGGAAGAATTTCTTAAAAATATTTCATACTTAGATTTATTTATTGTAAAAGAATATATGTATGAAAAATATAGAGAAAATAAATATAATTTAAGTAAGGAAAATCCAAGAATAGTTATTAAATTTGACTATTCTTATCTTTACGACAAAATATTTGACCTATATTTAAGACAAGACCCATTAGCATATAAAAGAAATGAATTTATTAAAAGTATTGAAACGATAAATAATGATATAAATGCTGATATAAATGTTAATAATAATCCTGAAAACGACAATTATAAAAATAATTTAATGTGTTTAATAGATCCAAATATATTTTGGTTACAAGAACTAACATCTTATTTATAAGTATAAATAAATCATTACTTTACACCCTTGAAGATTTAAAATGGGACAAATCCCACTAAAATCAAAAAGGTTTGCCCTTCGCAGGCTTAGAGCGTGTAAATTTTGGTTTTGGGAATTCTTCTAAAAACCCTGAGTTGTTTTTGCTTCTTGACAAATAATTTGGTCTTTCTTTATTATTTATCGCATTATAAGCAATTTTGTAAATGTTTGTAGCACCATTAACATCTCTATTCCAATAACCGCATCCGTTCTTACAACAAATCAGTCCATGGATTAAGACATTACCGCTTCTATATGGTTTTGGATTTTTTCCTATCATATTCTTTACACAAACACCTACTTCACAATTGGAACATCTACAACTAGTTCTATATTCATCTACCAAATAAGTTAGAAATCCAGCTTTTCTAAACAAAGTTCTCATACCTTTTCCTTTGGTCGGTTCTTTATATTTCATTTGTTGTTTCTGTTCGTAATCTCCAAAACAAACTATTACATCTTTTTCAGTTCCAAATATGCGTTTGAAATTATTTAACATTCGTTGTTCGCTTCTTTTTGTATTTCTATAACTTTGTAAGCGTAATTTTCTAAAAATGTATTTTTCATAAAAGGCAAATAACATAGCGTTTATTTCACTCTTCTGTTTAATGTATTCCTTAAATTTTGTTATGTTAAGAGTTTTACGATTGAATTTAGATATTTCAGTTTCCCATTCTATAATCGTTTTTCCGTTTATTTTTTCTTGTTTCAATTTTAGTTGTATTTTTGAAAACTTCTTTTTCTTTGTTTCTTTTCTTCTTTGGTCTTGTGAATAACGAAACTTATTTGCTTCTTTATTTGAATTATCTACACAATAAATCAGGTCATTTTTTCCTGGGTCTATTGCTACAATCTTTTTGTTTTGTATGTGTGAATAATCATTTAGTTCATCAATATATGTTTCAGTTGATAAACCTTTTTTACTCATTGTCGGTATTTTTTTACCAACTAAATCTTTACGCAATAATAACAAAGAACAACTTACCCCATCTGTTTCTATCATATGATGAAATTCATAATATTTCTTCTTGAAAAACTTTCTTTCAGTTCTAAAAAAGAACTCCCATATTTTATCTTCTTTGCGTTTTAAATTTCCTTTTGTTAAAAAATCACTTTTATTTCCTTGTTTCTTTGTCATAAGAAGATGCACTAATGTAGTTGTATCTAATCTTATATGTTTTGGGATAACTTCGCTTCTCATAGGAAATACATTATAAATTGTTTGTTCTTCCTTTTCAATTTGTTTCATCATAAAAATCATACAAGGAAAATAATCAAAAGGACTGCACATTAAGTCATAAACAATATTATTCTTTTTGTAAGTTGCTTTATTTGGTGTAATAAATTGTCTTTGTTGGTTAATCCATTTGTGATACATAGAATGAGATTTATAATTGCTATTTTCAATATTTAGTAAATCAGTTTTAATTTTTCGTAATTGATTACATAAATTATTTATCCTTTGTTCCTTTTCTTTTTGTGTAATATTTAATTTTTTTATTCTATTCATAATAAACTTCTTTTTCCAAACAACATTTACATATCTTTCAACATATTCTACATAATGTAATTTTATATTGTTTTCATACATCGTAAGAATGTCAATAGTTAAATAATCTAAAATGGTATTCATATGAGTATAATCCAAATTATCATTTTGTATAATCGGTTGAAAATCTGTTTTGTAAAACGTAGTTAAACAATCTTTGAGTTCTTTGATTTCTTTTTTAGGTGGTCTTCCACTTGCTTTTTCATTACATAATATTTTCATACAAGAGTTAATAAATTCATCATTAATAACTGGTAATTTATTATGCTTATCATAATGGTCTAATAAAAAAAGTTTCATAAACATCATAGTTTGAATAACGATTTTATTACACTTAATGACAGCATTTGTAATTTTGGGTAAGTTAATATCAGGATGTTTCAAGACACTTTTCAAAGATGTTTTAATTCCTTTGAAAAAGTCGTCAGGTGGTTTTTCTTTTATTTCCATCCCTTATAATATTCCTTAATATTTTTATTTTAAGTCATTTTACGCAAAATATAATTTATAAATATCTATATATCTAATTTATTATTGAATGTTTTTTTTGAATTACATAAAGAACAACATATCGTAATATTATCTTTTCTATGACCATATAGTGATATAATTGCGTCAAATGTTAAAGATGTTTCACTATATATTTCATTCAATAATGTCATATTACATTTACAATATGAACATTCTTCTTTGTTATTAAGTAATATATCACATAATTCTTTATATGAAGCGGGTTGAAATTCTGGAATTTCATTAACCAATAACTTACTATCACTTGGTGATTTGTAAAGTAATACAGGGCGTTGTTTTTTCGTAATATAATTAGATAATTCTATTTTTTGCTCTTTTGTTAATTCATTAACCTTTTTACCTTCAACATATTTACACCTTTGAAGTTCAATGTCTTCTCCATAAATATCAAAATATGTAGTATTTACTGAATAATCATCTAATTTTTCTGCATCTTCAAATGTCACACATCTGTTCTTTTTTTCAAAATCACGCTTTTTGTATGAATTAACCCTGTTCTCAATTGATATCCTTACTTTTTTTTGATTTTCAGCACTAGGAATAATTTGATACTTTTTACATATTATTTCTTCTGGAAATAAGTATGGTGTATCTCTCTTTGTTATAAATAAATATTCGCTGTAATAATCATCGCCTTTTCTATAAATTAAAGAACAAGTAAATTCACCTTTACAAAAATTTACTGGTGTCTTATCTTTAGACATTACCATAATCATAATTGTAGCATAATTTAAAATTTTATTTTCATTTTTATCTTTTGGAATAATATTTTTAATACTATAATAACACTCATCATAATTGCCATTTTTTCCACCAACTATTGATGAACAATAATTTTTTCCTGTATGATAAAGTTCAGTATGGAGTTCTTCCATACGTTTCCAAATATGTTCTCGTGTAATTTGTGCCATTTTATTATATAATTATATGTTAATCTTACATAAAGATTATTTTTAAATCAATTTTATTTTATATTTATGTGTTCTAATTTCAACATCATTATTCATCATTCTAAAATCAATACTTTCAATTGTATATTTAGATTTCAATAAATTTTTTATTATTGACAACCAAGGTCTTTTTCTTTTATTTGGTTCTCCAACTGCTTTCAAATTGTTAAAAGCATAATATTTTCTTATATCAGGTATTAATTCCATTATTTGTTTTTGGATTTCTTCATTTTTATCTAATTCATAAAGTGTATATTCAGTTTTATTTTCTAAATCCAATATCTTAACAATCTTATCAACTATTTCTTCCTGCTCTTTCTTATATAATTCACTTTTTAGACGCATTACAATATACTTAAAATAATAAATAAATTTTAAGTATGTTATTTATAAATTTTTAATTTTCTTCGTCGTGTTGATAGTTTTCTTTTTAATTCATACCCTTCTTTCAAATTGTAAGCATATTCAAAATAGTTTTTATAATTTTCTGGTTTCACTTTATCAATTGCTTTTTCAACATTTTTTTCTAACTCTTGAAAATTCTCAACATTTCTATTCTTTTTCAAAAATGTTTTTACTTGATTAAAGTATTGCTCTATCGCATCCGTCTTGGGAGTATATGGGACGCAAAATAAATAATGATTACCACTTTTTGTTATAGCGTTTTTTATTAACTCGTTGTTATGACTTCCAGCGTTATCCAAAATAATAAGATGGTCTTTGTATTTTGAAAATACATTTTTTTCTAAAAATTCTAATAATCGTTCTTTTGTCATACCACCTTTTTCATATAATTCTTTTCCAACACATTTTGAATTACTTATTGCTACTAATAATGTAAATTTGCGAAAGACAAATTGATTAGATGTTTTTATTACACACCTTCTACCTAATTCACATCTACTATATGTTGGTTTTAACGCAGAACCGACACTTGTTTCATCTAAACAAATAATTTTATTCATAGGAAATTGTTTAACCCTACTATAAAATTTATTTAATTCAGTTTGTTTTTCTATTGGTTTTTTATATCTTTCTTTTGGGAAATGCTCGTGTCTTGTTCTTTTTCTTGTTTTGTTATTATCTCTTATTACTTGTCCTAAATGTTGAGGTGTTATATCAAATGTAGGATGTTTCTTTTTCATATCAATTGCTAATTCATTCATAGTAAGTTGTTCGTTTTGTTTCAACAATTCCAACGCAGTTTTCACTTGTGATTTAGTAATTTTATAAGATATAGGTTTTCTATTTCTTCTTGTAAGATTTTTAGAAGTTTCATATCTCTTTATCCATCGTTGTAATGTAGATTTCTTACAATCAAAAATTTTACAAGTTTTTCTAATATTGTCTTTATTTTTCAAATAATATTTAACAGCAGATATTTTATAATCTTCGCTTTTATGCGTCATTCATATAATAAAAAAAGAATATTTATTTGTCCCATTTTAAATCTTCAAGGGTGTAAACATTTGGATATAATTAAAGATGGATGGTTAAAAGCAAATATGAATGATCCAAAAGTGATGAGTAAATATCGTGTAAGAAAAATACCAATACTCAATTTTGAAGATACTATTTATGAGCCAAATAAGGAACGTGTTAATAAAATAATGAATGATATAAGTAATCCTAGTCCAAAGAAAAGAGAACGAGAAGAGCCTATTTGGACAGAGCATATGTCGAAAACACATAATAAACCATATTGGTACAATAGAGTGACGAAAAAGAGTGTTTGGACGAAACCAGATGAATTAAAAGGTGGTAAAAAAAGGAAGAGAACTATGAAAAAAAGACGTCGAAATAAAAATATGAAAAAAAGTAGGAAAAATTAGATACATTTAACGTCTATAATTATGTTTTCTAGACTTGTTTTTTCTAGACTTGTTTTTTCTAGACTTGCTTTTTCTAGACTTGTTTTTTCTAGATCTTCTTTTACCTCCATTTAATTTCTGATTTTTTTCGAAAGTTTGTTTGGCTTCTCTATATTTCTCACCAATAAAAGAAATATTATCACTATTTTCTGGTACATAGCGCATCTCTTCGAAAACTTCTTTCATACCAGTAACTCGTTCACTATCAATAGGAGGCAAAGGTAATTTATAAACAGTTGTATACTCTGTAATTGTAAAAAATGTTTCTTTTTTTTCAGTCAATTTTAGATTGTATTTCTCAATATCATCAAATGGTTGAATATTATTATCTCTAGTAGAATATTTTAGACTTATAGCATTTTCTAATACGACGTCATTTTCATCTATAGTCGAATTATATGGGTCATCATACGGTTTTGGATTATAATATCCAACAATAATATGTATATTATTGTATACTTTTCTTCCTGAAAATTCAGTTTCAATATCGTAAAATAAATAGGGGTAATTTGGAGTTAAATTATATGGTTCATATTTTGATACTCTTTCAACTTTTTCAAGTTTTCCGTTTTTAAGCATTTCTAAAAATTCTAAAAATTGATTTTTGTTCATTTATACAATAAATAAATATTTTTACATTGAATTGATATGTAAAAATATATTGAAATCAAATAAAGGTTATTGTTTAACCCATGTTGCCACCATGAGTAGCGTGGTAACCGTACTTTTGGGTTTGAACGGTTGTATTTGGAATACAAACTAAACCGAGTTGAGTATTTGTAGCGCGAATTAAATTTGGATTAGACGATAAATAGAAGCCAACACGTGGTGCGAGGCCTGATTTTTTTGCATTACCCCCGCACGTAGGTCGGTTTGTGATAGATGCGGCATTTCTTGCCATTTTAGATGTCATAAGTACCATGTTTATAAATTAACGCGAGATAAAAAAATAAAATTAATATAAAATTAGTCTAAATATTTCCAAATAAATCCACCAGCTGTTTTTTGTTTATTATAAAGTACTGACTTAATTGATGTAATCTTCGTTTCTTTAATTGCTTCAACAATAGAACTAAATTCTTTTATCAAATTTTCTTCTAAATCATATTGTCCAATTTTTCTTACATAATATTTAATAAATCCTGATTTATGATTATGATCATTATTCTCTTTAATAGTTACCCACTCTAAATTGCTAACAGCATTATTTGTTTTATTTCCATCAATATGATTTACAGCTGGTTTATTTTCAGGATTATCTAAAAATGTCATTGCTATTAAACGATGTAAAGCATATTTTTGAATATTTACTCTTAAAAATATATAACCGCTGTGATGAGGTTTATAATTTTCCATTATTATTCCTTTTCTATTCTTAAATCTTCCTAAACTTGATACAAAATAATTTTCATAAACTTGTCCATTAATTTTTACATTTCTCCATTCTTCATTGTCTAAATTCTCCTGTTCTTTCATGATCCATCTAAAACCACATGAAGTTTTATAAATACCTCTAAATGAATAACTTATAGAAGTTCTTGCTGTTTGTAATGTAGATACCAATTTATTTTCAACACACCATTTTCCTGCTTCTTCTAAAGAGTTATATAATTCTAACTTTTCATTAGTATCTTTGTCAACTCTCCAAACTTGTATATTTTGATTAGTAGTTTGTGTAACGTTTATGCTTCTATGAATATTATTTTCTAAGGGGGTAGTCCATTCTAAATTAGATACGTTATTATTTGAACGATTTTTATCTATATGATTAACATGTTCTTTATTTTCAGGGTTATCTATAAATGCTGATGCTACTAAACGATGAACTGGTTTTGTTTTTCCATAAACTGGTTGAGATAATCCAACAAAACAATAACCACCTTTAATAGTTTGTTTTAATATTCTTCCTGTTTCATTATTTTTAACTCTTCCTAAATTACTAACTGAATATTTATCTCTGTCATCAATAACTCTCCATTCTTCGAAGTCCTCCATATATAATAAACAGTGTTGTCTTTAATATGGTTTTCGAAAAAACAATATAAAAATTATGTTCAATTATTTTATATGAATAGTGACTATTTAGTGGTAATAATGGCTGGCGGTTTAGGCAAAAGAATGAATTCGGAAACACCTAAGGTTCTACAGTTACTCAAAGGGAAACCATTAATAGTCCATTTGTTAGTTGAAGCTCAGTTAATAAATCCAAGAAAGATATTTATAATAGTAGGTAAATTTCGCAAACAAATTAGAGAAACAATTGAAGAATACATTTCTCCAAATGGGCTAATAGAATACGTAGACCAACCAGAACCACTAGGTACAGGACATGCTATTCAGTCATGTAAACAATCGTTGCTTCAGCATAGTATAGTAAATTCTAAGGTATTAATATTGTCAGGTGATGTACCATTAGTAAAAGCATCAACCATGTTAAAAATGTTGGAATGCGACAAAGTAAAATTAATGACAACTAGATTAGATGATCCTACAGGTTACGGTCGAATAATTAGAGACACAAGTGACAATTTGTTTGAAAAAATAGTTGAAGAAAAAGATTGTAATCAGGACGAAAAAAACGTGAAAGAAGTAAATGCTGGAATATATAGTTTCAATTGTGCCACACTATGCTGGTATTTGTATCATTTGAAAAATAATAATAGTCAATGCGAGTACTACTTAACGGATATATTTGAGATTATCAAGCAACATGAACCAACTACACATATCGAAACAATGGAAATAGAAAAAGAAAAACAATACCAAATATTAGGTGTAAATACTCCAGAACAATTAGCTTATCTTGATAGAGTATTTATAAATTAGTTTGATTTATTTTTTATTATATCTCTGCGAATTCGTCGTGTAGTACGGTCATCAATATCTTTCATTTCACTTAATTTCACAAATGTCGAGCAGGTTAAGTCAAGTAGTATTATTTTTTCGGCTCCAAATCCATAAAGAAAGTCTATTAATTCAGACAGCCTCACATATTTTCTTTTTTCGGTGAAATGACTATCAAATAATTCCATTACATCTAAGTTCATAAAATTGATGATATGGATTGAATTGAAATTAATACTATGATAAATAGGATCATCAAATTTCCAGAAAATTTTATCATAAAGTCCTTCTTTAGTTGTTTCTAATTGATAAGATTTGTTAGTGTGATGTAAATAGTTTTGTATTTCATCTAAACCAGTTAAATCCTTATTAATTAATTTTTCATTTAATTTATCACTATAATTAGTCAATATTTCAATAAATTTATCAACACAATAATGTTCATTTTTGTTAGTATAATTTATAATTTTAGACATAGAATTTTTATATGTTTTAATATCAGTAACGTGCTCAACACCTGGACACGAAGCATTAATTTTGATAATATTATTAGTACCATTGAAGTCTGGACAAACAATAGGTTTATAATTATCATCTAATATGATGTTACCATGAGTAGTAATGGATACAACAAAAGTTTTAGGGATTTCAGTTGACATTTCTTTAAATTACTTTTTTAAATATATATTAAAACAACTTAAAGATATTTTTTCAATTTTATTTAAAATGACAGAACAACAAACGATTAAGAGTTTATTACAAGATGATGATATTATTAAGTCTGATGATGGACTAATATTTAATCCTTATAACCCTTTGAATAGTGAGATTACATTGAGCCATGTTCAATCTATTCTCACCAGATATGGTATTCCTCCTCAAATATACAATATGGAACTATATAGACGTGCGTTTATACATAGATCGTATACGAAGAGACCATCTTTTGAAAATATAGCACAAAATATTACAATTGTTGAAAGACCACCTGATTGTTTACCTTTGAGTACAAAGTCGAATGAGAGACTTGAATTTTTAGGAGATGGAGTATTAGAATGCGTCACAAAGTATTATTTATACCGACGTTTTCCAAAAGAAAATGAGGGTTTTATGACAGAAAAGAAAATTGCGATCGTAAAAAATGAAGCTATTGGAAAAATAGCATTAGAAATGGGTCTACACAAGTGGCTGATTATTTCAAGAAACGCAGAAGAAAAGAAAATTCGAACAAATTTAAAGAAATTAGGCTGTCTTTTTGAGGCATTTATTGGAGCACTTTTCTTAGATTTTAATAAGATTACAGTACATGATGAAGAAGGTTGGTTTCAAAACATGTTTGTGACGGGACCTGGGTTCCAAATGGCGCAAAAATTTATCGAGAATGTATTCGAAAAGCATATCGATTGGATAGCTCTTATCCAAAATGACGATAATTATAAGAATATTTTACAAGTAAAAATACAAAAAGAATTTAAGGTTACACCTCATTATTTGGAATTGTCAAAAGATCCAGAAGAAGGTTATAAAATGGGTGTTTTTTTATGTTTAGGTCAGCAAATTTATAATGTCAAAATAGAAGATGCTTTACACATAAACACATTTAATAATTTTAAGACAGTCCAGGAATATTTGGTAGAAAATGATGGTAAAGTATTTTTATTTCTTGGAGAAGGTCTACATAAGATTAAAAGAAAAGCCGAACAAATAGCTTGTTATGAAGCATTACAATCATTATGTAAATAAACTATTATCGATATTTATTTCTTAGCAAAAGAATATATATAATTTTTGTAAAAATATAAAATTTATATATTGAAATATTATAATGAACCCTTTAGAAGCACTAAAAGATAAATTAAAAGTAAAACCTCAAGTTAAGCATGAAACAGGGGTCAATGTTGTAATACTCCCTCCATCAGCTGAAGTAAAAGAAATAAAACAAACTGTTATAATAGCTGACAGAGATCAGGGTCAAAGGGCAAAAGATATTTTAGAAAAAGTAAAACAAAAGCGTTTATCTGTTGTAACGCAAAAATATCCTGAACCAAAAGAAGAAAAAATTACAAAGGCTCCAGAACCAGAACCTGTTCCCGAAAAAAAACCAGTAAAGAAAATAGAAAAAGTGACAAAATTTGTATTAGAAGAAGAAGGTGATGAAGAAAAGGAATTAAAAGATTTACCTCCTGGTGGTCCAAGATTAGAAATAGATGAAGAAGAAATACCAATTAAAGTAGCTCTACCTACAGAAAGAAAGGTAAGAAAAACTCAGAAAGTTAAAAAAGGTGTTATAGAATTAGGCCCAGAAATGATGATCCAAATTGGAGACACATCTTTGCCAAAACGTCTACCTCCTATTCCATCATTTGATGTAAATGTTTCTAGCTATTATATGAATAATCGTGAAGTATTTGTAAACTTTATCAATGCTCTTTTCGAACCTTATAAAAATGACTTGTTAGATGAAACAAAGGGAATCACATGCGATAATATTGGAAAAGATGATGGTAAAGTTGGATTACTAACACATCAAAAAATTGTAAAAGACTACATAAATTTACATACTCCATATAGAGGTTTACTTTTGTTTCATGGTCTAGGTTCAGGTAAAACATGCAGTTCAATTGCTATAGCAGAAGGTATGAAGCATGCTAAAAAGGTAATCGTTATGACACCTGCTTCTCTTAGAAGAAACTATATTGAAGAAATTAAAAAATGTGGTGATTTATTATTTAGAAAAAATCAGTATTGGGAATGGATATCAATAGATAATAATCCAGAATATTTGGAACCTTTATCTGCGTCCTTAAATTTACCAGTAGAATATATTAGACGTAGACACGGAGCTTGGTTAACTGATATTACAAAGGAGAATAATTATGCTGATTTGACAGCATCTGATAAGAAATCATTAAATGACCAATTAGATGAAATGATAAATGGCAAATATTTTTTTATAAATTACAATGGTTTGCGTAGAGATAAATTTAAGCAGCTAACAAACGATTTTAATACAAATATTTTTGATAATGCGGTTGTAATAATAGATGAAGCTCACAACTTGATTAGTCGTATTGTTAATAAGATTAACAAGATATCAAAATTCTCTGATAAAAAGAGAGGACCAGATATGCCTATTCCTCAGTCGATGTCATTAATTTTATACGAGTTTTTGCTCAGAGCTGAAAATTGTAGAGTAGTTTTACTTACTGGTACACCTATTATTAATTACCCTAATGAAATTGGAATACTTTTTAATATATTGAGAGGCTATATTAAGACATGGAACTTCACATTATCTGTTGAGGGAAATAAGAAGGTATCGAAGGAAACTTTGACAGAAATGTTTTCAAAGGAAAAAGTACTTGACTATGTAGACTATATTCCAAGTTCAAGAACTCTGACGATTACTCGTAATCCTTTTGGGTTTGACAATAAAATAACGGCATCATCTGGTTATAAAGGTGTAACAAATGAAAAAAAAGATGGTGAAGAGCGTGGTCAAGTTACAGATTCTGAATTTATAAAACGCACAGTCAAACTCTTAAAAAAGAATGATATAACTGCTATAGAGAATAGTACAACCTTTACTGTAAATGTAGCTCTTCCAGATACACTTGATAAATTTATAGAGAATTTTATAGATAAGACAAATGGAAATATAATGAATATTGATAAATTAAAAAGAAGAATAATTGGATTAACATCGTACTTTCGATCAGCACAAGAAGAATTGCTTCCAAAATATGATAAGAATTTTGATAAACACGAAGTAATTATTCCTATGAGTGATTATCAGTTTAAGGTGTATGAGGAATATAGACAAGTAGAAAGAAAATCAGAGAAGGTGAAGAAAGATACTGGAATAGTTGATGCTGACGGTATATTTAAAGCTCCATCTTCAACATATCGTATTTTTTCTCGTTTAGCTTGTAATTTTGTGATGCCAGTTCCTCCAGGAAGACCTTTACCGACAGAATTTAGAAAGATTGAAAAAGAAGAGAAAAAAAATGTTGAACAGAAACCTGGTAAAAAGAGTTTAGTAGAAAAATATGGTCCAAGTATAAAACAACAATTAGTAGATAAAGATAATAAAGTAGAAATGGAAGAAAAATTGTTGTCAAATGTTAGAAACTACGAACTAACAAATAAGTCTCAAATAGATGAAATGACTGACGAAGAATATGATTTGCTTGGTAAAATAGTGAAAACATATATAACTTCATTTTCAAAAGGTGAAATAAAGATGGAATTGGAAACATATGTTGCTAAATATAAGCGTGCTAAATTGGCAAAAGAGCAGGAGAAGAAACAAAAAGAAGAAGAAAAAGAAGAGAAAAAGAAACAAAAAGAAGAAGAAAAAAAAGAAAAAAAGAAACAAAAAGAAGAAGAAAAAGAAGAGAAAAAGAAAAAAAAAGAAGAAGAAAAGAAGAAACCAAATGAAGAAAAAAAGAAGAAACCAAATGAAGAAGAAGTGAAAGATTTAGTTGATGAAATATTCAAAGGAGGCGACACGAATACTGAGTTAGACATATATGATGAAGAAGATGAACCAAATGAAGAAGAAGACTATTATTCAGGTGGGGCAAATAATCCTTTAGAAAATTTAATAGATAAAATGGACAATGACGAACAAGTAGAATTGCCAAACTACAAAGATGAAGATGCGAATTTAAGAGAAGCCGAAGAATTAGAAGGAGATGAATTATTGTCTAAACTAGGAGGAAAAGATTATAATGATGCTATTCAACAAGCACTAAAATATTTAAGAGCTAATTCTAAGGAATTTCTCAGTCCAGCTGGACTACAGATTTATGGTCCAAAATTTTTGGCAATGTTAGAAAATATAGAAGATCCAGAGCATAAGGGTCTTCATTTAGTATATAGTCAATTTCGTTCAGTTGAAGGTATTGAAATTTTTGGAGCAACATTAGAGACAAATGGTTTCTCCAAATTCAAAATCAAACGCACAAGTACAAATTCGTGGGATATTGATATGGATGAAAAAGATATAGGTAAACCATGTTACGCTCTATATACAGGTACAGAAGATGCTGAAGAACGTGAAATATTACGTAATATTTATAATGGTTCATGGGACAATATTCCAAATAATATTGCTGCAAAATTACGTGAAAAGAGTTCAAATAATGATTTGGGTGAGATAATAAAGGTTCTTATGATTACTTCAGCTGGTTCAGAAGGTATAAACTTACGTAATACACGTTATGTACATATAATGGAGCCATATTGGCATCCAGTAAGAGTAGAGCAGGTAATTGGTCGTGCTCGTCGTATATGTTCTCACCAAAGTCTTCCAAAAGAGTTACAAACAGTCGAAGTATTTGTCTACATAATGACATTTACTAAACAGCAAATAGATAGTGAATTTGCTATTGAATTGAGACTAAAAGATTTATCAAAGAGAGAACCATTTGTTCCCCAAACATCAGATGAAAAATTATTTGAGATATCAACAATAAAAGAACAACTAACAGAGCAATTGATTAAAGGCATAAAAGAAACATCGATAGATTGTGCTACATATTTGAAAGCTAACGCAAAAGAGGGACTAGTATGTTTATCATTTGGACAACCGAATGTTTCGGAGTTTTCTTATAATCCAAATTATGCTCAGGATGAAAATGATACAGTTGCGGCAATAAATAGAGTAGCCATTGATTGGGAAGCGAAAGTGCTTACTTTGCCAAATGGTAAAAAATATGCTGTAAGAATGGAAACAAAACAAGTATATGATTATGATAGCGTATTACAGGCAAAACGTGTTCCAGGTGTAAGACCTATTTTGCTTGGAAAATTGGTAAAAGATAAAATGGGTAAATATGAGATTGTAAAAGAAATATAATATATTTTCTTTAAGTTGTTTTACTAAATATATAATTTAATAACTTAAAGAAACAAAAAATAAATTATTCTATAATATCTTGTTTTTGAATAAATGCCATAACCTTATCTAATTTGATATTTATTTCATTTAATTGTTTTACGATTTCTGATGTTGGTAATAAGAATGGAACAGTATTAGAAATTGTATTAGGGTTAGGGTTAGGGTTAGGGTTAGGGTTAGGGTTAGGGTTAGGGTTAGGGTTAGGGTTAGGGTTAGAATTAGGGTTAGGGTTAGAATTAGGGTTAGAATTAGGGTTAGGTAATGGTTCGGATTTTTGAATTTCATAGTTCATTTCTTTTGTGTCGGAAACTTTTTTTAATTTATCAAAAATATTTAATACAACATTATTGTTAGTATCTTCCCAAGTTACTTTTTTTTGATTTATAGAAATATTATTTGGATCATCTAAATTTAAATATTTAAGCTTATTATTATTATTATTATTATAATTGGTTTCATTAACTTTAGTACTATTTATATCTTCAAATAAATAAGATTGATAGCTTGTACTATTTAACTCAGTATTTCGTTGAGCAATTTTTTCAGCTAATAAGTTATCCATTTCTGTTATTTTTTCATTGACAAAATTATCAGATAAATTTATTTCAGGTGGTTTCAATAAATTGTTGTATTGTTCAAAATCTTGTTTTTGTTTATTATATAAATTTGTTAGTTGTGTCTGTTTAAACTGATGTAAATCTTCAGCTTTTACAGGCTCATCTGGTAATTCAGAAGTTATATTTAATCTTTTAATTTGAATTTCTTGTTTCAAATTTGGAAATAATTTATTAACGGCCATAATCATAATTTTGAGAAATTGTTTATTTAAATGTACTATTTTTTCATTTGGATTTGCTCTATTTATAAACATTTGTAAATTTTTATCAAAAACAATTTTAATATTACTTATTATTGATTGCTGAGTTATATTACTTAGTCCAAGCTCATCAAACAATACTTCCCATAGCATATTTTTGTTAGTTTCACTAGTAAAAGACATAGTAAATATAATGATTATATATTTAATATATTTGAAATAAAATATTCTTTAATATTATGCCTATTCTTAATAATTTGTTAGTTAAACCTATCATAATTCAAAAATTTTATGTCAAGTCACAAAAAGATATCGTAAAAACAAATAAACAATTTTATTCAAAAATATTACAGTAAAATACAAAAATATTTGTATTACTATATATCATAAAATTATAAAATTATGATATATATTAATCATGATAAAAAAGCAATATTCATTCATATACCAAAAAATGGCGGATCATATATTAGTGAAACATTAGTAAAATACTATGGATTTGTTAGTTATTTAGGGTTAATAAACAAAAAAAGACCAGATCATAACGAAATGTGTAAAATAGCTAAATACCCAAAAATACTTACAGGAAATAAATTATATGATAGTTCATTTTTTAATAAGCATGTTGGAATTTTAACATATTGTAAAACTAGTGAATATTTTAATAAAATTATGAATATGGATGAAGAAAAATGGAGAAGTTATACAAAATTTTGTTTTATAAGACATCCATATGATAGAGCATTTTCTGGGTTCACGCATATAAATAAAATAATGAATAAACAAAAATCATATATTTTTTCAAACTATATTAACAAAAATCCGCTAACAGTTTCTGATATAGAATATGGGCATATATTTATGTCTCAAACAAAACATATAATTGATGAAAATGGTGAATGTTTTGTGGATATTATAGGTAGATTTGAACATTTGGAAAATGATTTTAAAACCATATTAGAAAATATCGGTTTTACAGTTCTTAAACATATTCCTAAAAAAACGAATGTATCAAATGAAAAAGATTTAACGACATTGAGTATGAGTATAAATGATATGCGAACATTAAATAAATTATTTAATGATGATTTTACTAATTTTCATTATAAATCACCATTGAAATAAATTTTTCTGAATTTTTCCATATAACTATCTTTTAAAATATGTGTTTTCAGATAATGACTAGTAATTTTATCTTCAAGCATATGTACAATAAAAAATAAGCTATATATTCCACATTCTGTATTTCCATATTGGTGCTCCGTTGGATAATTTTGATCAAATATGAAATCAATACGAGGTTCCATATGATGACCTTGTTCCATAAGCATATTAACAAATTTTTCTACTTGTTTTGGAGCTGGGTTTCCAGCACTATCAAAAAAGAAGATTTGTTTTTTCTTTATATTTATAAACAGCGATATCCAGTGTGATCCTCCTTTAAAATGTGGATCTGTATTAAAAATAATACCTATTTTAGTTTTACCTTTTTTTATTTGTTCATCCAGAGAAAAATGACATAACTCTTCCCAAACGCATTCACCGTATAATTTATGTGTATCATAATCTATAGGAGATGGACCCATAAATTCAAAACATTTATATTTTTTCTCATATTGTTTCATAACATTTAATATATCGAGACTAGATAGCCATTCATTTGGATTTTTTTTCCATTCCTCTGGGGCTTCAGGAGCAAATGAATCTATCAATTCTTTTTTTAGGTGTGTATCAGTAATTAACTTATTAATCCAGCAAGATTCTCTATCACATGTTTGAGAATATATTTTTTTAAACTGGGTCCAAATTTCTTTTGGTGAATTTGTTTTGATTTTTGAATCAGGATGACGTTTATTCCAAACATGTTTTAATTTAAACAAATCATCATTTGAGTAACAAGAAAAATCATTAATACCTTTATTTTCAGGACTACAATTTAGTTTATGAAATTTTTTTGTTATATTATATTTTTTATTTTTTGTTCTATGTTTTACTGTTTTTCTTTTCATATATATTTGAGATATTTATTTTTAATCTATATTTTTGATCTTGGAACAATTTTATCAGATTTTATACGTTGAAAAAATACACTGTTTGGAACATCTTCAATATTATTTACAGGTTTTGTCTTAGTATAACGTTTAACGGGTTCTACATATTTATTATAATTAGGGTTTATAATTTTTTTACTTTTTTCAACTATATTTTGATCTTCATCTTCATTTTCATTTTCATATTGTTCATCTTCATTTTGATCTTGTTCATCTTCATTTTGATCTTGTTCATCTTCATTTTCATTTTCATATTGTTCTTCATTTTCATATTGTTCATCTTCACTTGGACATTTTGTAACTAATAAGTTTTTATTTTTTTCTAAATTTTTCGACATTTTAAAATAATAAACACTCTTATCTATAAAAAAATTAAAGGCATATTTAATTTCTTCAGAAATATCTATTTCATTTCCATCTAAAAGATCATTAAATAATTTTAATAATTCATTTTTATAAATATCCCTGTCTGAACTACGTTCTTGATCACGATCTTCCTTGATTTTTTTGTTTAATTTACTTAATTGTTGTTTACTTATTAAATAATTTAGAGTTAACTGATTTACTAAACTTTCAGACATCTGATAAATAATGATAAAAAAATACAATTATTTATCTAAAATAATATTATTTTGTTAAATCTTTTAATTGATTCCTAGTTGAATTATTAAATAATTTGTATCCCATATCATTGTTTGATGGAGCATTTTGACAAAATTCAGTTTCTTGAAAAAGATCGGGAAAAGGTTGTTTAACTGCTGTATTTTGCGACCATTCCCATTTGTATAAACTACTATCACTTGATGGCACATAAAATGCTTGAGGACAAGATTGAAGTGCGTATATCTGATTACGTAGTTCTGATTCATTGTTTATATTTGAAGAATAACCAGACCAAGGCGCTACAGCATTTCCTGGATTAAACATTGTATTCATGTCATATGTAGCAAATTGTTCTAAGGGTACATTTATTTGCTCTCTTGGATCGACAACAGGTAATATTGAATATTTAGTTAAAACTGGTCTAGCATTTAAGTAGGGTTGTAAAGGCTGTGATGGAACATTTCTTGAATATGCTCGTAAATTCATTGTTATAAATTTTTGTGAACTAGACTGATCGTTATAAGAATTAATATTCATCTATACAAATATATAATATTTATTATTTAATATTTATTATTAATTATCAATAATTTTTAATATTATATCAAAATATTGTAAATATGTTTAGCAAAGAACTAAATGATTTTCAGTTAAAAATTTTTAATCTCATAGTAATATCTACGTGGATACTATATATTATAATTGCGTTAGGATTATCAGTAAATGCTCCAGAATATTTAGATACATTACAATATTATGTAAAAATATATATTTGTTTATTTTTGATGTATCGTTTTAACCCTTTTAGACATGTTAAATTCAATAAATTAGATTCTAAAATAGCATTTAGTGCTGGTATATTTTTATTTACTACTACATATGTTAACGTAATTCTTCAAAGTTATCTAAAAGATATCACTAAATTTATGAAAAGCCAAATAGATAAATAATAGTTTATAAAGTAAAATTGTTTTTTATTTTTTATTTTTTTATTTTTTAGTTTTTATTTTTTATTTTTTAAGGTGCGATTTTTCTTATGTAAGTTTTTATTGTGTATATTTCTTTTTGTATTTTTATTGCTGTTATTATTATTTTCAAAAAATATTTCTAGATGATTTAGAATTTTCTTTGATAAAATGATATCAATTTCTTGTGACTTTTTTAATTTTTCTACATAATCATAATTATAATTTAGAAGACTTGATTTAATAGATTTTTCACATTTGTTAATCATATCTTCTGTAAATTTTAGTTCAGATAGTATCTTACTTTGTTTTAATCTATTTATCATTGTATCAAAATCTAAATCATACACATAAGGCTTAATATTAATATAATATATATTTTCGTTAGCCATATCAGGATAAAATACATCATCAATAAAACATATTTGAGTATTTAATGGTATCTTTGTACATCTAATTAAATCTTCATGTGTTTTAGATTGTGTTGTGCGACATATTTCAATTTGTTTTCCGTTTACCTTAAATGCGGCAATAATTTGGTCAAATAGTTTGGAACCAATTTTATTTTCAAAATAGCTGATTATGTATTGCGCCCAGTACTTTGGTCCTTGATTATTTGTATATATCATTAATTTGTTGCATTTATTGTTAGTTTTCTGTTTTTTTAAATACTTTAAAATGTCTATTATTTTTGGTCTAATAAATTCGGGAAATAATTCCATAATACTATAAAACAAATTTTTATTAATATATAAGTTTAGGGAGTTGTCTTTTAAAAATTTCGTAAACGAATCCCAAAACATTCCCAGTTCTGTAAAATACCCCAATGTTTCATCCAGATCAAATACAACAATTTTATTAATTATACAGTTATTAGTCATTATATAAATATATTTATTTTATAAATATAATATTTATTTATTATAGATATTATATTTTAAATGACAAACTTAAATAACAAAGATTATCAAAATATTTTAAAATTTTATAAAATATCATTACCTAAATCGAAACGCCTTCTTAAACAAAAAGCAGAAAATATTATTTCTGAAAAATTATGTAGATGTATAAAAAAAATAGATACTAAAAATGAAGCACGATCAATAGGCATATGTACAAAAACAATAATAAACAGCAAGGGGTTTACACGTGGTAATTTTAAATGTAAAAAAAAACAAATGATTACATTAAAAAAAAGAACAAATAAAAATAGAGCAAAAACAGCAAAAATAGACAACTAATAATTTAATCATGTTTATCAAGTTGATCCAAAGCAGTTAATAATATTTGTTCTTGATTAGATAATTTTTGGAATATCAAGGTTTCATCCATTTTAAAAGTATAATGTCTATGCATAAAATTTTTACAGCATATTAAAATTCCATTATTTGTTATTTTAATATCGCATATTATTCCACAGTAATGTAAAGGTAAATAATTTGGATCTGTTATAGGTATCCATCTTATATAAGAACCATGTTTTAAATCGCTAATTTCATCTACATATCTATATCCTTTTAGTTTTTTCATATAGTCTAATGTAACATCTTTACCTAAATTTAATTCTTTTAAAATATTATAATTCATTTCATATATTTTTTTTGTCGTAAGATGAATTATTTTTTCATTGTCTTCATTGTCTAAAGCTTTTAATATATCTGTTGTATCCATCTAAATTATATTATGAGTAAATTTTTAAATATATTTGAATTATATTATGAGTATTTTTATATATTTTTATAAAAAAATAAGAAATATTTACTATTATTTATTTTGCTGTAATAAAAAAGATGATGACAAGATTTATAATACAAATTATGTTATCTGGGATAATTTATATGGTAACAATGAAAATATGGATATAATTAACCCAATGAATAATGTATAAATATAATATAATTTATACAATTATATTATAATATGAACATAAATTTCATAAATATATGGTCTAATAAAACTAAAAAGAATAATAATAAAAAGAATAATAATAAAAAGAAGAATAATAAAAATAATAAAACTAAAAAATCAAATAAAAAAGTTGGAATACACAGTTTAATCAAAACAAAGTTTACAGTATGGAGAACTCCTTCTAAGAGAAAAACATAGTATAATAACGTAACATGTTAGATCTTTGTTGTTGATCTAAGTTATTTAACACAGCAATTAGAGTTATAAACGCATTTTTGTAATCATTTTGCTTACAATAGTCATCTATTACTCTTTTAGATATTTCTTTATATCTTTCCAAATTATCTAGCATATGTATATTCAATATTTAGAAAAAAAGTATTTACCAACCTCCACCAAATGCGGATCCAAATGCTCCACCACCAACCGAATTAGCAGCCATTGGTTCAAAGCTTTCCATAGATGGACTAGCTGCTCCAACCAAAGGTGTTGTTTGTTGTTGATACATTTGGTCAAAATCTGGAGAAGTTTGTGTTACGGGTAAATTACTAATTGATGTTGAACCAGGCATATTCAATGTTCCTTGAGAAATTGGTTGTGATATTTTTACTTGGTTAGAATTAGCTGTTTTTTTAGTATCCCTTTTGCCTTCCCATAATTCAATCATTCTATCTACTAAAATACTTATTTTTTCACCTAATTTGGTTTGTAAGCTTAGCAATATTACTAGTGTAGCTAAAATAATATTAGTAACACTAAAGTCTACATATTTCTCTCCACTATAGGTTGGAATATATGTTATAATTCTATGAATTAATAAAATACCGATAAACATTATTACTACTTGAGCCAATACTTCAGCAACTAATTCAGGACTTCCTTTTTCATCATCGGCTTCAGGAACAAAACGTTGCATCGTTTTATTGAGTATAACAATAGGAATTATTGCTAAAACAGCATATTGAACAATATTTAACATTTCAGATTTTGAATCATCATTGAAATTAAATACATGTTTAAAAAATCCAGGTTTTCCATTATTTGTTTTTGTTAGTTCATCTAAACTCTCCATTGTCTATAGCTTATATTTAGAAATTAAATGTTGTCTAAAATGTTTCTAACAAAAATAATCTAAAGATAAATTAACATTTTTAATAATTATGGATCATTGTGCGGAAGAATATGCTAATTTGATGTCAAATCTTACAAAAAGAATTAATGAAAATAGTAACAATAGTAATAGTAGTGAAAAAAATATTTTAAATGTTTCAGATAATATTTTTGCTAATTTAAAAAAATATCAACATGAAGAATATCAATACTTAAATTTACTTGAAAATATTCTTGAAAACGGTTTTTGGGAAGAAGGACGTAATGGTAAAACTAAAAGTATCTTTGGACAATCAATGCGTTTTTCTCTAAAAGATGGAAAAATTCCTATTATCACTACAAAAAAAACTGCTTGGAAAACTTGTTTACACCTTTGGACATTTAAAACGCCTATTTTAATTTAAAGATTTAACATATATTATAATATTACCAATGCTAAAAGTGCTGAAAGATGTTACAGATGATATTCCTTTTTTAGAAATTAGCGTTTCAACTGGTGTAAATGGGCAAAAAAAACTTAAAAAAACAAATAAATACATAAATAACTTTAATTCTGAATTTTCATTTGTTATTTTTGCAACTAGTAAAAAAAACACAAATTTGATTCAATTGTTGAATATTCTAATTATATTTTTAATAAAATTATGACAACAAAATCGTATCAAACATGGGTAATTCCTCCACAAGTAAAACACCTAAAAGAATCTATTGTAGAAAGTGATTTGACAAATTTAAATGATTCCTATGGCGGAAATTTAATTATGAAATTATTTTGTTGTGAATTAAACACAACTTTTGATTTAGATTGTAATGAACACAATAAATTAATTCAAAAGTTATTTCCATACGATGAAAAATTTGGTGGATTATATAACTTATTTCAGTGCGTCTTTGATTGTAACTATAGAAGTTATATATTAGAAACAAATAGTTATTATTATTTAATTGGAAACGCATTTAGTTAAATATAATCGGCATTTGAAATGTCCAAAGGTGTAAATCTTCAATGTTGTAAAGGTTTAATTAATAATTTTATAAATATAATAAAATTATTATAATTTGGATATAACGGAGAACGATTCCGCATCTTCCCGCCCTTTGTGGATTCGTGATGTTTTGCGAACTTAAACTATATACCCCATATTGTATGATTGCATTTTCTTTAAGTTATTTTACAAATAATATATATTATAAAAATCACTATAAATTTGTAAAGGTACAAAAGAAGAACAACAATCAAATCCATTTTTAACGAAACCTCTATGTAAAAATGGATGTTTACAATAAAATTTATTTACATTATAACATTGTATTTCTATATCATAATTATTTATAGATTCTAATGATGCATTTATTCCAGTAAAAAGAAGAAATAAAAATAATACTTTCATTTATATGATATATACCAATGCCAATATAGCTTTAAATTATTTTTTTATAAACTTGGCTTTTGGTTTAATAGTTATGTTTGTCTATTACACATTTACACCTTTTACATTTCACAATTACCCGCGTTTTTTTCCAACAATCGCTTTTATCATTAAATAATTTTTATTTAAATAATATGAACTCATATGATGTGAATGTTTATTTTTTACATGATTTATGACTATTGATAATTCTGATTTAATAAATTCTTCAGATAATTTTTCAGTCTCATTTCTTTCCGTAAAATTATCTATAATAATATTTTTTATTTCAATATAATCATTTTCAGTTAAAATAAGTCCTAATTTCATATCTTTTTCTCTTCTTTCTTTATATT
>Ga0194133_10000623_pt1 | contig 68963 bp, 70 predicted proteins | sample TA2KigOf40mmetaG_FD_155448 | JGI IMG/M metagenome (GOLD analysis project Ga0194133, IMG submission 155448) | Freshwater microbial communities from Lake Tanganyika, Tanzania - TA2015055 Kigoma Offshore 40m | ecosystem: Environmental > Aquatic > Freshwater > Lake | place: Tanzania: Lake... | reverse complement strand
GAAAAGACAAGTTAATATTAGAATAGATAGTACTAAACTTTATAAAATTATGCAAGCGTTAGTTTTTGTTAATAAGTAAATGAAATTTTCACAAGAGTGAGGAATGATTTAATAAAAATTTAAATTGACAACAAAGAAACCATTAATTATTATACAAACAATAACTTATTTTTAGTGTAAAAGTCATTTAAAATTAAATCCAAGAAGATAAAAAATATTTTTAAAGACTTAAAACGTTTAATCTATTTTGTAAAAATAAAATTATATTAACAGAATTATGCCCAAATTAAAAACGCGTAAGGCGGCGGCAAAACGATATAGAGTTACAGGTACAGGTAATTTTTTACGTCGCCATGCTTACAAAGGTCATTTATTAATGAAAAAATCAAATAAGCAAAAACGAAAATTATCACAAGTTCTTTGCGTCAAAGCAAGTGATGCAAATGCAATTAAATTAATGTTACCATATTAATTAATAACTTAAATAATAAATAAATAAAAATGGTCAGAGTCAAACGTGGAAATGTTGCGCGAAAACGCCGCAAGAAAATATTATCATTAGCTAGTGGTTATAGAGGTGCACATTCTGTATTATTCCGAGTTGCAAACCAACAAGTTATGAAAGCTTTAAGATATGCATACATTGGTCGTAAACAGAAGAAACGAATTTTTAGACGGATTTGGATCAGTAGAATTAATGCAACTTCAAGACTAAATGGGATTTCTTATAGTCAATTAATTAATAAATTCAAAAAATCAAATATTGATTTAAATCGTAAAATGTTATCACAGATTGCTATCTTAGATAGTTTAACATTCAAATCATTAATTGACATGACAAATTAACTCAATATGCTAATTTAAATTAGAATAAAATTTAAAACCTAATTTAAATTAGAATTTTCCATTAACTTTTATCACTATGAATGCTAATAATGATCTCGAAAAATTAATTGAAAATCTACCCTTTTTTATTCAAGAATATTTGAATCAACATGCCTATAAAGATGAGTTAATTGAAATCGTTGTTGATCTTGGACGACGGCCCGAAGCACGATTTAGTTATGGACCGGAATACTTATCTCCCAAAATTATTTCATGGCAAGATTTAGATTATATTACCCAACGAATTAGTAAATTTAGCAGTGAAAATAGGGCCGGAATTGAGCGAACCCTGCATCGAATTAGTTGTATTCGAAATCGACAATTTTTAATTAATGGATTAACATGTCGAATTGGACGTGCTGTAGTTGGAACGATTTCAATAATTCGCGATTTATTAGAGTCAGATAAATCAATTTTAATTTTAGGGCGACCTGGGGTTGGTAAAACGACTATTATTCGTGAAATTGGAAGGGTTCTAGCAGACGAAATGGAACGAAGAGTTGTCATTATCGATACATCGAATGAAATTGCTGGTGACAGTGATATTCCGCATTTTGGTATTGGACGTGCACGGCGAATGCAAGTTTCTAAAACAGAATTACAACATCAAGTAATGATTGAAGCAGTCGAAAATCACATGCCTCAAGTTATAATTATTGATGAAATTGGAACAGAATTAGAAGTTTTAGCGGCCAGAACGATTGCGGAGAAAGGCGTTAAATTAATTGGAACAACTCATGGGAATTGTCTTGAAAATTTGATTAAAAATCCTACATTAGCAGAACTAATAGGTGGAATACAATATGTAACTTTAAGTGACGAAGAAGCCAAGAGACGTGGAACTCAAAAAAGTATTATTGAGCGGAAAGCCTATCCAACCTTTGAATTAGTTATTGAGATTAATAGTTTAAACTCTTGGACGGTTCATGAAGATGTGAGTAACTCTGTAGATCTTATACTTCGAGATAGTTCAACAAAGGAACAAATTAGACAAAATTGTTTGCCAGAAAAAGTTGAAATAAAATGTCAACCAATAAGCTTATATTCAAATTTTATTTTCAAAAATTTCCAAAATACGAATTCGGATATTATACCTTCAACACTATTATGGAGTGAAATTAACCAACAAACCAGCGCTCGATCTAGACCTATTACATCGAAAAGCCTCGTTATCTATTGCTATTCAATCTCCAATAATTTTATTAAAGAAGCAATGACAAGATTGAGTATGAAATTTGTTTTAACAAATGACATTAAAAAAGCAAGTTTAATTATTGGATTAAAAAAACATTTAAAATCTAATCTCAAGTTAAAACAATTAGCCCAACAAAAGCAGATCCCAATTTATTCATTAAACCAGCTAAGTATCTATCAATTTTTAAAACTTGTTCAAAAATTTTAATATTTTTCAATTCTATTTTCTTCATTTCAACAATTTAGAATATTAATCATTATAGTTAAAAGATTTTCTCAATAGCTATAGAGAAAATCTTTCAATCATATTTTTTGACTTTTAATTATTAAGATTAAAATAATTTTAACCATGATAAAATTTGGTTAAAATTTTTTATATGTGATTATTTTTTAAGTGGTGGAATTGTATATTGTTTTACTAAATCACGGAATTCATCACCTGTAAGTGTTTCAGCATCTAATAATTTTTCTACAATTAAGTCAACAACGACACGGTTGTCTAAAACAATTTTTGTTGCAACTTGTTCACAGTGATTAATAATTTTACAAACCTCAGCGTCAATACGATCACTGATTGAATCATCGTTTCCACCCATGAAAATTTGTTCATTATTATTATCCTCTAACGCAATTGGACCAATGCTTGACATACCATAGCGTGTCACCATTTGGCGAGCAATATTTGTTACTTGTTGTAAATCATTACTTGCACCAGTAGTAATCTCTGGATCCCCAAAAACGACTTTTTCCGCTACTCGTCCACCTAGAGTTGTAATAATTCGGGCTAATAATTCAGAACGTGAAACTAGCATTGCGTCTTCTTCAGGTGCGAACCATGTTAAACCTTTAGCACCACCTCGAGGAATCAATGTTACCTTTTCGACTTCGTCATGTTTTTCTAACAATGAAGCGACAATTGCATGACCAACTTCATGGTAAGCAATTAATTTTTTGTTTTTTGTATCTTCCATTGATGACCCTGCAATACCTCCAATGATCCTGTCGGCTGCTTCATTAACTTCATTTTTACTAATACTTGTTTTTTTGTAACGTGTTGCTAAAATAGCCGATTCATTTAATAAATTTGCTAAATCCGCTCCGGAAAACCCTGGCGTTCTGTTAGCCAATTGAACTAATGAAACGTCTTCACTTAACGGCTTATTTTTTGCATGAACTTTTAAAATCCCTAGACGGCCTAAACGATCAGGTAAACCAACGGTAATTTGACGGTCAAAACGTCCCGGACGCAATAAAGCAGCATCAAGAATATCTACTCGGTTTGTTGCCCCTACAACAATTACACCTTTATTTTCTTTGAAACCATCCATTTCGGTTAATAATTGGTTTAAAGTTTGTTCGCGCTCATCATTTCCTCCGCCAATACCAGCACCTCGCTCTCGACCAACTGCATCAATTTCATCAATAAAAACAATACATGGTGTATTCTCAGAAGCTTTTTTAAACAAATCACGAATTCGAGCCGCACCAATACCAATAAACATTTCAACGAATTCTGAACCAGCAACACTATAGAAGGGAACACTAGCTTCATTCGCGATCGCTTTTGCTAATAACGTTTTACCAGTTCCAGGAGGACCTACTAATAAAACACCTTTTGGAATTTTTGCTCCCACTAATGTGTATCGTTCAGGTTCTTTTAAAAATGAAACAATTTCTTCGAACTCAGCTTTCGCCTCATCAATACCGGCAATGTCATCAAATGAGATGCCTGTTTCAGGACGTTGATCAAAACGTGCGGGTGACTTTCCTAAACTCATTGGAGATGATCCAGAATTTTGTGAGAAATTCTCTGAATTTTGGAAGAAGAATATTAAACCACCAATAAAGACTAATGGTAAAATTAAATTGCTAGCAATTGTTACAAAAAGACTCTTGCGCGGCATTGGATGGGCATCAAAGTCAATATTGTAGTCTTTTAATTTTTGAATAAGTTGTGAAGCACCTACAGGTATTTCTACTCTAATTGATTGTGGACGATTACCTAACTCTGGACTAGATGCCAATACCATTGCATTTCGGCTATTGTCATATAAATCTACTTGTTTAATCCAACCTAACTCTAAATACTCTAAGAATCGACCATAGGTCATTCTTGAACTGCTTGAATTAGTATTAATTTCTGTTGTTGTTTTATTAGTATTATCTAAGATATTTGTAACATTTGACATTCGAATACCAATAAAAATACACGCAGATATTAGTAATCCAATAAGGATTTTTTTAATTATATTACGATCCATGTTTTTTTTTTATTAATTTTATATAAGTTTATTCTCAAATATATGATAACATAATTTATTTCTCAAACCCAACACTATTTAAAATTTTATTGTTAAAATTTTGTTTCTTGAACTAATATAAATAATAGAAAATATTTTTTATACATTTTAATTGACAAGATTATGATAGAAAGAGGTTCAACAGTTCGCATTTTACGAAAAGAATCATACTGGTTTAATCAAACGGGAACAGTAGCAACAGTAGATCAAAGCGGAATTCGTTATCCAGTAGTAGTTCGCTTTGAAAACGTAAACTATAGTGGTACAAATACTAATAATTTTGCGTTAAATGAATTAGTTGAAGTAAAAACTAAAAAATAAAATATTGCAATCGAATTTATTCTTATTACTAAAATCTAGTAATAAGAATAATAAACATTATATTTTTTATTTAACAAATAACGCTTTTGATTCCGCAATTGCTTCTTTTAATAAAGCTTCTGCTTCATCAGTAAACTGATTTGTAGATGAAACGATTTCTGTATATTGTTTTTTTGATGAACCAATATATGAAAGTAAACTTGCACAGTATTTTTTAACGCTAGTTACTGGGAATTCATCTAAATATCCATTAATTCCTGTGAAAATTAATGCAACTTGTTGTGCTACTGATAATGGAGCACTTTGTGGTTGTTTTAAAAGTTCACGTAAACGTGTACCACGTGCTAATTGTTTTTGTGTTGCTTCATCTAAATCAGAAGCGAATTGAGAAAATGCTTCTAATTCAGCAAATTGTGCTAACTCTAACTTTAATTTACCAGCAACTTTTTTCATTGCTTTTGTTTGAGCTGCAGAACCTACTCGTGATACTGAGATACCAACGTTAATCGCTGGACGGATCCCTGAGTTGAATAAGTCATTTGATAAGAAGATTTGACCGTCTGTAATTGAAATTACATTAGTAGGAATATATGCTGAAACATCACTTGCTTGTGTTTCAATAACTGGAAGCGCTGTCATACTGCCACCACCTAATGCATCACTTAATTTCGCAGCACGCTCTAATAAACGTGAGTGTAAGTAGAATACATCACCTGGATACGCTTCACGTCCTGGAGGACGGCGTAATAATAATGACATTTGACGATATGCCATCGCTTGTTTTGTTAAATCATCATAAATTACTAATGTTGCTTTTCCTTTATACATGAAATATTCAGCTAAAGCTGCACCAGCATAAGGGGCAATATATTGTAATGTTGCAGGATCATTTGCACTTGCAGATACAACAATTGTATATGCCATTGCACCTTTTTCTTCTAAGACGTTTACAACCTGTGCAACTGTTGATGCTTTTTGACCTACACCTACATAAACACAAATAACATCTTCAGTTTTTTGGTTAATAATTGTATCAATCGCAATTGCAGTTTTACCTGTTTGACGATCGCCAATGATTAATTCTCGTTGACCACGACCAATTGGAATCATTGCATCAATCGATGTAATACCTGTTTGTAATGGTTCACATACAGATTTACGACTGATAATACCAGGTGCCATTGCCTCAAGTAATTGAGTGTCTGAACTTTCAATTTCACCTTTACCATCAATTGGAGTACCTAAAGCACTTACAACACGACCTAAGAATGATGGACCTACTGGAATTTGAGCGATACGACCTGTTGCTTTTACAGTACTACCTTCTAAAATTTGACGGCCAGTACCCATTAATACAACACCAACGTTATCATTTTCTAAATTTAAAGCAATACCAATTGTTTTGTCTTCAAATTCTAGAAGTTCACCACTCATTACTTGGTCAAGACCATAAACTCGAGCAATACCATCACCAACTTGTAAAACAGTACCAATATTATCTACTTTAACATCTTGATCATATTGTTCAATTTGTTCACGGATAATACTACTAATTTCGTCTGGACGAATGTTTATCATTGTATTCTTTTTTGAAATATAAAAAGTTAATAAAGTTTTTTACAGTTAAATCTCTAAAACAGTATCCAAATGTTTTGCTAATTGTTGCAATTGATTTTTAATTGTAAAATCAATAACTTTTGATTCAGTTTTAATTAAAAAACCACCAATTAAACTAGGATCTTCATTAATCACTAAACGAATTTCACGTGCGTTAGTTAATTCTTTTAGTTTTTCGATTAATGTATCTTTCTGAGCATTAGTAAATGCTGAAGCTGTTGAAACTTCAATCATTTTGATTGAAGCAGTTTGATAAACTAATTCTAAATAATTGTTAATTACAGCTCGTAATAAATTAATACGACCACGGTTTACTAGAACCATTAAAAATTTAAATGTTTCAGTATTAATTTGCGATTTTACTGTTTTTTCTAAAATTTTACGTTTTGCTTCTTCCTTAACAACAGGATTATTTAAATAATCTGTCAATTCTGATGCTTCATCAAGAAAGACATCTAAATTTTGGAAATCTGCCGTAATTTGATGCATAATATTTTTCTCAACAGAGAAATCAAATAATGCACGTGCATAAGGAGATGCAATTTTTGAGCTTAATGGATTTGCACTCATATTAAATTAAATCTCCTTCTAACTTACTAATAGTTTCATTAATTAACGCAGTTGCACGTTCCTTTGATTTAAATGTTTCTTGTGCACGACTTACTGTTCGTTGTAATACAACACCAATAATTTGTTGTTTAATTTCGACAAAGATTTTACGTTCTTTTGATCTAAACGTTGCTAATGCACGTTCAAAACGAACGGTTAAATCTTTTTTTGCCTGAAACGCATCTGATTCTAACAATGTTTTCTTAGTTGCTATAGTTTCGTTCTTAATTTCACTAATAACTAAGTTTGCTTGATTCAGTTGTTTTTGTGCTTCGTCTAAACGTTTTTGTGCTTCATTTAAACGATCTTCGGCATCTTGAACACCTTTGATAATAGTTGTTTTTCGCTCTTCTAGTAATGATCCTAAAAAGTCTCGACCGGCATAAATTAAAATTGCAAGCAATGCAAGAATATTAATTACGCCTGTTTCTAGAATATCGGTATTTAAGCCAATACCTTCATGTTCGGCAATTAATGTAAAAATTTGATCAAAATTTTCCATGTTTTCGAGTTTTTATTTAAACTGTTCACTTATAAAAAGGAAAATTACGTCTGACAAAAAATTTAAATTGCTAATCTAGTTTCAATGTTAGAACATAATGATGTAACAATTTCATCTAAACTATTAAGAGCAATATCTTTTTTAGCAAGAAGATCTTTTGTAATAGTGTCTAATAAATTATCAATATATTTTTGAGAAATATTTAATTCAACTTCTAAGATTTCTTTGTGAATTTTTTGTGAGTTTGTAATTTCTAATTGGGCTTCTTTACGTACGCTATCTAATTCTTGTTCATATTGCGTAGTTAAGTTATTGGCTTCAGCTAGGATTTCTGACGCTTTACTAAGATTTGTTAGAATATACTCTTTACGCTCTTCAATAACTGTTAATAATGGGTTATATAAAATAATATTTAAAATAACCATTAATAATAAAAATTGAATTGCTACTAACGGTAAAGTTGCATCAATATCAAATAATCCGCCAGGTCCACTAACTTCTGAACTTGAAATTAATACTGAAAAATTAATCATATAAAATCTATATGTTTTACTATAGAATTAAAGGTCTGAGGAAAAAATTTTTTAAAAATTTTCACTCAGACGTAAAGTAACAATTTTTTCACTTCTTTAAAAGAAGGAGGAAAAATAATTTTTATTAGCTGTTAAATGGGTTAGCGAATAATAATGCTAACGCTACAACTAGACCATAAATTGTTAAAGCTTCCATGAAAGCTAAAGATAATAATAGTGTACCACGAATTTTGTTTTCTGCTTCAGGTTGACGTGCAATACCTTCAACAGCTTGACCAGCAGCGTTACCTTGACCGATACCAGGACCGATAGCAGCTAAACCAATTGCTAAACCAGCAGCAATAACAGAAGCAGCAGAAATAATAGAATCCATAATAAATTTTCAGTTGTAAATATGTATATAATTTTTAAAAAATCTAATTGAAATTAGCAAAAAAAGTTATTCAAGAGCTTCCGCAATATATGCAGCAGCTAATGTTGAGAAGATTAACGCTTGGACAGAACCTGCAAAAATCCCTAATAACATAATTGGTAACGGAATTACCAGTGGAACTAATGAAGTTAGTACACTGATGGTTAATTCATCTGCTAAAACGTTTCCAAATAAGCGGAAACTTAATGATAAAGGTTTTGTAAAATCTTCTAGAATCTTAAGCGGTAAAAGAAGTGGAAGAGGTTCAACATAATGTTTAAAGTATCCAAATCCTTTTTTACTTAAACCTGCGTAGAAGTACGCGAATGATGTTAATAATGCTAAAGCAACTGTAGTGTTAATATCATTCGTTGGAGCTGCAAATTCACCTTCTGGTAATTCGATCAACTTCCAAGGAATAATGGCACCGGCCCAATTACTTCCAAAAATAAAGAAGAATAATGTACCAATGAATGGAAGCCATTCTTTATAAAAACTTTCACCTAATTGGTTCTTAGCGATGTCTGTAACAAAATCCACAGCTGCTTCCATAAAATTTTGGAAACCGTGTGGAATTCGTTCTGCCTTAGCCGTACCTAGAAATGACAATGTTAATAAAATTAATAAGACAAACCAGATAACGACAAAAACTTGACCATGGACTAAAAATCCTGCAAGATTCCAGTAAAAATGTTTTCCCACTTCTACTTCAGCTAAAAGTGTAAACGTATTTGAATAAAAAATTTCTGGGTACATAAAATCTAACTGATATAGTGTAATTTACCCAATATTAAAAAATATACAGGAACAATCATCATTATAAGAAATTACTAACAGTTTTAGGGGTATTTTTATAAAAAAGCTTTATAGTTATCTTAACCATTCATACCCTTTATTTTCTAACTCTTTTGCTAGTTCGGCTGAACCTGTTTTAATAATTTTTCCATCTTGAAATACATGAACATAATCCGGTTTAATATAATCTAGTAATCGTTGATAATGAGTAATTAATAAAATGGATTTTGATGAGTCCATAAAATTATTAATTCCCATTGATATTGTTTTTAAAGCATCGATATCTAGACCTGAATCTGTTTCATCTAAAATAGCGAGTTCCGAGTCTAATAGAATCATTTGAAGAATTTCGTTCCGCTTTTTTTCTCCACCTGAGAACCCTTCATTCACATTTCGACTTAAAAAAACTGGCGACATATTTACAAGTTTTAATTTATCATTAATGATTGTTAAAAATTCAAGTGGACCGACTTCGGGTTTATTATAAAACTTTTGTTTTGAATTATACGCTAAGCGTAAAAAGTCTTCATTACTAACACCAGGAATTTCAATTGGATATTGAAAGGCGAGAAAGATACCTAAATGAGATCGTTCATCAGGTTCCAAGTCTAAAATACTTATCCCTTTAAAAAGAATCTCACCATCGAGAATAGAATAAGCTGGATGGCCAGCAAGCACTTTTGAAAATGTACTCTTACCAGATCCGTTAGGACCCATAATTGCATGGATTTCACCTTTATTGATTTTTAAATTTAAATTTTTTAAGATTTTACTATCTGCAATCGAAACCTGTAAGTCTTTAACTTCTAATAATGTGTCATTTGAATTCATTATCCAACACTTCCTTCCAATTTTAATGTTAATAGTTTATCCGCTTCTGCAGCAAATTCTAATGGTAATTTTGTAAAAATTTCTTGGCAAAAGCCGCTAATCATTAATTCAACTGCTTTTTCTAAAGAAATTCCACGTTGTAAAAAGTAGAAAATTTGTTCTTCACCAATTTTGGATGTTGACGCTTCATGCTCAATTTTCGTTGTTGAATTCTGAACAGAAATATAAGGGAAAGTATTTGCATTTGATTGATTTCCAATTAATAAAGAGTCACATTGCGAATAATTTCTCGCACCAATAGCCTTGTTAGTTACATTTACAAGTCCACGATAACTATTTTTAGACTTTCCAGCTGAAATACCTTTTGAAATAATTCGACTTCGAGAGTTTTGACCAATATGAATCATTTTTGTACCGGTATCAGCTTGCTGATAATTATTTGTCAAAGCAACAGAATAAAATTCACCATGAGAATTATCCCCCATTAAAATGCAGCTCGGATATTTCCATGTAATTGACGAACCAGTCTCTACTTGAGTCCAGGAAATATTTGAATTTGCACCTGCGCATAATCCTCGTTTTGTTACAAAATTATAAATTCCACCACTTCCAAATTTGTCTCCTGCATACCAATTTTGAACTGTTGAATATTTAATCGTTGCATTTTCAAATGCAATTAACTCAACAATTGCAGCGTGTAATTGATTAGTATCATATTGAGGTGCTGTACAACCTTCCAGATAGTTAACATAGCTATTTTTTTCCGCAATAATAAGAGTCCGCTCAAATTGTCCCGCATTTTGATCATTAATTCGAAAATATGTTGAAAGATCTAATGGACAGATTGTATCTTGTGGAATATAACAGAAAGACCCATCAGTAAATACCGCAGAATTTAGTGCTGAAAAGTAATTATCCCCAATTGGAACGACCGATCCTAAATATTTTTCAATTAGTTCTGAATATTCATGAATGGCTTCGGAGATCGAAGCAAAAATTACCCCACACTGGCTTAATTCTTCTTGAAATGTTGTTCCAATTGAAACACTATCAAAAACTGCATCAACTGCTACATTCGCTAATCGTTTTTGTTCTGTTAACGAAATTCCTAACTTTTCAAATGTTTCTAGTAATTCAGGATCAAGTTCATTTAAATCTTTTATCTTTTTTTGTGATTTTGGTGCTGAATAATAAGTAACATCTTGATAATTGATTTGTGGAAATTTTAAGTAAGGCCAGACTGGTTCTTGCATTTGTTTCCACTTTTTATAAGCCTTTAAACGAAAATTCAGCAAAAACTCGGGTTCATTCTTTTTACTAGAAATTAATCTTACAGTTGTTTCACTTAATCCTTTTTCAATAATATCTTTCTCAATTTGGGTTGAAAATCCATACTGATAAGTTTTATTTACCAGTTTAGTTATATTTGTGTTCAAAACTTTATTCGATTGATTAATCATAGTTATTCTTAATACTAAATCTTTCTCAAATTTATTTTTATTGCCTATTTGTATCGTCTCATTTTTATTTCGATTTTGAGGTTACAGTTAATATAAACTAAACGCTAACATTAAATTCTATACTCATTTTGCATATAAACTAATATCTACTATATAAATGGATAAAATTAATTTAGTGATCTTAAACAAAATACTTCTAATTTTATCAATGGCGACATTTAAAATATATTATAATTACTATAGATTTTTTTTGAAACATGTCCTAGTTTAACAGAATAATTTTATTAATAGCTATTCTAAAAAGTTATAACTTATCTATATTAAATAACGATATAGGACTAGATAAAAACAGATTATAATTAAGACTAAGGTTGTTAATTAGTTTTATATGAAATTCAACCGACAGAACTAATTTGAAATTCAAATTAGTTAAATATCTATTATATATTGCCTTTTTATTCTAAGGAGAAATCAATGTCTCAATCTGTATCAGAACGGACTCGAATTAAAAGTGACCGTTACGAATCTGGTGTAATCCCTTACGCTAAAATGGGTTACTGGGATGCTTCATACGCAGTAAAAACTACTGATGTTCTTGCGTTATTCCGTATTACACCACAACCAGGTGTAGATCCAGTAGAAGCTGCAGCTGCAGTAGCTGGTGAGTCTTCTACAGCAACATGGACAGTTGTATGGACTGATTTATTAACAGCTTGTGATCGTTACCGTGCGAAAGCTTACCGTGTAGATCCAGTTCCAAATGCAGCTGATACATACTTTGCATTTATCGCATACGAATGTGATTTATTCGAAGAAGGTTCATTAGCTAACTTAACAGCTTCTATCATTGGTAACGTATTTGGTTTTAAAGCAGTAGCTGCTTTACGTTTAGAAGATATGCGTATTCCTCACTCATACTTAAAAACATTCCAAGGTCCTGCAACAGGTATCGTTGTAGAACGTGAACGTTTAAACAAATACGGTATTCCTTTATTAGGTGCTACTGTAAAACCAAAATTAGGTTTATCAGGTAAAAACTACGGTCGTGTAGTATACGAAGGTTTAAAAGGTGGTTTAGACTTCTTAAAAGATGATGAAAACATTAACTCACAACCATTCATGCGTTGGAGAGAACGTTTCTTAAACTGTATGGAAGGTATTAACCGTGCTTCAGCTGCTACAGGTGAAGTTAAAGGTTCTTACTTAAACATTACAGGTGCTACAATGGAAGACGTTTACGAACGTGCTGAGTACGCTAAAGAAGTAGGTTCTGTAATTGTTATGATCGACTTAGTAATGGGTTACACAGCAATTCAAAGTATTGCTTTATGGGCTCGTAAAAACGATATGCTTTTACACTTACACCGTGCAGGTAACTCAACTTACGCTCGTCAAAAAAACCACGGTATTAACTTCCGTGTAATCTGTAAATGGATGCGTATGTCTGGTGTAGATCACATCCACGCAGGTACAGTTGTAGGTAAATTAGAAGGTGATCCTTTAATGATTAAAGGTTTCTACGATGTTTTACGTTTAACAACGTTAGAAGTTAACTTACCTTACGGTATTTTCTTCGAAATGCCATGGGCTTCTTTACGTCGTTGTATGCCAGTTGCTTCAGGTGGTATCCACTGTGGTCAAATGCACCAATTAGTACACTACTTAGGTGATGACGTAGTATTACAATTCGGTGGTGGTACAATCGGTCACCCAGATGGTATCCAAGCAGGTGCTACAGCTAACCGTGTTGCTTTAGAAGCAATGGTATTAGCACGTAACGAAGGTGCAGACTACTTCAACCAACAAGTTGGTCCACAAATTTTACGTAACGCTGCTAAAACATGTGGTCCGTTACAAACAGCTTTAGATTTATGGAAAGATATTAGTTTCAACTACACTTCTACAGATACAGCTGATTTCGCTGAAACATCAACAGCAAACGTATAATAAGTTACTTTTAAAAAATTAAAGGAGTATTTGAATAGTGAGACTTACACAAGGTTGTTTCTCGTTCTTACCAGATTTAACTGATCAACAAATTGAAAAACAAATCACGTACGCAATCTCTAGAGGTTGGGCGATGAACGTTGAGTGGACAGATGATCCACACCCACGTAACAACTACTGGGAATTATGGGGTTTACCTTTATTTGATATTAAAGATCCAGCATCTGTAATGTTTGAATTACGTGAAGCTCGTAAAGCATGTGCAGCTGGTTACATCCGTGTAAACGCATTCGATGCTAGCTACGGTGTAGAAAGTTGTGTTATGTCTTTCATTGTTAACCGTCCAACAAGTGAACCAGGTTTCTACTTAGAACGTACAGAAGGAAAAGGTCGTCAAATCCAATACACTATTAAATCTTACAGTGTACAAGCGAATCCAGAAGGCGGTCGTTACTAATCTTAATTTAAAAATTAAAATTGGTTAAATCTCAAGAAGATCATAGATATTAAATTTAATATCTATGATCTTTTTTTCATTATTTATTAGTTCATTTTGATACGTCTACTTTTATTTACCTAAATTTTGATTCTTAACTATTAGAAATTTGTATTATAAAACAATAATAATAGTGACTAATTTTGAGTAAATTTATTACATTCAAAATTAGTCAATAAGAATTTTAACAAACCTTAAAAAATATCATTTTTGATTGAACCGTTCATTCATAATAGATTACTGAACTTGTAATTGGCCTTTAATAATGCTATCTGTTAATGAGTTTAAAATTAATTTAATTGATCGTACTGCATCATCATTTCCAGGAATCGGAACATCTACCAACTCAGGGTCACAATTTGTATCTAACATAGAAACAATTGGAATTCCTAATTTTCGACATTCTAAAACAGCTGTTATTTCACGCTTTTGATCAATAATAATAGCAACATCAGGAATGTTTGGCATTGTTTTAATGCCATCTAAATGTTTACGTAGTTTTGATAACTCTTTGCGACGAACAGCAACTTCTTTTTTAGATAAAAAATCAAATGTGCCATCAGCTTCCTGTTTTTCTAAATCTTTTAATCGTTTAATACGTTCTTTTACGGTTGACCAATTTGTTAACATACCTCCAAGCCAACGATGATTTACATAGTATGAATTACAACGTTTTGCTTCTTGAGCAATAAGTGTAGTTGCTTGACGTTTTGTTCCTACAAATAAAAAGCTCTTTCCTTCGCGAGCCGCCGTTTCTAAGTATCCATTTGCAACTTTTAATAATGTCGCGGATTGTATTAAATCTAAGATATGAATATTATTAACTTCGCTATAAATATATGGAAACATCTTTGGATTCCAACGGTACGCTTTATGACCAAAATGCACACCTGCTTCTAATAATTGTGATAAAGTAATATCAGACATAAAAATTTTAAAGTACTTAATTGTGTATATATAAAGATATATTTCTAATTTCAAATATATCAAAGATTAATTAACTTGTCTAGATTTTTGTCCATCGTTCTTATATTTAACTTATATTTGACATGTTTAATCTTGTAAAGGGTTGTTGGAACGCATTTCGATAATTTTGAGCGCCAGTACCTGACGGAATTAAATGACCAATAATAATATTCTCTTTTAATCCACGTAACCAATCAATTCTACCTTCAATAGCAGCTTTTGTAAGAACACGGGTTGTTTCTTGGAAACTTGCTGCTGAAACAAAACTTGGATTATTTAACGCCGCTTTTGTGATCCCCAGTAATAAGGGAATGTAACACGCAACTTGTTTTTGTTCCATTTTTATAATTTCATTAATATATTGAATATGGTATAGATCAATTACTTCACGTCTTAATAATGGAGTTTCTCCTTCATATGTGATTAATACTTTTGTTGTCATTTGTTTAATAATTACTTCTAAATGTTTATCATTAATGGTTACTCCTTGTGATTGGTAAACGGCTTGAACTGCATTGAGAATAAATAATTGGACTTTTTTAAAGCTTTTATAGCTTCCTTCGTAATTATCAATTAAACGAGTGTATTTGAATTTTTTACTTTTATCACATAAAAAATATTTCAAAGAACCATAGTAATTAAAATACACTTTCAAAAGTTTATGAGGATTAATTTTATCATTTTCTTGAATTGTTGTTCCTAATTTTTTGAACTCAAAATTATTGTCAAGACTGGTTTTCTGCATTAAAAGACCTTTTTTCTGGCTAGTCGGCATACGTTTCATTACTAGATTTTTTTTTCGTGCTTCCAAAATTTCTTCAATTCGGGGTAAACCTTGAACAATATCACCTGTAATTTCTTTTTCTAAATTTAATAAACCAATAGTTTTTCCGGCTTCAATAAATTCAGTATTTTTACAAAAAACACTGTTTACATCTTGTTCAAAGTAATCTTCAGTAATTGAGTACAAGCCAATAGCTTTTGTAGATTTTGTAAAAGGTTGTTCAACAAATTTTAATAATGTTAGTTGATAATTTGATTGATTGTTTAAAGATTGTTTATTTGAATTCTCAATTAAATCAGAACTTTGTAATAATAATGTTCGCCCAATTTTTTTATTTCCTAATTTTGTTGGACTATCTGATCGTAATAAACGTTGAACTTTTAAATCTGAAGTTTTATCCCTAATACTAAATTTATTAAAAAATTGAGGGATTAACCAACTATACAATTTTCCATTATTTTTTATAAATAACTTTGAAAACTCGGACTTAAGGCTTTGTTTGGATGATACAATTTGATGTGGACGTAAATTTCGTCTTACGGATAATTTGACGATATTGTAATAATTTAAGGAGATTGATCGATCAGTTTGAAAATTGGATAAAACACGAGAAGATGAAATTAATTTATATTGGAAATTTGTTTTTAAACCCAGATTTTCATTATTACAATTAGGGAAAAAATAGGGACGACCTTTTTGAATGGTTACAAAATCGTTATTTTCGATAATAATTTTACCAATTTTTGCTAAATTATTTTTTGAAACAACAAAGTCATTCAATTTTTTATTTCCAACTTCTGATTTTTTGATTGTTAAACAATCATCATTTGAGATTAAAAATATTTGTTTATTATTTTGTTTTTTAATTTTACATTTAACAATTTCCAATGAATTTGGACTTATAGCTTCTAGATATCCTAATACTGTATAGTTACTAATAAATTGTTTTTGTTGAATTAAAAAACAAGATTGGATATTCTGATAACGTAAATTTGGGCTAATAGAATTTATTAAATTTAATTTTTCAATAATATCAAAATTAATAGAACCAAATTTTTGATTATTGGATAATTGAATATTAATATTTTTATCGAATGATTTATTTGTTTTGAAATTTAGAATATTGGAAACTAAATTTAAATCTTTTGCTCCTTTAATGATTTGATTTGATTTATAGTAATAAATAGATTTTGAAGTGAGATTAAAAATATTATTTTCCGTTAAAGTTTTTAACGTTCTAAGTGCTGTTAAATTTGAGTGCGCAAATTCATAAATCTCAATTGGTCGGACTAGAAGTTGGTCTTTAGTTTTTCCATTAATATGTTCACAAAACGATAACGTTTTAACGATAATATTTGCAAAGATATTTTCACCTGGATAATAAAGTTTTTTCGTTTTTTTCTTAAATTTTTTCCCTTCATAAACTAATCCGGATTTAATTACAATCGTTTTAATAATAGCATTTTTTTGAGTTAAACTTACAAGACCGGAAGTTTTTGATAATAAACCAGGAATTAATTCAAAACCTTTTGAAATAAAATCTCCATGTTCTACTAATAAAATGTTTGGTTCACAGTTTACTTCATGAAATTCCTCTGCTAGCCAAACTAAAGTTTTATGTCGAACAATTGAATGATAAGATTTAGTACGATTTGAACGATTATAGTAAGGGACAATAGTTGTTTTAGAATTGCTATGAATTAAATTTTTAAAATTATAATAAATGGTTCCTCCTGTAATAGCCTGGAATGTATTTGAGATCAATGTCCCAATCATCTCATTTCGACTAACTTGTAAATAGTTTTTTGTATTTTTTTGTTGAAGGGTTATTAAATAGTTCCAATTAGCAATTTGCAGTAAATGCGTTTTTAAATAAGTTTGTGTTTCTAATTTTTTTAAAGTTGCATTTTTTAACAAATATTTTTGATTCTGAAGGGTGATCAACCGTTGTTGTAAGTTAACTTTATTATTAATAAAATTTACAGTGCCATTAAAATGGTTAACTAACTTTGTTCGAAATATATAACTATGTTTATTTAGTTTATAGTCAGGATAAAAATTTAGAAAGGAATCTATTGGGCTATTATAGAATTGTCCCGCTAAAATCCAGATTAATTTATTATTGTTTAATATATTAACTTTCTGTTTTAATTTTGGGATAAAAATTTCACCACATCTATCACTTAAAATTGGTTTTATCTCAACTTTCGTTTGTTTATTAGTATTAATTAATTCACCAATAACAGTATCTTTAAGAATATATTGATTATTTTTCGGGAATAAGATCGTATTTCGAAGAACTTCAATTTCAACAATATTAAGTGTTTTATTATTTGGAATTAATACTAAAGAACCAGAATTTTTGGTTACTAAAACGTCTTCACCCCGATTTGTTCTTAGAACAACAGTTTTTAAAGTTTTATAATATTGAACAATACCGTCTAATGGGCTAATAATCTGTTGACGAGCTTCAGATGTAAAAATACCTCCAGTATGAAACGTTCGCATTGTAAGTTGAGTACCAGGTTCTCCAATTGATTGTCCTGCTAAAATCCCAATTGCTTCGCCAATATCAACTAAGTTTTCATTAGCTAAATCCCAACCATAACATTTTTGACAAATGGCACGATACAAATTACATGTTAAAGAAGAACGAACATAAAATTTTTTGATATTGTGGGCTTTAAACTGTTTCAATAAATCTGGCGTAATTTGAGTATTTTTTTGTGCAATTAAAACATTTGTTTGCAGATCAAAAACAGGTTGACTTAAAATACGTCCTAGTAGTTTTTCTTCAATTTCATGTTGATTTGAATCAGAGATGCAAAATAAAAACGAATGCGTCGTTAAACAATCTTTTTCACGAATTAAGATATCTTGTGCAACATCAATTAATCGTCGCGTTAAATAACCCGAATTCGCTGTTTTTAATGCAGTATCCACAATACCTTTTCTTGCACCATAACCTGACATTAAATAATCTGTAATTGTTAAACCTTCTCGAAAGTTTTTTTTAATGGGTAAGTTCATAATTTGCCCACTTGGATCAGACATTAAGCCTCGCATTCCAACCAACTGACGTACTTGTGATAAATTTCCTCGAGCACCTGAAAAAGCCATAATATAGACAGAATTTAAGGGATCATAATTTTTAAAAAAATAAATAATTTGATCCTTTAATGATTCACTAGTAAGACTCCAGGTATCAATAATTTTTTGGAATCGTTCAACATCGGTAATTTTACCTTTTAAGTAGATTTTTTCAGCATTTCGGATTTCTTCGTTGGCCTTTTCCAACATTACATTTTTAACAAACGGAATTTTTAAATCTTCGATGCTAATTGAAATACCAGCCTGACTAGCATATTTAAATCCTAAATATTTTAATTCATCTGCTAATGCACAAGCCTGCATAGAGTCATAATTTGTGAAACTCCAAGCTAATAATTGGCGTAGTTGTTTTTTTCCAATTAAACTATTTTGATATGTGTAATTTTTCATAAAATATTTTTAGTTTATTACCTTTTAAATTTATAAAAAATTTAACGTTTTTTGAATTGTATAATTTAGAATTACTCTTCCAGTTGTTGTTTTTAAATACTGAACAATAATTTCACCTGTGGCGTTTTTACGGACTTGCCATTCATCATAATATTCAATTGTTGTTTTATCTTTTAATCGAATTATTTTCTGTGGATTAGATAAATTAATGTTTCGATTGTTATACCGAACCCAGATTGAACTATGAATCTCAATTTTATTCTGGTTGTATGCTAAAATTACATCATTTAAATTTGAAAAATAATGGTTTGAACCATGTAATTGGGTGATGTTATTTACTGTTAAATAGTAACATCCTAAAACCATATCTTGACTTGGCATAATGATCGGTTCACCATTTGCTGGAGATAAAAAATTATAAGGAGCTAACATTAACATATAGCATTCAGCTTGAGCTTCTAATGACAACGGTACATGAACCGCCATTTGATCACCATCAAAATCTGCATTAAAAGCTGAACATACTAATGGATGTAACTTAATTGCGCGTCCTTGAACTAAAATTGGTTCAAATGCTTGAATGCCTAATCGATGTAATGTGGGTGCACGGTTTAAGAAGATGGGATGATTAGATAAAATTTTCTCTAAAACTGGTTCAATAATTAATTCATTCTGTTGAATTAAATTTTTTGCAATTTTCATGTTATTAGCTAACCCTTGGTTAATCAATTCCCGAATCACAAATGGTTGAAATAATTCAATTGCCATTTCGTAAGGTAATCCACACTGATTTAATTTTAAACTTGGACCTACAACAATAACAGAACGACCTGAATAATCTACACGTTTACCCAATAAATTTTGTCGGAATCGACCATGTTTGCCTTTAATAATATCCGATAATGATTTTAATGGTCGATTATTAGCACTTAAAGCAATTTTACCTCGCTTACCATTATCAATTAGAGTATCTACCGCTTCTTGTAATAAACGTTTTTCATTTCGAATAATTAATTGTGGTGCATCAATTTCTAATAGTCGTAATAGACGGTTATTTCTTGTAATAATTCTACGATATAATTCATTCAAGTCCGAAGTTGCAAATCGGCCCCCTTCCAATTGAATCATTGGTCGTAAAGCTGGTGGAATAACAGGTAAAATAGATAGAATCATCCAGGAAGGTCGAGCGCCAGTTCCAATTAAATTTTCGAGAATTCGAATTCGTTTAATCGCTTGTTCACGAATTTTGTAAATCCGTTCCTGTTCCCATTTTCGAAACCATTGTGAGTCTTCATAAAGTGGTTGTTCTTTATTTAAAACTTTTGTACAAACTAGAATAAAACAGCGGGTACGAAAAATTTCTGATTGTAAATTAAGCTTTTCTAATTCTCGTTTAATCAAGGGTGCCCCTATTAAAAAATTAGGTGTCGTCCTTAATAGATATTTAGGAGTATTATATCGACGATTTTGAGGTTTTGGATAGGGTTTTAACGGGTAACCACTATACCCTAATTCTCGGCTTCTTCGATATTGTTGTAAATCCCAATGTAAACCATAAAATGAAATTTCATCTTCAGCAATAAAATAAGCTAATGAGGCAAGTTTAATTCGCTTAATTCTTTCATCCCATAAATTAACAACCGTTGATGTTGTTAATTTTAGTCCTTTACATTTTCGACACTTTTCGGAATGAGAATTATAGGTTGTATTTAATTGCTTCTCAGATTCCTCAACCTCTAGGAGCAGTGCCATAAAATTTGGCCGACTATTAATGTACCATACGTGGGTAACTGGGTAAATTAAGTTAATATAACCCATTCGATGTCTTCGTACTCTTGATTCGGTTAATTCAACACCACATCGCTCACAAATTAATCCTTCATATCGAACGCGTTTATATTTTCCACACGCACATTCCAGACTTTTAATCGGTCCGAAGATTCTTTCACAGAATAAACCATCCATTTCCGGTTTAAAAGTTCGGTAATTAATGGTTTCCGACTTTTGAACTTCACCAACAAATTGACCATTAGGTAATTTTCTATTAGCCCACTGTAAAATTCTAAATGGTGAGGCTAATTTTATTTTAATATAACTAAATTCTTTTGCAGATTGTAACATAATTATTAAAATGAAATGTCATTTATACTTGAGGTAGGTGAAAACGTTTTCGATAAAGCCTTATATTTTTCAATTAGATTAACTTCAATTTCATATCGTTTTGAAGAACTGAATTTTTCAATCTTATAAGTACTCATATCTAAACCAATTGAGCGGAGTTCTTGTAATAAAACTTTAAATGATTCCGGAATTCCAAATTGAGGTATTTTTTGGCCTTTTACTATTGCATTTAATGTCTCATTACGACCCTGCATATCATCAGATTTAATTGTTAAAAGTTCTTTTAAAGTAAATGCGGCTCCAAAGCCTTCTAATGCCCAAACTTCCATTTCCCCAAATCGTTGCCCCCCATGCTGAGCTTTTCCACGTAAAGGTTGTTGAGTAATTAGAGAATAAGGTCCTGTTGCTCGTGCGTGCATTTTATCATCCACTAAGTGTATTAATTTTAACATATAGGCATTTCCAACCGTAATTGGATTTTCAAACTCTTTTCCAGTTCGCCCATCAATCAAGACCATTTTACCTGGCGCATATGGATTAAATAGCCAACTTTCATTTCGTTTAATAGAAGCTTGACGCAGTTTCTTATTGATTAAAATGCGTGACATTTCTAATCCATACATTTCATCAAATGGCAAGATTTTAAATCGTGAATTTAATTTATCGCCTGCTAATCCTAACAAACATTCGTATAATTGTCCCACATTCATCCGTGACGGAACACCTAATGGATTTAAAATTACATCAAGTGGAGTTCCATCAGGTAGAAACGGCATATCTTGCCGCGCTAAGATACGGGAAATAATTCCTTTATTACCATGCCGCCCAGCAATTTTATCCCCAACTTGAATTTTTCGAATTTGTGCAATAAATACATAAATTTTTTCAAATTTATAAGTCAACTTTGTTCGACGGTTAAAGGTAACAGTTTCAATAACTCGTCCATAATCTCCGTCTGGCATTCGATAAGAGTTATCTTTAATGCCTTTCGCTTTCGCTCCAAAGATTGCTCTTAATAATTTCGATTCTGGCAATTGTTCAGCGGTATTATTTGATATTACTTTTCCGACTAATATATCTCCTGGTTTAACAAAGGTTCCAACAGTAACAATTCCATCATTATTTAAGTGTTTTACTTCTGACAAACTTAGGTTTGGAATTAGTTTCATTGTTTGTTCTGACATTTCAGAATTTCGATCAATTTCAATCTTATATCGTTCAATGTGAATTGAGGTAAAAATATCATCATAAACAAGACGTTCGCTAATTAGAATCGCATCTTCGAAATTATAACCTTGCCAAGGCATGTAAGCCACCAAAACGTTCTGACCAAGTGCCAATTCACTACTAGTAATTGCTGGACCATCCGTTAAAATTTGACCTGATTTAATAGTCTCACCTTTCCAAACAATTGGGCGATGATTTATACATGTTTGTTGATTTGATCTTAAATACTTTTGAAGTTTATAAATTATTTTTTTGCCTAATCGATCCTTAAGAATAACTTTATTTGCTGTAACTGAGCTAACTACACCAGATACTTGGGCATTAAGCGTCATTCCTGAATCAATTGCAATTTGATTTTCTAACCCCGTTCCAACAATAGGTTTTTGTGGAAAAATTAAAGGTACAGATTGACGCTGCATATTTGAACCCATTAATGCCCGGTTTGCGTCATCATGCTCAAAAAATGGAATCAAAGAAGCTGCAACTGATACAACTTGAACCGTTGAAATTGCAATAAAATCAACTTCCGAGGGGGAAACATTGACAAAATCTTGCTTATATCGGATTGGAATAATATTTTGAACGAGATAATTCTTATCATCGGTTGCGACATCGGCTGGTGCAATCTTATATAAATCTTCAATATCCGCGGTTAAATAAATTGGATTTCCTGTTTTAATAACTTTACCATTAATTACTCGCCAAAATGGAGTTTCTAAGAATCCTAACTTATTGACGCGTGCGCAAGTGGTTAACGATGCGATTAAACCAACATTCTGTCCTTCAGGGGTCTCAATTGGACAAATTCGACCATAGTGACTAGGATGAATATCCCGAACAGCAAAACTAATCCGGTCACGGTCAAATCCTCCAGGGCCAAGGCCACTAATTCGTCTTCGATGAGTTAATGAAGATAATGGATTTGTTTGATCTAAATATTGTGATAACTGGCTTGATCCAAAAAATTCTCGAATAGTTGCGTTAACAATATTAAAACTTAATAAATATCCAGAATCAACTTTATTTGTTTGATTACGTAATTTCCGTACTAAGCGCTGGAAGCCGATTCTAAATAAATTTTGTAAAAGTTCCCCCACAGAACGAACTCGTCTATTTTTCAAATGATCAATATCATCAGGAACAGCTTTTGAAATTGTTAAATTAATTAATTTATCAATAATAGCAAAAATATCTTCATATGTAAGAACTTGAAGACGATCACTTAGTTGCAAATTTAAGCGATTATTAATTTTTAATCGCCCTACTCGACCTAAACGATAATAATTTGGGTCAAAAATTCGTGAAAATTCTGATATATTTTTAAAATACTGTAAATCAAAATCGAATCTGGAAATTGGTTGTTTAAATTGTTTTGAATTAATTAATAACGGTTTATTAAAGTAAAAAAAGTCGGCGTATTGTAAATTTTGATGAATCTCTAAATCAGTTAACCCCATTTCTTTTAATAATGAAAGAATTGGCTTATGATTAATTTTGTCTAGTTGAATTACAACTTCATCTTCTTGGTTTTTGATTGGATATTTATAAGCATTAATTTTGATATTCTTTTGAAAACCGAAACGAATCCATGAGCCATACTCGGGAATTAAAGTTGCGCTATAAAGATCTTTTTCTTCATATTTTTTATGATAGTTTGTTTTAATTTCATGATCTTTGTTGTACAAAAGAAATTGCGTTTTAGTTTTTAAATATTTATGTCGGTCCGAGCGAGGATTAAATTTATCTTTTCCAAACACATATTTAAATTGATCTTTTAAACTATGAGAAAAGTATATAGTTGGTGATAAATTAGGGCTATCAATTAATTGACTCACTTCATTAATTTTCATTAAATTCTTATTAAAATTAATTTTTAAGAATTGAAAATTTTCCATAGAATTAAGCCATTTGCTGGTACTATTTACGTCTAAAACTAAATTAGAATTTAATTTTAATTGAAATGAAGTTTGAGAATTAAATACCGTTTTTGTATAAATTTGAAGCAGTTTAGATAGTTGATTCTCAGATAAATTAAAATCATCAAGGATATTTTGAATCAACAAATTAATTGAGGGAAGTATCGTATTTGACTGGCAAACCTGATATTTAATTAATAATGTTGAAATAAATTGAAAATAATTTAATATAGAAGTAACACTATTGGGTCCTATTTCAAATTTCAAATTTTTATTTTTTAAATTTAACCATTTAACAAATAGTTGTATCAATTTATCTTTATTTTTTAACTTCAGATTTTTTGAAAGTAATTGGTAAAATTTGAAACACTGAAAAAAATAAAATGTTGAGGTTTGATTTAGATCTTTTAAATATTTAAGGGAATAGTAATAGATAGTGTTTTGATTCCAATTTGGAATTATTTTTTTTCGTTTCTTAATTTTATCTGAAGTGAATAAGGGAACAGAGAAAAAGAGGTTCGATTCGGAAATAAACGCTTCACCTGAGGGTAGTAAAGAACGTAGTTTATTAATGTCGGTTGATAATTTTCGTTTGAACTGTTTATGAATTTTTTGATTTTTTGGTTTTTCAAAATAAATTCCAGGACTCCTAATAATTTGACTAACGATAACTCGTTCACAACCATTAATGATAAAGGTTGCATAGGTAGTCATTAACGGCAAAGTAATAATAGGAAATTGGTTATGGTAACGAATGTTATTAATGGTTTTGTTTCGTACTTCAATTGGAATTACCAACTGAGCCCTATAATTTCCACTATATTTACGAGCAATTAGTAAACTGTAAGGAGGTTTGATTAAACTATATTCATCACTAAACATGATATATTCAGTATTTTGACTAAAATCGTGAATTTTAGAGAATAGGGCTAATTCTTCGTTTAGACCTTGTGTAATAAACCAACAAAAGCTTACTCGCTGCATTGCCAAAAAATCTGGAAGAGCATTAATGTAATTCATTTTTTGTCGCATAATGTTGAAAAAAATAATGGAAATATTTATAGGGGTGGTTTTCTTATCTTCCGTGGGGGACGGTCTACAAAGTTTATAATTTAGTTAAGAAATATTGTTCTTAACTAAAAAATTCAATTTCAAATGTTTAAGATGCTAAAAATTTAAGCTAATTTCAAGTGAGCGGCTAATTTTGCTTTTTTTCTTGCGGCCTTATTCTTAGGAAAGACGTTTCTCTTTGTTCCTTTATCCATAATACTATAAATAGAACTTAAAAGTTCTTGAACTTTCTTTTTGTCGTCAGCACTTTTAGAAGTTTTATATGTTCCTAAATTGACAAAAAAAAGCTTAATTAGAGTTCGTACAGACGTTTTATAGTATTTGTTTCGTAAACGATTGCGTTTAGTAATTTCTATACGTTTTTTTGCTGATTTATTATTAGCCATATTGTTAATTTCTTATAAATTAATATTTACTGTAATATAATACATTTCACAAAAAATTAAAAGTTTTTAAGAAAAAAAATTTTCTACATATATTAAGTCTTGATAAGATAAAAAATTTTAGGCAATATAATAACAATAAAATTATTATGTTCAAACTTCTATGGCAAAAAAAAATAAAGGCGCTAGAATTTTAATCACTTTAGAATGTACTGAATGTCGTTCAAATACCGATAAACGTTCATTAGGCGTTTCAAGATATTCGACACAAAAAAATCGTCGAAACAATCCTCAACGATTAGAATTAAAAAAGTACTGTCCTCATTGTAATAAACCTACTGTACACAAAGAAATTAAATAAATTAAAAGATTATATGGCATTAAAAAAACGAAAAATATCACCAATTAGTTTAAGTCAAAAAATTGATTATAAAGATATTGACTTATTAAGTTTATTTGTAACCGAACAAGGAAAAATTCTTCCACGTCGAGCTACTGGAGTAACAGTTCAACAACAGCGTAAATTGTCAAAAGCAATTAAACGCGCTCGTGTCTTATCATTATTTCCGTTTGTTGCATCAAATTTAGTTTAAAAAACTTTAGAGTTACTATTTTAATATACAATGACTCTAAATTTTTTATAAGTATTTTAGAAGGAAGATTCTATGGGGAATTTTATCGATAAAACATTTACGGTTATCGCTGACATTTTACTAAAAGTTTTACCAGCTAGTAAGCAAGAAAAACAAGCTTTTTCATATTATCGGGCTGGAATGTCAGCTCAGGGAAAAGGGCGTTATGCAGAAGCGTTGCAAAATTATTATGAAGCTTTGCAAGTTGAGGAAGACCCATATGATCGTAGTTATACATTATATAACATTGGCTTGATTTATGGTAATACTGGTAAATATACACAAGCATTAGAATTTTATCATCAAGCTTTAGCATTAAACTCAAATTTGCCACAAGCATTAAATAATATTGCTGTTATTTATCACTCTCAAGCACTACGAGCTCAAACATTAGAAGAAGATGAGTATACGGAATTATCAAAAGAATTATTTGACAAAGCCGGAGAGTATTGGATTCAAGCTTTAAAATTAGCGCCAGATAATTACCCTGGGGCACGAAATTGGTTAAAAGTAACGGGACGACTACGCGAAAATAACTAAATTAAAAAATCGTTCTTATCGTTGCAATAAATATTAATTATATTCAATAATTGATAGATTGTTGTTGTACAATAATAGCTAACAATCTCATTTGTTAGTCTTTTAAATTTGGCAGGTAAGACTTTGAAAGTATATTTATTCGAAAGTATTTTAATATGTTAAATCAAAATGGTAAAAACTAATTTAAATAAAGGTTTCGTTACTCAAATTATTGGTCCTGTATTAGATATCGAGTTCTCAGATGGGAATTTACCTCCTATTTACAGTGCTATTAAAATTGAATTAGAAGATGGTAGTGCAACTATTGTTGAAGTACAACAATTATTAGGAGATAATAAAGTACGTGCAGTATCAATGCGATCAACAGATGGTTTAAAACGTGGAACTGAAGTTATTGATTTAGGTTCGCCAATTTGTGTACCTGTTGGGACTCCAACATTAGGTCGTATTTTCAACGTAATTGGTGAGCCTGTTGATGAACAAGGTGACGTTTCAATTGACGAAACTTTACCAATTCACCGAGATGCTCCCGCATTTACAGAATTAGAAACAAAACCATCAATTTTTGAAACTGGTATTAAAGTAGTTGATTTATTAGCTCCTTACCGTCGTGGTGGTAAAATTGGTTTATTCGGTGGTGCAGGTGTAGGTAAGACTGTTTTAATTATGGAATTAATTAACAACATTGCTAAAGCACATGGTGGTGTATCAGTATTTGGTGGTGTAGGTGAACGTACTCGTGAAGGTAACGATTTATACGAAGAAATGAAAGAATCTGGGGTAATTAACAAAAAGAATTTCGCAGAATCTAAAGTAGCTTTAGTATACGGTCAAATGAATGAACCTCCAGGAGCACGTATGCGTGTAGGTTTAACAGCTTTAACAATGGCTGAATATTTCCGCGACGTTAATAAACAGGACGTATTATTATTTATTGATAATATTTTCCGCTTTACTCAAGCGGGTTCTGAAGTATCTGCACTATTAGGTCGTATGCCGTCTGCAGTAGGTTACCAACCAACTTTAGCTACAGAAATGGGTGCATTACAAGAACGTATTACATCAACAACACAAGGTTCAATTACTTCAATTCAAGCAGTTTATGTACCTGCCGATGATTTAACAGATCCAGCTCCAGCAACTACTTTTGCTCACTTAGATGCAACAACAGTATTATCTCGTGGTTTAGCTGCTAAAGGTATCTACCCAGCCGTAGATCCATTAGATTCAACTTCAACGATGTTACAACCAGGTATCGTTAGTGAAACTCACTACGCTGTAGCAGAATCAGTAAAAGAAACATTACAACGTTACAAAGAATTACAAGATATTATTGCAATTTTAGGTCTTGATGAGTTATCTGAAGAAGATAGATTAACAGTTGCACGTGCGCGTAAGGTTGAACGATTCCTATCACAACCATTCTTCGTAGCAGAAATCTTTACAGGTTCACCTGGTAAATACGTAAGTTTAGAGCAAACTATTAAAGGTTTCACAATGGTTTTAGGTGGTGAATTAGATGATTTACCTGAACAAGCATTCTACCTTGTAGGTGATATTGATGAAGCAATTGCAAAAGCAGAAACTCTAAAATAAGGAGTAATAAATATGGTTATGAACATTCGAGTTCTTACCCCAGACAGAGTTATTTGCTCAACAACTGCTGACGAAGTTGTTTTACCTGGTTTAACTGGGCAAGTAGGGGTTTTAGACGGTCATGCAGCCTTAATTACAGCTTTAGATACTGGATTATTAAGAATAAAACTAAATGAAAAATGGACGCCTATTATTTTATGTGGTGGACTAGCGGAGATTGACCGCAATCGAGTAACGGTTTTAGTAAATGATGTAGAAGAACTTACAGGTGTTGAATTAAGTGAAGCTACGAAAGAATTAGAAAAAGCAACGTTAGCAGTTGAACAAGCTGAAACAAGTAAAGCTCGCTTAGATGCTTCTGTTGAATTAAAAAAAGCAACAGCACGTCTAGAAGCAATTAATTATTTATCTTAAATGTAAATAATTACTTTGTTTTAAGTTCGCTATTAACGATTCTAAAAGCGGTTCTAAAAACTATATCAAAATATAGTTTTTAGAAACCAAAACTTATGAAATAAACTTATAGAATAGTACGAATAATATGTTCACATGACGACTAATTCTAATTTTAATTTTACAAACAACTCAAGTATAACCTTAGAATTACCCTTCTCAGAGCATATTGACGAACTACGGCAACGCATTTTTTTAGTATGTGGAATAATTTTATTGTTAACTTGTTTTTCGTTTATTGAAGTCAAAAGTTTAGTTAAAATACTTGAACTCCCAATTAGTAATGTAAAATTTTTTCAGCTTTCGCCAGGAGAATACTTTATTTCAACGGTAAAAATTTCTTTCTATACTGGGTTATTATTTTCAAGTCCATTTATGATTGGACAATTGATATTATTTTTATTACCTGGACTAACAAAGAAAGAAACCAAAATTATTTTACCTCTTTTACTAAGTTCTCTAATATTATTTGGTTTAGGCTTAGCTTTTTCCTACTATACTTTAATACCTGCCGCTTTAAACTTTTTTTTAAATTATAGTGAAGAAGTACTCGAACCCTTTTGGTCATTTGATCAATATTTCGAATTTATTCTTGTTTTATTTTATAGTACAGGCTTAGCTTTTCAGATTCCAATTCTTCAAATTTTAATAGGGTTATTAAATATTGTCTCACCAAAACAAATGCTTGGTGCGTGGCGATATGTCATTTTACTTTCAACAATTCTTGGAGCAATCTTGACACCCTCAACTGACCCGTTAACACAATCATTGTTATCCGTAGCAATTTTGTTATTGTATTTTTCAGGGTTAGGTATCTTGTTTTTAATAAAGAATTAATTTTTATAATAGAGTAACTATACTTAACAAGTATTTAAACTATGGCAACTAACAAGTTTTTTAAAAGTCTTTTCTTTGCTTTGACGATTGCTATAAGCGCCTTTGGTTTTTGTGCTCAAGAAGCATCTGCATATCCAGTTTTTGCACAACAAAACTACTCAAACCCACGTGCAGCTAATGGTAAATTAGCTTGTGCCAATTGTCATTTAAACCAAAAAGCAATTGAAATTGAAGCTCCACAGGCGGTTCTTCCAAATTCAGTTTTTGAAGTTGAAATTAAAGTTCCTTACGATACAACTAAACAACAAATTGGTGCTAATGGTAAAAAAGCTGATCTTAATGTTGGTGGGATTTTAATTTTACCAAAAGGATTTAAATTAGCATCAAAAAGCCAGATTTCTGATGAAGTGAAAGCTAAAAATAAAGGCGTTTTCATTTCACCTTATAGTACTGAATTTGATAATATTTTTGTTGTTGGCCCAATTGCTGGAAAAACACATCAAGAATTATTATTCCCAGTTGTAGCTCCAGATCCTGAAAAAGATTCAGATATCAAATATTTAACATACCCATTCTATGCTGGTGGAAACCGTGGTCGTGGACAAGTTTACCCAACAGGCGAAAAGAGTAATGTAAATGTATTTGGTGCAACACAAGCTGGTCAAATTACAGAAATCACAACGTCAGAAAAAGGTGATTCAAATGTTGTAATTGTAAGCTCAAATGGTACAAAAGTTGCACAAGTTATTCCAGCTGGTCTTGAGTTAGTTGTAAAAGCTGGTGACGTTGTTAAAGCAGACCAAGCTTTAAACGTTGATCCAAATGCTGGTGGCTTTGGCCAAGAAGAATCAGAAATCGTATTACAAGATCCGGCACGTATTGTAGGTTACTTAGCATTCTGTTTCTGTGTTTTATTAACACAAATTTTCTTAGTATTAAAGAAAAAACAATTTGAGAAAGTTCAAGCCGCTGAATTAAACTTCTAACATTTATATTAGATGTTTTTTTTCTCTTAATAAAAATATATGGGTTTTACCATTTTATTGAAACTTTGAATTTTTACAATATAAATAGGCTATATTGTGAAAATTCAAAGACTTCTCTAATCTTAATTTTTTTTAATTTTAATTTTTTGGATACGCTATGAATTCTTATTAGTTAGTAGTATAAAAATATTTGAATAGGCTTCAAAATTTATGACATTAAGAACAACTCAATTTGATAGGTAAAAAGGTATAGTTTAAACTTAAATTTGAGAGTCTTATTCGAATTTTTATATTTAAAGAGAAGGAATCTTCAGATCTATAATTTCAAGTTTTTTCGTCAATCTAATAATAGTCTCTAAAAATCTATAGTAAAAAAAATTATTAAAATCTTAGTGTTCCAATTCTTTTCAGTTAAATTAAATTATGAAAAGAATTGAAACACTCTAAGTCCCTTATTTAGAATTTTCTGAATTAATTAGTATAATTCATCTTCTTGGTGTACTAAGATTGTACAATCAGATTTTGGATATGCGATACAAGTTAAAACGAAACCGGCATCTACTAGATCCGGATCTAAGAATGTTTGTTCTGATTGGTCGATTTGACCTGATGTTACTTTACCAGCACATGTTGAACAAGCACCAGCACGACAAGAATATGGTAATTCAATACCTTGTTCTTCGGCAGAATCTAAAACAAATGTATCATCACCACAATCAACTGTTACATCGATATCGTGCTCTTCACTTAATAATGTCACTTTGTAAGTAACCATATAACTCCTTATTATAAATAAATGATAAAGTAAAATTATCGAATTCTATTTGTATTTTTACTTTACTATCTTATATTATACTACGTAATTTTAATACAAATAAAATTTTTTTTAATAAAAATTAAAAATCAATTGTTTAGCTGAACGTTTGTTTTAAACGACTAGCTTTTCCTTTTAAATTTCGTAAGTAATATAGTTTTGATCGACGAACTTTTGAAGAGCGTAAAACTGAGATGGAGTCAATTTTTGGCGAGTGAATTAAAAATATGCGTTCAATCCCAATACCTTGTAATGTTTTTCGAACTGTAATTGTTGTATTAATCGAACTATTTTTTTGCGCAATAATAGTTCCCTCATAAAATTGAACTCGCTCTTTGTTACCTTCAATAATTTTTACACCAACTTTAACAGTGTCACCAATTGAAAGAGTTGGAAGATTATTTTTTAGAAACTCTTTTTCAACACTATTAATGGTTTGTTGAATATTTAATTTAGCCATAGCTTTGAGTAATTAAATGTTAATTATTTGTTACTTGTAATCTTACAATTAGATTGTAAAAAAAACAACTTAAAAATCAACAAAATGCATTCGACTGGGTTTGAACCAGTGACGTTCCAGAGGAAAACGGATTATGAGTCCGGTGCCTTCAACCACTCGGCCACGAATGCAAAAAATTTGGAGCTGATGGGAATTGAACCCACGTCCATTTAACAATTTTTAATCTACTCGTTCACAGGCATAGTTTCAGTGAACAAAATTATAAATATAAATTATTCTAAACTAGATTTGACAGAAACGTCTAGTACTAGTGAAAAATTTTTTGACTTAAACTAATTAAAAAGCAAATTGTAATTGAGTTTTGTTAGTATTAAATCGGAAAAGAGTAACTAAAGATAAAATTAAATTTTTAGCAGTTATTTTTAAGTTTATACTTTTTTACGAAGAGTATACACTTCGACCTGCATCATAGACTAATTATTGTTAAATGTCGAAACCAAAGCAGCCCCACTTCTTTTTAAATTTTAATTAATAAGCATGAAGGGAATCGAACCCTTGACTCTCAGAATCGGAATCTGATACTCTATCCACTGAGCTACATGCTTTTAGTTTAAGGTTAATTTTCGCTTTTGTAAAATATTTTTCAACCAAGTGTATTTTAAAACGTAGTATTGTTCTACGTTTTAAAATAAATATTTACTTAAATTAAGACTTTAATAGTAAATTTTTCCACCACCCCATTTTTCTGTAATAATTTTTGGTTGTAATAAAATATGACCAGCCATTGCATATAAATCATCATCAGTTACTGAACGCATACGTGGGTAAATATCTGCACTCTTAATACTTGGGTGAACTTCTGCAATTGAATCTAATCCATCATATGTTGTTGGATTTTTCATGTAATCAATTAATGCGTCAATGTTATCACGACGTGGTGTTGCAAGACTTAAAGCTTCTGGGTCTAATCCAACGTTTGGATTAGTTTTTGTAATACCACCTACGTGACATGCACCACATGTCGCATTGAATAAACGTTTACCACGTTTTACTTGTTCAGGAGTTAAAACAACTGTTTTTCCAGATCCATCTTTTACAACAGTTCTTGTCGCTTCATCTAAATCAATAGCTGAAGCATTTGTTACAAAAATACTAAAAAGACCAACTAATACGATAGAAAAGATTTGTGAATACTTTTTAAACATAATTTAAAAAAATTATTTACAAACTTGAAACCAAGAATTTTTATACTAAATTGCTAATTTTTTTTCTTATTTTTTACTTTTGCCATATTTGCAATTAAACCACGTAAACGTATATTCTCCCAGCCAGCAACTAAAACCGTTATAATAATAAGTACTTGACTGAATAAAAGAATTGGATCTAAACGCCAGCCATGAACCATTAATATACAACTATATAGAAAACCAATTGTTGCAAAAAAAATATCTTCATCTCTGGCTACTTCAGGTTTAACATTTCGAAGAAAATATAGTATCAGCACACCAATACTTACCATAATACCTAGAAAGATATTCGGACCAAAACTAAGATTTATCATAACGCATCTATTTTAAACTACTATATTCTAAGCTTGGCTTAACTAAAAACAGTATAAATAAATATTTAAATATTTACTATAAATTTATGCACGTGTAACTCGATCACTTTTACTAATAATGACTAATGCAATACCAATAGCAAGTACAACAATTCCGCCGGCAACTAAACTAGAGATAAAATTGGCTAATGAAGGTGTCATTTTATAGGATTCCTTTTTATTTCAATAATAATAAAGTTAAAAATAGTAAGATTGACTACACTAGTAATTGTATCAATTTTTACAAAAAAATATAACAAATATTATATATTTTATTTTATAATTAAAAATTAATAGAAAAAATACAATAGATATAGGTCTAATACTAATTTCTAGATTCTATTTTATGCTGCTATCTTACGATCCTGACATGATAAATAAATCTAACAATTATATTAAATCCTATATCCACAATTAATTATACTAGAATTCCATAGAATAGGCAAGGTTTAATTTATTATGATTGCTATTGTTATTTACTAAAACTTTAAGTATAATATATCCTATAAGCCCGGATAGCTCAGTTGGTAGAGCAGTGGATTGAAGATCCTCGTGTCACCAGTTCGAATCTGGTTCTGGGCATTAATTACTATTACCTGATTCTAATTCACTAAATTGAATCTTATCTTTATTCAGCGTAAGTTTTATGCTTCCGGTTGGTCCATTTCGTTGTTTTGCAATAATAAGTTCTGTTATTGCGGATTGGTTTGGGTGATTGACTGAGAGCGATATGGGATTAGACGATGAAATTATTTTTGAACCCGATAACATTAGAATCAAATCCGCGTCTTGTTCAATTGATCCACTTTCTCTTAGATCTGATAAAATTGGTCTTTGATTAATGCGATTATCCACATTACGACTAAGTTGGGATAATGCAATAATTGGAATATTAAACTCTCGTGCCAATTGTTTCAAATCACGGGTAATTTCGGACAATTCTTGAACCCGATTAGTTTGTTTAGTATTTAAAGTCCGCATTAATTGAATATAATCAATAATAACTAATCCTAATTCGTTTTGTTCCAAAAGAATAGTTTTAATCTTTAAACGAATATCTTGAATGGATAATGTTGATGTATCATCAATAAACAATGGTAATTTAGAAATAATTCTCATTACTTTATTTAATTTTATCCAGTCATTTGGAGTTAATTGACCACTTCGCAGTTTCATTTGATTAATCTCTGTTTCGCTAGATAATAATCGATATACAATCTGTTCCTTTGACATTTCTAAACTACAGAACAAAACTGGTAAACGTTTAATTTTAATGCAGTTTAGTGCTAAATTTAGACTTAAAGCTGTTTTTCCCATCGAGGGTCTACCTGCAATAATGATTAGATCAGATTTTTGAAAACCTTGAGTAAGCTCATCCAACTTTGCAAACCCAGATGGTAAGCCTGGCAATTGTGGGTTTAAAATTTTATTCTTTAATTCAGAAAAAAGTTCATTTAATACTTGTGCGGTAGTAGCAGTTTGATTAGATCGAACCTCGTTGGTTAAGTTAAAAAGTTCCTTCTCAATTTCAGCTAAATTAGCTTCAAATGAAGTATTTGTAACATAGCCAGCTTGAATAACTTTATATCCAAATTTAATTAAGCATCTTTTCAAAAATTTTTCTTTAACAATCCGCACATATTCATTTAGATAAGTAAATGTTAAACTTTGGTTTCCAAGATCTAACAAAACTTTAATTCCTCCGATTTTAGATAGTAACCCATTATCTTGTAAGAAATTGGTTAGAGTAATAATGTCAATAGGTAGATTTTCCTCCTCCATTCTTAGAAGTGATTTATACAATTCTTGGTGATTCTTAAAATAGAATGCTTTCACGACTAAGTTTTGGCGTGTAATTTCAAGAGTTTCCGGATTAAAAATAATACAACTCAAAATCATTTTTTCTGCTAAAAAATTATGGGGTAAAGAATCTTGAATTCTTATCTTCTCATTATTTTGATCAAAAGCATTCATATTTTAATATTTTTTAGAATTACGGTTTATAATCTTGTAATTTTTTCTTAATATAATTATATTATTATTATAACATATTGATAGCGTCCTTAGTTCAGTTGGTAGAACGCTAGTTTCCAAAATTAGATGTCGTGGGTTCAAGTCCTACAGGACGCGCTTCTCTTTTAAAGAGGTTATCATTTTTTAATAGAATTCAAATAATTGAAAGGTTTTATAAAATAATTTCAAGTTTACCAAAATCTTTTTTCAAACTACATTTAAAAATTCTTATGGCTAAAAAAATTACTGCATTAGTTAAGTTAGCTTTACCTGCTGGAAAAGCAACACCAGCACCTCCAGTTGGGCCATCATTAGGTCAACATGGTGTTAACATTGCCGCATTCTGTAAAGAATATAATGCAAGAACAACTGATAAAACAGGACTTATTATTCCTGTTGAAATATCCGTTTATGAAGATAGAAGCTATACATTCGTTCTTAAAACGCCACCGGCATCAGTTTTATTAGTTAATGCTGCAAAAATTAAGAAAGGATCTTCTACACCCAATCGTGTAAGTGTTGGTTCAATTACTAAATCTCAACTAGAGGAAATTGCAAATATAAAATTACCTGATTTAAATACTACGAAACTTAGTAGTGCCATGAAAATTGTTGAAGGAACTGCCCGTAATATGGGTATCTCCATTGTAGATTAAATTAAAATTAAATAAGTTTTAGTGGAGAAGTTTATGCGAACAATATCGCGCCGTCATAAAGAAAATGTTGAAAAAACTAAAAATAAAATTTATTCAAGCTTGGACGAAGCTATTGATATCTTAAAAGAGACATCAACTACAAAATTTGTGGAAAGTGTTGAGTTACATGCTAATTTAAATATTGATCCAAGATACGCAGATCAACAATTACGAACAACTGTAACGTTACCTCATGGAGTTGGAAAAGAATTAACAATTGCAGTTTTAACGAATGATGAAAATTTTGAAGAAGCTAAAAACGCGGGGGCAGATATTGTTGGAAATGATGAATTAATTGAAAATATTACAAAAGGAAATATTAATTTTGATTTATTAATTGCAACACCAAATATGATGCCTAAATTAGCAAAATTAGGAAGAGTATTAGGTCCAAAAGGATTAATGCCATCACCAAAATCTGGAACAGTTAGTACAACTTTAACAGCAACATTAACTGAATTCAAAAAAGGAAAATTTGAATATAAAGCAGATAAGACAGGCGTCGTTCACGTGAGTTTTGGAAAATCTGATTTTGCGAAAAATCAATTAATCGATAACGTACAAGCGTTATATAATTCCATTGAAAAAAATCGTCCATCAGGTGTTAAAGGTAAATACTTTAAAACTTTGTTTATTTGTAGTAGTATGGGTCCATCTATTAGAGTAGATTTAAATGCTTTTACAGCATAAATTATTAAGAACAAATATTAGCGTTATAAATTATTATTATGTCAGAAAAAATTAATCAAATCGTTGAAGAATTAAAAACATTAACATTATTAGAAGCATCACAATTAGTAAGTGCAATTGAGGAAACGTTTGGTGTTGACGCTTCTGCAGCTTCGGGTGGAACTGTTGTAATGGCAGCTGCTCCAGTAGAAGAAGTTGAAGAAAAAACAGAGTTTAATGTAAGTCTTGATGAAGTACCTGCTGATAAGAAAATTGCTGTCTTAAAAGTTGTTCGTGCCATTACAGGCCTTGGCTTAAAAGAAGCTAAAGAGGTAGTTGAATCTGCACCAAAAGTAATTCAAGAAGGAGTTGCAAAAGATGTAGCTGAAGACGCTAAGAAAAAAATTGAGGAAGCTGGTGGTAAAGTATCATTAAAATAATTTAATGATAAACTAGTTAAATGATAATATAGTTGACTTTTTAAGCAAACTATATTATCATCTTTTTGTCATTATTAAACATTATTATAAACAATTTATAAAAAGTATTTGACTATAAAATAAATTTCATAGTAATCGCGGAGTAGAGCAGCCTGGTAGCTCGTTGGGCTCATAACCCGAAGGTCAATGGTTCAAATCCATTCTCCGCTAGAAATAAAAATAATTATAATAAAAAATGATATTTTATTATAATTATATAGTGAATATCAAGTATTTATAAAAAATTTAAAAATGACATTAAATTTACAAACTCCTTTTCCTACTTTTGGAGGAAGTACTGGTGGATGGTTACGTTCTGCAGAAGTTGAAGAAAAATATGCAATTACATGGACAAGTTCAAAAGAGCAAATTTTTGAAATGCCAACTGGTGGTGCGGCAATTATGCGAAATGGTGAAAATTTATTATACTTAGCTCGTAAGGAACAATGTTTAGCACTAGGAACTCAATTACGAACTTTTAAAATTAATAATTACAAAATTTACCGTATTTTCCCAAGTGGAGAAGTTCAGTACTTACATCCTAAAGATGGTGTTTTTCCAGAAAAAGTTAATCCAGGTCGTATTGCTGCTGGTAGTCGTGATTTTTCAATTGGTAAAAATCCGGATCCCGCTTCGATCAAGTTTAGTGGAAAAGCGACTTATGATAGTTAAATTTTTTAAAGATTAGTTCAAAACTAATCTTTTTTGGCGAGATGGCAGAGTTGGTCGATTGCGTCTGATTTGAAATCAGATGAACCTTTACGGGTTCCGTGGGTTCGAATCCCACTCTCGCCTTTTAATTCTGAATCTTTATAGTTTGCTTAACCGTGTTAAATACTGTAAAGATTATTTTATGAGTAAAGTTTATGATTGGTTTGAAGAACGACTAGAAGTTCAAGCAATTGCAGATGATATTTCTAGTAAATACGTTCCGCCCCATGTGAATATTTTTTATTGCTTTGGAGGCTTAGTTTTTACTTGCTTCTTAATTCAAGTTGCAACTGGATTTGCAATGACTTTCTACTATCGACCTAGTGTAGTAGATGCATTTGCTTCAGTTGAATATATTATGACAAGTGTTAACTTTGGTTGGTTAATCCGTTCTGTTCACAGATGGTCAGCAAGTATGATGGTAATGATGTTAGTTTTACATGTATTCCGTGTATACCTAACAGGTGGATTTAAAAAACCTCGTGAATTAACTTGGGTAACAGGAGTTATCCTATCAGTAGTTACAGTGTCATTCGGTGTAACGGGTTATTCATTACCATGGGATCAAGTAGGTTTCTGGGCATGTAAGATTGTAACAGGTGTACCTGCAGCTGTTCCTATTGTTGGACCACCATTAGTATTAATTTTACGTGGAGGCGAAAGTGTAGGTCAAGCTACTTTAACACGATTCTACAGTGCACATACTTTTGTTTTACCTTTAGCAGCTGCTGTATTAATGTTAACGCACTTCTTAATGATTCGTAAGCAAGGTATCTCAGGACCTTTATAATCGAAAAAATAAAACAATATAAATATAAATAAATTTTATTATGTCAGTAATTAAAAAACCGGATTTAACTGATCCAAAATTAAGAGCTAAATTAGCAAAAGGTATGGGGCATAACTATTATGGTGAACCTGCATGGCCAAATGATCTTTTATATATCTTCCCTTTAACAATGTTAGGTACATTAGCGTGTTGTGTAGGTTTAGCTACATTAGCACCAACACAAATGGGTGAACCTGCTGATCCATTCAATACTCCATTAGAAATTTTACCAGAATGGTATTTCTTCCCAACATTTAATTTATTACGTGTTTTACCTAATAAATTACTAGGCGTATTAGCAATGGCAGCTGTTCCAGCAGGTTTAATCACGGTTCCATTTATTGAGAACGTGAATAAATTCCAAAACCCATTCCGTCGTCCAATTGCAAGTCTAATGTTTATTGTTGGCTTCTTCTTTGCAGTATGGTTTGGAATTGGTGCTTGTTTACCAATTGATAAAGCTGTTTCTTTAGGCTTCTGGTAAAAAAATAAATTATTAGTTAACGCCAAACGTTAACTAATAATTTATTTTCTATATATTTTTTTGTTAACATTTCAGAAATTTTACAACCCTTGTTGTCGAGATATGCTTAGTAATCTAAAATACTAAAAGAAGAATTTAAACGATTATAATCTCTCATCAGCAACCGAGTATTAAATGTCAACCTTAGCGTATTGACGTCTTTGTTATAATTTTTATTCGGCCTGTCATTGTTACTTAAGTAAAATTATCTTAGAAATCTCCTCAATTCTTTTTACGACAATGTATATTGAAAAATTTGTTAAGTTGAAATACTATACTCTAAAATTTTGTTGAACTGCAATCGCTAGATATAATACAATGCCGATACCTGTTAACGTATTTAAGAAACGCTGCGCTGATTGTGGAGAACCCAATAAATTACTTTTAGTTGCAAAACTTGATAGGCCGTTATTCTCTTGTGGAATTCGTAAAAAAATAATAACAATTAAAAAAAGACTCGTAAAAACTCCAATTAGTTTTAACATATCTTTGTCCTCTTTTTAAATTACTAGTTTGTCAAATTAAATTAAATACATTAATAAAGTCTAAGAAATGGTTTATTATTCAATTTCAAAAACTTCATTAAACACTTTGCTTACTTTATTACCCGAATCAATAGATTCTAATGGATCTTTACGTAATCGGTGGCGTAAACATAGCGTAATGATCGCTTTAATATCTTCTAATGTTACTTTATCACGACCATTATAAGCTGCATGAGCTTTGGCTGCACGATTTGTTACAATGTCTCCACGTAATCCATCTACATCTAATTGACTACAAATTTCAGAAATTTTAACTCTAAATTCGTAATCAATCTGTACTGTTGGCAATAATTTTTGTGCAGTAACAATACGGTCACGTAATTCTTGTTGTTGTGACTCATAATTTTCAAGCCATAGTTGTGGTGTTTGATCAAAAGATGTTCTTTCTTCAACTACTTTTACGCGTAAAACTGGATCTTTTACAGTTCGAATTTCTGCGTGCATTCCAAAACGATCTAATAATTGTGGACGTAATTCACCTTCTTCAGGGTTACCTGATCCAACTAAAACAAATCTAGCAGGATGACGAATTGAAATCCCTTCTCGTTCAACTGTATTCCATCCAGATGCCGCTGAATCTAATAAAATATCAACTAAATGATCATCTAGTAAATTTACCTCATCAACATATAGAATACCACGATTTGCTTTAGCTAATAAACCAGGTTCAAATGCTTTTACACCTTCTGTTAAAGCTTTTTCAATATCGATTGTGCCACAAACTCGATCTTCAGTTGCACCTAATGGTAAATCAACCATTGGAATTTTAATTAATTCGGTTTCTAATGTTTGATTATTCTGAATTGCAAGTTTAACCTCATTTCCCATTAATTCTAAATCGGATTTATGAGAGTTAAATGGATCATCTTTTACAATTTCAATTTCAGGCAATAAATCTGCGATTGCCCGAATTGTTGTTGATTTTCCAGTACCACGATCGCCCATGATCATAACTCCACCAATTTTAGGGTCAATAACATTTAACTGTAAAGCAAGTTTCATTTCTTCTTGACCAACAATTGCTGTAAAAGGGAAAACGGGAGTAGTAAACTTTTTTAAATTTTCTGTTACCATGAATTTTTAATTAATTTTTAAAATAAAGGTTGAATAATTTTGAATTTAATTTTTAAAACTAAATTATTCGTAAAGTGTTGTTCCTAATTGGATAGCTAAAACTGCTGCTAATAATGCAATACATAATGCTGTATAAACTTGTGAATCATAAATCATGCTTAAAACTCCTAATTCTCAAAATTAAATTTGTGTAATTCTAAAAAATATAATATGTTAAGGTATAACAAAAAATCGATTTAAATTTTATCAAATCTCTCAATATATAATTGTAAATTAAATTAATAAAAAGCATTAAATTTAATTTACAGAAAATTTATATTACCAACTCGATTTTGTAATACCGGGTAATAAACATTGGTGAGCCATTTCACGAAATACGTGACGAGAGATTCCAAAATCACGAAAAACACCACGTGGTCGACCAGTCTTCCAACAACGGTTACGAATCCGTGTTTTTGCACTATTACGAGGAAGTTTTTGAATCTTTGAATGAATCTCCATTTTGCTAGAAAAATTATTAGCTATTCGATATTCTGCTAATAAAATTTTTCTTTTCAGTGAATATTTTTTCTCCAATTTAATGCGCTTTTTCTCGCGCTCAATCATACTTTTTTTTGCCATAAATAAATAAAATGAATTTATAAGATAATGTAAGACTGAATAAATATAATTACTTACTCTACAACATCTTACTCTACTTTTTAAATTTACACAAGTTGTCCAAGCTTAAACAATAAATAAATTAATTTTTTCAATCTTTGCTTATAATAATATAGTAGCTAACCTTTACATAGTTTAGTTGTAAGAAAGTCAAAAACCATTATTTATATTGAGGAATGTATTACTATGGCATTACCATGGTATCGTGTTCATACTGTTGTTTTAAATGACCCTGGAAGATTAATTGCAGTACATTTAATGCATACAGCTTTAGTTGCAGGTTGGGCTGGATCAATGGCTCTATACGAATTAGCTGTTTTTGATCCATCAGATCCTGTTTTAAATCCAATGTGGCGTCAAGGTATGTTTGTTATGCCGTTTATGACACGTTTAGGTATTACTGATTCTTGGGGTGGATGGAGTATTACTGGTGAGAGCGTTTCAAACCCTGGTATTTGGAGTTTTGAAGGTGTAGCTTTATCACATATTATTTTATCTGGTATGTGTTTCTTAGCTGCAATTTGGCACTGGGTTTACTGGGATTTAGAATTATTCCGTGATCCAAGAACAGGTGAACCTGCTTTAGACTTACCAAAAATCTTCGGTATTCATTTATTCTTATCTGGTTTAGCATGTTTTGGATTTGGTGCATTCCATGTAACAGGATTATTTGGTCCTGGTATTTGGGTTTCAGATGCATACGGCATTACAGGTAAAGTTCAACCAGTTGCTCCAGCTTGGGGTGCAGATGGTTTTAACCCATTCAATCCAGGTGGTATTGCAGCTCATCATATTGCTGCAGGTATCTTTGGTATTTTTGCAGGTATTTTCCATTTAACAGTACGTCCGCCACAACGCTTATACCGTGCATTACGTATGGGTAATATTGAAACAGTATTATCAAGTAGTATTGCTGCAGTATTCTTCGCTGCTTTCGTAACATCAGGAACTATGTGGTATGGTGCAGCAGCAACTCCTATTGAGTTATTTGGTCCAACTCGTTACCAATGGGATAGTGGTTATTTCCAACAAGAAATTGAACGTCAAGTTGAAACATCTGTAAGCGAAGGTTTATCTGAAAGTCAAGCTTGGTCAAGAATTCCGGATAAATTAGCATTCTACGATTATATTGGTAACAACCCTGCAAAAGGTGGTTTATTCCGTGCTGGTCCAATGGATAAAGGAGATGGTATTGCTGAAGCTTGGTTAGGTCACCCAATTTTCCGTGATAAAGAAGGACGTGAATTAACAGTACGTCGAATGCCAGCATTCTTCGAAACATTCCCAGTTATCTTAGTTGACAAAGATGGTATTATCCGCGCAGATATTCCATTCCGTCGTGCTGAATCAAAATACAGTATTGAACAAGTTGGTGTAACTGTAGATTTCTACGGTGGTAAATTAAATGGTCAAACATTTAAAGATGCTCCAACAGTTAAGAAATTTGCTCGTAAAGCACAATTAGGTGAAGTTTTTGAATTTGATAGAACAAGTTTAGAATCTGATGGTGTATTCAGAAGTAGCCCACGTGGTTGGTACACGTTTGGTCATGCGAACTTTGCACTATTATTCTTCTTAGGTCATTTATGGCATGGTGGTCGTACTATTTTCCGTGATGTATTTACAGGTATTGGTGCTGAAGTTACAGAGCAAGTGGAATTTGGTGCATTCCAAAAATTAGGTGATAAATCAACTAAAAAACAAGGTGCTGTATAAATTATAGCCGCGTTTTTAAATTTATGTATATTTAAATAGGATCAAACAATGGAAGCTTTAGTTTATACATTTTTACTTATTGGTACTCTAATGGTAATTTTCTTTGCCGTATTCTTCCGAGAAACGCCAAGAATTATTAGAAAATAAAACCATTTGAATGGTTTTATTTTTTAATCTTCATGTTCTTCAAATGGATCACGTAAATTTTTTGATGTGGGTCCAAATGCAGTATAAATAGAATATGTCGTAATTCCTAAAAGTAAACTTGATACAAAAATTACAATAATAGTTGCTGTTTCCATGTGATATAATATTATAGACTAACGTTTTACTATTATATCACATATACGAAAAAATTAATTTATTAAAAATATAAAATATTTTTATGGCATTACGAACAAGATTAGGTGAAATTTTACGCCCATTAAATGCTGAATATGGAAAAGTTGCGCCAGGTTGGGGAACAACTCCGATTATGGGCGTAGTAATGGTTGCGTTTTTAGTATTTTTATTAATTATTTTACAAATTTATAATTCATCGTTAATTATTGAAAATGTTGACGTAGATTGGGCAAACGGTATTGTATAATACTATATAAAATAATTTAAGGGGAATTAACTCCCTTTAAATTATAAAAATCAAATACATTATATATATATATATGGATATCATCAGTCTAGGTTGGGCCGGTTTAATGACAATGTTTACGTTTTCATTAGCATTAACTGTTTGGGCTCGAAATGGTTTCTAATTATTTAACTTTTTAAACGCACAATATTATGGAATTAATCAGATCAATTTTTCCGTATGCAAGTCCTGAAATTGTTACAACAGCAGCCGTTTGTTTTTCAATGACTTTATTTGGTCTTTCATTAGGATTTGCTTTATTAAAAGTTCAAGGTGAATAGTAAATAATTTAATAATAATATTTTTCTATATTATTATTAAATTATTTATATTTATTAAAAACGGGACTGACGAGACTCGAACTCGCAACTTCCGCCGTGACAGGGCGGTGCTCTAACCAATTGAACTACAATCCCATAATGTTCAAATACATATTATATGTAAATTTTTTATATGTCAATTTATAATTTGAACTTAATCAAGGAGAAACAGGGATTCGAACCCTGGGTACAAATAATTGTACGCTAGATTAGCAATCTAGTGCTTTCGACCACTCAGCCATTTCTCCGAACTAGAAAGTTTCTAAATTGAATAAATCTTGTAGCAGATGGCTCTGGTGGGATTTGAACCTACGACCTTGGGCTTATGAGTCCCCTGCTCTAACCACTGAGCTACAGAGCCTTATACTACTTTTCTAATTCTAATATTAACATAAATTGATATAAATTAGTTATTATTTTATGTTAATATTTTATTATCATTCAAAATTTATTAATCTCGGTAACGTTAAATTTTCAAGACTTTTTAAAAACAAATTTCTACTATGATATAAATATAATCATATTTAAATAATTATTAAATAGAAATTTATGAGTGATTTTTGGAATAATATTTCGCGTTATCCCCGATTCTTTATTAGCAGTATGGTAGGGTTAATCTTAGTTATTTTAGCCCCAATTAAAAATTTATTAAAAGTACCGAGTTTACGAATTATATTAATTTTATTTTTTATCTTTTTTACAGCTTTGTTATATTTTATTTTAAGAGGTATGACTGGCGTATAAAAGAATTGTTTACCTAATAAAACTGTAATTAGGTAAACAAAATAAAACAGATTAATTTTTAAATTATACAAAGTCGAAATACAAAAAATTCCATGTAGGCCCAGTAGGAATCGAACCTACATTGGAAACTTAGAAGGTTTCTGTCCTAATCCGTTAGACGATAGGCCCTTAATTTAGTTTGGGTGATACAGGATTTGAACCTGTGACCTTCTGCTTGTAAGGCAGACACTCTACCGCTGAGTTAATCACCCATAGTTTCAATGCTCTTAGTTTAAATAATAATAATAAAAATTGAGTCAAACGTCAACCTCCAAATACATTAATATCTTCTAAAGTTTTTTCAACGTTGTTTTTTTTGATTAAATTTGATACAATCTAATTAGACAGGGTCGGTGTCCGAGTGGTTAAAGGAGGCGGATTGTAAATCCGTTGTGTTATGCTACGCTGGTTCGAATCCAGCCCGGCCCAATTTTTAAATAGGGTACAATTTTAAATGATGATCATGCTATTTGGACATTAGGTTAAAGAATGCAAAGAATACGGTTGCAATTGATTTTTGAATAACTTTCATACGCCAATTAACAGATTCTCTACGTTTTAGATATCAACAAAGAATTGAGCACATATGATAACTAACCTAAAGTATTAAAAAGTAAATAGTAATCATTCCTTTTACTTTACCTAAAAATTGATAACTAACTTTAATATATTGAAAACCAAACTACTATTACCTACAATTCTTTTTTAAAAGCTGGTGAAGGGATTTGAACCCCCAACCTACGGATTACAAATCCGTTGCTCTACCGTTGAGCTACACCAGCTAATGACTGCCTTCTTGTTTATCTCTAATGAAGGTAAAATAATGATAACAAAACTAATAAAAATAGTCAATAGAACTTTTGAGATTCTTTCTAATATTCAATTATTATTATAACGAATATGAATTAATTAATTCATATTCGTTATAAGCAAAGTTTAAACTTCAAATTGATTACCGCGGCGGTATTGTAAAAATGCTGCAACAAAAAGACCCATTGCAGACACCGTGATCATTCCTAAGACGATTCCAGATAAAATAGGTTCTACCATTTATTTATATTTTGTGTAAATTTAAGTTATAAACGTAATTATCGTCTATAGGATATTATTATACACAGACTAGATCTGATTATAAATTTAAAATTATCTAAATCCGATCGCAGCTTGCCATACAAACGCTAATAATAAGAAGAAAACTGGAATAACTGGTAGGACATCTACAATTGGACTAAAAACAACATATGCTTCTGGTAAACGTGATAATAGTAAAGTTTCCATAATTAATAATATATTTTAAAATTTTGTAAAAGTAACTATATTAAATTTAATATTATTAATTCTACTATAAAATAGTGTAAATTTTTGACTTATATTAATCGTAAATTATAAGTTATTTTCACATATAATATTATACTATCAGTTTGTAACTAAAAATTTTTATAGATTAAAATATGACTGCTGCATTTTTACCTGCAATTTTAGTTCCTCTTGTTGGATTAGTTTTTCCAGCAATTAGTATGGCATTATTCTTTATCTACACTCAAGTAGATGACATCAGTTAATCTAGATGTTTCGTATAGTATTCTTACTAAGATATTATGCGAAACATATTTTTCATCGAAAATGTTCATTCTAAAATTTTTAATTACTCTCAATAAATTTTTATTATTTAATGTATAATATGTATTTAGATTGATAAGACTAGAATAAAAAGTTTATTAAGCGGTTTATTCTTTCATAAATTAAATTAAAGGATTATTAAAATATGACCATTGCTATTGGGCAAAACCAAGAACGTGGCTTATTTGATCTAATCGACGATTGGTTAAAAAAAGACCGATTTGTTTTCGTTGGTTGGTCAGGTTTATTATTATTCCCAACTGCTTACTTAGCAGCAGGTGGTTGGATGACAGGTACTACATTTGTAACATCATGGTACACTCATGGTTTAGCTAGTTCATACCTTGAAGGGTGTAACTTCTTAACAGCAGCAGTTTCAACACCAGCAAATAGTATGGGTCACTCATTATTATTATTATGGGGTCCAGAAGCTCAAGGTGATTTCACTCGTTGGTGTCAAATTGGTGGTCTTTGGACATTTGTTGCATTACATGGTGCATTTGGTTTAATTGGTTTCTGTTTACGCCAATTTGAAATTGCTCGTTTAGTAGGTATTCGTCCTTATAACGCAATTGCGTTCTCAGGTCCAATTGCTGTATTCGTTTCAGTATTCTTATTATACCCATTAGGTCAAGCAAGTTGGTTCTTCGCGCCTAGTTTCGGTGTAGCAGCAATTTTCCGTTTCTTATTATTCTTACAAGGTTTCCACAACTGGACGCTAAATCCATTCCACATGATGGGTGTAGCAGGTATCTTAGGTGGTGCATTATTATGTGCGATCCATGGTGCAACTGTAGAAAACACATTATTTGAAGATGGTGATGCAGCAAACACATTCCGTGCGTTCACTCCAACTCAATCAGAAGAAACTTACTCAATGGTTACTGCAAACCGTTTCTGGTCACAAATTTTTGGTGTAGCATTCTCAAATAAACGTTGGTTACACTTCTTCATGTTATTCGTACCAGTTACTGGATTATGGACAAGTGCAATCGGTATCGTTGGTTTAGCTTTAAACTTACGTGCATATGATTTTGTATCACAAGAATTACGTGCAGCAGAAGATCCAGAATTCGAAACATTCTATACAAAAAATATTTTATTAAACGAAGGTATCCGTGCATGGATGGCTGCGCAAGATCAACCGCATGAAAACTTCGTATTCCCTGAGGAGGTATTACCACGTGGAAACGCCCTTTAATAGTAGTATCGCGGGTCGTGACATTGAGTCTACAGGCTTCGCTTGGTGGAGTGGAAACGCTCGTTTAATTAATGTTTCAGGTAAATTATTAGGTGCTCACGTAGCACATGCTGGCTTAATGGTATTTTGGGCTGGTGCTATGATTTTATTTGAAGTTTCACACTTTGTACCAGAAAAACCTTTATATGAACAAGGTTTCATCTGTATGCAACACTTAGCAACATTAGGTTATGGTATTGGTCCTGGTGGTGAAATCACTACAACAGTTCCATATTTTGCTGTTGGTGTAATTCATTTAATTTCATCTGCTGTATTAGGATTTGGTGGTATTTACCACTCATTATTAGGTCCAGATACATTAGAAGAGTCATTCCCATTCTTTGGTTACGACTGGCGTGATAAAAATAAAATGACAACAATCTTAGGTATTCACTTATGTCTTTTAGGTTGTGGTGCATTCTTATTAGTTATCAAAGCAATGTATTTAGGTGGTGTATATGATACATGGGCACCAGGTGGTGGTGACGTTCGTTTTATTACAACTCCTACATTAAACCCAATTGTAATTTTTGGTTATGTATTCCGTTCTCCATTCGGTGGTGATGGATGGGTTGTATCTGTTAACAACATGGAAGACATTATTGGTGGCCATATCTGGGTTGGTATTTTATGTATTACTGGTGGTATTTGGCACATTTTCACTAAACCATTTGCTTGGGCACGTCGTGCTTTCGTTTGGTCAGGTGAAGCTTACCTTTCATACAGTTTAGCAGCGATTTCATTAATGGGTTTCACTGCTGCATTATACGCATGGTACAATAACACTGCATATCCAAGTGAATTATATGGTCCAACTGGTCCAGAAGCATCTCAATCACAAGCATTTACATTCTTAGTTCGTGACCAACGTTTAGGTGCTAATGTTTCATCAGCACAAGGTCCAACTGGTTTAGGTAAATACTTAATGCGTTCTCCAAGTGGAGAGATCATCTTTGGTGGTGAAACAATGCGTTTCTGGGATTTACGTGCACCATGGGTAGAACCTTTACGTGGTCCTAATGGTTTAGATATTAACAAAATTAAAAATGATATTCAACCATGGCAAGAGCGTCGTGCTGCAGAGTACATGACTCATGCTCCTTTAGGTTCATTAAACTCAGTAGGTGGTGTAGCAACAGAGATTAACTCAGTAAACTATGTATCACCTCGTTCATGGTTATGTTGTTCTCACTTCTTCTTAGCATTCTTCTTCTTAGTTGGTCACTGGTGGCATTCAGGTCGTGCTCGTGCTGCTGCGGCTGGCTTCGAAAAAGGTATTAACCGTGCAAACGAACCTGTATTATCAATGCGTCCTATTGATTAATTCATTTTTTTATTATTTTTACTTAATTATTTAATTAAGTAAAAATAACAATTTTTGTTTCTTTTTTAAATTTGTATTAACAAGTCATAAATAAAGTTTTATTTATCATTAATTTTTTTTATTTCACTTCAATTAAATATTTAACCAAGTTTGGTAAGGAGACTAAACTATTTTAGTCTTAACTGAAGTAAATACTGGGCTGCCTGGGATTCGAACCCAGAACTAATCGGTTAAAAGCCGAGTACTCTACCATTGAGTTAGCAGCCCGTATTAAAATAATAACACAAAGTAATATAAACATGAAAGATCCTATTATAATTTTTTATTTGAAAATCTAAAAAATTATAATAATTAAAAAATAATATTTTTACTTTGTACATTTTAGAGTAGAATTATAATTAATATTATTGGTTATTTTACTACTTAAAATTTCATTAAAAATTGATAAATAAGGATTTTAAAAATGATTAATTGGCAAATTATAGGACAATTAGTAGCGACAGGGGTTATTATGTTATCAGGTCCAGCAGTAATTGTTTTATTAGCTTTAAAAAAAGGTAATCTTTAATCTCGTTTACATTTAATTAGATCTTCGATATAAAAATTTTACAAGAATATTTATGATAACTGCTTTAACTGCTTTATTAGTTTTAATTTCATTAGGTTTAGTTGTAACAGTTCCTGTAGCATTAGCTACACCTGGCGAATGGGAAGCCTCAAAAGGTAATTTTAATCGCGTTTTCCAAGCATGGGTAAGCCTTGTTATTGTAATTGCTGCGGCTGATGGTATTGCATCAGCGATCTAAATAATTAGAAATTATAGTTCTGACTATAATTTCTAATTATTTTAACTATTGACAAATTTACGTTAATTTATTATAATAAAGACTAAAGACATATAAATGTCTACATTATTTACTTTAAGTGTGATAGCGGGCATAGCTCAGTGGTAGAGCGCAACCTTGCCAAGGTTGATGTCGCGCGTTCGAATCGCGTTGCCCGCTTAAATTTAGATCACATTTATTAAAATGCCCCCATCGTCTAGAGGCCTAGGACAGCTCCCTTTCACGGAGCAGACAGGGATTCGAATTCCCTTGGGGGTACTACAATTGCAATATTTTATAATTTTATTAATTGACATCCATTGAAAACCTTGACAAATTGTTAGCTAACAGATGATCATAGAAATATTTAAAAAAGATCTTTTTAAAACAAGTTTATGTTACATCTCTTTAGATTTTTATTTCTTTTAATTAACATTGACCAAGAAACAGTTTTAAATTGGTTTGGAATTAATAATCCAAATAATGAAAATTTTTTGAACGATAATGTTAATCTTCCAACGCTTGATAAAACACTAACACCAGCTGTTTCAATGGAAACGTTAAGCTTAATAGTTAAAGGATTATGGCAGCATGTTCAAGACGGTCTCACTTTAGCGGATATTGAAAATATTCTATTTTTCATTCTTTTCATTCGTTTTATTGTATTAGCAATTCGTTATAACTTAAAAACTTCATTTTATATCACGTGTATTGGTCTTTTCGCTGGCTATTTATGGTATCGACATTTAATTGATCTTATTTCGCTATATAGAAGTATGTTAATTCAACTTCCCTATTTAAATAGATTAGGACTTGATGCAATTCAATTAAATTCAATTAGTCGCCAAATGGCATTAACAGATTTAAAATTAGGTGATAATGTCCATTGGTATAGTCCTGGACAACTAATTTATTATGCCTTTGTAAAAGCAATTGTAAGCGTTGATCCGGAGACTGGAATGCGATATTATATTGATCCAATATCAATGGTAATTTCTAATTTAAAAGAATCCCAACAAGAAACAGTTCTCCCAATTTATTATAAAGTTTATAATAAACTTATTCCACAAGTCTTTGAAGGTATAAGCAAATTTTGGACGCAATTATCCGGAATAGCTGCTTATGCAGTAATTACCAGAATTGGAAAAAAATATTGCCCATACTTAGTTCGATGGCACTGGACGTTTTTATTAATTATTGGATTTGTTGAGCAAATTTTGATCTATTTTTGTTATCGAGTGTCTTATTTTCAAACTAACGTATTAATTCCACAAATTGAATCAAATCCAAGCTATCTCAATCAAAGTCTAATTTTTCAAGTTAACTTTTTGAATGGTTTATCCACATTTATTATGTGTCTTCATTTTGGTTTAATTTTCTTTGGTTTATTCCATGCTATCTGGGGACAATATTTCTATTTTCCATTTCTTGTTGAAAATACAGAGTTGCATATTGGTTTAAGACCAAAAAATAGTATATATAGTGGTGGAAATACAACTTGGCAAGACGAAAAAGACCAGAACATTGATAGAGTTTTTCCAAAGCTATGGTACGGTTGGTTTGGAAGTGGGACTAAATCTACTAAAAGCCCCTTTGCCTTTCTACAAAATTTAATAGCAAAAATTATAAAACAATTACGTAAAAGATTTCAAGAATAAACAAAAAACTATTTTTTGTTTATTCTTGAAATCTTTTACGTAATTGAGTTTAGATCATAAAAATTTATAGTGATGAACCTAAACCTGAATATGCTCCATAAATAAATAAAGAAAGCATTGTAATTACGGCTAAGCCCCCTACTAAGCCTACTAACCATAATGGGATTCTACCTGTGTTTGCCATAAAAATCTCCTACTGAATGTATATATTAATTGAAAAAGTAACTTGAAAATAATACTGCTAAAACAAAAATTAATAAAAGTCCCCAGTAAAGTGAAGTTCTATTTAATTCTACTGCTTGTTTATTCGGATTTGGACCTGTCATAAAGAATTACCTCGTATATATTATGTCTTATTTATTAATTTATCGTTGAATGAATTGCATTGCTGTGATTCCACCTAAGAAAAATACTGTAGGTACAGCTAATCCGTGAACGGCTAACCAACGAAAAGTGAAAATTGGGTAAGCTACAGGTTGATTGATATTTTTTGCCATTATTTTTTCCTTAAATTATAAACCTTTAGTTAAATCTTCTAATTCTTGTTTTGCACTGAATCGATCATTTACAAGTGGAATTTGTTGACGATCTTGTGTAAAGTATTCATTTGGACGCGGAGTTCCAAAAACATCATACGCTAAACCAGTACTTACGAATAACCATCCTGATACAAAAAGTGATGGGATTGTGATACTATGAATAATCCAGTAACGTACACTAGTAATAATATCCGAAAACGGACGTTCACCTGTCGATCCACCAGACATAACTTATATATTCCTCTATAAAAAAAGATTGTTGCTCATTCAAATAATTTTAACAAAAGCGGGCAGGGGGAATCGAACCCCCATCATCAGCTTGGAAGGCTAAGGTTTTACCACTAAACTATGCCCGCATACTTATATTATAAAATTATGCGGGTATAAAAAGCAATAAAATATTATAAATTCTCTAATTTCAAATCAAGAAACTTTGCTAAGCTTGCTGCTTGTTCCTCTAAATTTGAAATTGCTGTTGGTTCTTGAACAGGCGTTAAAGGTATTTTCCGTTCATCTTTTAAACATAGATAAATACTACGAGTTGGATTTAAGCCTTCAGTAATTTTAATCCCAATTGCTCGAATATTAGCCAAAGGATATGTCAAAAGAATTTCTCGGTTACGCCCTGGAAACCCTTTTCGAACAATTTTAACTAAATTCTCCACTCGATTATATTCATTATAACCACCTCCGATATCTAATAAAACTGTAGCAATTATGTAAACGCTTACACCAAAACTTAAAGTTCCATAAAACATCATAACCAAACCTTGCGGTATGAAAACTAATTCCGTTGGGTTTGCAAAAGGTAGTAAATTAACTTTAAAATAACTAGACATACCTGCTAATAAAAAGCCGATACCTCCAAAAAATAAAAAGACTGACCAAAAATAATTACTAAAACGTCTTGATCCAACAATTACATCTTGACGAATATCATTTTCCATTTTGTCTAGTCTACTAATTTTTAAATTAATTTGATTGATTTTAATCCTAAAAATAACCCTGATGTAAGAGCAAAGCAGAATCCTATTAATAAAAAGTAATCGATAGCAACTGTCATAAAATCTTTCTTATTCTAATAAATTAAGTTTATAAAAATTTTTCTGTATATTAATATATATTATATAGTAATCTATATAAAAATTTTGGTCGGTAACAATTTTCATGAAAATTTTACCATACCGTATATTTCATTAAAAAATTCTCTCATTAATTTACCTAATTTTTAAATTAACTTTATGGCTAATTTTATTAAACCTTATAACGATGATCCATTCGTGGGTCATTTAGCAACTCCAATTACGTCATCAGCGGTGACAAGAGCGATTTTACAAAACTTACCTGCATACCGATTTGGTTTAACCCCATTATTACGTGGTTTAGAAATCGGTTTAGCACATGGATATTTTTTAATTGGTCCGTTTGTTAAATTAGGGCCACTACGTGATTCAGACATCGGCTTATTAGCAGGTTTCATGTCAACGATTGGTTTAATTATTATTTTAACATTAGGTTTAACAATCTATGGCATAGCTGCTTTTGGACAAGAAAAATCTCAAGGTTCAGATAACGATTTACAAACTAAAAAATCATGGGATCAATTTAAAGGTGGATTCTTTGTTGGGGCTTGTGGAAGTGCCGGTTTCGCGTTTATTTGTTTATCAAGTATTCCAACATTTACACTTAATTAAAACTTTTATGTTATATGTATTAGATCAATCAAAATTTAATTGGTTTAATACGTATAATAATAATTTAAAACTATTATCATATACATGAATACATCTCCTATTAACCTACAAGAAGAGTATGCTAAAACCGAAATTGCTAAAATTCTTAATTTATTAGATGAAGAATTAGTTGGTTTAGCTCCAGTAAAATCAAGAATTCGAGAAATTGCTGCTTTATTATTAATTGATAAAATCCGGACAAATTTAGGAATTACCGCAGGAAGTCCTGGTTTGCATATGTCATTTACAGGCAGTCCTGGAACAGGTAAAACAACTGTTGGATTAAAAATGGCTGATATTTTATATCAATTAGGGTACATTAAAAAAGGTCATCTATTAACAGTAACACGAGATGATTTAGTAGGGCAATACATTGGTCATACTGCTCCAAAAACAAAAGAAGTCTTAAAAAAAGCAATGGGTGGTGTTTTATTTATTGATGAAGCTTATTATTTATATAAACCAGATAATGAAAGAGATTACGGTTCAGAAGCTATTGAAATTCTATTACAAGTAATGGAAAATCAACGTGATCAATTAGTTGTCATTTTAGCTGGTTATAAAGAACCGATGGATAAATTTTATGAATCAAATCCCGGATTATCATCACGGATTGCTAATCATATTGATTTCCCAGATTATACAGTCGATGAATTGTTAAAAATTGCTCAAATTATGTTAGATGAGCAACAATACCAACTAACACCACAAGCCCAAGTTGCATTATCACAATATCTTGAAAAACGAAAAGAAAAACCACTATTTGCAAATGCGCGAAGTTTAAAAAATGCATTAGATCGTGCACGAATGAGACAAGCAAATAGAATTTTTGATAGTCGTGGGCAAGTTTTAACTAAAAAAGAATTAGTAAATTTGGAAGCTCAAGATATCCTTCAAAGTTCAATCTTTAATTAAAAAATTAACATATGAGTTTACTGATAATTGGAGGGACTGGAACATTAGGTCGTCAGGTTGTTTTACAAGCTTTAACAAAAGGATACCAAGTTCGTTGTCTAGTTCGTAATTTTCGAAAAGCAAGTTTTTTAAAAGAATGGGGTGTCGAATTAGTTTATGGTGATTTAGCTCGTCCTGAAACAATTCCGCCCTGTTTAAAAGGCATTACAGCAATCATTGACGCCTCTACAAGTCGTCCCAATGAGCAAGATTCGTTGAAAAAGGTTGATTGGGATGGAAAATTATCTTTAATCGAAGCTGCCAAAGTAGCCAATATTAAACGTTTTATATTCTTCTCGGCTCAAAATGTTGAACAGTTTGAAAATATTCCATTAATGAAATTAAAATATGGAATTGAAAATAAATTAAAAGAATCTGGAATTCCATACACAATTTTTAGATTAACTGGTTTTTATCAAGGTTTAATTGAACAATATGCAATTCCAATTTTAGAAAATTTACCAATTTGGGTAACTAATGAGAATACATATATTTCATACATGGATACTCAAGACATCGCAAAGTTTTGTTTACGCGCTTTACAAATTCCTCAAACAACAAATCAAACGTTTTTTTTAAGTGGATTAAAAGGATGGGTTTCATCCGAAATTATAAGTTTGTGTGAACAATTAGCAGGTCAAACAGCCGATGTACAACGTGTTCCGCTAATAGTATTGAAATTAGTCAGTAATGTTTTTGGATTTTTTGAGTGGGGTCAGAATATTAGTGATCGTTTAGCTTTTGTAGAAATTCTTAATACTGAAAATAATTTTTCAAAATCGACTTTTGACTTATATAAATTATTTAAAGTTGATTCAGAAGAAATAATTCAATTAGATGATTATTTCTTAGAATACTTTATTCGTTTATTGAAACGTTTACGCGACATTAATTTTGAGGATGTCCAAAAACAAAAAAATTTAATAATTTAACTTATAATTATTATGGCACGTACTAACTATTTTTCAAGCATAGTTAAAGTCTTAGAACATCCGAAAGAATACTACAGTAATCGCCAAATACCTCTAACAAAATTTCGTGTAGAAATTCCACAAAAACGGAAAAGTACTATCGCCTCATTGTTAGCTTGGGGTAGTCTTGGACATGATATGAAAAATTTTTATCAGGTTAATGATTATATACTAATTGAAGGTTATAGCTCAATTAGACCGAAATCAAGTCAACCTGGATGTTCAAATAATATAAAGCAAGTTTTTATTACTGTTATAAGAGTTTATCCAATTTTGTTAAGCGAAGGGCGAACTAATATCTAAAGGTCATAATATATACAACTTTTATTTAATTAAATAGTTCAGAATCGTTTTATTTTAGTATAATTAATATTATTAAAAATAATTTAAAAAGAAAGTAAATGCTAACTTTAAAAATTTTGGTTTACACAACAGTTATCTTTTTTGTTTCCCTATTTATTTTTGGACTTCTTTCAGGTGATCCATCACGAAATCCAAATCGTAAAGATTTCGAATAATTTTTAATTCTTTAAAACTCTTTACCTAACTAGATTAAATAAAGAGTTTTAAAGTTTCAACTATTTTTTTGTTCTAACTTTTTACAAGACAATCACAGATTGGTAATTTAATATTTTTTTTATTAAAACTATATTACTATATATATTAGCAATATTAGTTTTTTAAAATTTTTTACCAAATAAATAATTTAACAATTCAATAGAATAATGAAACGTTTTAATTTAGTAGCTTTATTTCTTGCCTTTTTATTAATGTTTACACCTAATCAAGCTTTTGCAGAAGTTGGTGGTTTAACAAAATGTAGTGAATCAACAGCGTTTGCAAAACGATTAAAAACAAGTGTAAAAAAATTAGAATTACGAATGGCACAATATGAAGCCGATTCTCCTCCAGCTTTAGCGTTAAAACAACAAATTGAACGAACTCAAAGTCGTTTTGATAAATATGGTCGTTCAGAGTTATTATGTGGAGCTGATGGCTTACCTCATTTAATTGCGGATGGTAGATGGAGTCATGCTGCTGAGTTTATTCTTCCAGGGTTTGGTTTTATTTATATTTCTGGTTGGATTGGTTGGGTTGGCCGTAAATATCTTCGTGCAGTAAGTACAACTAAAAATCCAGCAGAAAGTGAAATTATAATTAATGTTCCTTTAGCTTTAAAAATTATGACTACCGGTTATATTTGGCCAATTTCTGCATGGCAAGAATTAATCAGTGGCGATTTAGTTGCACCAAAAGATGAAATCACTGTATCTCCTCGTTAACAACTTTAAAACCATTTATTATTATTCAACATTTACATTAATTATGGAAGATTTACAAAAATATTTATCAACAGCTCCTGTTCTTTTAACAATCTGGCTAACTTTTACAGCAGGTTTTATTATTGAAATCAATCGCTTTTTCCCTGATATGTTAGGATTATATTTTTAAACAGTTATTTATCTAAATAACTGTTTAAGTAACAATTTTTTATTAACGTAAATATTATTTTATTAATTTTTAGTAAGAATTAGTTTTAGTTGAAATTTTTTCTAAAATTATTTAAAAAAAAATGTATAATCATATACTGAAAACTCATAATTAAATGATACATTATAAAATTCTGTTCTTTATTCGTTTATGAGGGTTTCGTAGATTTATCTCCCAACAAGGAGAAATATAAATGGCAATAAGCTCAACCGACCGTCGTGCAAAGAATGTTCAAGTTTTTGTAGAGAAAGACGCAGTCGAAACTAATTTCGCTAAATGGGCACAACCCGGTCATTTTTCTCGAACATTAGCAAAAGGTCCAAAAACAACGACTTGGATTTGGAATTTACATGCTGATGCTCATGATTTTGATAGTCAAACTAGTTCTTTAGAAGAAGTTTCTCGTAAAATTTTTAGTGCACACTTTGGACAATTATCAATTATTTTCTTATGGATTAGTGGTATGCACTTCCATGGTGCATATTTTTCTAACTACTCTGCGTGGTTAAATGATCCAGTTAATATTAAACAAAGTTCACAAGTTGTTTGGCCAATTGTTGGCCAAGAAATATTAAATGGTGATGTAGGTGGTAACTTCCAAGGTGTTCAAACAACGTCTGGTTGGTTCCAAATGTGGCGAGCAGAAGGAATCACTAGTGAAGTTGAATTATACTGGATCGCTATTGGTGGTTTAGCAATGTCAGCAATTATGTTATTTGCTGGTTGGTTCCACTACCATAAAGCTGCACCAAAATTAGAATGGTTCCAAAATGCAGAATCAATGATGAACCACCATTTAGCTGGGTTATTAGGCTTAGGTTGTTTATCATGGTCAGGTCACCAGATTCACATTGCTTTACCAATTAACAAATTATTGGATGCAGGTGTCGCTCCACAAGAAATTCCATTACCTCACGAATTTTTAATTAATCGCGAGTTAATGAGTCAACTATACCCAAGTTTCTCTAAAGGTTTAGCGCCATTCTTTGGTGGCCAATGGGGTGAATACTCAGATTTCTTAACATTTAAAGGTGGTTTAAATCCTGTTACTGGTGGTTTATGGTTAAGTGATATCGCACATCATCATTTAGCTTTAGCGGTTTTATTCATTGTTGCTGGTCACATGTACCGTACAAATTGGGGTATTGGCCATAGTATGAAAGAGATCTTAGAAGCACATAAAGGACCATTTACTGGTGAAGGCCACAAAGGTTTATATGAAATTTTAACAACTTCATGGCACGCTCAGTTAGCAATTAACTTAGCAATGATGGGTTCATTAAGTATTATCGTAGCTCATCATATGTATGCAATGCCTCCATATCCTTATATTGCTACAGATTACGCAACACAACTTTCTCTATTCACACATCATATGTGGATCGGTGGATTCTGTGTTGTTGGTGGTGCAGCACATGGAGCAATTTTTATGGTTCGTGATTACACACCAGCTAATAATTACAATAATTTATTAGACCGTGTTTTACGTCACCGTGATGCAATTATTTCACACTTAAATTGGGTTTGTATTTTCTTAGGCTGTCATGCTTTTGGATTCTATATTCACAATGATACTATGCGAGCTTTAGGCCGTCCACAAGATATGTTCTCGGATAAAGCAATTCAGTTACAACCAATTTTCGCGCAGTGGATTCAAAATATCCATTTATTAGCACCAGGTACAACAGCTCCAAATGCTTTAGCGACAACAAGTTATGCTTTTGGTGGTGAAGTTGTTGAAGTGGGCGGTAAAATTGCAATGATGCCTATTAAACTAGGAACTGCTGATTTTATGGTACACCATATTCACGCTTTTACAATCCATGTTACGGTTTTAATTTTATTAAAAGGTGTTTTATACGCACGCAGCTCAAAATTAATTCCAGATAAAGCAAACTTAGGTTTCCGTTTCCCTTGTGATGGTCCGGGTCGTGGTGGTACATGTCAAAGTTCTAGCTGGGATCATGTATTCTTAGGCTTATTCTGGATGTATAACTCAATTTCTGTAGTTATTTTCCATTTCAGCTGGAAAATGCAATCTGATGTTTGGGGAACAGTTGCACCTGATGGTAGTATTTCACACATTACAGGTGGTAACTTTGCAAAAAGTGCAATTACAATTAATGGATGGTTACGTGACTTCTTATGGTCACAGGCTTCACAAGTAATTCAATCATATGGATCTGCTTCATCAGCATATGGTTTAATTTTCTTAGGAGCACACTTTATTTGGGCATTTAGCTTAATGTTCTTATTCAGTGGTCGAGGTTACTGGCAAGAGTTAATCGAGTCAATCGTTTGGGCACACAATAAATTAAACTTTGCTCCAGCAATTCAACCACGTGCATTAAGTATTACTCAAGGTCGTGCTGTTGGTTTAGCTCACTATTTACTTGGCGGTATTGGAACAACGTGGTCATTCTTCTTAGCACGTGCAATATCAATCAGTTAAAAACTCGAGTAAAATTCAATCAGCTCATCTTAAAAATAATTACTATTTTTATTCATAACTAAAATTTATATAAATAAGGTATTCAATAATTATGGCAACTAAATTCCCAAAATTTAGCCAAGCCCTAGCACAAGATCCAGCAACTAGAAGAATCTGGTATGGTATTGCAACCGCTCATGATTTAGAAGCACATGACGGCATGACTGAAGAAAATTTATACCAAAAGATTTTCGCTTCACATTTCGGTCATTTAGCAGTTATCTTCTTATGGACATCTGGTAATCTTTTCCATGTTGCTTGGCAAGGAAACTTCGAAAAATGGGTAGGCAATCCATTAAAAGTAAAACCAATTGCGCATTCAATTTGGGATCCGCATTTTGGTGATAATGCATTAAAAGCATTTAGTAAAGGTAATACTTACCCCGTTAACATCGCATATTCAGGAGTATATCACTGGTGGTACACTATTGGATTCAGAACTAATCAAGAATTATACGCAGGTTCAATTGGTTTATTACTATTATCTTGTGCTTTATTATTCGCAGGTTGGTTACACTTACAACCAAAATTCCGTCCGAGTTTATCTTGGTTCAAAAATAATGAATCTCGTTTAAATCACCATTTATCTGGTTTATTAGGTGTTAGTTCATTAGCATGGACTGGTCATTTAGTTCACGTAGCGATTCCGGTATCACGTGGTGTTCATGTTGGTTGGGATAATTTCTTAACAACTCCACCGCATCCGGCAGGTCTAACACCATTTTTCACAGGTAATTGGACTGTATATGCAGAAAATCCAGATAGTCCATCACATGTCTACGGAACAAGTGAAGGTGCTGGAACAGCAATTTTAACATTCTTAGGTGGTTTCCATCCACAAACACAAGCGTTATGGTTAAGTGACATTGCTCACCACCAATTAGCAATTGCTGTTGTATTCATTGTTGCAGGTCATATGTACCGTACTAATTTCGGTATTGGCCACAATATGAAAGAAATTTTAGATGCTCACCGTCCTCCTGGAGGCCGTTTAGGAGCAGGTCATGTTGGCTTATTTGAAACAATTACTAATTCACTACACATGCAATTAGGTTTAGCCCTAGCATGTTTAGGTGTTGCAACATCTTTAACAGCACAACATATTTATGCATTAACACCATATGCATTCTTATCAAAAGATTTTACAACAGAAGCTGCGTTATATACTCATCACCAATATATTGCTGGTTTCTTAATGGTCGGTGCCTTTGCACACGGTGCAATCTTCTTTGTACGTGATTACGATCCAGAATTAAACAAAAACAATGTTTTAGCACGTATGTTAGAACATAAAGAAGCAATTATTTCGCATTTAAGTTGGGCTTCATTATTCCTAGGTTTCCATACATTAGGTTTATACATTCACAATGATACAGTTGTTGCATTTGGTCAACCAGAAAAACAAATTCTATTTGAACCAGTATTCGCAGAATATATTCAAGCAGCATCTGGTAAAGCAGTTTACCAATTTAATGTTTTATTATCATCTTCAACTAGTCCTGCAACTGTAGCTGGTAATCAAGTTTGGTTACCTGGTTGGTTAGACGCGATTAATAATGATAAAAACGACTTATTCTTAAAAATTGGACCTGGTGACTTCTTAGTTCATCATGCAATTGCATTAGGTTTACATGTAACAGCATTAATTCTTGTAAAAGGTGCTTTAGATGCTCGTGGATCAAAATTAATGCCTGATAAAAAAGATTTTGGTTACAGTTTCCCTTGTGATGGTCCAGGTCGTGGTGGTACATGTGACATCTCAGCGTGGGATGCATTCTACTTAGCAATGTTCTGGATGTTAAACACTATTGGTTGGGTAACTTTCTACTGGCATTGGAAACACATGACAATTTGGGGTGGTAACCCTGGTCAATTTGATGAATCATCAAATTATATCATGGGTTGGTTACGTGATTACTTATGGTTAAATTCATCACCATTAATCAATGGTTACAACCCATTTGGTATGAACAACTTATCTGTTTGGGCATGGACATTCTTATTTGCACACTTAATTTGGGCAACAGGTTTTATGTTCTTAATCTCATGGCGTGGTTACTGGCAAGAATTAATTGAAACATTAGTTTGGGCTCATGAACGTACTCCTTTAGCAAACTTAATCAGATGGCGTGATAAACCAGTTGCATTATCGATTGTTCAAGCACGTTTAGTTGGTTTAGTTCACTTTTCAGTAGGTTATATTTTAACATACGCATCGTTTGTTATTGCATCAACTTCTGGTAAATTTGGATAATTTTTACTGACTATAGCTTAAATTAAATAAATTTAAAGTTTGATCTTTTTTATTCTTACTAATAAATAAAGATCAAACTTTAAATTTTTATTAAATCATTCCTCACTCTTGTGAAAATTTCATTTACTTATTAACAAAAACTAACGCTTGCATAATTTTATAAAGTTTAGTACTATCTATTCTAATATTAACTTGTCTTTTCACAATATTTAAATATTTCAGTTAATTCGGGATATAGCTCAGTTTGGTAGAGCACCTGCTTTGGGAGCAGGGGGTCGTAGGTTCAAATCCTACTATCCCGACTTTTATTTAATACATCAAAAAACGAAAATTATTAAAGTTACCTAAAAACGTTAAAAACTATTGATAGAATTTTATTTATTTTCTATTATTATAGTAATCTAATGTTATTAACTTAATCTTAATTCAAAATTTCTAATGAGTTTAGACCAAAAATTTATTCCAATTCGAACTGCAATTTATAACCTATTTGGAAATTTAGCTGAAAAGACTGCAGCATTATTTGGTTATCCTAACAATCCTGGTATGCCGACAATTTATGATATGCCAGATCAAATGTATGCACGATCACAGTTTTTTGATAGTCTTCCGAAACATCAAACGTATTGGCCACCGAGTCAACGTCCACAAACTTGGTTTGAAATGTTTTTTGGTCCCGCACCAAAAGTAGATGCTGTTCCTAGATATATTTATGAAAGTAAAGAAGAAGGTTTCTATAATTTTTATATTGAAAACTATAAAAATATTTATTTTTTACCCGATTGGGTTTCTGAATTTATTCAAGTTCGTTTAAATATTTGTTTAGACATTAGTCTTTTAGAAACAATTCGTGAAGTTTTATTTGTAGGCTTAATGGTTTATTCACAAATGGTTGTTCTTCGAATTGCTATTTCGTGGCTTATTTATATTAACCCATATACTTTTCCGTGGTGTTATTTAGCCGCGGCTGTCGATTGGACGGAGGATGTTCTACAAGGCATTGTACCAGCTATTCTTGGTGTAAATATTACGGGTAGTGTTTTTCTTGGAATTTTAGGAGTCATAGCTGATAGCTTGAATCATCTTGTATTTACGATGCCATTTTTACCTAGTGAAGCTGAAGAAACAAAATTACTAATTAATGAAGAGATGAAGGATGTTTTAGTATTCCATTATTTACCAATACTCTGGTATCGTCACCCAATTCCAAATGATGTACGTGAATTTTGGTATTATAAAAGACCTGATATTTTAGAATATATGCAAACAGCCTATAAAGATTTAGATATTCAACTTTTACCAAATATTATTATTCAACAATTGACTAAACAGAATAATCTTGTCACTCAATTATCCGACTTGAACGAACACTTATCTACAAATATCTTATCGCAAAGTGATATCGTTCAATCATTCCCTTCTTTCCTTCATACCAACGCAAATCTGTATACTTTTTTTTAAAAGTAAATTTGATAAATTATTGATCATTGAAAATAACCTTAATAATCAATAATTTATCGAATTTAATTTTTAAAATTAGCAATAGAATAGTTTTTTATTTTTTAGTTGAATATAATTCTCAGTTCTACAAATTTGATTTTTTCAGTGATTTTATTAACCAATAAATGATTAAAATGGCAAGAATCATTTAACAATCCAATTACTGAAAGTTTTAAATATAATCTTTGCCATAATTCGTTGATAAAAATTGTAAACAAGTAAAGTTTTATATTTTAATTATTTAATATTTTAGAAGTTTACATAATTAGTTGAAAGATAAATCTTTGCAATTTAGATTAAATAGTAATCTAATAATCAACTTTACAAGAGAGACTTTTTAGAAAGTTAAAAGAAATAAATTTATGGAAATTTAAAGAGAGTTTGATCCTGGCTCAGGATGAACGCTGGCGAGATGCCTTACACATGCAAGTCATACGAGGATTTTTAATTCAAGTGGCGGACGGGTGAGTAACACGTAAGAATTTGCCTTTAGGAGGGGGACAACAACTGGAAACGGTTGCTAATACCCCATATGCTTTAGAGTGAAACGGATTTTTCCGCCTAAAGAGAAGCTTGCGTCTGATTAGCTTGTTGGTAAGGTAATGGCTTACCAAGGCGACGATCAGTATCTGGTTTGAGAGGATGATCAGACACACTGGAACTGAGACACGGTCCAGACTCCTACGGGAGGCAGCAGTGGGGAATTTTCCGCAATGGGCGAAAGCCTGACGGAGCAATCTCGCGTGAGGGATGACGGCCTATGGGTTGTAAACCTCTTTTTTCAGGGAGGAATAAATGACGTGTACCTGAAGAATAAGCATCGGCTAACTCCGTGCCAGCAGCCGCGGTAAGACGGAGGATGCAAGTGTTATCCGGAATCACTGGGCGTAAAGCGTCTGTAGGTTGTTTAATAAGTCAACTGTTAAATCTTGAAGCTCAACTTCAAAATCGCAGTCGAAACTATTAGACTAGAGTATAGTAGGGGTAAAGGGAATTTCCAGTGGAGCGGTGAAATGCGTAGATATTGGGAAGAACACCGATGGCGAAGGCACTTTACTGGGCTATTACTGACACTCAGAGACGAAAGCTAGGGTAGCAAATGGGATTAGATACCCCAGTAGTCCTAGCTGTAAACCATGGATACTAGATGTTGAACAGATCGACCTGTGCAGTATTAAAGCTAACGCGTTAAGTATCCCGCCTGGGAAGTATGCTCGCAAGAGTGAAACTCAAAGGAATTGACGGGGGCCCGCACAAGCGGTGGAGCATGTGGTTTAATTCGATGCAACGCGAAGAACCTTACCAGGGTTTGACATGATACGAATTTCTTTGAAAGAAGAAAGTGCCGTTTGGAACGTATACACAGGTGGTGCATGGCTGTCGTCAGCTCGTGTCGTGAGATGTTGGGTTAAGTCCCGCAACGAGCGCAACCCTCATTTTTAGTTGCCTTATGGAACTCTAGAAAGACTGCCGGTTATAAACCGGAGGAAGGCGGGGATGACGTCAAGTCAGCATGCCCCTTACACCCTGGGCTACACACGTGCTACAATGGGTGAGACAATGAGATGCAACTCTGCGAAGACAAGCTAATCTATAAACTCACTCTAAGTTCGGATTGTAGGCTGCAACTCGCCTGCATGAAGTTGGAATCGCTAGTAATCGCTGGTCAGCTATACAGCGGTGAATTCGTTCCCGGGCCTTGTACACACCGCCCGTCACACCATGGAAGCTGGTTATGCCCGAAGTCGTTACTCTAACCTTTTTGGAGGAGGATGCCTAAGGTAGAATTAGTGACTGGGGTGAAGTCGTAACAAGGTAACCGTACTGGAAGGTGCGGTTGGATCACCTCCTTTTAAAAATTATTTTTAAAATTTGTGGTTGATGATTATAATAATTATAGAACGGGCTATTAGCTCAGTTGGTTAGAGCGCGCCCCTGATAAGGGCGAGGTCTCTGGTTCAAATCCAGAATGGCCCAACGGGGGTATAGCTCAGTTGGTAGAGCATCGCCTTTGCACGGCGGTTGTCAGCGGTTCGAATCCGCTTACCTCCACATGAAAAAATTTACGGATTTTTTTAGAAACAAGATTTAAAGTCTTAAATTCAAGGAATTAAGAGTTTATGGGGGATACCTTGGCATTCAGAAGCGATGAAGGACGCGTTTACCGGCGAAACGCTTCGGGGAGTTGGAAAAAAGCTATGATCCGGAGGTCTCCGAATGAGGAAACTTTTTATACTACTTATTGAATACATAGATAAGCAAGAGTGAACCTAGGGAATTGAAACATCTTAGTACCTAGAGGAAAAGAAAGTAAAAAACGATTCCCTTAGTAGCGGCGAGCGAAACGGGAAAAGCCTAAACTTAGTATCAACTAAGGGTAGCGGGACAATTGTTAATCGATTAGGACAATTAGACGAATAAGTTGGAACCCTTAACCAAAGAGAGTGATAGTCTCGTAGTCGAAAATTGAAATAATCAAATTGAATCCCAAGTAGCATGGAGCACGTGAAATTCCGTGTGAATCAGCGAGGACCACCTCGTAAGGCTAAATATTCCTGAATGACCGATAGTGAAACAGTACCGTGAGGGAAAGGTGAAAAGAACCCCGGGAGGGGAGTGAAAAGAACATGAAACCATAAACTTACAATCAGTAGGAGGACGACTAAATCGTCTGACTTCGTGCCTGTTGAAGAATGAGCCGGCGACTTATAGGTAGTGGCAGGTTAAAGCAGAGAATGCTGAAGCCATAGTGAAAGCGAGCCTGAATAGGGCATATGTCACTGGTTATAGACCCGAACCCGGATGATCTAACCATGGCCAGGTTGAAGCTTAGGTAATACTAAGTGGAGGACCGAACCGACTGATGTTGAAAAATCAGCGGATGAGTTGTGGTTAGGGGTGAAATGCCAATCGAATTCGGAGCTAGCTGGTTCTCCCCGAAATGCGTTTAGGCGCAGCGATAAATGTTATAACTTAGGGGTAAAGCACTGTTACGTATGCGGGCTGGTAATTCGGTACCAAATCGTTGCAAACTAAGAATACTAAGTGGAAAGTTTATCAGTGAGACTGTGGGGGATAAGCTCCATTGTCAAGAGGGAAACAGCCCAGAGCACCAGTTAAGGCCCCTAAATAATTGCTAAGTGATAAAGGATGTAGGAGTGCATAGACAATCAGGAGGTTTGCTTAGAAGCAGCAATCCTTTAAAGAGTGCGTAATAGCTCACTGATCGAGTAAACTTGCGCCGAAAATGTACGGGACTAAGTAATTTGCCGAAACTGTGCGATATATGTTGAAATATATCGGTAGGGGAGCGTTCTGTTGTAGGTTGAAGTATTAGCGGAAGCGGATATGGACGAAGCAGAAGTGAGAATGTCGGCTTGAGTAACGAAAATATAGGTGAGAATCCTATACCCCGAAAACCCAAGGGTTCCTCCGGAAGGCTCGTCCGCGGAGGGTAAGTCAGGACCTAAGGCGAGGCTGAAAAGCGTAGTCGATGGACAACGGGTTAATATTCCTGTACCATTACTTATTGATAACGAGGGACGGAGAAGGCTAAGCTAGCCGGATATTGGTTACCGGTTTAAGCGTTCGAGGTGTTGAGAAACGGAGAAAACGTTTTGAGCTGAGGCGTGAATACGAGATGCTACGGCATTGAAGTAGTGTATGTCAGACTTCCAAGAAAAGCTCGCAATGTCGTAAATAAATAATGCCTGTACCATAACCGACACAGGTGGGTAGGTAGAGTATACTAAGGGGCGCGAGATAACTCTCTCTAAGGAACTCGGCAAAATGACTCCGTAACTTCGGGAGAAGGAGTGCCTCATTTATGAGGTTGCAATAACAAGATCCAAGCAACTGTTTACCAAAAACACAGGTCTCCGCTAAGTCGTAAGACGATGTATGGGGGCTGACGCCTGCCCAGTGCCAGAAGGTTAAAGAAGTTGGTTAGCATCCGCGAAGCTGATAACTGAAGCCCTGGTGAACGGCGGCCGTAACTATAACGGTCCTAAGGTAGCGAAATTCCTTGTCGGGTAAGTTCCGACCCGCACGAAAGGCGTAATGATTTGGATTCTGTCTCAGAGAGGGGCTCGGTGAAATAGACTTGTCTGTGAAGATGCGGACTACCTGCACCAGGACAGAAAGACCCTATGAAGCTTTACTGTAACTTGAAATTGAAATTGGACTTTAGTTGCGCAGTATAGGTGGGAGGCGTTGATTTTATTCTTGCGGGAATTTAGGAGCCATCAGTGAGATACCACTCTGCTAATGTTAGATTTCTAACTTTGTATCATAATCTGGTCAAAGAACAGTTTCAGGCGGGCAGTTTGACTGGGGCGGTCGCCTCCTAAATGGTAACGGAGGCGTACAAAGGTTTCCTCTGAACGTGTAGAAATCGTATCTAGAGTGTAAAGGCATAAGGAAGCTTGACTGTGAGACTTACAAGTCGAGCAGGGACGAAAGTCGGTCTTAGTGATCTGACGGTGCTGAGTGGAAAGGCCGTCACTCAACGGATAAAAGTTACTCTAGGGATAACAGGCTGATCTCCCCCAAGAGTTCACATCGACGGGGAGGTTTGGCACCTCGATGTCGGCTCATCGCATCCTGGGGCGGTAGTACGTCCCAAGGGTTGGGCTGTTCGCCCATGAAAGCGGTACGCGAGCTGGGTTCAGAACGTCGTGAGACAGTTCGGTCCATATCCGGTGTAGGCGTTAGAATATTGAGAGGAGCCTTCTTTAGTACGAGAGGACCGAGAAGGACATACCTCTGGTGTACCAGTTATCGTGCCAACGGTAAACGCTGGGTAGCTATGTATGGAGTGGATAACCGCTGAAAGCATCTAAGTGGGAAGCCCACCTCAAGATAAGTATTCTCATCACGTAAGTGAGTAAGGTCACGGTAAGACTAACCGTTTGATAGGCATTAAGTGTAA